>Ga0068714_10005413_pt1 | contig 13568 bp, 14 predicted proteins | sample MTBNYHSulfiMetaG_FD_62988 | JGI IMG/M metagenome (GOLD analysis project Ga0068714, IMG submission 62988) | Enrichment culture microbial communities from rom New York Harbor, USA that are MTBE-degrading - MTBE-NYH (New York Harbor Sulfidogenic)... | ecosystem: Environmental > Aquatic > Marine >... | reverse complement strand
CGCGGGCAAGCTCGTCGAGGTGGGTGCGGCGGTGATTGTCGACGACGTCAGCGACGCCGACGACCGCGCCGCCTGGCTCTGGGAGGAGCTGGAGTCGCTGCTGCGCGACGACGTCACGCGAGGTGAGATGGCCGCCGCCTGCAAGCTGGTCGCCAAACCGAACGCCGCCGCCGACATCGCCGAGCGCCTGATCGCGCTGGCCGAACGCTCCGGCGACTGAAAAGCTCGAAGTCATCGCCTGCCAAAGCAACAACCTCGTTCGTGTGGCAGCCACGTCCACCATCCCCAATCCCGATGTGCATCGGGATTGAGGCTGCCACCCAGCCTTCCACAGAAGAGAATAACGCCTTACGGCGTCACTACAAACGCACTTGACGCCGTCCGGCGGCGTGGTAGCATGGTCGCATCGTCTATCTTTCAGAAACAGTAAGGAGCTCAAGCCATGACCACGCACGCCGCAATCCGACTCGTCGTCCTCACCCTCGTCGCTCTGACCGCCTCGGCGGGCTGGGCCGATCCGTTCATGGGCCAGTACGCCGGAACCTTCTACCCCGACAGTATCACGCAGATGCCCGCGACCGCGGTCGTCGTGGCCGAAGGCGAGGACCACTACCGCGTCCGCATCGAAGCGACGAGCAACGACCCGGAGCGTGTGGGGACGACCGTCGAGGTCTACGCAAGCAAGAGCGGTTTCGAGGCGCTGATCGGTTCGCGCTCGGGCGGATACCACTGGGGTGGCCAGATCAAGGATGGCCATCTATCCGTCGGCAGCGAGTACGGCCTGCATTTCGAGCTGGACAAGGTCGTGCGCAAGAGCCCGAAGGAAGGGCTCCAGCCGCCCGCCGGCGCGGTGGTGCTGCTGCCTTACAAGCAGGGGACCAAGCCCGACTTGGGCGCGTGGACGAACCAGGAGTGGAAGGCCCTCGACAGCGGCACGATGCAGGTGGGCAAAGGCTCGACCACGACGAAGGAACGCTTCGGCGACATCAAGCACCTGCACCTGGAGTTCTGGCTGCCGCTGGAGCCGCTCAATCGCGGGCAGGGCCGCTGCAACAGCGGCTTGTTCCTCAACGACCTGTACGAGGTGCAGATCCTCGATTCGTTTGGCCTGGTCGAGACCTCGGGCGATTGCGGCAGCCTGTACAGCGTCAAGCGGCCCGATGTCAACGCGTCGCTGCCTCCCGAAACGTGGCAGACGTACGACATCGAGTTCCGCGCTGCGCGTCTGGGCGGCGACGGCAAGGTGGCGGAGGAGGCCCGCATCACGGTCTACCTCAACGGCGTGAAGATCCACGACAACGTCGCGATCCCGCGCCCGACCGCCAACCCGAACGCCGACCAGAGACCGACCGGCCCGATCCAGCTCCAGGACCATGGCCACCCCATCCAGTTCCGCAATATCTGGCTGGTCAAAGGCTGAGTGACTGCATGCCTTGAATACGCGTGGCGGCCTCAAGCCCAACGGGCTTGGGGATGGCTCCCCGTATCGGAGGCTTTGTCCGTGTCGGTGCGACAGACAAGTCCACCATCCCCAAGCCTGCGCTTCGCTACGGTTTGAGGCTGCCACCCGCCCCGTTCTGTCACATGGAGCGCAGCCCTTCTTTGTCATGCTGAGCGGAGCGCAGCGCTCTTCTGTCATCCCGAGCGGAGCAACGCGGAGTCGAGGGATCTGGCTATAGACTGAGCGCGCGCTTCCGGTTCGCGACCATCCCGATGTACATTGGGATCCGCGTAGCCCGCCCTGAGAAACCGAATGGGCTGGAAATGATAGGGTCGTTGCGCAGGTTTCGTGTATGGGTGACTTCCTACACCTGGCGTGACAGACTCATCCACCATCCCCACACGCCAAGGCGTTTGAGGCTGCCACCCACCGCTTTGAGTCCCGATCCAGGTCGAAACTCGCAGTGACGAGCGACGAGCGACGAGTCACGTGCCACGGTCAGTAGTCCTTGAACTGCCGCATCCACTTGGGCCAGTCCTCCGGCTGGACACCGCCGGCCTTGGTCCATGGCCCCGCCGTGTCGAAATCGCGGCGCCACTTGAGCGTCCAGAGTTCTTTGAGGCCCACCTTCCGAACGGACCAGTCCATGAACAGCATGTTGATCCCGCCATTGTGGCGGTCGATGCACATCAGCCACCTCGGATCGTTCATCGGCAGGGCTTCGGTCGGCCGCGGCCCGACCGCTGCGATGGCGTACACTGACTCATCGGCGCAGTCGAACAACACCGGCACACGCGCCGCTCCCTTCACGTCACAAGTCCCCCAGTACGGATTCCTCGGATCAGGTGCTGCGTCTGGTCCCGGACAGGAAACATGGTTGTTGAAGGCGTAGCTGACCGGACCACGAACCGGCTCGCCCCGGACCATCGCGGCGGCAGACTGATTCGGCCCGACCCAGGCGGTGAATGCATCGTAGTCGGAGTGGCCATCCCAGCCCACGATCGCCATCGGGCAGGCCATGCACCCCGGCGTATTGGCCCAGAACGAGGCGACCAGACCCAGCCAGTTCTGCGGGCCGGTTCGCCCATCGTCGTCCTTGTCAGCCGTGAACCATCGACCTTCGTTAGTGTCGGTGTACATCTTAAACGCCAGCGACGACTGGTGGAGCCTGGACAGGCAGACGGCGGCCCTGGCATTCCGCCTGGCACGGCCCAGGACGGGAAGCAGCAACGCCATCAGCAGCACGACGATGGAGATGACCACCAGCAGTTCGATCAGTGTAAACGCGCGGCCACGCCCCCGTTTGTCATCCCGAGCGGAGCAACGCGAAGTCGAGGGATCTGGCCACAGACCACGCGCGCTTCTCGTTCGCGGCCAGATCCCTCCACGCAGCCTGCCCTGAGGAATCCGAACGGGCTCGGGATGACAAGGTCGTGATCGAGCCGCACTCCCAGGCGAGACCGTTGTAGGATCGTCGTCCATCGTAATAGTCCTCGAACTTGCGCATCCACTGCGGCCAATCCTCGGGCTCCACGCCGCCGGCTTTGGTCCAGGGGCCGGCGGTGTCGAACTGGTGATGCCACTTGAGGGTCCAGAGTTCCTTCAGGCCCACCTTCCGAACGGACCAGTCCAGGAACAATGTGTTGATTCCGCCATGATGGCGGTCGATGCAGGAGCATGACATGGACCAATCGCGATCGGCGTCCTCGTGTTCTGGAGGGCTATCGTAGGGAAATGGCCCCATGTTGGGGGTCGTACAGTCCATATACAGTGGAATCTCGTATGCCTGGCGGACCAAGGTGGTGCCCCATGCAGACTTGCCGGCGCCGCCCTTCAGGAAGGCCCACGCGTTTCTTCCATAGCTGCCGAGCAGGTTGAAATCCTTGAGCCAGAGCCCGTGTTCAAAGTCATTGGAATTCAGATCCGCTGTCCAGGCCGAGAACGTACCTCCCCACGAAAGCCGCTCGCGCGGCGCCAGGATCGTCGCCGCAGGGCAGAGGGCAAGTTCAGGATACGCCGGATTGGGTTCATACGTGAACGGCCATGTACCCGGCGCATTATATGACGGCGGCAACATCCCGTCGTGGTCGTGTACGTACGTAGCAAGGAGCAGGCCTGTATAGTGAAGCTTCGTCTGGCAAGCCCCGGCTTGGGCATGCCTCCGAGCCATATGCAGAGCGGGCATTAGTAGCGATACGAGCAGGACAAGGATGGAGATGACGACGAGCAGCTCGATCAGTGTGAAGGCGTGGGGATGGATTATTGATGATTGAAGAGGGAGTATTGGTGATCCACTACGGTCTCTTGGACATATGCCATCGTTTTGCCTGCCCGCCGCCATGGCTTGGTTCTCCTTCTCGCAACCAGGAGCTTTCGCCGCATCGCTTTGCCGCAGGTGCCGCATCGCCGGTGTCTTCGCTATTCACCATCCATTATCGCACTCCCTCCGGCCCCGTCAAACGCGAACCCGACGTGATTGCCCGTCTTGCGGTGGGGAACAACCGCCCGTAGTGTGCCCGCAAGAGCCTGCCCCTTCGACTGTGTTCAGGGCAGGCTCTGAGCGAAGCCGAAGGGGCATATCTTCCGCGAAAGAGATAGCGTCTTACGACGCCACTACGAACGCATTGTTTGTAGTGTGCCCGTGAGGGCATACAGTCGCCAGGAATCGGACGGATAGTGTCTGATCTGGATGTGCACCGGGGTCTGCCATCTGCCACTGGCATTTCTTCATTGTCCACCGCTCTTCACGGGGTTATCATAACACCATGGTGAAGGTGTGCGATGAATTGATTGGGCAGATGGCGCAGCAGATCGCGCAGGAGATTCGTCCCGAGCGGATCGTGCTTTTCGGTTCGTGGGCACGTGGGGAGGCCTCCCTTGATTCGGACGTCGATCTTCTCGTGGTGGAGCGCGAGCCGTTCGGGCCGGCGCGAAGTCGTCGGCAGGAGGCCGCACGAATCTGGCGGTGCCTTTCGCCTTTCCGCGTGCCGGCCGATGTTCTGGTCTACTCCGTCGGCGAGATCGCACAATGGAAGGACTGCCACCAGCACATCATCGCCAGAGCCCTGCGCGAAGGAAGAGTCCTCTATGAGTCCGCGTGATATGCCGAGGGAACTGCTTGCGCTGGCAAGAAGGGACTACGAGGCGGCGTTGATCCTCGCCCACGCCGAGAATCCGCAGAAGGAGACCGCAGGCTTCCACCTTCAGCAGAGCGTGGAGAAATGCTTGAAGGCATGGTTGGCTCTGAGGGGGATTGACTACCCGAGAACGCATGACCTGAGTGTTTTGCTCGGACTGCTCGAGGACCGGGATGAGGATGTCAGGTCGTATTGGGGGCTGCTGGAGTTGAACCCTTTTGCCGTCCAATTCCGTTACGAATTGCCCGGCGAGGACTTCCCGAACTTCGACGAGCTCGCCCATTTGAGCGAGGCGCTCGTGATGAGGGTCGAGTCCTTCCTGTGACGTGGGCACTGCGGAGCGGCGAATGGACGAAGGCAAGACGAGCGGACGAGTGGACCTGAGGCGGCTGGCGAGTGACTATCTCGGGATGGTCGCGGCGCTGGCGCTGTTGATCCTCGTGTTCGGGCTGGCCGCCAGGAACTTCTTCACGCTCACGACGTTTCGCACGATGGCCAACCAGATCCCGGATACGACGGTCGTCGCGGTGGGCATGACGTTCGTCCTGATTATCGCGGGCATCGACCTGTCTGTCGGCTCGGTCCTGGCGCTGGCCGGCGCTATGCTGGGCATCGCGCTGGTCAACTGGGGCTGGCCACTGCTGCCGGCGGTGGCGCTCTGCCTGCTGGTGGGCCTGGCGTGCGGGGCCATCAACGGTCTGATCGTTATCCGCTGGCGTCTGCCCTCGTTCATCGTCACGCTGGGAATGCTCGAGGCGGCGCGCGGGGCGGCGTATCTTATGACCGGGTCGCGCACCATCTACATCGGCGCTCCGGTCGAGGTGGTCACCGACACCGCCATCCTCGGCCTGTCGCTTCCGTTCGTGCTGGCGATCCTCATCGTGGCCGGCGGCCAACTGGTCCTGTCGCGGACGGTGTTCGGGCGGTACCTGATCGCCATCGGGACCAACGAGGAGGCGGTACGCCTGTCGGGGATCGACCCGCGTCCGTACAAGGTGGCGGTGTTTGTGCTGTGCGGCCTGCTGGCGGCCCTGGGCGCGGTGATCCAGTCGGCCCGCATGTCGTCGGCCAATCCGAACACCGCCATCGGGTTCGAGCTCCAGGCGATTGCGGCGGTCGTTATCGGGGGCACCAGCCTGATGGGCGGTCGCGGGTCGGTGGTCCGATCCTTCTTCGGCGTGCTGATCATCGCGGTGCTCGGGACCGGGCTGGCCCAGGTCGGCGCCCAGGAATCCACCAAGCGGCTCATCACCGGCTGCGTGATCGTCGCGGCGGTCATCCTCGATCAATACCGTTATCGGTCCCGCCGGAAGCCCGAATCTGCCGCGAAAAAGTAGTTTTTGCGTCGCCTGCACCCGTGGGAGGCTGTAGGGGCCAGACCCCCGTGTCTGCCCACGCCGCCCCCAATTGTTCCTAAATGTTTCCTTGACAGGCGATCCGGAACGGACGATAATACCATCAGCCCAATATGAACCCGGATGCGGAGATCGAACGATGCGTCTGGTACTCAAACAAAAAGACGGCGAAACCAAGGAATACCAATTCGCCCAGGGTCCCATCGAGATCGGTCGGGCCGCCGACAACCACGTCTTTCTTCCCGATCGCACCGTCTCCAAGAAGCACGCGGTGATCGTCTGCGACGGCGACGGCCAGTGGGAGCTCCAGGACCTCGGCTCGGCGAACAAGACCTACCTCAACGGTGAGGTGGTCGCCAAAGCGGCGATCAAGACCGGCGATGCGATTCGCATCACGGACTTCACCCTGGAGGTCAGCCTGGACGAGCATCCGGCGGACCTTTCGGCGCAGTTCGAGGACACGCTGAACCTCGAAGCCGGTCTGTCGACGCCCCTGCACGAGACGGTGGTGCGCAAGCCCGACGCCGGCCACGCCCCCGCGATGCGTTTGGCCGCCAAGAGGCTGTCGGACTTCTCGCACGCCTGCGACGCGATCTGTAAGGCGACCAATCTCGAAGAGATGCTGGTGGCGCTGCTGAACGTCAGCCTCCAGCAGTTCAGCGCATTCCACACCTGGTGCGCCCTGCGGGAGCAGCCCAACGGACCGATGACGTACCACGCGGGCAAACGCCGCGACGGCAAGCCGGTGGACTTGGGCGAATTGATGCTGGCCGACAAGATCAACCAGGCCGTCGAGCGGGCGCAGTCCCTGGTCATGCCGCGCGTCGCCGCCGACCTCGAATCGAAGGAGCGGATCCGCTCGGCGCTGATCGCGGCGATCTGCGGGCCCGGCGGCTGCTACGGCGTCATCTACGTCGACAACGCCATGATCCACGACCACTACACGCTGGGTGACCTCGACTACCTGATGCTGATCGCGATGCACACCGCCGCCGTCCTGAAGCGATTCGTGGTCTGACCGTGCACGTTTGTAGTGTGCCCGTAAGAGCTTGCCCTGAGCCTGCCGAAGGGGCATACAAACGTTGGGAATTGAGCGGGTAGCGTCTTACGACGCCACTACGAACATCCGTCGGCTGTTGGTAGGGGCGAATGGTCATTCGCCCTTGTGTCCAGACCCACTTGGCAGCCACGTAGAGGCGCATTCCCCACCCCATGTCGAAACGGGCTATCGCGCCGGGCCGTTTGGATTTGACAGGCCCCGGCGACCAAGTGATAAAGTAGTTGTTCCATGGAAGGACCGAGAGAGGAAGACGGTGCTTCCCTCTGCGGCGGGTCGGCCCGAAGGACGGCTACTGGGACCTGCTCGTCGGCGACGGCAGGGTCCGCCACTATCGCGGCGTACCGGCGGTCGGCGACTACGACGGCGACGGTGACGTCGACATCGCGGACCTGAGGCTCTTCATGGACGCCTGGCGCGAGGCGGACCTGTCGGCCGACCTCGATGCCCTCGACCTCGAAGCCTTCATCGAACTGCTGCTCGCCGCCAACCCGCCCGAACAAGTGGACAGTGAATGATGTTTGGCAGCCTCAAGCGCGAAGAGCTTGGGGATGGCGGAGGCAGACACTTCAATGCGCACCTGTTTCGGGCTGCTGTTGTGGGACGGGATCGGTATAATGGCTCCAGCGACGCGGGCGACGCGTCGCGGGCGGCAACGGACGCAGACAGGCAGGGAGAATCGCTTATGGACAGGACCATCCTCATGACGGCAGTCGTTTCGCTGGCGGCGTTCTCGGCCGCATCGGCCAAATCGATCTCGGTCTACATCGGAACCTACACGGGCGGCGGCAGCCGGGGCATCTACCGCACCACACTCGATCTGGAGACGGGCGCGCTGGCCGAGCCGGTCCTGGCCGCCGAGGCGAAGAACCCGTCGTTCGTCGAGCTGCACCCGACCGGCAAGTACCTCTACGCGGTCAGCGAGGGCGGCGGGGCGGGCAGCGTCACCGCCTTCGCCATCGACCCGACGACGGGCGACTTGAAGCGGCTCAACGAGCAGCCCTCGGGCGGCGCGGGCCCCTGTCACGTCAACGTCGACCACGCCGGACGCAACGTCCTGGTGGCCAACTACGGCAGCGGCAGCGCCTCGGTGATCCCCATCAAGCCCGACGGCTCGCTCGGCTCGCCCACCGGCTTCGTCCAGCACAGCGGTTCCGGCCCGAATCCCGGCCGCCAGAAGGGCCCCCACGCCCACTCCGTAAACGTCAGCGCCGACGACCGCTTCGCCTTCGTCGCCGACCTCGGCATAGACAAGGTCATGATCTATAAGCTGGACGTCGCGGGCGGAACGATCCTCCCCAACGATCCGTTGTCCGCGCTGCTCGCCCCGGGCGCCGGCCCGCGTCATTTCGCCTTCGCCCCCGACGGCAAGCATGCGTATGTGATCAACGAGCTCAACAGCACGATGACCGCCTTCGCGTACGACTCCGCGACCGGTGCCCTGGCCGAGGTGCAGACCGTCCCGACACTGCCCGCCGGCTTTGCCGGGGCGAGCACCTGCGCCGAGGTCCGCGTGCACCCGAGCGGCCGGTTCCTCTACGGCTCCAATCGAGGTCACGACAGCATCGTCGCCTATCGCGTCGATCCCGCGCACGGCACGCTTACCTTCGTCAAGCACGAGACCGCCGGCATCAAGACGCCGCGAAACTTCAACATCGACCCGACCGGCGCCTTCTGCCTCGTCGCCAACCAGGATGGTGACAACGTCGTTGTCTTTCGCATCGACCCGCAGACCGGTGCCCTGGCGCCGACGAATCACAAGATCAGCGTCGGCCGGCCCGTCTGCCTCCGCTTCCGCCAGTAGGGCGTGTGGTAGCCTCAAACGCGCAGCGTTTGGGGATGGTCGAACAGACAGTGTGCGGCAGGCCACGATGCGCCGATTTCGCATTTGACAGCCGCCGCCAGGCCCGGTAGCGTAAGTCCGGCTGTATGCCGCCGGACGCGAGATGCCGTCGTCGCGCGTGTCGTTGTCTGCTTCTGTCACTTGCCGCGCATCGCCGGTGCGCGAGCTGGAGGTTTCGCTTATGGAACGTTTGCCGCAGTCGAAGGCCCGATTGATCGTCAACGTGATGAACCATGGGACCGTGGTCGGCACGGAGGATTCCGTGACGCTGGAATTCGAGGACTGTGTCAACGCCGTGCAGGGCCTGGCCAGCTATCTGGGCGATTTGCTCTCCGAAGTCAACGCCGAAGACGGCTACGAGATCACCTCCGCCATCCTCATCGACGCTCTGCACCACTGGACCTTCGACGAGCACATCGACGACAGCGCCGAAGACGACGAAGACTACGACGACTCGTCCCACGAGGCGCCCGCCGACGAATTCCCGCCCAACTGACCCGCCGCCTGGGGCCCAGGGGTGGGGTGTTCACGCTGGGCAGCAGGGCGGCGACGACGCTACCATGGCCGGACGGACATCGACAGAAAGGAATCGAGCGATGAAGAAGAACACGATGCTCAAAGTCATCAATCCGGTCCTGGCCGTCCTGATCGTCACCCAGGCCCTCTCCGGCCTGCTCCGTGACCAGCTTTCCCACGAGGCCTTCGAAGTCATCCACGAGGGCGGTGGCGTCGTCCTCGTCATCGCCTCCATCCTGCACGTGATCCTCAACTGGCCCTGGGTCCGCACCAACCTCCTGCCCGCCAAACGCCCCGCGTGAGACGAGCCCGTCTCTCGTCGTTCGTGCCCCGGCGGGACGGCGAAAGAGAACAGGCGTATCGACCGATTTTTTTCAAAATGCCAGAAAAAAGGCATCCACATTCTCAGATCGACGTGCGCTATCGCTTTAGACGAGAAGTGCCGGGACCGTCGCAGCGGGAAACGTTGCAGGGGCCCCGAGAGGACGGGGAGATGGAATCGGGCCAGACAGTCAGGATGTCGGCCGCAAAGGCAGCCCCGCGTCTTCGCGGGCAGACGCAACATTGACACCGCATCCAGAGACGACCCCACGAAGGCAAACGTGGATAGTGTGCGCCCAACGTAAGGACATTGACGATCCATCCGAAACGTTTATCAACGCCCCCGCAAGAGGAGGTCAAAACCGTGATACGCGCGCCGTGAACCGTCGCCCGCAATGCAGAACGGGAAGTGAGATGCGGCTATTCGTGAGTACTCCTCAGGTTCGAATCGTGGAACCTCGCATCAGAGAAAGCGCCCACTTCTCGACACAGGCGTTTGTCCCTGGTTTCTCGAGGTCGAACAGGAGCGTGGATAGCAGCAGGCATTCACAAGGTAGAGTGGCAGTAGGTGTGGACGGATGGGCGCCATCGTCTTCCATGGTTCACTCTTGTTTCCCGTTTGACCTGGCAGAAGATCAAACCGACGTTTTGTGAAGTCTGATCACTCTATCTGGCGTTTCTCCTCTGCCTTAAGGAGGTTACCATGAAATGTTTGCTATTTCTCGTTGCCACCTGCATATGTGTATTTGCTGTAGAACCTTTGGAGGGTCAGACGGGCGGAAAGGATGAACCTGGGCTCGAAGAAGAAAAGGTATACAGACTCAACAAGAGCATCACGGTACGTCCGGTTCAAGATCCCAACGAAAAACACAAGGCCTTCAAAGGGTGTAGATTCGTTGTCAAGTACTTCAACGATTCCGAGAACTACTATGTCATACAGTTTGTGGCCCGCAATTGGTTCGCTCTTAAGGAATGCACGGTCACAACGCATGATGAATATCGGTTACCCGTCTCTATAGATGACGTACCTGTAGATCGGTCCGTTAGGCCTTCCGTTGCCGGCCCGAGCAGTGGTCCTCTTGTAGTGCCTTTCAAGTTTAGGTTTGACAGCGATTCCATAACAGGAGAAGCCGCCTTGGGGTACTATGCCGGAGTAAATATTGACCCAGCTCTCCCCTTCACGGATGTGAGCGTACCCATAACTCCCTTCATTGCCGGAGGAATCTCTCAAGTGTCTGTTGACAACGATGATGGCGAAAGCCATGGTCAATCTGCCTTCACCTGGGCTGTGGGGGTCCTTGTGAAAAATTGGGATAATCTGAATATAGGCTTGGTCTATGGAGAAGACTATACAGGTGACAAGGAGTGGGAACACGAAGGTGATGGATGGTTCAGCTTCATGATCGGTTGGAAGCTCTGATGGGATAGGGATGATACAAAGCGATAGATGTAGGGATGGGCGCCTATTGGATAGGGTGGCGTTATCTCTGAACAGGTGCCTGTTCTCAGTCCGACTCCGCCACCTCGAACAGAAGTTCGCGGCCGAAGGCGGCTTCACCGAACGCCTCTACCACGCCCGCCAGCGCCACCGCCGCAACCACCCATAGACCCCCCGGGTCCTATGGATGCATAGGTCCAATACGACTGATTCGTCCCATGAGCCCCATCCCTGGTCCCTTGCCTTCATCGTCTCCACCCGCCGCCAAACCACTCTGTCCTCTCTCCCGCGAAACGCCCCGCGTGAGACGCGAAACGTCAGAGCGCAGATGCGTAGAAGCGTAAATGCGTAATCAGTCGCCCTTTGCTCGCTTCAGCCTCCGGTCTGGCGCACCCACCTGGGATCGAGAATCGTCATCCTCCAGGTCTATGGTCTCATCACCGCACCTGAACCTCCGGAGGCGGCACGTGAAAGCTTTGGGATTTGAAGTCGGGCTTGTATTGCTCGGCGGTATGGCGAACTTGTTGGGCCACCGCCTGCACGAAGGCGAACATCTCCTCCGGGCCAGGTCCCGTTCGTCCGGTGGTGATCGGGACGTCGACATAGAGCAGGTTCACCATCTCGTCTGACACTGTGAGCGGCACGCAGATCAGCGCCCTGGGGCTGTGCTCGTCGAAGAGGGAGATCGTGACCTCCGTGTCGCAGGAGAATATGCTCTTCGTCATCAGGGGATGGCCCGCCGTGCGCACGGCCTCCAGGAGCCGATGAGAAACGCGCAGGCCGTGGTGTGCGAAGTGCTTGCAGTCCCCACCGAAGTGAGATGCCAACACTTGCGGGACTTCTGGCATGGGCTTCTCTTTCCGTGGCACGTGAAAGACAATCGCTGCACTCGTCTGATTGCCCGCCAGGCCACGACAGATCTCTCTGTAGCCGGCCATCCGGTCGGACAGTCCTGACAGACGTTCGCAGACACTCTTGAACCGCTCTGCACAAGGTTGCCCGGTGCACTCTTCGATCCGCGGCCTACAGTAGAAGATTTCAGTCCCAAAGTCTTCGATGATGATCCTTGGCATCTGCGTGCCAGATGAGGGCAGGGCAGGGCGTTCCGGCATCTCCCCCAGCGACAGACAAACAGAGCCAATCTCTATCACATCGCCCGGAACAATCGGACAGGAAGCCACCCGTCTGCCGTTGACAAAAGTCCCATTGCTGCTGTTCAGGTCCTTGACCACCCACAGATACGAAGATACCCAGAAGACCTTGGCGTGTCGGCGCGAGACAGAAGGGCTATTGAGGACCACATCGCACGTTCGGCTGCGCCCGATGAGGGTGCCTTCCGGATTCAGATCCACCTGCCAATCCTGACCGCCTCCGTGTATTGTCAGTTGCGTTGGCTCCATGTTTGACCTCTATGGGCAACGGTTGCCTGCGCGGATTCGGGGACCGAATGTCGCCACGCTCTGGCACGGCTTGGCCCCAGACAAACGCGAAGTATTCCCAAAGTGCTGTAAGGCGTCAATCGCCGCATCCATCGATTGCCAGGATGGCTCTCTCTATGCTGTTCTTCCAGGTCGCAAGGGTGTGCAGCGCGTGCAGTTCCTCTGTCATGTCGACGTTGGAATGTTCCAGGAAGCCTTGCCGTATGGTCCCAGCCCCATGCGTGCCCGGATTGACTATGACCGGCAGGCCGGATTCCTCGGTTGGTTCAAAGAGAGTATTATCCATGGGCCGGAGCCCCTCTGGACTCGCAAAGACAGCCAGTTGCATCCGCGCCTGTTTGCTTATTGTCCATCCGGTCGGACGATGCTGATGGTGCCGTCATCGAAGACCTTCAGGGTGGAGGAATCATCCGGAAGGACCGGCATACCCGAGAGTTCATGTCCGCAGACGGTCACAATCTCGCCCTTCGAATTCCGCACAAGATGGCCGTGCCGGGTATAAGCGATGCTGCCATCGGGCACTACGACTTGGAGGAACTCTTGCCCGAAAATGGCCAGATCGAGCGGTGCGTTTGTCTGGTGCAGATGGCCTTGTGTGAAGATGCGCTGAACGTGCGCAATTCGCTCGCCGTCGAAGACAGCTCCGATTCTCTTGTAGCCACAGGTTTGGGCATTACTGAGGTTCTCAATCGTCATGTCGATAGCGTGATCAATAGACCGCAGACTGGAGATCAGCACGTCCGACTGCTCCAACCGTTCGCCGAGCAGAGCCAGGAAATCCGTTTGCTTCTCTTGGGAGTGGCGGATGGCCAGGACCAAATCCGCCAGTTTCGTCTCGATCTCCCGATTCGCCTCCAATTCGCCCTCAAGGTCCCGCAGTAGAAGTCTCTGGGCAACAGAGCTGGGAGCCGTTGCACTGCCATCGGGGTTGACACAGCTCTGCACACATGAGCTGCAACCCAATGCGGCAGTGATTGTGACCATACCGACCAAGAGTCTGCTCCGCTTCATGGCATCCACC
>Ga0068714_10005411_pt1 | contig 13569 bp, 8 predicted proteins | sample MTBNYHSulfiMetaG_FD_62988 | JGI IMG/M metagenome (GOLD analysis project Ga0068714, IMG submission 62988) | Enrichment culture microbial communities from rom New York Harbor, USA that are MTBE-degrading - MTBE-NYH (New York Harbor Sulfidogenic)... | ecosystem: Environmental > Aquatic > Marine >... | reverse complement strand
CGTAAGCCGGGAAGCCCGATTCGAGCAGATCGCCGAAATCCGACCACGCTGGTTCCCGATTCGACTCATAGACCTTCTTCACAGTAGCCTTGCGCGCTTCGAGCAAGGTTCGCGGGTGACCGGTGATCTCACCCAGGAAATTATCCGTGTTGAAGAATCCCAATGAGCGTGGATCATCCTTGCCGGATGCGGGCGGCACCAGCATTCCGATCCACAGCCGCCGGCGCGCCAGGACCGGAAGGGTGAACTCCGAATTAAGGAAGACACTGCTCGGAGGAGTATTCTCCCGTATCCATTGATTCATTTCATCTTCCTCTTCATTCAAGGAATAGATGTTTCCCCCACTCTCTCCATAGTGATGGGGCACCTTGCTGAACCATCGGGAGCGCCCTTCCGTGACATCATAGAGTGGAAGGAGAAGCGGAAGAAAACAGAGGAAGAGTATTCTTCTGTCATACCGTTGCATCATCCCGCGAAAGGCCACACCGGCCAGGATACCCAGCGGCACGCTCAAGAGAACCAGGAACTTGTATTCGTTGTGGGATGGAAGATGAAGCACGATGTAGCACAAAGAATTCGCGAGGATGAAAGCGATGAGTGTAAGCACCCCTTGTCGCTCCGCGCTCTCCCGCAACACGCGCCTGCCGAGATAGAGGATCACGAGAGCGGGGGCAAACACGATGAGATACCCCAGCGAATTCGCTAACGTGAAGCCGGGGTGAAGCAGCTGGACTTTGCCGGCCGCCCCCGAGCTGGTGCCGATGAAATAAGGCAGGATCAGGACAAGGCCCCCGGCAAGACCGGCAAAGGGCCATCGGAGTCGCCTCAAGGCCGGCAACCGCCCCAGGCGCCGGCTTTCCAAAGCCCCTCTTGCGGCGCAAGCAGCCAAGGCGCCGACGCCCAAACCGGGCAGGAAAGGGGCGTAGAAAAACCCGCATCCCGCCGCGCCAACCCCCAGCAAGAAAGCGTGGAGCGGTGGCCGTCCGCCTTGGAAAAGGCGGACGATCGAATGCAGGGCCAGAAGAAAAAACACCAGGCCGAGCGGGGCGCCATTGACATTGATGAACTTCTCAAAGACCGGCACACCGCGGGCTTCGATCGCGAAAAGCGGCACTCCCTCAAACTGAATCGTTCTCAACACCCACAGGTTGCGGGGAATCACGGTCAGCGCAAAGACCGCCAGAATCACCGAGAAGGCACCGGCCCGGTCATCGTTCAACACCCGGGAGGATATCCGGTCAATGAGAAGCAGCACAAGGGCCAGGCAGACGACGTTGATGAGAGCGAAAGACAAGGAAGGCGAAAGATTCAACGCCCGCACGACCAGCGCCGCAAGTGCGTGGTAGCCCCACGAGTACCTCAGAGGTTCCCCGGCAAGATAGGGATGAACGGGAGGAAGCCCCTGCTCGAGAATCTGATAGACCATCGAGGTGTGGAGAAGACCGTGGTAGGAATAGAAACGCCAATAGGGGTTTACCGCGTAAATCAAGATGACTGGATAGAGGCCGACGCCCCACAACAGCAGCTTGTTGACGCGCCTCTTTGAGAAAAACAGATACGCAAGGAATACAAGGAAAGGGACGCAATAACCGAGCACGGCAAAACGAAGGTTGAGGATCATGGCGTGCCCCCGGGCCTTTCCAATGTTCGCATCCTACTGATCAAGGGCAAGCGAACGGGCTGCATCCGGGCCAGCGTGTTTGAGTCGTTTTTCATTCACTCCGGTCTTCTCCGCTGGGACTCCACGCGAACAAATTCCTTACAGTCTTCGACGTCGAGGGACCTTGCTCCCGCCGCGGTACAACCAACACAGCAGGCGAAAGGCCAAAGGCTTCAGTCGATCCGGACACCTCATCGAGCGCTCTCGTCCATTTGTTTACCTTAGTGTCAGGGATATCTGAACAGGTTTCTCAATCGGGCACAACTCCGGGAGGACTGCTGCTCTTGCCACTTGCCCAAGAATCTATGGTAAGCGCCCGTGGCAGCGCAACATGCTGAAATCCGGTTGGTTAAGAACGATGTTCTAACATCTGCATCAAGCACAGAAGTCTTCAGATAATCGTCTTCTCGGTGACCGGGTCAAACAGATGAACTTTCTTAACGTCAAACACCAAGCTCTTATCCCGGTTGACTTCGGCGCGGGCGTGCGAATCGACGCGGGCGATGAAAGAGGATTTCCCGGTCGTCAAATACCAAAGCGCCTCAGCGCCTACCGGCTCAATGACCTCGACCCGCGAGGTCACCACGCGGCCGGGGTCCGTCTCGGCCACCGAATCCCGGTCGCGAATGTCTTCCGGGCGAATGCCGAAAATCACCTTCTGGCCCGGCTGAACATGCTCGGCCATGTCCGGCCGGAGAGCGACCTTGAAGTTGCCTTCGTTAAACAGCAGGGCTTGCCCTTCCCGCTCGATCACCCCATCGATAAAATTCATGGGCGGGGTCCCGATGAAGCCCGCAACGAACTGGTTCACCGGGTGGTCGTACAACTGAATGGGCGTGTCCACTTGCTGGATGTAGCCGTCCTTCATCACCACGATGCGGTCCCCCATCGTCATCGCTTCCAGCTGATCATGGGTGACGTAGATCATCGTCGCCTGAAGGCGGTGGTGGAGCTTGGAGATCTCGGCACGCATCTGGACCCGCAGTTTAGCGTCCAGGTTGGAAAGCGGCTCGTCGAACAGGAATACCTTCGGCTTGCGCACAATAGCCCGACCGACCGCGACCCGCTGGCGCTGCCCGCCCGAGAGGGCCTTCGGCTTGCGGTGCAGCAGTTCCCGGATACCCAGGATGTCCGCCGCTTCGTGCACCCGCCGCTCGATCTCATCCTTGGGATACTTGCGCAGCTTCAGACCGAAAGCCATGTTCTTGTAGACTGTCATGTGGGGATACAGGGCATAGTTCTGGAATACCATCGCGATATCCCGGTCCTTCGGCGGAACGTCGTTCACACAACGGTCTCCAATATAGATACTCCCCTCGGTGACCTCCTCCAGGCCGGCCACCATACGCAGGGACGTGGACTTGCCACAACCGGAAGGGCCGACCAGCACGAGGAATTCCTTGTCCTCGACTTCGAGGTTGAAACCGGCCACCGCCGTGACCTCTTCCCCAAACACCTTGGTTACATTCTCAAAAACGACGCGGGCCATAGTTCAACGATTCTCCTGGTCTTCTTCTGCTTTACTTCTGCAGTGAAAACGCCTCGAAATAGTAGCCGCTTCTCCAGGTCGAGTCAAGCGCCCGGGCCGGACTACGAGCCGGCCGGCTCGGCAGGCCGAAGCAGCCTTAACACTTGGGCGATTTTAGCTTTCATCTCCGCCCGCTGAACGATGAAATCGATCATGCCATGCTCGAGCAGAAACTCCGAGGTCTGAAACCCCTCCGGCAAGCGCTGGTGAATGGTCTGCTCGATGACGCGAGGCCCCGCGAATCCGATGAGCGCCTTCGGCTCAGCCAGGATCACGTCTCCCAGGGAGGCAAAGCTGGCCGCCACCCCGCCCATCGTCGGATGGGTCAACACGCTGATGAAGGGAATGCCGGCATCCCGCAAGCGGGCGATGGCCGCGCTGGTTTTTCCCATCTGCATCAGCGAGAGCATCCCTTCGTGCATCCGGGCGCCGCCGCCCCCGGCCGAAATGATGACCAGCGGCAGGCGCTGTTGCAGGGCGTACTCCGCCAGCAGGGTGACCCGCTCGCCGACCACGGAGCCCATACTCCCCCCGAGAAAGGAGAAATCGGAAACCGCCAGCGCCACCGGGATCTCTTCAATCGTCGCCCGGCCGCAGAGGATCGCTTCGTCCAGGCCGGTCTTCTTCCGACTCTTGGCCAGCTTGTCGTCGTACTCGGGAAAGTCGAGCGGATTGCACGACTGAACGTCGGTAAACATCTCTTCCAGTCGTCCTCCGTCGGCCACCAGCTGCAACCGTTCCCGGGCGCTCAGCGTGAAATAGTAGTGGCATTTCGGGCAGATCTTCAGGTTCTTCTCCAGCTCAGCGGCAAAGATCATCTGCTCGCACGCGGGGCATTTCGTCCAAAGCCCTTCCGGCATTTCCTTCTTCTTAGCCGCCTTCTTAAGGGAAGTATATTTCGGCTTGCTGAACCAGACCATCGGTCTTCTCTCCTATGCCGAGTGAAGCCGATCGATCATCGGCCCCAGGAATTCCGCAAGGCGCTCTCGCATTCGGGTAAGGTTTCCGCCGCTGTCCGCCATGCGCTTGACGATCGCGCTGCCGATAACAACCCCGTCCGCGTGCTGCGCGACCCGGGCCGCCTGCTCGGGATTCGAAATCCCAAATCCAACCGCGATGGGCAGCTTACTCCTGGAGCGCAACCGATGCAAGTTGCTCTCCAAGTCCCCGGCAATATCCTCCCGGGCGCCGGTCGTTCCGGTCCGCGAGACATAATAGAGAAACCCACGCGACAGGGAGGCAATGAGGTCAATCCTCCGGTCCGAGCTGGTCGGCGCCAGCAGCCAGACGATATCCAAGCCCTGCTCCCGCGACTGCTCGAGGAGCTGCTCTGCCTCCTCCGGGGTCAGGTCAGGGATGATGAGGCCGTCCACCCCGGCTTTGGCCGCATCACGCGCAAACGGCACCACCCCGTACCGCAGCACCGGGTTGTAATAGGTCATCAAAAGCAGCGGGATCTCGACCCGCTTGCGGAGCCTTTCCACCATACCGACCAAATCCCGCAGCGTCGTCTTCAACGCCCGCTGGCCGGCTTCCTGGATGGTCGGGCCGTCGGCCAGAGGATCGGAAAAAGGCACGCCGATCTCGACCAGGTCAACCCCCAGCTCGGCCAGATAGGGAACGATAGCCTCGGTCGTTTCGAGATTCGGATCACCCCCCATAATATAGGCGACGAGAGCCTTGTGCCCCTGCTTCTTCAACTGCGCGAATCGATCGCTGATACGCCCCACTGCTCCCCTCACCCCTCGATGCTTTCGCCCCGGTATCGAGCCACCGCCTGCACGTCCTTGTCGCCCCGGCCCGAGAGGCAGACGATGATGCTCTGCTCCGCGCGAAGACGAGGCGCCAACTGCTTCAGGTACGCAATCGCGTGAGCCGACTCCAGCGCCGGAACAATCCCTTCGGTCCGCGCCAACAGGTCAAAGGCCTCCAGGGCCTCGTCATCCGTGGCGGCGACGTATTCGGCCCGGCCCAAGTCGTGGTAATAACAGTGCTCGGGGCCGACGCCCGGATAATCCAGGCCGGCCGAGATCGAGTGCGCCAACTGAATCTGCCCGGCCTCGTCCTGAAGCACGAGGTTCATACTTCCATGCAGCACCCCCTGCTCGCCTTTCACCAGGGAGGCGGCATGTTCCCCGCTGTCCAGCCCCCGGCCTGCCGCCTCGACCCCGACGAACTTCACCGAGAGGTCGTTAAAGAAGGGGTGAAAGATGCCTATCGCGTTACTGCCGCCGCCGACGCACGCGACCAGATAGTCCGGCAACTTCCCCCCGGACACCTCCGCAAACTGCTCCTTCGTTTCCCGGCCAATCACCGACTGAAAGTCTCTGACCATCGCCGGGTAAGGATGCGGGCCGACCACCGAACCAATGATGTAATGGGTCGTGCGAACATTGGTAACCCAATCCCGGATGGCCTCACTCGTGGCGTCCTTGAGGGTGCGAGCGCCGCTCGTTACAGGGATTACCCGAGCGCCGAGCAGCCTCATCCGGAAGACATTGAGCCGCTGCCGCTCCATATCCTCCGTTCCCATATAGACGTCGCATGCCTTGCCGAACAGGGCGGCGGCCGTCGCGGTCGCCACGCCGTGCTGCCCGGCCCCGGTCTCGGCGATAATGCGCTTCTTGCCCATCCGCTCGGCCAGCAGGATCTGCCCCAGGCAGTTGTTGATCTTGTGCGCCCCGGTGTGGCAGAGGTCCTCGCGCTTGAGGTAAATGCGCGCCCCGCCATAGCGCTCGGTGAGTCGCCGGGCGAAGTAGAGAGGCGTCGGCCGCCCGGCGAAGTGCTTCAGGTAGTAGTCGAGTTCTTCCTGAAACTCTCGGTCGTCGCGGCACTTGTGGTACACCTCGGTCAGCTCGTCCAAGGCGACCATCAGGGTCTCGGGCACGAACCGGCCCCCATACGGGCCGAAGTGTCCCGAGACGTCCGGCAAGCCGCTACCCGATGCCGCCGTTGCTATCGTTCTCTGCGCTTTCGATTCCATCCTCTGACTCCAAATCGCGTAACCATAGCAAGATGGGAAGGTTGTGTCAAACCGGGAAGGCTTCTGAGGAAGTTTGAACACCGAGAAGCCTGGCAGCGGCGCGATCCACCAGCCAAAGCAGGGTTCCTTTCGTCGGCCTGACCAAGGCAGCAGTGAGCCCAAACTCCGAAGGCTCGTTGATTACACGCTCCAGAGCCGCCGCCTTCTCTTCACCCGCTACCAGAAACAGCACCTTGCGGGCGGCGTTAATCGCCCGTAGGGACAGGGAGACCCGCTCGTGCGGCGGCTTCGGGCTGAGGGTCGAGAGCACCAATCGCCGCTTTTCCGACGAAGCCTCATCACCGGGAAACAGCGAGGCGGTATGCCCATCGGCCCCCATCCCCAGCAGGACCAGGTCAAACCGGGGTGGCGAACCTTTTCCCCATCGCTTGAGCTGCTTTTCGTAAAGCGCGGCGGCCTCCACCGGCGGCCGCTCGCCCCGGATACGATGAATGTTCCTCGGCGCAACAGGAACCCGGCTCAGGAGCGCTTCCCAGGCCATTCGGTAATTGCTCTGCGGATGCTCCGGGGGGACACAGCGCTCATCCGTCCAAAAGAAGTGCAGGCGTTTCCAATCGAGCCGCTCCCGCCAGGGTTCTTCGGCCAACCGCTCATACAGCCCCCGAGGGGTGCTGCCGCCCGCCAGCGCCCAGGCGCAAACGCCCCGCCGGGCGATAGCGTTTCGCACCGTGCGCACTATCTCTTCGGCCGCGGCATGCTCGATCGCTTGCAGGTCAGGATAAACAGTGAGATTCCAGCGTCTCATAGACTCCCGCCACTCGATTCGCTTCTATACCCGGAGGATGCCCGGGCTGCCCTACCCCGAGCACCCGAAAACAATTCGTTCATCAACTGGGATTCGTCGCACACGCTGCGCTACTGTCATTCCGAGCGAAGCGAGGAATCTGGCGCTTCTGCTCATCCTATCAACGGTCAGATCCTTCGCTCTGCTCAAGATGACAAACCTTACTACTGGACCTTCGCGTGTTGAACAATCCCTAAACCCGCGGAACTGCCGCCAATCGGTTCGCCGCCTCAGGACCCCAACTGCCCGCCGGGTAAGGTTCCACTTTGATCTCTTGCTCAAGCAGGGGGGAGAACGCACGCCACGACGTCTCGACCTCGTCGGCATGGACGAAGAGGGTCTGGTCGCCCATCAGGAAGTCGAGCAGCAGCGTTTCATAGGCATCCGGGGGCGCGCCGAAGGCCTCTCGATAATTGAATCGCAAGGGGCATCGTTCCAGCCGAAGGGGTTCGCCCGGCGCTTTCACGTCAAAGCGCAAGGCGAATCCCTCGTCGGGTTGAAGCGTGATCACCAGCTCATTCGATCCGACCAGGCAGGCTCCGAACGATTGAAACAGGCAGACCGGGGGCCTGCGAAACGTCACGACAATCTGCGTCAACCGCCGCGCCAGGCGCTTGCCGGTGCGGATGCAGAAAGGCACTCCCTGCCAGCGCCAGTTATTGACGCCCAGCCTCAGCGCCACAAAGGTCTCAGTCGTCGAGCCGGGGGCGACTCCTGCCTCCTCCTGGTAGCCGCGCACCTGCCGGCCTTCGATTTCCCCCAAAGCGTATTGACCATAGACAACCTGCTCGGCTGCGATCGGCGAAAGCGAGCGAAGCACTTTGATCTTTTCGAAGCGCACCGATTCGGCGTCGTAAACGGCCGGCACTTCCATCGCTACCAGCGTCAGCAGCTGGGCGATATGGTTCTGGACCATATCCCGCAGCGCGCCCGAGCGGTCGTAATAGCCTGCCCGGTCTTCCACCCCGAGCTGCTCGGCCACAGTGATCTCAACCCGCTCGATATGCTCGCGGTTCCACAAGGATTCGAAGATGGCATTGGCAAAGCGGAACACGAGCAGATTCTGCACCGTTTCCTTGCCCAGGTAATGATCAATCCGATAAATGTGTCTCTCTTCGAAAACCTGATGAAGCTGCTGATTTAGTTGGCAGGCCGAGCTCAGGTCATGCCCGAAGGGTTTTTCGATCACCAGACGGGTCCACCCCGGCCCCCGGTTCAAGCCCGCTTGCTTCAGGCCGGCGACGATGCCCGCAAAGGCCGCATGCGGCAGCGCCAGGTAAAAGGCCCGGTTGCCCGCAAGCCGATGCTCGCGCTCGATCCCTAGGATCCTTTTTGCCAACGCCTGATAGTCTTCCGAGCCACCCTCGCCCAAGGGTTGATAATGCAGGCACTCCTCGCACCACGAGGATACGGCTTCCTCGGCGAGGCCTTCGGCCAACAGGGCCTCACGCGTCCAGGCCCGATAGGTCGAGTCGTCGAAGGTGCTCTTCCGAGCGACCGCCAGAACCACCGAGCGCTGGTCCAGGTAGCCCGCCTTTCGCAACTGAAGAAGCGCAGGGATCAACTTGCGAGCGGTCAGATCGCCCGTTCCTCCGAAAATGATAAACAGATGCGAGTCCACCCGAGCTTCGCTCATTCCGACTCTCCTCCTCTTTCGCCGGTCAATCGGGCTGAATCCAGCTTTCGTATGCCCGGGGCGCGAAAAACACGCCCGCCCGGTTCTCGTCGGGGGTCCCCGCGGTCAGGGCATGGATGAAGCCGTTTTTCTCCACCAGCACTGTGTGAAGAATTGCGTTGTCCGGGTTGAGGTGAAGGATTATCTCGACCTGCCCGTTCAGGGCTTTATACCGCGCCAGTGGGCCGTCCTCGCTGCGCTCCAGAGTGAGATCCTTTTCGAATCGTGCCAGCATCCGGTGCGTGGCCCGGTAGGTCCCTCCGGTCGGGCCGACAACGCGTTTGCCGTCCAGGGTAATGTTCCGGTCGTCATAGGCTAGGACCACCAGGTGATGCTCCGGGCTGCGTCGCAACCACTCGATCAGCTTGTCGCCGTGTTTCGCTTCGTCGCTGTAATTGTAGTTGCTGTCCAGAAGCGCAATTTTCTTAATCGAGGCCGGAATGCGCTCAACGCTATCCAGGTAGCCGAAGATCAGGCTACCGCCGCCGCTGTGGGCCGACAGCTCGAGGCTCCAGGCGCAGGAGGCGAAGGCTTCCGTCACCGAGGCGATCAAGGCGTGGATGAGTTTCCCGCTTTCGGCGTGGTTCCGCCGCCAGGAAGGCCAGCTCCTGCTTTCCGCTTCGAGATAGGCGACGACGAGATTCGCATCGGGGACGACTTCCCGCAGCCGGCGCGTTTGCGCCCCGATGTGCTGAATGTCGTAGTGCCAATCGAGGCCCTCTTCCATCTTGCGGCCGATGGTCTGGGCGGTGGTGTTTCCGTTCGGTAGGGCATAGAGGATGATCCGAACGGGCTTCTTTGGGTCGAAAGCTTGGGGGCTGGGCGCATTGATATGGACTTTGGCCTCAGGCTCGAAGGTATAGATTTTGATCTGCTCACCCCAGTGGGAGCTGAGGGTAAAGCCGGGCAGCTCCCCGCGGGGGCGTTCCTCGGCAGCGACTTCCTGCAACACCGCAAAGACGAGAAGGACCAACAGAACAACTCTGCAGAGACCATTGCTTGTTAAACGATTCATCCAGTCATCCGCCTTTCCCGAGATGAAATCAATCATACGGGAATTGGGGAAAAGGCAAAAGCTCTTTGTTTGACCCAATCGCCTCGTCCGCCGTACGATTCGGTACAAAAGAGCGAACGGATCGGAGCATTCTCACTCGACAAATGGGAGCAGAAATCACCCTCACGTCGGTCTCTAAACCAGCTGCAGGCTGTTTGCGGAGATTGCGAATTAATAACTGATGAAAAATCAGGCTATTATCGTCTATTCCATTCCTGTGTCCTTGCCTACTCGATGCCCGATCTCCATATCTCCGCTTGGCATTGATCTTGTTTACACTTCGAGCGGGTCTTGCTATCTTACTGAACAAGTCCTGAACTCAAACCACGCGGAACTGATGAATCTCCGAAGAGCGTCCCGCGACCATTCGAGGAGGGGCACCCTATGAACCGGAACGAAGGAGAACCCACACCCACTATCGTCGGAGGCCAGCCGGTCGGCAAACAGGGCGGCGGCACCGGCCTGCCGCATGGCATCGAGGCGATTGTCCTGCTGGCGGCGGCCGAGCCGTCCTTCCGAAAGGATTTTGCCCGGGACCGCAAGGCGGCGCTGCAGCGGGCGGGCATCCGGCTGAGCCAAAGCGAGCAGGCCATCCTGGATACGGTTCGCGACAAGCAGCTCTTCGCGATGGCGGAGCGGGCCGCGGCAACCCCGAAGGCCGGCAAACGCGGCGTGCTGGCAACCGCGGTCTCCCTGGCGGCCCTGGCGAGCTTGACGACCGGCCCGCGCCCCTCGAAAGCCGACAGTCCCGACAGCCCAGCCTCTCGCCCGGCGCTCGGCCAACTCGACGCCCGGGCCGAAGCCACCGAAGAAACCGGCCTGAGCGCTGCAGGCGACATCACCCCGACGCCGACCGAGACACCACCGCCCATTGATGGCATCCGCCCCGATACTCCGACGCCGACCGAAACGCCGATCCCGCCAAGCGCGACAAGCACAAAAACACCGACCGAGACCCCTCCCGTCATTGACGGCATCCGGCCGGACACCCCGACACCAACTGAAACGCCGCTCGCACCGACGGCGACGCCCATCGGCATCTGGCCGGACACGCCGACGCCGACCGAAACGCCGGAAATCTCGCCTGTCGGCATCTGGCCCGATACACCGACGCCGACCGAAACGCCGACCGCGACCGAGACCCCCAACGCCGATCTGGACGGCGACGGAAAAGTAGACCACCAGGACCTGATGCTGTTTATGAAGCAGTGGTATGCCACGCGGGGGGAGGAGCCGGCATCAGAAACCGAGCAGTGAGAACTTGAGGCGCTCCATGGGAAAGGGTCAGCAGCACAGGCAGCGCGGTGTGGCTTGCGCTTCGGGATCATTGCATTGGGGATGCTGTGTATCACGGTGGGGCACAATGACTTACTGCTTCCTTCTATCACTTGCCGGCCCCGGTGCTTCGGCGTCGGCCCCGAGCTACCTTTCATCCGTCACTTCTGAATCTGATTTTGATGCAATCAGCATTCCTTACACAGGCCGCCCGGACATCCTGCGCGTGTCCAAGTTCATGACGCCGGCCTTGAACGATCCGTCTCTGCTGCCGACGGTGTACCAAAACGTAAACTTGCAGCCCTTGCACCTGGAGTTCCTTCTGGATGTGTTCCCGGAGCGGTTTGCCGGTCTGACGATGCCGGAGTATATGGCGATGATCGAGCGGCGCGAAACGCGGCAATACTTCGTGGGGGGAGTCTTCCTCCTGGAGGACGGCGAGGGAAACATCCGCTACGGGTTCGACGTCTACACCGATCCATCCGATCCGGCGGAACTGCTCACGGCCCAGGAAACAGCGGTCCTGTATAGCCAACTCGCAGCCACGTTCGCTCTGCGCCCGTTCGCCTATGCACCCACGAGCTTCATGGCTATCGAAGAGGCACTTAGCTGGATAGACCCGGGCTTTCCGATGTACTTTCCGGGCGACGTTATTGCGCCCGCCTACGCGGGCTATACCCTGGCGGAGAACTATGGTCGCGTGCGGCTGATGACTCTTGCCGAACTGGCGCAGGCGAACCTCCAGGGAAGTCTCAGCTGGCAGGACATTGTGGTGCTGGACGCCGTGCCCACCGATATTGAAGGAGTCGTGGCAGGCGTAATCACCGGCGAGCCGCAGGGAGAGCTGTCGCATCTCGCCATCCGTATGGCCCGGCGAGGCACGCCGAACGCTTTCGTCGAGAATGCCCGCCAGGTATTCAGTTCCTACGAAGGCCAACTGGTACGGCTGGTGATAGGCCAAGAAACCTACACGGTTGTGGCGGGCGTTGACCCGGCTGAGGCCCGGGCGTGGTGGGAGGAACACCGTCCCCTGCTGCCGAACGTTCTTGTTCCGGACTTAGCATATGCGTCCTTGGATGGTCTTCCTGCGATGGCCGTCGCGGAGGCCAGCGCCCCGCTGGCGGCCCGCTTCGGCGGCAAAGCAGCGAACCTGGCCCGGATGTACCGATTTCTGCCGGCGCAGCATCAGGTGCCAGGCTTTGCGATCCCATTCCGCTACTATCACGAGTTTATGACGTCTAATCATATACCTGACGATCGCGTGCAACCGCCGGCGCTGCGGATGTATGAGGATTACCTGTATTCTCTTTTCAATGATCCGCAGTTTCAAAGTGATGGAGCATACCGGGCGGCGCGCTTGGCGACCTTTCGCGACTACGCGCGGGCCTATGGTCAGGTCAATCCAGCTTTGGTGAACGCTCTGGTGGAGCGTATCCGCCAGGTGTTCGGTTCGACGTCGGTTATGGTGCGCTTTCGCTCCTCGTCGAACGTCGAGGACTCGATCCTGTTCAACGGCGCCGGGCTGTATGACTCGACCTCGGTTTGCGCCCAGGACTCGTTGGACAGCGACTATTTCGGCCCGTCTCACTGCGATGCGAACCAGGAAAACGAGCGCACCATCGAGCGGGGACTCAAGAAGGTGTGGGCGAGTCTGTGGAACTTCCGCGCCTATGAGGAGCGCAGCTACTTCCAGGTACCCCAGGAGCGAGCGGCAATGGCGATCCTGGTCACGCCCGCGTTTCCCGATGAGGCGGCCAATGGCGTTGCGCTGACGGGCGATCCCATCGTGGGCGCGACGGCCGGTTATGTCATCAACGTCCAAGTGGGGGATTACAGCGTGGTCCAGCCGGGCGCCGGCGTCCTGGCCGAGAAGGACATCCTCGAAATGGCCTCGGGCGAGGTCGTGGCGATCCACCGCGCGCGCCCTTCTTCGCTGATGCCGCCGGGCGAATGGGTCCTGAGCGACGAGCAACTGAGGCGGCTGGGCGCCGCCCTGGCAATCGTGGATGCCAGCCTGCCGCTCGCCCTCGAAGGGTACAGCCGGGACGATGTGCTTCTCGACGTGGAATTCAAGTTCACGCAGGGGGGAGAGCTCATCTTCAAGCAGGTCCGGCCGTTTCTCCGCTCCGTCGTTGCAGCGCCCCGACCTGGGGATTTCTTCCGACTCATCATCCCCCGGCCGATGACCCTTTGCCAGATGGAATATGTCGGGTTTACGATTCAAGACGCTTATGCGCTTCTGTCCCAGGTTGACCTGATTCCGGGCACGATATATCTGCCGAAGAACGTTGACGAATTTGAAATCGATCTCATTCGGGAGTTGCGCTTCGGGCCGGCGCAAACCAGCGCCGTTCCTCAGGCCAGGGGACGTTTCACCCTTCAGATGGAGGGAACCTATAAATACTATTTTCGACAGCCGTTTTCTGTGGAAAATGAATCGATTCTCTTGTCGCTGGAGCTTGGGGGCTTCAGGAATGGCGACCCGCCTCGAATCATTGAGGAAGAGAATCTTGGATATTCTTTTTACTTGGCCGCGACGATTGATGACAC
>Ga0068714_10005410_pt1 | contig 13570 bp, 12 predicted proteins | sample MTBNYHSulfiMetaG_FD_62988 | JGI IMG/M metagenome (GOLD analysis project Ga0068714, IMG submission 62988) | Enrichment culture microbial communities from rom New York Harbor, USA that are MTBE-degrading - MTBE-NYH (New York Harbor Sulfidogenic)... | ecosystem: Environmental > Aquatic > Marine >... | reverse complement strand
GGCCTGGGCGCAGGCCACGGCCTGGTGGTTCTGGTTGACCCCCATGGTCCACCACAAGGAGACCCTCTTGCCCCGGCCGATGGTCCGGGCCAACCCCTCCAGCTCCGCCTCGCTGATACCGCTGGCCCGGCTTACCACAGGCGGGCTGAACCGCTTCACCTGAGCCTTGAGTTCCTCAAAGCCGGCGGTGTGGCGGCTGATGAACTCCTCATCCAGCCAGCCGTTGACGATCAGCAGGTGAGCCAGGCCGTGGAGGAAGGTCAGGAGCGAGTCCGGACGAACCCGAAGGTGCCGGGTGGACCGGGCCGCCGTTTCGGTCTTCCGGGGATCGATCAGGACTATCTCCGGATCCAGTCTGTTCCTCTTGATCCGGTTCCACATGATGGGATGGCAGATGGCCGGGTTGGCTCCGATGAAGACCAGAACGTCCGACTCCTCGAAATCACGGTAGGTGAAGGGCGGAGCGTCAAACCCGAAGGCCCGCTTGTAGGCCGTGGCTGCGGTGGCCATGCACTGCCTGGTGTTGCCGTCGCCGTGAACAAGCCCCATCCCGAACTTGGCCACCGCCCCCAGAAGGGCGATCTCCTCCACCGGGAGCTGGCCGGTGCCCAGAAAGGCCACCGCCTCGGGTCCGCGGGCGGCCAGAATCCGTTTAAAGTTGTCCGCAAAAGCCCCCAGGGCGGTCTCCCAGTCTACCGGCTCCAGGACGCCCTGGGCGTTTCGGAGAAGGGGTCGGGTGGCCCTGTCGAAGGCCCCCAACGGCTCCAGAAGCAGGAAGCCCTTGGGGCAGGCCGAGCCCCGATTGACCGGGTAGTCGGGGTTGGGGATGACCTTCGGTTTGCCTTCCGGGTCCGCCGAGATGGTGAGGTTGCAGCCCGTGGAGCAGTAGCCGCAGGTGGTGTTCAGTGTGGCCGCGGTCATATCTCCTCTCCCTCCCTTTGATAACCCTCTCCCCCTCGGGCCGTCACCGGTCCGGTTCGAGCCGTTTCCCCGCCAGCCAGCTTTCGGCTCAACCCCAGGGAGACAACGGCCAGGACGATGAAGACGACAAACCCCAGGGGATACCCGGGTGGGCCCACGAGCTTGACCGCAAGACCCAGCAGAACAGGGATGATGAACCCGCCCAGGGCCCCCAGCCCGCCGACGATCCCGGCCGTGCCGCCCACCGCGTCGGGGACGTAGCGCGGGACCAGCTTGAAGACCGCCGCGTTGGCAAAGCCCATCCCCAATGCCATTATCATCCCCCCGGTCATGGCCAGGGCGGCGGATCCGCCGGCCGGGACAACCACCGCCGCTCCCAGGGCCGTCACCCCCAAGGCGGCCGCCAGAACCCGCAATCCGCCCACCCGGTCGGCCGCCAGCCCGCCCAGGACCCTCAGGAGCGAGGCGGAGAGGGAGTAAAGGGCGGTCAGGAATCCCGCCCTGATCAGGCTGAAGCCGAAGTACTGGCTCCAAAAGGTGGGGAACCAGACCGTCAGGGCGATAAAGCCGCCAAAGGAGACGAAGTAAAAGAAGGTCAGAATCCAGGTCCGGGGATCCGAGGCAGCCCTTCTCAAGGCCGCCATGGCCTGGCCGGTGGGGATCAGCTCCTGGCCGCAGGCCAGGAGGAGGGCCTCCCGGTCGATCTCGATCCCCATCTCCCGGTACTGAAAGTAGGGGGCGTCCTTCATGAAGATCCCGAAAAAGAGGAGGGTCAGGAGGAGGAAAGCCAGCCAGGTCAGGTAGGAGGCGGTAAAACCGCGCCACTGAACCAGCAGCGGCAGGATGATGGAGAAGATGCCCGGGGCCAGGTTTCCCAGACCGCCATAGAGGGCCAGGGCCAGGCCTTGCTTGGCCTGGGGGTACCAGTAGGAGACGGTGGGGATGCCCACCGAGAAGACGGCGATTCCGCAACCACACAGCACCCCGAGGAGAAGGAAGAGAGGATAGAGCCCGCTGGGCGGGCTGGGAAAGCGGCCGAAGACAACCGCCAACCCGGCCAGCCCGGCAGCGGAGAGCCCCAGAAGGATCAGGATCAGCCTCTTCCCGCCCGACCTGTCCACCAGGGTCCCGAAGGGTATCCTGAGCAGGGCGCCGGTAAAGGCCGGGCTGGCGCCCAGGAGGCCTAGAAGGACGGGGCTCGGGCCCAGGGAGTCCTGGATCTTGGGGATGACCGGTCCGAAAGCGGCCACCCCGGCGAAGCCGGCGAAGAAAGAGAAGGTGGTCCACACCAAAGCCGACCTGCGGCTCGATCCGGCCAGGCAAACAGCGCTCATGATGCCCCCGCTTTCTTGGCCTCTCCCAATCCCTACCTTTTAGCTTACCTTAGCCGGCGGCCCGGGACAAAATTCTCTTTAACCTCAATTAGTCATGATTATAATTTTTTGGTATTTGGACAGGGATTGGGCTAAGATGGAGATACTCAAATTTTTTCATCCCCCTGAAGGAGATGAGGAGATGGCCAAGCGGTTCGTCCTGCTCCATGGAGCCTGGCACGGCGGATGGTGCTGGGAAGGGGTGGTCAGGGCCCTGACCAGGTCCGGGCACCAGGCCCTGGCCCCGACCATGCCCGGCCACGGCCCGGACGAGGATCGGTCCAGGATCGTCTTCCGGGACTACGTTGAGGCCGTGGTCCGGGTCCTCAAGGAGCAGCCCGGGCCGGTGGTCCTGGTGGGCCACTCCAGCGCCGGGTTCATCATCCAGGCCGCGGCCCCTTCAGCCCCGGAGAGGATAGAGCGGCTGATCTTCCACAATGCCTTCATCCTCCCCGACGGGGCCTCCCAGTTCGACCTGGTCCCGCCCGAGGTGGCCCAGGGGATGACCGCCGCGGCCAAGGGCTCGCCCGATAACTGCGTCCCGGTGGACCCGGACTTTGTCCGGGGGATGCTCATGGCCGGCGATCCGCCGGAGGTCCAGGAGGCCCTCCTGGCCCGCCTGGTTCCCCAACCGCTGTCCCTGTTCACCACCAAGGTCCGGACCGGGCCCTTTGACAAGCTGAGCACACCCAAGACGGTCCTCTTCTGCCGGGACGACCCCTCCCTCCCGCCGGGGGCCTACCTGGGCATGGCCCAAAACCTGGGCCCCCACGACCTCATCGAGCTGGAGGGGGGGCACGAGACCCTCTTTGTCAAGCCAAAGGTTATCGCCTCGGCCCTGATCCAGGTGGCCGGCGGCTAGCCGGGCCGGCCTCCTCGCTCTTTCTGAGGCCGGGGTCCGACAGACCTCACGCCCCAGGGGGATAGGACCGCGCTGGCCCCAACCCGCCAGGGGCTCCCGGATGAGGAGAGGGCAGCCACCGGGCCGGATAGGGGAGCCTTGAGGAGAAGCTGGAAGCCGGGTTGGGCGGTTGACCCCGGGGGCCGACCCCGGACCGCCTCGAGTGGTCCCATCAAAGGGATCCGGTAGGCGCTCCGACCGTTAACCGCCGCCGGGAAGATCGTGGTTCGTTCGGATTCTGAAAAAGCCGTCCGATCCCGACCCCCGGGCTCCCAAATCAAAAACCCAATCCTCCCGGAGCCTCAGGGCCGCTTCCTCCAAACCTGGCCTTCTCGACCGGCGGGACCCCTCCCTGAGGAAAGACCTTATCTGGTCCGGTCGGAAAGGGGTCCGTCGGAAACATGTTTTTATTGATAATAGTTTCATTTATTGGTATGATTCCTCCAACGGGTCAATGGTCGAATCCTTCTAGGGGCAAGATGCTTGACCGGTCTCGGCCAAGCTTCGGCCGGTAGGGCCGGCAGAGGGCGCCCAGGCTTTTTTACCGCGAGGCTTTCATTCTCCGTCCTATTGAGCCGGTCGTCCGGGTGCTTGCCCCCTGACCGCCTGACCAAAGCGGAAGGACCATCCCCGGGCAAGGGACGGTAAACCGGATTAATGATCTAGAATAAGGTTAAATACTCCACACCGCGGGAAAGGGGGCGGCCATGAGAGCAAGGATAACCATCTTCAAGGTGCTCCTGATCGTCATCTGGTTACTGCCGGTCCACTCATGGGCTCAGGAAGAGACGGGTAACGTCTGGCTTTCAATATTCTTCACCGGCACGATCAATGCCACCATGTACTGGGAGACAGAGCCGATTTTTCAGATCGGGGACGCGGTGACCGGGGACCTGCTCCTGGCAGGTCCCGGGTATCCGGTTTACAGCTTCCTGGACCAAAGGTGGAAGGTTTATTTCAGCCAGCCCCCCCAGCTTCTCCTTAAGAACAACGCCACCGGGGCCGCCTACGACGTCTCCAGCGGCCCCCAGTGGGCCGAGGGCGGCGGTCAGACCACGGTCGAGTACCTGGTTCATGAGGGCGCGGGCAAGCAGTTCCTCTTGAAGTGGGGCTACGAGTACCTGGACTATGGCCAAGCCGACAGCGGTTGGTCCGTCTGCGGGGCCGCCTTCACCCCCGAGGCCGTCTATACCGCCGACTGGACGCTCGTGGAGTGGTGGCGCTGGGGGCCCGATGCGACCCAAATTATCGTGGGCTCCTTGGGCGAGGGAATTCATGTCTTGGTGGACGACTGCACCTGTATGGAAGGTTACATGTGCAACCAGGATCCGGTCCAGTGGCCCAACGGGCCGCCGGATGAGGCCGGCCTGGTGGCCCTCATCTTGAGGTTGTACCAGCAGCTCTGGCTGGAGGACCCGGCCCAGGGGAACGTCGACTACTGGCGGATCAACATGCTCAACGGTACAGAGACGGTTCAGGATCTGCTCGATCTGCTGATGGGCGACGGCAGGTACCAGGGCCGCAACCTCAACGACCAGGAGTTTCTGGAGACGATCTACGAGGCCCTTTTCGGTAAGGATATCCCCGGCGATGATCTCCTGGGCTGGCTGGATGATCTGGCGGCCGGGGCCAAGTCCAGGGATGAAATCCTCAGGGAGATCCTCCTCTCCGATGCCTTCCAGGGGCGCTGCGCCAGGTTGGGGATAACGGCCACCCCGGGCAACATTTAGTCCGGGTATTTCAGGATCTTTTCAGACGGGGGGGACAGCTCCCGGCCCCGGGCCGGGGAGCATCATCGGGCTGTCCATCCGCCCGGACCTGCCAAGCCCAGGTTTTTCATAGACGATCGTAGCGAGGGGGTCAGGTCCGTAGGTGAGACGCGCAGCTATTCGACATTTTGGCCCGGAGGCAGACTTGATGACCGTATGTCGAGGACCAAAATGTCGAATTCAAGCGTCGTAACCAGGAGATTGCCGCCGCAGTAGATTGTGTTATGGAATATCTGGGATAGTATCACCCGGCCGAGATAAAGACCACCCCGCCCAGGGCCAGCCCGACCCCGACGACCTGAACCGGATGGGGCCGCTCCTTGAGAACCAGGGTGGACAGAACCACCGTCACCGCCGGGTAGAGGGCCCCCACCACCGAGACGATGGTCAGCAGCCCCAGCGAGGTGGCCAGGGCAAAGGAGTACCCGGCCAGGGAGTCCAGGGTCCCGCAGACGACCAGACCGGGCAGGTGGGGCCGGCCGATCCTCATCCTAGGCCGGGCGGCGGCCAGGAGAAGGAGCAGGACCAACCCGTAGGTCAGCCGGGCAATAACCGCCGCCCAATAGGGATCCACCTCGCTGGCCCGGTCGATGGCGATGAAGTAGAGCCCGACGGCCACGGCCGCCCCCACGGCCAGCCAGACCCCCGCGGTGGCCCGGGCCGGCCCCTGCTTGGACCTTTCCCGGCCGGCCAGGACCGCCCCCAGGATGGCCGAGACGATGCCCACGGCCTGGAGCCGGGTCAGTTGGTCGCCCAGAACGATCCCCAGGGTGACCGGCAGGATCACCCCGGTGGCGCTGATGGGGGCGACGATGGACATGGACCCCACGGCAAACCCCTGGTAGAGGAGGATCATGGCCGCCACCGTCACCAGACCGCCGGCCACCCCCCAGAGGAGGGCCGGGTCCAGCGGCGGGGGCGACCCCTTGATCAGGCCGATGACCAGGAGGGTTCCCAGCCCGAAGGCGTTGGTCAGGACCAGGACCTTCAAGGTCGGCAGAGCCCGGCTTTTGAGGCCGCCGATGAAGTCGGCGATGCCCCAGCCCAGACAGGCGGCCAAGGAGAGGCTCAAGGCGAACAAGGATCCCGCTCCGATCCATGGCAACGGCCATGACCCGCCGTTGCGGTCAAGTGGGGAAGGATAGCAGCTTCGAGAGGGCCATGACAGCCCTTTGTGGGTCCGGCCCGGTTCCCGGCGGCCTCCTCAGCCCCGGGCTGGTGAGTCACCGGCCGTCACAGCTTTTTCGGCTGGCAGATGGGCTCGGTTCTGGTCTGGATCAGGACCAGGGAGGCGATGACCAGCCCGGCCCCCAAAACCTGAAAGCCCTCCAGGGGCTCATTCAAAAAGACGTAGGCGGCAAGGCCGGCGATGATCGGTTCCAGGGTCCCGGCGATGCTGGCGCAGGTGGACCGGATCCTCCTGAGCCCTTCATTGTAGAGCCCAAAAGGCAGGACCGTGCCCAGGACCCCGATGAACATGATCCACCCCCACTGCTTGAGCCCGTAATCCTGCCTGAAAGCCGCCAGCGGCGGATGGAGGACGTTCCAGATCATCGCCGCAAAAACAAGGGCGTAGAAGATGACCGTCCAGGGGCTGTACCTTCTCAGGACCTGCTCGCTGCTGAGAGAGTACCAGGCGAAGAAGGCGGCCGAGGCCAGCCCGGAGGCGATCCCCCGGCCGCTGAGGCTCACCAGCTCGAGGTTGTAGGCCCCGACCACCAGGTAACACCCCGCCATCGCCCCCAGGATGGCCCCGGCCATTCTGCGGTTAAGCCTCTCGTGACCGATAACCACGGCGTAAAGGGCGATGTAGACCGGGGCCTGGTACTGGAGCAGGATGGCCGCGGCCACCTGGAGCTTGCTGATGGCGTAAAAATAGGTCCACTGGGCCCCGGCCAGGGCCGTTCCCAAGACCAGGAAGTGCCTGAGGTCCCTCCCGGCCACCTTCAGGAGGGCCGGTTTTCTGAGGAGCAGCCAGACCAGGAGGGCCCCGGCGGCCAGGCTGGTTCTGAGCTGGACCAGTTGGAAGGGCGATATCCCGGTCTGGAAAAGGAACTTGGATGACGACCCGGAAAGGGCCCAGAGAAAGGCGGCCAGGGCCACGGCCAGATAGCCGACCGCCGGAGACCGGTCCCCGGATCCGGGGATGGAGCCGTCGCCCTTGATCATCTTCGATGTCCCGGAAAACATCCCGCCCTCCCCTTCTCCGGACCGCCAACCCGCCTTCCTCGGCTCGACCAGGCGGCCTTCCCGGCCGCCGCGCCCTGGCGGCCGGTTCAGCCCCTTGATCCAGGCCCGGGCCTGAACCGGGAACTAATTTTAACTTGAACCCGCCGTCGGTCCAGCCGGGGTCAAAGGCCGGGAGATCCGACCCCTCAGCGGACCGGCAGGCGGCGGAACAGGCCATGGAAGTAGGCCATGGCCAGGAAGCTCAATGACTCGTGTGGAGGTTATCCAAGGGACGCGACCCGGTTCAAGCCCGGGGAAGGGACTTTAAAGAGGGACAGGGGGTCAGGGGGTTCCCCTCCCCTCCTGGGCGGAATCAGCCTCACCTGCCGCAGAGGTTCTTTGGGGGGGTTCGCCGCCGGTCTTCGGCCCTGGGGGAGGGCGAAAAGGATGCTCCTGCCGCGATCGTTGACCGAAAAACCGCCTTCAGGATTTCATCTCGCCGGGCCCTGGCCCGGCAGCTCAATGATCAACTTCACTGAGGAAACTGCAGGCCGCCTCCATGGCGCTCACCTGATGAACCTCGGGGCGGTAGATCCCGCCCAGCCTCTGGAGGATCCTGGATTTCTTCTGACGGACCAGATTCACCGCCTCGTGAATGTAGTCGTTGCCGCCCTTCAGCCCGGACCGGCAGGCTTCGGCCTTGAGCTGGTTGGCGATGATGATCACATTGGAGGCAAGGATATCTCTCAATATTTCCTCGTCCATGACCTCTTCCCCTTGCGCTGGAGACAAAGGACCAAGAAAAGCATACCAAGAGGAGGGCCCGCTGATCAATAGCCAGATGCGGGCCGGGACCTCGGGGCGCCGAAAGGCCCCGGGTGGACCGGCCGGAGCCTTCCTCCCGGTGGGCTGTTTTACGCTTCTGGCCGGGTCCAATGAGGAGCCGGGTCCGCGGCATCCCGGCTCCAAGGGGAGGAGAATCGATCCGGTCATGATCCCGAGCGGGCCGGCGGGGCGATCAAAAGGGGCCGGAGGCCCCGGAAAGCACCCGGAACCGAGCCGCTATTCAGGTGCTTCCATCCGGAAACCAAGACCACCGGCTGAGCCGGGGGTCGGGTCGAGGGAAGGGGCTCTCCGGGGAGAGCTCACCTCCCCTGATTCCCGTTCTTGAGGTTTCTGTTCCGGCGTCCGATCAACACGGCGGTCAGAACCAAGCTGGCCCCGACCAGGATCGTCAAGATCCCGGCCCCCACCAGGGAGTAAAAGGCTTCCGCCGCAACCTGGTTCATCAGAAACCCGAAGGGGATGAGCCCTATCCCCGCCGCAAGGCAGATGAATCCAGGGAAAAAATAATGCTCTGGGTTTGCCGGCCGTTGAAAAGCGCCGGGGCGCCCGTTCTCGGCTCTGTCTTCGGGCCGGTCCGGCCGAGCGCCCTCACCGCTCCGGGTCCTGCTTTCCGGCTCGAAGATGACCCGGTAGGCCCGAAGGGGACGATCGATGTTCTTGACCTTCTTCCGGCCCAGGTATTCATACCCCAGGGGAAGCTTGCTTTCGATCTGATCAAAGGCCGTTTGGGAGATGCAGATGCCGCCCGGTTCGGCCAGCTTCTCCAGCCGGGCGGCGATGTTGACCCCATCCCCATAAATCCGGTCCCCCTCCTGGATCACGTCGCCGACGTTGATCCCGATCCGAAACTCCATCCGGCGATCACCGCCCAGCTCGGCATTGATCGCGGCCAGCTCCTTCTGGATGGCGATGGCGCTCTGGACGGCATCGACCACGCTGGAGAACTCGGCCAGAAGGTTGTCGCCCACGGAGTCGACCACCCGGCCCTTGACCTGGTGGATGAGGTCGAACATCACCTCCCGGTACCGGGAGAGGGTGTTGATCGTGGCCAGCTCGTCGTCCCGCATCAGCCGGCTGTAGCCGGCCGCGTCGGCGCTGAGAATGGCCGCCAGCTTGCGCTGAATCCCCTCTTCCTCCATCGGTTTGCTCCCCAGTGGTTCCAGACTGATGGGCCGAGGCCGGAAAAATAACTATAGCCCGCCCCCCAAGGAGCTGTCCACCGGGCCCACCGGCCGGCTCTCCTCGGCCGCGGCCCCGTCTCCCCCTTTTCGGGGATGGCCAGGGCCCCTCTCGGGGAAGCTCGACCCGCCGGGCTGGCCGGCCCTTTTGGAGTGGCGGAGGCCTGGCCGGTGCTTTATACTTGGGGGACCATCCAAACCATTTTTGGAGCAATCATGACCACTTCCGAGAAACCGGTCGTCCTGGAGATCTTCTCCGACTACGTCTGACCCTGGTGCTACCTCGTCACCGGGCGTTTTGAATACCTCGTTATTATTCAATAATTTCAATCATTTTTAGAGACTAAATCCAGTTTGGTCAGCTTTTGGTCAGCGATTTTGGTCAGCATCGCGGCGATGCTCCCCACGTCATCTTGAACATAGTGGCTGGTCGTTTCGGTCTTGGCGTGTCCCAAAACGTTGGCGATGTGCTTCATATCCGCCCCGGCCTTCTGCCGGAGGGCAAAGCCAAGGGAATGCCGGGAAGCATTTTTGAGGGGTATGGACTCTATGCCGGCTTCCCTGATGGCTACCCGCCAAATACGCCCCAGGGTGGAGGTGCTGTAATTCCGTCTCCGGGTGGTAGCCCGGGGGTTGAGGAAGACCGGAGTGGCTCCTATCCCCCTTGGGGCAGTCTTGAGCCAATCAGCGAACCAGCCCAAAATCGGCATTACCCGATCCGCGCCGGTCTTTGTTTCCTCCTGCCAACGGCCACAGGTATGACTCCGGGCGACAACGAACACTCCTTTATCCCAATCGACCTTATCCCAGCATAGGGCGCACGCCTCCCCAACCCTGACCCCGTACTGGAACAGGAACATGAAAACCGGTTGATGCTCCTCGGGTATCTGGCTAATGGCTGACTGCTGCTGCTCAAGGCTTAGGTACTTGATCCGCCTCTTGGGCTCCCTGGGCATTCTTATCCGGGGGACCCGGACAATTTCCTCTCTCTCATAAGCCGAGTTCATGAGAGCCCGGAAGTGCTTCAGTACGGTAACCTGGGAAACAACCGCCAGCCCAGAATCTGAGGCTAACCAGGCGGTGAAGTCCTGGACCTTGGCCGTGGTGATGTCCCGAATGTTCAGGTCGTCAAACCACTTCATGTGCCGGAAGTTGTAGACCTTGGCCATGAAGCTATGGTGTTTGAGGCGCTTCATCTCCCTGACCAGGTATTCGGCCACGTAGTTCTGCCAGAGAAGGCCGTTATTCCTCTTCGACTTCCAGAGGGCGGGGTCAAACTCCTGGCGCTCAATCTGGACCCTGATCCGGTCCAGCGCCCTTTCGGCCTGGATAAGGCCCAAGAGCCGGTCTCCCCGTTCATCATGGCAAATTCGGACCCTTTTTCTTTGCCAGACAAGTTCAATCTCCGGGCGGTCGGAAGGCTTGCCACAACCGGCGTGCTTGCAGTTAAGGGCTCTATCCCAGCGCCCGGGAAGCCCACAATGGGGACACCTCTTCTGTCGGGTGATGATCTTGCCAGCCATGCAGACACCTCCTGTTTGACCCCATGATAGGGCCGCCCGGTTGGAGGGTGTCAAGCTTTGGCTGGCGATGTTCAAGAACTTGTCTCCGCGATCAGGCCACGGCCCTGAACCGCTTCTCAATCTCCCGGACGTACTTGGTCAACAGGCTTTCCACCACCCGGGCCGCATACTCCCGGTTCGGGCAGAAAAAGACAGGCAGGTTATAGCGAACCGAAAATGCAAGGAGGCTTTGAATCACGCTGGCCGGTTTCATCTCGGACCGATATTGACCGGTGGCCAGGGTGTTCAGGTCGGCCTCTATCACCAGGGCGAAGTACTCTAGCCCCCGGCCCCGGGACAGTTCCCGCTCGAACCGCTCCCGAGCCTTGCCCTTGAGACAGCCCACCAGGTCATCCGGGGACTTGCGCTCAATGGCGATGAACTTCTCCAGGCCCTTGACCGAGTAATCGCCAGTGGCCAGGGTTCCCCGCTCATTGGGCAGGCTGAAGGCAAGGGGGGCCTTCTCCCTGGTGTCAATGACAATGGTCGGGCAGGTATCCAGCGCCCTAGGCATATTGCAGCCCCTGGGCCAGGGCCAGCCGGCGGGGGGTTATGGCAGGGGTCGGGGTCAAGGGCCTTCTCTACGCGTCGGCTCCGGGCCGACCGGGTATCCGCCCCAATGCCGAATTGGGCACCCGGTCCAACCGCATGGCCTCACCACTGGCGGGGCGCTTTCTGTCCGGCAGGGTGTCGTTGATGGTCTTATAGGCCAGATCATAGGCTTCGCAGGTCCCCAAGACCGGGTCATCATGCCGGCAAAATCCCACCAGGCGGACTAGGACCGGCTTAAAGGCCCGGTACCAAACAAGGGTGGGGTCGTAGGCCGGGCTGTTCGTTCCAAGCTGGAGGAGCTCGGCCATGTCCCGCAAGGTCTTCAACCTGGGCTCACGCGCGGCCAGTTCTTCAAAGATCATTGTTTTATCCTCCGATTGCATGTTGTGTCGCGCCCGCCGGGGTAAAGCTGGCGCAAAGATGGGGAGCCATGGGCCACTGTCCGCGCTGGCTTTCGCGGTCATCGTCTTCGCAGAATCCCATGGCCATTGACGTTCCGCTCCCCGGGATGAATGACTTACACTCCCGGCATCTGACTTGGCCTCCGCCCTTATGCCCTGTGGTCACGGACCGACCTTCGGCAAGGGGAAGAATCCGTTCCTGATAATGGGCTGAGCCGTGCAGGCAGGCCCGGCCGGTAACCAGGTTTCGCCAAACAGTGGGGCCGGGGAGAAGGCTTGTCCCCCGGGGCGGCCAGGTGGACGGATACCAGTCACCCGCCGCACCACGGACCCCCCTTAAGGGCTCAGGCTCGGGCTTAAAGGCCGGGTGGCCGTAATGTTCCCGAGCGGCCAGTATCCAGACACGCAGGTTCATGCCGTTCTGTCGGGCCTCGGTCGGGTCCTTGCCGCCGAATTTGGCCGGGACAGGACAGGCGCGGGCCCGGGGGTATTTCTGGAGCCACCAGTCCCAAGTTGACTTGGCCCCGGCAGCGTCATTGTCCAAGGCAATCAGTATCAGCTTCGCCCGGTCAAGCATTGCAGCAGTGTCCGAACCGGGGCGGTTCCCGGCCGACCCCAGGGCCATAACCCCGGTGATACTCCCGGTATCCTGGGCCAAGAGGATGGCGCACAGCTCGGACTCGACCACGGTCATAATCGGGCCGGGGTTGATAACCATGCATCCAGAACCGGACCCAGCCAGCCCCTGATATCGGTTCTCGGCCCCGGCATACTGGTTGCGGAACTTTACCCCGTGGACCTCATCTCCCACCATCCGGGGAATGACCAGGGCAGGACCGGGTATCAGCATCTTGCGCGGGCGGCCTCGGTCGTCTGCTTCCTCAAGGCCCCAACCTGCCCGGGGGCGGAAAACCTTCTTGAGGCTCCACCCCAACCGGAACCGTCTGGCGGTCGGCTCGGATATCCCCCGGCCGGCCAGCAGGTCAAGGCCAGGTTTCCCGGCAGGGGTGAATAGCTGATCGTGGCAGTAGCCCACCAAGGCCCGGGCCTTCTTCCTCCATGCTTCAGGCGGTACCCGGGAAGGGCGCGGTGACTTCTGGGCAGGATGGCCGGCGCTGTACCTGGCCGGGGCCGGGGCGGGGCCCCCTTTCCGGGGCGGGGGCTCCTGGCCGGTTACAGCCCGGTAGGCGTCGGGGAAGCTGACCCCCCGTTGGTCGCGCAGGTAGCCGACGGCGTCTCCGGTCCAGTTGCACCTCCTGCAGAAGAACCTTCCGCCTGTACCCTCACCCGGCCAAACCCGGAACCGGTCGTCTCCCCCGCAGCGGGGGCAGGGGCCGGCAAGCTCACCCGTCGCGGTCGGCACCCGGCTCAGAGGCGCACCGTCTTCTTTGAGGAGCTCATGCAGGGTTACAGACATTCAATTACCTGACTTGCCCATCCCGGGGTAAAGGTAGCCTTGGGAGCCTCGGCGACCGCCCCAAACAGGTCCGGGGGAGGGGGGATGCTCCCATTTTCCGGGAGCATTCCCCCCCCCTTTAGGGGTAGAAATTTCCGGAAATTAAACGCCAATGATTCTAATATGTTGCAAAACGCCGATTTTCCGGGAATGGGGGTTTCATTCCCGGAAATTCCCAGCAGTAATTTAATGAAGCAATTACAGGTGGTTATATTTTCCGGGAGGCCGATTCCCGGAAATTCCCGGAAATTCCGATTCCCGGAAATTCGACCCCGGTTAGACATGGTTTCTCCCGGTCGTTTCGAGTATGGTTTTGGACCTTCCCCGGCCTGTCCCCTCGGCCCTTGATTCTCTGATCCATTCCAAGGTAAAGACGGCGTGGTTTATGGCTGGCTCCATGTGTTTGCTTTGGGTGAAGCCCTTGACCTCCTCCTGAATAAGC
>Ga0068714_10005408_pt1 | contig 13575 bp, 8 predicted proteins | sample MTBNYHSulfiMetaG_FD_62988 | JGI IMG/M metagenome (GOLD analysis project Ga0068714, IMG submission 62988) | Enrichment culture microbial communities from rom New York Harbor, USA that are MTBE-degrading - MTBE-NYH (New York Harbor Sulfidogenic)... | ecosystem: Environmental > Aquatic > Marine >... | reverse complement strand
ATTCTGGACTGCACCCTGAGAGATGGCAGCTATGCCATTGACTACCAGTTCACCGCCGAGGACACGGCCATCATCGCCGCCGGACTGGAGCAGGCCGGGCTGGAGCTCATCGAGGTCGGGCATGGCGTAGGCATGAATGCTTCCAATTCCGGCAAAGGAGTTGCCGCCGCTACCGATGAAGAGTATCTCGAAGCAGCCTCCAGAGTCTTAAAAAAGGCTAAGTTCGGCATGTTCTTCATCCCGGGCGTCGGTAGAGAAGAAGACTTGAGGTTAGCCGCCAGGTACGGCATGGACTTCGTCCGCATCGGCACCAATATCACCGAGGTGGATGAATCGGCCAGGTATGTGGCACTGGCCAGAAGCCTGGGCATGACGGTATCTGCCAATCTGATGAAGTCCTACGCCCTGCTGCCGGCCGACTTTTTAAAGCAAGCCCGGAAATCGGAAAAGTTCGGAGCTGATATTCTGGTGGTGGTGGACTCAGCCGGGGGCATGCTTCCCCAGGATGTAATTGACTACGTCTCAATCCTGAAAGAGAATACCTCCCTCCCCATTGGCTACCATGGACACAACAACCTCGGCCTGGCTATTTCCAATACACTGGAAGCCATCAGGGCTGGAGCCACCACCGTTGACACCTCTCTCCGGGGCATGGGTAGAAGCGCGGGCAACGCCCAGACGGAAATCCTGGTTTTACTTCTGGAAAAACTGGGCTACTCGACCGGCATTGATGTCTACAAGGCCATGGATGTGGCCGAAAAGCTGCTCAGGCCACTGATGAGGAGTGAGCAGGGTATCGACTCCATCGGGGCCACGGCGGGCTACGCTCAATTCCACTCCAGCTTCCTGACCACAATCTATAAGGCCGCCCAACAGTATCAAATCGACCCCCGAGAACTGATTGTCAGGGTCAGTGAGATTGACCGTGTAGACGTTTCCCAGGAGCTGGCAGAAGGAATGGCCCGGCAACTGGAAAAGGAGAAACGGGAAGCTTTGACCAGCCGGTATATCTGGAACATTGGTCTTGATTTGCCGCCAGCAATAGAGCAAAAGGAGACTTCGGCAGGAGCGGTAGCTGAGGGACTGGCCAGGGAGATGCTATCCTTATCCCGGAAAACAGGAAAACACTCGGTCTTCACCATTGCCCGCTCCCGTAACCCGAACAAAACCAGGGCTTCTTTCCCCTTCATACGTCAAAACGCCTTATGCATCATCGGCAATGCCGAGATTGCCCATCCGCAGGAAGCCATTGAAATCGCCGCCGCTATTGACGGCCTGGTAGATATCATTCTCCTCGAAACCGAGCAAAGTGGAGACATGATAGCCGCCGTAAAGAAGGCAGTTAAAAAAAGCACGGTCCTGGCCTACCGAGATGAGGACTCTCTGGTCAATGCCGCCGACTCTTTTGTCTGTCAACTGATGCCCGACCTGAAAGCTGAGAGAATCGCTATCATCGGTGATAATGGAGCCAGCGCCAAACTGGCCCTGAAGCTGGCAGAAAGAGGTGCCCGGGCCACCCTGTGGGGGCAGGACGAAAGCAGATTAAGAAAACTCACCGAGGGCTTGAATCTCATGCTGGCTGAGGGCTCACCGGGTAAAGTAACCTTTAGCACCAGCCTTACGGAAGCGGCCAGAGAAGCAAGCGTGGTTATCGGTATGCTCCCACATATACCTCTAATCAGTGTTGAAATGCTCCGGGTAATGTCAGAGAAGGGCATCGTTGTAGATGCCGGTATCGGGACAATACAGGCCGGGGCGATTGAATACGGCATTCTTCACGGCCACCAGCTTTACCGCCTGGACATGAGGGCAGGACTGTCTGGCGAGATTACTACCGTCCTGGAAACACTGGAATTAACCGACAAAGTGATTGGAACCGAGGATTACGACGATATCAGGGTGGTCGCTGGGGGAATCCTGGGGAGAAAGGGAGATATCGTGGTTGACTCCCTGACCCGGCCCACCAGAGTCATCGGGGTAGCTGACGGCCACGGAGGTCTGCTGAGTGAAGAAGAAGGGGCGGAGTATCAGCCCCAAATAGCGAAAGTCAAGGCAAAAATAATAGAGAAAAGGCTGGGTAGCTCACAAATCGGCGACCAGTCCTGATGTTGAGGAACCTACGGCTAACACAGGCGCTTTGAAGCAGGGTCTTTCTCCACTCCAGACTTGAGGATTAAGCACCTGGTTGCCACTTGGCATTTTATTGACAATTGGCAACAAAAGCGGTAGACTGTTAGCTATGGAGTAACCTGAGACCTGACCTGACACGGTTTTTACTTCTGGCACACATAACACTGGGGGTAATCATGAATAATAAACAACCTCTTGCAAGCAGGAATGTCCTGTTACTTAATCCTTTCTCGGATGTATGCTACGAAGTTAAAACAGAGGAAGAAGCTCGCACGCTAAATGAACACCTCTTTGTCGAAACCCCGCTTGGCATTGCCTATGTTTACACTTATGCCAGGAACAACCTCCCAGACATCAATTTTACGGTAATAGATGCACAGGCAATGCTAATGGAACATGCGTCAAAAGGCATGGACTACAACTGGCAATTGCTGACCGAAGCTATTAGTGATATTCAGCCCGCCATTGTTGGAATCGGTGCCTACTACTTCAAACAGGCACGCCTGTTCCACGAAACCTGCCAACGGATTAGAGAGCATTTACCCAATACGATGATTGTGGCAGGTGGGAACTACCCTACAGATGCTCCAGAGATAGTGCTTGGCGACCGTAATGTGGATTACATCGTGGTTTCCGAAGGAGAACTGGCTTTTACTAACCTCCTCAGAGCTTATTTCTCCGGTGAAGACATCACCCTTTTACCTAACATCGGTTGGCGGGATAGCCAAGGTAACAGTCATGTAAACAAGGTCAGCTTAATTACCGATATTATATCTATTCCGATTCCCGACCGCTCCCCTTTGCCCATGAATATGTACGGTAGAGGGCGTAACGTATTGAATCGTATTTATGGCCCGAATAACTACCGAGCTCTTACCATGACTATAGCTCGCGGTTGCACCTTTGCCTGTACATTCTGTACCGCTAAGCAATTCTGGGGTAGAGTCATTCGCTATAGAGACACGGATTCAGTACTGGATGAAATGCAGTTGCTGAAAGAACGTTACGGAGCAGACGTCGTTGTACTCAACGATGATAATTTCTTTTTGAATAAACGTAGAGCAGCCGAAGTTCTGGAAGGAATGATTAAGAAAAAAATCGATTTGAAGTGGAGTTCAGGTGGGGGAGCTGCAGTACGTGCTCTTAATGAAGACCGCTTCCTCGACCTTGTCATAGAATCAGGCTATAGCTACTTCAACCTGGCCATTGAGTCAGGTTCTGACGAAACCCTGAGGCGAATCAAGAAGCCAGTTCGAGTTAATAAGACCGTCTCCCTGGTAGAAAAAATCCGTACCCGCTATCCACATATGTGGGTTTGCGGATACTTCATGGTAGGTTTTCCATTTGAAACAAAACAAGACGTCCTGAACACTCTGAAGTTCAGTCAAAACCTGGAATTAGACTGGTGCACCTACAGTATTGTCAAACTATACCCAAATACGGAGTTATATCAGGATTGCGTTGAAAAAGGCCTGCTGGCAGGGGTAGACTTACTCAAGCCGGAAACTTTTCTAGGAAGCACCATTGATGGGATTGACTGGAACATAAAATGGTTATCTGAGATACAATACGAATACAACCTGAGAGTTAATTTCCTGGATAACAGGAATATCAAGAACGAAAATTATCAACAAGCTTTACGAGATTTTGAATATGTCATCAGTATTGCTCCTGACCACGCTTTAGCTTACCGACAAGCAGCGTTAGCTGCCAGTAAGCTCGGGGCTTCAGAGAAAGCTAACCGATACTCAATAAGAGAAAGGGAAATTATGAGAAAAGAAACCGAATTCACGATGTGGTACCAGAAGCTGGGCATCACTGATTGAATTCCCAATACAGAGACGAGGGTTTATCACGCTCAGCCAAGAATAAGCACCGGCATCATCACCAGATGAAGACTCGCGGAGGGAAATATGGAACTGATTGTAAAAATGAACGCAGATTTCAGGGAAGCATATACCATAGCCAGTGAAAGCAATAAATTACACATCATCCCTCTCACCGACAATGAGGAACTATGGCTGGAAGGCGATTTCTTTTACTACCAGACACAAAATGGCCAGAGCACAGGATTCAACCCGAAGACACTGGACGACCAGTTAAGAATAGCCTTCCTTGAAAATCGGCTGCAACCTTTTATTGAGATGGTGGAAGGAATATATGACGGCATTCATGTTGATAAGACAAGTGAGAAGATTACTGTGTTCAGCGATAAGTTAAAGCGTCAAGAAATCTACTACATGGTGAACAACCATGAAATAATCATTTCCACCTCTCTAAAGAAGCTCTACGGAAAATCTCAGGGGTACCATCCTGAAAGTGTTATCAGCACTCTCTACCTGTACCCTCCCAAAGGCGCTACGGTTTACCGCAACATTCATCGTCTGAGGTATAACGAAATCATTGAGATATCAGGTGGAAACTTAGAGATTGCAAAGCACGATGAATCCCCCCTGGAAATACTCGAGTATGATGAAAATAATTTAGACCAGCTCAAGGAATTGATAGAAAATGCCATAATCTCCAGAGCCTCTGACGAACTGAATATTGTTGAGTTATCCGGGGGCTGGGACTCTACTTTCTTAATCGCTGTGCTGCGGAAATACTACGACAGCCACAAGGTTAAGGCCATAATTATGGAGCTTATGCTTCCCAATGGACAAAATATTAACTCTATCGAAGTGAATAAAGCGAAAAGAATTGCTGAATTCTACGGCGTTGACCTGGACGTACTAGGGTCCAATCCCTCCGATAAATACTGGGTGGACCTGTGGGAAGAACAGGTCAAAGACAAAATGACCTACCAGGGAATTTATGACCACTACTCATTCTCGCAATTCTTGACGGTAGCCCATTTGCAGGAAAAATACGGTGAAGAGCTGGCCATCTTCAACGGGGAGGGAGTTGATACCCTGCATAACTTCGGGTTCTCCCAGTATCACTCTCTGGTGCACGACCACAGGGGTTTCTGCGAGTACGGCGATAAAATGGCCACTTACCTCTACAGCCCCTCCTTTTTCCAGAAAGTACTGGACGACAGCTACGCCGATGACCTCGTCTTCCAAATTTTCCGATGGTATACCAGAGACAGTCAATTTGCTGAGACCAAGAGCCTATCGAGAGAAGACAGAATCTTCGAATATTTAATGCCTTTTGTCTACGGCCCGTCTAGAACACCTTTTGTCCAACTCGGCAAGACTCCCTATGTCACCGAGACCGGGGTTAAGCGTCTCAGGAACTGGGTTAAGTCGGAATACTTCAATGAGGCTATCGAAAAAATAAGCTCAAATAACCTTTACTACTGGTTTTTGAGATTGTACACCGATTTCCACTGGCAGGGCCCCAACATCAGGAAGGTACTGGAAAGCCATCCCAATGCCAGGATACCCTTCCTGGACTACAACCTGTTTAGATTTTTCGCCCGGATGCCTGAAAGCTGGGGAAGAGGCCTGGAAATGAACAGTACCAAGTACCCCTTAAAGAAACTAATCAGAGACGGCCACTACCAGTTCCCTCTTGACGTGGTCGATGCCCCTGGCATCCACTCCTACACCAATTTTACCTTTGCCGAGATACAACGCCAGAACATCTATGACTCAAGCCTGACGCAGCACCTCTTTCAGAATACTGACCTTGAGGCGAAAAGCAGAGAGGTCTTTACAGGCGATGACTTTGATATCAACGGCATCAGGAAATGCATTACCGAGGTCAAAGATAAAAGCAGACAGGAAATATCCGCCGCCGATTTTAAATTGTTAAATTTCTTACTGCAGGTGGCGTAATCCCTCGGGTCAGGAACCGCGAGATGGTAACCGAGAAAGAGAAAATAGTATTCTTCGAGGAAATAGCGCCTGCGTCCTATCCCATCGCACGGGACTATCTGGGCAAGGGCTTTACCGTTTATTACTTCAAAATCGAGGACACCTGTAAAAGCAGGCTGAAAACCGGAATACACTCAGCCACTGAAAAGCTAATTGACGCATCGGAAATACGCTTTGACTTCGGCCAGGTCAACGCAAAAGCATCCTTACATGCCCACGAAAAGGTTGATTACATTTTTGACAAATATTTCTCATCGACTCCATCGCTTAAAACTATGGAAAAACTGCTGGAAACCTCGAAAATAAAAGATATGTATCAATACAGACTGCTCAGAAAACTACAGGACATCTACCTCATTGAGATAAAAATAAACGAGATTGCCCGGGACCGCCCGGCTGAAATCCATTTCTGCCCCGCCGACAATTTTGAAATACACTCTGATGAATCATCACTCCTGCCGAAGCACATCAGAGTCATTAAGAATAATACTCTTAGAACAAGAGTTAAGAACTCTCTAACCAGAGTCAAAAAATTGATACTGCTGCTCTCCCTCTGTTACTTGTTCCTGAAGAAAGTCAAGGGAATCTCCAGACGGAAAATAGCTCAGAAATTCAAGGTCGGGGTATCGGTAAGCTTCCCCAAGGACATCTTCTCAATGAACTATTACCTTATGGAGACTTTGCTTGTTGACGACAAAGAGCTACCCAAAGACGAGGTCTTATTTATAGACGAACGCGGCCAGAGAACAGGAGATACTTCCTACACAGGTAGCGCTCCTCCCAACTCAAAAGACTACCAGAAACGAGGGTATCACTATACAAATTTGTTCGATGTTAGAGAGACCATCAGCGCAGATACGTTCTGGCAGAAGATTGTCAGGCGTTTTTCGCTAGCCTGGCTCAAAACAATGCTGTTTTCTTTATGGGAGCAACCTTTAATTGTCGACACAAATATCGTCATATTATTAGACTATTTAATATGGAACATATTCACCGATAACTACCAGATAGACAACTATGTTAAAATCCAGCTTCCTGACTCTCTATCACGGATTCAAATTCTGTCCCGGAATAATGCTAAGACCTGGTATATTTTCCCAGACAATACTTCTCACGACCATTACCTGGATTGGGACACAAACCTCAAAAATCAAACGCTCTTCTCCTTCATCGATTACGATAACATCGTGGTCTACGGAGACACTGTTGAGAAGTTTTTCCGAAAACACCGAAACAACCCTCATAGATATATCAAGAGTGGCGTTCTTTACTCCCAAATCGTCCGTGAACTGGAGGAGGGCAAACTGAAATCGCCCATCTCTGATATTATACAGGGAAAGAACCTGCCGGAAAAAAGAATAGGTGTCTTTGATACCAGCTATGTAGACTGGGGGCCTTATACCATAAGAGACGGGGTTGACTTTGCCCGGGATATGCTCAGACTGCTAGATGATTTCCCTGACGTGGGCATTCTCTTTAAAGCGATAAAATGGCCGGGATGGGCCGAGGAGCTGGACAGGGCTTATGACGAACTGAAAAACCATGAACGCTGCCTGCTCTTTTACATGTGGAATAAAGAGGGCATTTCTGCCGTCGAGGTCATTGCGGAATCCGACCTGGTCATCTCCGCACCCTACACTTCGCCCTCTGCCGAAGCACTGGGGGCAAAGAAGAAAGCAATTTATTACGATTTCACCGCACATCATATCGGCGACAGGTACTACTACAACAGATTCCCTAATTTCGTTGCCCACAGCTATGACGAACTAAAAAAGCTAACCCATTACTGGCTCTATGAAGCAACTAATAACGACTTTGAGAGTTTCTTGAATACCTATATTAAAGACGAGATAGACCCATATCTGGACGGGAAAGCTCTTACCAGACTGAGAAAGCTCCTTAGAGAATAACTATGGAAGTCATTGTTTCTCTGGACGATAAGAAATTACGGCGTTACCTCAAGAGTTGCCCGAAGCAATATCATTATGTCTACCCGGGCGACAAAACCGGGGATATCGACCAATGGCTAAATGAGTATGCTCTGAGCGAGATAAAGCTGGATAATTATGATGAGTCGTTTAAGGAGAGCTTTCTTCAAGCCTACGTTGACTTAATCGGGAGGTTAGGGCGGCAATATAACTCGATATACTGGTGGGTGACTTTTACGGCTTCAAAAAACAGATTCGTCTCCCGGTTATCTCAAAACTTGTTCCTGTTCTACTCACTGACTTCTGCCTTAAAGCAGAACCCGGACAAAAACACCGTGTTGATCAATCCACCAGAAGAAATATGTGGTTCTATCAAGCAATACTGCCTTGAGCATTCAATAGATTTCAGGATGCTGCACAACTCTACAGATAGCGTCTTAGAGTCCCTAAAACACGCTGCCGAGCTGATACTGAACACGATGCTTTTTATCTTCGATAGCTGGCGGAAAATTAGCCTGGCCAGGAGACACCTGGATAAGAAATTTGCCCGAGAAGTACCGCCAGCGATTAAATACTATGTAATCAGGTCATGGTTCTATGAAAGCTCAATTAACCAGAACCACGAGTATCGAGATTCGTTCTTTGGCAGGCTACCCGAACATCTGGTAAGAAGAGGGAAGAAGCTTCTGGTAGTTGCCGGCATTCTGGGGGACTACAGAACAATCGTAACAAAAATAGCCAACCAGAATAGCTATCTCATCATTCCCCAGGAGCTATTCCTGCAATATACCGACCCGCTCAAGGCAATTTTTGCTACCTGCACCCACCAGATTAGAGTCAAAGGGAAGATAGATTTTGAAGGCTACGATGTCTCTGACCTGGTCAGGGTAGAGATTGAGAAAAACTTCAGGAGTGAGATATTCAGGGTGTTATTATCGGACTACATGCACTACTACTGGATGAAAAGACTGCTGAACAGGGTCAAAGTTGACACTTTCACGACCACCTGTGAAAATAATCCCTGGGAGAGAATGTGTATCATGGCCTTGAGGCAACACTCCCCGGAAACCAGAATACTCGGCTACCAGCATACGGTAGCCCCACAGGCTTCGGCGAACATGTTTGTCAGCCAGTATGAGAAGGATATCATCCCGATGCCCGACCGAATCCTGACCGTCGGCATGGCTCCCCGAAAAATCATGGAGCGCTACGGAGACTATACTGCCGGACAGGTTCAAGAAGCGTGCGCCCTCAGGTTTGAGTACCTCTTCAATATCCGGCCCGGGCCAAGGACCCGTTCTAACCACATCCTCCTGGCCCTGGAAGGAGTGTTTGAGGTCTACCAGATGGTCAACTATGTATTAAGAGAGCTAAAGGATGCCACAAGCTACAGCGTTAAGATAAGAACGCACCCGGTATTGCCTCTGTCACACATCAGGCACAAGCTGCACTATGATGTGAGTTCCTTACCCCACGTATCCCTCTCCGAAAACACCCCCTTGAAAGACGACCTTGAGGAATCTGATATGGTAATTTACTGGGGCAGCACGGTAGCCCTGGAAGCATTAATGCTCGGCAAACCGGTTATCAACTTTGATGCCGGTGATGCTTTAAGTTATGACCCCCTGTTTGAGTGCCACCACTTAAAATGGACGGTTAATAAGCAGATGAACCTCGTCGAGGTCATCGAAAAAATCTATAATATGAGTGACGAAGAGTACGAACGTCAGCTAAAGCTAGCGAGGGAATACCTCAGTGATTATTTTTACGAGATTACCGAAGAGAGGCTGGACAGGTTCCTGACCTGAACTTACTCAAGGATAAATTTACACATGGGCAGAAAACTGAAAGCAGGGATAGTCGGTTACGGTTACATGGGACAGATTAGAAAGGCAGTGATTGACGAACATCCTGACCTGGAATTAGCCGGTATTTGCGACGTCAATCTACCCCTGGCCGGGCTGAACCCCGGCTGCGAGACCCTCAAGCAGTATCCTGACCTGGTAAACAGGGATATCGATATTGTTTTCGTCTGCACGCCCAACGCTTACTCCCCGGAAATAGTCATCTATAGCCTGAACCACGGTAAGCATGTATTCTGCGAAAAACCGCCTGGGTGCTCGGTGAAGGATATAAAAGATATTATTGAGGCAGAAAAAGCCAATAAACGCTTAAAATTAATGTTCGGGTTTAACCATCGCTACCATCCGGGAATTAAAGAGGCTAAAGTTCTGGCTGATAGTGACCGCCTCGGGAAGATACTCTGCTTGAGGGGGGTTTACGGCAAATCCGGCGGTCTGAGCTTTGAGAAGTCCTGGCGGAACAAAAAGGAAATATCAGGCGGTGGCATCCTGCTGGACCAGGGAATCCATATGCTTGATTTGTTCCGGCTATTCTGCGGCGATTTTCAGGAAGTGAAAGGTCTTATCACCGATTCTTACTGGAATACCGAGCTGGAAGATAATGCCTTTGTGCTACTGCGCAATAACAAAGGACAGGTAGCCATGCTCCACTCTTCAGCAACACTCTGGAAACACACTTTCCGCCTGGAGATTTTCCTAGAGAAGGGATACCTGACCGTTTCCGGCCTGCTCTCCAAAACGGGCAGTTACGGCAGAGAGACATTGATTGTCGGGAAACGGCAATTTGAAGACGAGACCTTTGCCCTGGGCAACCCCAGGGAAGAGATTACCTACTTTGACCGGGACATTTCCTGGCTATCGGAAGTCAGCGACTTTGTTGATTGTATCCAGAACGATAAACCGGTGACCAACAGTTCTTCAGAGGACGCTCTTAAGATTATGGAGTTGATTGACCGCATTTACCAGGATGATAATATAAAATACTGATTCTGTACCGTTCTCAAAAGCGGGAGATAGTAGAAATGAAAACGATAGTTCAATACGACGATATCCGGGAGGTTGAATTAAAGCCCAGTACACCGCTGAATACCTACTTAAAGCTGACACAGGAGGACGTGAAAGCCTACTTCCTGGAAGGGGCTGAGCTTTCAGACTGTAACTGCCCGGCCTGCCTGACCGGTGAAAGCAACGAAGGATTCGTCAAATTTGGCCTTCACTACCGGGAGTGCGCCAGCTGTAAGACATTGTATCTCTCCCCCCGTCCGGAAGAAGCCACCATCGATGAATACTACCGCAGTTCGAAAGCACGCCGGTTCTGGGAAGAACAGCTTTCCACAGCTACCGGGGCCAAGAGAAGAGAGAAGTTATTCAAGCCGAGAGTTCAGTGGATTATTGAAACCATCGAGGAATACCTGCCGTCAGCCAGACGATTTGCCAGCATCAATACCATTCACCAACCCTTTCTTGAGGAATTGATTGAAAGTAACTACTTCAAGGAAATAACTATCCTCAACCCTAAAATCAAACTGAACCGGCTTAACTCCCAGATAAAGAAAGCCAAACTCGTGGAACAACCGATTGCTTCCCTTGATAGAGTTAATTTTGCCCAAGGCGTTTCTCTATTTGAAGTGATTGACCGCCTCTCAGACGTGGAAACCTTTTGCCAGGCACTAGGCCGGATACTGGTACCGGGCGGACTATGCTTTCTGACCACAGTCTCCATCAGTGGTTTCGACCTGCAGGTCCTGTGGGATAAGTCGAACAGCATTTTCCCGCCCGACCGAATCAATGTTTTCTCGACAGAGGGACTGCTCACCCTGTTTGAAAGGCATGGCTTTGATTGCATCGAGCTGAGCACGCCCGGCTTACTGGACGTCGAAATCGTGGCCAATGCCTATAAAGAAAATCCTTCCCTGGTACTGCCGCGCTTTGTAAAATACCTCCTGGAGAAAAGGGATATTAACGCTTACCGTTCGTTCCAGGAGTTCTTACAGTTAAATCGGTTAAGCTCATTTACCCGTGCCGTGCTGAGGAAGAAGGAGTAAGGATACTATGACTTATATTGATGATTACCTTACGGAAGTGAAAAAGGTCGTTGATGGACTGGACCAGGCCATGATTGAGAAGATGATTGATTTGCTCCTGGCTATCCGTCAGAAAAAGGGACGCCTCTTCTTCCTGGGCGTCGGTGGAGGTGCCGGGAACGCCTCCCACGCCGTCAACGACTTCAGAAAAATCGCCGGCATCGAATGCTACACACCCTGCGATAACATGTCTGAACTGACGGCGCGGGTTAATGACGCAGGATGGGACACGGTCTTCATCGAATGGCTTAAGGTCTGCCACCTTAATCAGAATGATGGCATATTTGTCTTCTCGGTTGGTGGTGGAGACGAAGAAAGAAACATAAGTACCAATCTGGTGCGGGCGCTGGAATACGCCAAGGGGATGGGGAGCAAAATCATGGGTATCGTGGGGCGAGACGGAGGGTATACGGCCCAGGCAGGAGACGCCTGCCTTATTATTCCTACCGTTAATCCACAGACAATAACTACCCACACTGAATCCTTCCAGAGTGTCATCTGGCACCTTATCGTTTCTCACCCGAAGTTAAAAGTGTCCGAGATGAAGTGGGAGTCCACAGGGAGGTAAAACATGCCAATTTTCTTAGATTCGGGAAATGCCAGGGAAATTGAAAGGTTCCTCAAGATGGGCATCGTGCGCGGGGTCACGACCAACCCCAGCATCCTGCTGAAAGACGGCGTCACCGGCGGCATGAAAATCGTAAAGCAGAGGTCAGTGGAAATTGCCAAATTGATTGCCCCCTACCCATTGTCAGTAGAGGTAACCACCAACGAGCCCAAGGCCATGCTGGAGCAGGCCAGAGAACTGGCCGGCTGGGCGGAGAACATCGTGGTCAAAATACCGATACACGGCCCCAACGGCGAGCTGGACAATCTGGAACTGGTTCACGAACTGGAGGGAAAACACAACGTCCGTATCAATGTTACCGCCATGATGAGTGCCCAGCAGTGTTTCCTGGCCGCACTGGCCGGTGCCACCTATGTTTCTCTCTTCGGCGGCCGGGTCAACAACATGGGCTACAATGCCGGCCAGGAAATCATGAAGCTCCGTAGCGTTCTTGACCAGTTTGACCTGGAGGCAAAGATTATCGTTGGCTCCACCCGTGAAGTCTTGAATATCATCGAATGGCTCGAGGCCGGAGCACATTTCGTTACCGTGATACCAAATCTGCTTGAGGGTATGCTCGTTCATCCCTACAGCAAGGAAACGGTACAGCAGTTCCTGGCTGATGCCGCCAGAGCGGAAAAAATGGGCGGCCAGTAATCAACCCACTAAAACAGCCCGAAAGAAAGGAACAACAGGTGTTGAAAGTTAACCAGGTAAAAGCCACATTAAAGAAAGGCGGAGTCTCGGTGGGCAGCTGGATGTCACTGGGACACGAGTCCATCGCCGAGATTATGAGCGCTGCCGGTTTTGACTGGCTGGTTATTGACCTGGAACACAGCGTCATCGATATCAGCAGGTTACATTCCCTCATGCTGGCCATAGAATCAAACGACTGTGTCCCGCTGGTCCGGCTGACCAGCCATGACCCCAGCCTGACCAAGCGGGTAATGGATGCCGGGGCTTACGGGGTCGTCGTTCCGATGATAAATTCCGCCGCCGATGCCAGGCAGGCTGTGGAAAGCATTAAATACCCACCTCTGGGAAGGAGAGGTGTAGGACTGGCCAGAGCCCATAGCTACGGGCCGGGATTTGACGATTATGTCAAGATAGCCAATGATGAAAGCCTGCTTATCATCCAGATTG
>Ga0068714_10005407_pt1 | contig 13576 bp, 8 predicted proteins | sample MTBNYHSulfiMetaG_FD_62988 | JGI IMG/M metagenome (GOLD analysis project Ga0068714, IMG submission 62988) | Enrichment culture microbial communities from rom New York Harbor, USA that are MTBE-degrading - MTBE-NYH (New York Harbor Sulfidogenic)... | ecosystem: Environmental > Aquatic > Marine >... | reverse complement strand
TTTTACGACTTTGTAATTGACATCCGCTTCCAGCAACGCCAAACGCACCTCTTTGAGGGCGTCTTTAATGTTGCCTTCGCTCAGCTTCCCCCTGCCGGTGAGCTTTTTGAGCGTGCTATCGAGTTTTTCTGCCAAGCTCTCAAACATTGTTCAACTCTTATAAATAATAAACGAATAATCTAATTCGAATGATTGACATCTGTCAATAAAAAATTACTCGCATGTGGCCATGCTTCCGATCGTTTCCTTTTTTCATTACCATATCCTAATCTTTTTTTCATTGAGATTGTCGATCTAGCCGCTTCAGGCGCATCGGCGCCTTCCAACGATTTTCTCCGAGCATGCAAACATGTATAAATTTCACAATGGAAGCCGTCAACCGAGGCCCCCCGTTTGAACTCGAAGCTTTCTCAGTTTGTTTCCTTGTAACCTGGGTTTATCTCGGCCGTGACGTGCCGAAAGCCTCCACCGCCCCGAAGGCGGTTGCGATCGAAAGACCGGATCCACATTTCATTCGCATCCAATCCTGATGCGCCAGAATGGATCCTGCAGCATACAAATTTTCAAATGCGGGACCACCGTTTTTCAAAGGCCTGAAATTTTTGTCAACCTCAAGTCCGGCCCGATTTATCGGATGTCCGCGAGGGTCCATCGGATTCATGCGGTGCCATAATTCCCTGTTTTCTGGTTGGTGCACCGGCAGATCGAAAATGCTTTCATGAATCCCGTTTCTTCCAGCATGAAGTCCCCCACCGAGGAAGCGGCCGCTTGCCAGAATGACTCCTGAAGCCCTGATGGTCAATTCAGCGTTTTTTCGGCCTACCGTCAAATGAAATTTTGCCTTCCGGGCTGGTGCTGCTTCAAGCACCCGAAACTGATGGAACAGACGCACGCCGTTGCGCTGCAGTCCTGAACAGAAGGCTTCTTTGAGGCGGATGCCCGGGACCGAGGGCAGGATGGTCGGAATTTCAAAAACCGGTATGCCCAGGGCCTCTTCAAGATCCTCTATCGCCTGTTTTGAACGATAGATTCCGAGCACCGCAGGAAGGCCGACGGCGCCTGCATTCATGATGTTGGGCCGTAAAAGATCTGCCAGAAGGCGTCTTCCTTCCGGGAGGTCAAACCGGAGCGCCAGTTGCTCAGGATAAATTTCGGAGTTGGAAGAGGCCGCCGGAAAGGAAATTCTGGCGGCACGCAGTCCCGGCCATCGGCGTTCCAATACGGTTTTCATCTGCTGTGGGCTGAACCCTTTTAAACCTTGAAATCCAACAATGGTGCAAGGGGTTCCAAGTTTTAATGATTGAACGCCGTTCCACATCCCTGACTGGACCCGATAGGTCGGCTTCAGGGTACCGGCCGGGGTGGGTACCAGGGAATTTTTTTCTCCGGAGCCTTGATAAGGAAGCCCGGATTGTTCGAGAAATGCAATCGCTTCATTTAATGCCTCCAGGATTTTTTTCTTCCCGAGGCGGGCGTAGGGATGTTGCGGGGATACCTTGGTCAATAAGTCAATTGCAGCCCAGGGATCTTCCTGGACATGCTTTTGCGCCAGGGGATGAACACCCATCAGGTCGATAAGACCGCTGGCAAAAGCTAGTTCACCGGTTCGCCCGATTTGAACCGTTGGGATGCCTCTGTTCGATGCGAACATCGCCGCCGCCATCCCGGCGATGCCCGCGCCGATGACCGCCAGTTCAGCGTCAATGGTTTCCTTGTCTTCCATCGCCTTAGCTCTCAAGCAATACCAGTCAAACTTCCAAATCTTCGGGATCCAGGAGTTCAAGGCAGAAAAATCCGCAATAAACCGCTTCCTGCAGTTCCGCCTGGGCCAGGGGCATATCCAGGAGGATCGGGCGGATCCCTTTCCACCTTTCGATCAAAAATTTACCGAGGTCATCCAGTCCTAAATTTGAATGATACAGCCCAAGGTCATAAAGATAGGCTGTCACCTGAGCGCCGCAAAATGTCCCTTGACAGGGGCCTTTGCCTATCCGGGTTCGAAGTGACAGGGCTTTAAGATTCACCTTCTCTCTGTTTTCCTGCAGACAATCCGCGATGAGATCAACGGTGCTTGCCGGAACCATCTCGCATTCGCACAACATTACGGTTTGTTGCTTTCCATTCCCGAACCATTTTTTGGGGGATGAAGCCGGTTCGGTCCAGTGGCATACGGCGGGGTCGGGAAGCTTTTCGTGAGCGGTCAGGCACGGGTTTGTATTTCCCAGCCTTGATGAAACAAGGTCAGCCGCTTTTTCCGCCATCAGGCGATACGTCGTCAGTTTCCCGCCGGTTATCGTCGTAAAATTTTTGAGCCCGTCCGAAAGATGGTCCAGCAGACTGAAACCACGACTAACGGAGCGATCATCGGATTTTCCAGCCTGCGAGATCAAAGGCCTGACGCCGCTGAAGGCCCGGATAAAGCGTATTTCTTCGATACAAGGAAGAAGGGCCCTGATTTCTTTTACAATCAGGTCCACCTCGTTTACCGTGGGACTTACGTCATCCAACGTTTCGATTCTAATGGAGGTGGTTCCCAGAATGGAGACGGTTCCACCGGGCATCACGATATCTCCGTCGGACGGGGGGCGAAGTCGATTCAGCACTCTGTGACACAGCCGATGTCCCGTGACAAGCAGTGTCCCCTTGGAATATAGGATTGGAATGGAAGCCCCGGCCAATGCAGCGATGACGCCGGCCCATGCTCCAGCGGCGTTTACAAATTGTTCCGCTTCCACCAGGATTTCTTGCCCGTTCGAGGTATCACGGAGCCGGACCGCCAGAATGAATCCGTTATCGATTTCGAAATCCGTCACTTCACAATGACGAAGCAGGACGGAGCCAAGGCAGGTCGCGTGATGCATATTTGAGAGGGAAAGGCGAAAGGGATCGATCGAAGCGTCTTCGACTTCATAGGCTGCGGTTATTCTCTCTGTCAGCAAAGGTTCACGTTCACGGGCTTCGTCCGGCGTCAGCGGGATAGCGGGGATACCCGCTGCCGAGCATAAATCAGGAAATGCAGCCGAGTAGGTTTCGTCATCGCCTTCAACGGCGATATAAAGCCCCCCGGTGTTTTCAATGCATTGGGGGGCCAGTTTTTTAAGCAGCTCGTTTTCCAACCTGCATTGAGCCGCGGATGGGGAATCGCCGGCGACATATCTGGCGCCACTGTGAAGCAGGCCGTGATTCGCTCCGGACGCTCCGGCGTTAAGATCTTGTTTCTCCACCAGAATACATTTGATTCCGCGCAGCGCAAGATCCCTGGCAAGGCCGGTGCCTGTCGCCCCGCCGCCTATGATCAGAACCTGGGTTTGCAAATTCGAACCTCATCACGCCGGCGCCCGTAGGGAATCCTTTTTCAGGTGCCGGAGCAGGCTGTTTCTTTACAATTGTTTGTCTGCAAACGGTAAGGATCCATAAGCAACCTATCCGGATTCAGGCTTGTTTTGCAGTCGTTCAGAGGGTCCTGAACCGGTCGTATTTTTCCGCTTCCTCCTTGAGCCAATCAGGCCAGAATGCTTCGTCGATAGGGTAGCTTGCATCAAGGGCTTGAAAGGATCCGTTCCCCGCGACTTTTCGGATTCCATCCCGGGTGTTGTACCGGACTTCGTCGACTCCGATCAGCCTGGCCACATTCCGATTGATCTCATCCAGGGATTTATCGTAGGGATTCCCATCGGGAAAAGCTCTCTGGACGGCGAGCTCTCGGATGCTCTCTTCCCCCCTGTGCCATTCTTTGAAAGACGGAAAAAACATGGGCCCATAAGAAATCCAGAATTCAATGTATTTCGCCCCGGCGTTATAGACCACCCAGACGGAACCTCCTTCACTGACGCTGCCGCGGACGATACTGTCGTCACACATCGCAATGCATTTGTTTCGAAGAAGCGAGTCGATTCCTCCGAACTTTAATCCGACTTCTATGGCACGGGCCTTGCGGGTTCCTTCCTGAAAGGTTCTGACCGCCTGTGGAAGCTTTATCAATGCGGGGTAAAGCGGTTTTCGGAGTCCCTCGGCGATGCCGACCGTAACACCCCAGCCGGATTCAGGATTGGGTATCACGATATCGGCTGTAGATTGAGAATAATGTTCCACCAGATCCAAACCAAGCTCCCTGCGAAGCTGAAAAATTTCTTTTCCCCGGAACATGGAGGCGACATTCCCATAGTAGACACCCTGAAAAATATCGGGCATCGTCGCTTCGTCGCTCAGGCGCCTGGTTTCTATCCCATTGGGGGAGCAGATCGTCATCTCCCCGCCGTCGTACTCCTTTTCTATGGATCCGTGGAGACGGCGATGGGAGCAGGACTCGGAACTCACGATGAATAAATCGTCGATAATCGCCCGGCAGAGGGGCTCAAAAGCCTTGTCGTCGTTTATGGCCAAAAGATAGGCGTCAGTTCCATCATGGACCAAGGCGGTAATGGCAAACGTGGCTCTTCCATGCAGTTTATGGATCAGCCGGGTTCCGGCGTCGAAGCCGATTCCTTCTTCACACAAGTATTTGTGGAGTAAGGCGCCGATGATTTCGGTTTTGTTATCGGTCAGAAGCGTGTAGTGGCACTGCAGTTCTTCCCGCAAATCATCTTCCTTGATCAAATAGCCGTCCATCGTTAAGGCCATCTGCAGGTCGGTATCTTTTCTGGGGCGGATTTCAATAGGCTCTGAGTTTATTTTCTCCGCCACCCTCCTTTTCGTGTAGCCGATGTTCCCAATGGCGGCGGTGGGTTCGAGATCGCCGAAGGTTCTTATCAAATGATGGTCAATGACGTCGGCAATTCTTCCCAGACCCTTATGGATATAGATGCCCTTGCGGTTGGCGATTGCGATTCCCGTGCTGGCTTTTCCCCTGTGCTGGCAGGCACCGGTGGCAAGAAACGTTTTCAGGACCAGGTCTTTTTCGCCGATTCCATAGGTGCCTACGATTCCGTCCATTTGTCGATCTCCTGAAAAAACCTATCGAATATCCGCATGATATTCCTGCAGTGATTTAACGCCTTCCTTGCCTCGTAGCTTGGCGACGATTCCTCTGGCGGCGGCAAGGGCCGCAGCCAACGTCGTGATATAGGGCACCTTGTATGCAATGGCAGCCTGCCTTATATAAGAATCATCGTGTTTTCCAAGCTTTCCGCTGGGCGTGTTGATCACCAAATCAATTTTTTTGTTTTTTATGGCATCAATAATATTCGGACGTCCTTCATGCAGCTTCATAACCCTTTCAGCCCGGATATAGTGGCTGTTCAAAAATTGCTCGGTGCCGTCGGTAGCCTTGATGTTGAAACCCAGGGTCGAAAAAAGTCGAGCCACTTCAAGAACCGCAGGACGGTCCGTTTCGGTTACCGTAATCAAAACCGTTCCTTCCGTAGGAAGAATCTGGCCCGCCGCGAGCTGGGCTTTCAAAAACGCAAGTCCGAATGAGTCCGCCATGCCCAGCACTTCACCTGTAGAACGCATTTCAGGACCCAGAATCGGATCCACTTCCGGAAACATCGAAAATGGAAAGACCGCTTCCTTGACACCGTAATGCGGTACAATTTTAGGTTTGATGTCCAGGTCTTCGAGCCGTTCCCCCAACATCAATCTGGTTGCGAGTCCGGCCATTTGAATGTTGCACACCTTCGAAACCAATGGGACGGTCCGTGACGCGCGCGGGTTGGCCTCCAGAATGTAGACCGTATCTTCGGATATGGCATACTGGATATTCATCAGCCCCACAACCTGGAGTTCAGTCGCAATACGCCTGTTGTATTCGTAGATTGTCGCCAGGTGTTTGGCCGGAAGGCTGATGGGGGGAATAACGCAGGCGGAATCCCCGGAGTGGATCCCGGCAAGTTCTATATGTTCCATCACGGCCGGGACGAATGCATCGGTTCCGTCCGCAACAGCGTCAGCTTCCACTTCTATTGCATTTTCAAGGAATTTGTCAATTAATATAGGCCGTTCAGGGCTAACATCCACAGCCGCACGTACATAGCGGGTCAGCATCTCCTCATCGTGGATGACTTCCATAGCCCTTCCTCCCAGTACATAGGAAGGTCGCACCATCAGGGGATACCCTATCGACGAAGCGATCCGGAGTGCTTCTTCAAGGGTGCTCGCCATAGCGGATTCCGGTTCGGGAACCCCGAGTTTGTTCATGATCTGCCTGAAGCGGTCCCTGTCTTCGGCAAGATCTATGGCCTCAGGGCTTGTGCCGATGACGTTGACCCCGGCAGCAGCGAGCTCACCGGCTATATTGAGAGGGGTCTGTCCACCGAACTGGACGATGACGCCCTCGGGTTTTTCCTTTTCGTATATGCTCAGAACATCTTCCACGGTCAGGGGCTCGAAATACAATTTATCCGAGGTGTCATAATCCGTGGAAACCGTTTCCGGGTTGCAGTTGATCATGATGGATTCATACCCGGCTTCTTTGAGGGCAAACGATGCATGAACACAGCAATAATCGAATTCTATACCCTGTCCGATCCGGTTGGGTCCTCCTCCAAGGACCATTATTTTGGGCCGTTCACTGGTTTCGACCTTATCCGGCGCGTTATAGGTCGAGTAGTAATATGCGGCGGATTCGACGCCGCTTACAGGCACCGGTTCCCAGCCCTGGACGACGCCTGCTGAACGCCTCCTGGAGCGTACCCGCTGCTCGTCCACACCCAGAAGGAACGCTATATAACGATCAGAAAAACCGTCCTTTTTCGCCCGTTCAAACAGGGTTTCGGACAATTCGTCGAAGGTATGGGCACGAATTTTTTCTTCCAGATCAACCAGCTCCTTCATCTGCGCGATGAACCATGCCTTGATCCGGGTTTTTTCGTACAGGGTGGAAACGGTTGCCCCTTTTCTGAGAGCGTCGTACATGATGAATAATCTCTCACTGGAAGGGGTGGACAACATGTCCATAAGATCTTCGAGCGGTCTGCTGTTGAAGTCGGAGGCGAAACCAAGGCCGTAACGGCCGATTTCCAGGGAGCGGACAGCCTTTTGAAGCGCTTCTTTGTGGGTTTTGCCGATGCTCATAACTTCGCCGACAGCCCGCATCTGGGTCCCGAGCTTGTCTTCGGCCCCTTCGAATTTCTCGAATGCCCAGCGGGGGAATTTAGCCACTACGTAATCGCCGGAAGGCTTGTATTTATCGAGAGTTCCCTCCTTCCAGTATGGAATTTCGGAGAGCGTCAGCCCTCCCGCGAGCATCGCAGAGATAAGGGCGATCGGAAAGCCGGTGGCCTTGGAGGCGAGGGCGGAGGACCTGGATGTCCGGGGGTTTATTTCGATGACGACGACCCTGCCGGTTTCAGGGTCATGGGCGAATTGCACATTGGTCCCTCCGATGACCTCTATCGCCTCTACGATGCGATAGGCGTACGATTGAAGTTTCTGCTGAAGTTCGGCGGATATCGTCAACATGGGGGCGACGCAGAAGGAATCTCCTGTGTGAACTCCCATGGGGTCTACGTTCTCAATGAAACAGACCGTCACCATGCAATTGTCCGCGTCGCGCACAACCTCAAGTTCAAGCTCCTCCCAGCCGATGACGGACTCTTCCACGAGCACCTGGCCTACGAGGCTTGCCGCGATTCCTCGCCCGGCGATGGTTTGCAGTTCCTCCGCATTGTAAACCAGCCCGCCACCGGTACCACCCATCGTATAAGCTGGTCTTATGACAACCGGATAGCCGAGCCTTTGAGCAATCTGCTCCGCTTCTTCCACGGTGTAAGCAGGCTCGCTCCGCGGCATTTCAATCCCAAGGCGGTTCATGGTATCTTTAAATGCAATCCGGTCTTCACCACGCTCGATCGCGTCAAGGGCGACTCCGATGATTTGTACTCCGTAACGCTCAAGTACACCGGAACGTGAAAGTCCTGAGGCAAGGTTGAGCGCTGTTTGCCCGCCCAGGTTCGGCAGCAATGCGTCGGGGCGTTCTTTTTCAATTATTTTGGTAAGTGTTTCCAGATTGAGAGGCTCTATATACGTTATATCAGCCATTCCAGGGTCTGTCATGATCGTGGCCGGGTTGGAATTCACAAGCAGAACGTCATAACCAAGTTTTTTAAGCGCCTTGCAGGCCTGGGTGCCCGAGTAGTCGAATTCACAGGCCTGCCCTATGACTATCGGTCCGGAACCTATGATCATCACTTTATTTATATCTGTTCGTTTCGGCATAACAAGGAGTCCCTTCATGGCAAAATTATTTCAATCGACGGAAATACAGCTGGATCTCAGGCCGATCTGTACTTCCAACGGGATCTTTGTGCTAAATCACTTCTCAAACAGGCAGCAGAGTGTCCACCCTGGAATCAAAAATTGGAAAACGACGACGAAACCAAATTTTGATCGCGGCGACTATAAAAAACGGCCCCAAGGGTGTCAAGGGGAAAGTTGACTTTAAAAAAACAGCCATTGGATGATAACAAATTGAAATACTTATTTTTATTTGGAACCTTTTATATATAGGGATGCGGTTAGTCGAACCATAAAATTCGTCCCGAACCTTCCGTGATTTTATCAAATTTCCCTTCCTCTGCTGAAAGATAGATCGTGCCGTCGTAAACGTTGAGGTCGGTGAGGCAGTATGGAATTTCCCGGGTGTTCCAGGCACTCACCAGCCTTCCGCCCTCCATGCGATACCCGATGATGCTGGCTTTGAGGTAAAGCAGGAATTCAATCACTCTTTCGGAAACCGGAATGTTCCGGACGGCAAGGACCTCGTAGGTTCCGTCTTCATCCAGGTCTGTTACGACGACTCTGGGATCAAATTCAACACTGGGAGGCGTGTCTCCGGGGCCGGTTGTTTCACCGGAATGGATTGCGTTGTTGGTGCCGGACATACGCGTGGAACCCCGCCATAACTCTTCGCCGTCGATTCCCCAAAGTGTCAGCCGTTTGTCCTCGCCGAATCCGATCCATTCCGGCACGCCGTTGCCGTCCAGGTCCCCCTTTGCCAGGGAGTAAAGCCTGGCATGAGCGAGGCCTGGCATTTTTCGCCCTATCTCCAGCTTCCCGTCGGCACGGAAAGCTGCTTCATGGAGGGGTCCGGATAAAAATTCTTCGACCTTGGAGTTTTGAAAAACCAGCTGCATGGGCTTGTTTTGGGGGCCCCCGACCACGCACAGGTGGCCTCTGATGCTGTCGCTTTTCTTAAAGGATTTCCGGCTCCATTCATAAATCGTCGTTCGAGCGCGCAGCCCGTACGCCCCGACCACATAAATTTCGGGTCGGCCGTTTCCATCGATGTCGCCGGTGCTTACTTTTAAAAACTCTTCACCAAAGGGTGCATCGAGCTTGTCGATGGGTGCGTAGCGTCCTTGCGTTTCGGTATAGATCATCAAGCGTTTCCTACCGATCACGAGGAGCTCCGGTGAACCGTTCCCATCGAGGTCAGCGATATCGAAACCCATCGGAGCCATGTTGACCGGGAAGGACCCTGTAGGGGAAAAGACCCCGGTGCGCTCCCTGGTCCGTTGGAAGAGCCCCTTTTCGGCCGGCCCCTGAAGCGCCGACCCGGTTTCGAAAGACGAGAAAAGCCCTCCGTATGGTTCCGGACCCGAATCGGAGGGGGCGGGCCCGGCGGCATAGGCTTCCACCGGTCTGCCTTCGATGGCGCCACGTACTTGATAAGCCACCTGGGCCAGTCTTGGAATGAGCTGGTTTTCGACACCTGCATCTGAAATACTGGAGGATTTCGGAGGCTCGACCGTCAGGTCAAGAAACGTGAAATCCAGGCTGTAGCCTCCTCCGGCCGCCGTAACGGTTCCAAAAAGGGCGTAATGAGCGTTGAGCGCCTCAGCCGCTTTCCCTGCGACATTTTTATCCGTCACCTTTTCAACGGATGCCGCGTTTAGAACCGATGACACTTCAGCTTCGTCGATGATCGTGATATCCGCCCCGGACAGGCGGGAAGAAAGCATCGTACGAAGTCCTTTTTCCAGGAAGTCCATAGGTTTATCGGAAAGAACCTCCAGCGGAAAAACCACGAGCCGCTTCGGAGCTGCATGCGTGGGAGCCGACATGCCGAGCAGGACCGTCATGGCGGCCAGAATTTGAAAAAAGGAAAGGGTCCCGAGATATTTAAAAAAGGTTTTCGTTTTCATTTGTCGATCTGGTCTCCCTACAATTAGGAAAAGGAATCATCAACGCGCTTTGTATCACAGGGGAATACTCCATGTCCATCCCTGATCCACCATCAAGATGCCATCTCCCCGCGTGGCGGGATGCAAGCAGCCGCGTTGCCTTCGCTCGCTCCTCGGCGCTTTGCATCTGACATCTTCCTGGTGGCCAGGGATCCCCCTGAATGCATCAACACAGAAGGGCTTCATCCTTCAGTTCGGAACCGAATCGGCGGACGACTTCTTCGACGGTCAGGGCCTGTTTTTCCAACCCTCGTACATCGAATTTTACACGACCTTCGTGGAGCATGACCATGCGGTTGCCATAACGGATGGCCTGTTGCATATTATGCGTCACCATGATCGTGGTAAGTGCGTTTTCATTGATGATCCTGGCCGTCAGTTCCATCACCTTCTGAGCTGTTTTCGGATCCAGCGCCGCGGTGTGTTCATCCAGCAAAAGCACTTTGGGCATTGAGAGCGTGGCCATCAGCAGCGTCAACGATTGCCGCTGCCCGCCGGAAAGGAGACTTACGGAGTCCTTGAGACGTTGTTCCAGGCCGAGATCCAACATCGCCAGACTTTCCCGGTAATGCTTTCTGCGCGCCGGATTGATACCTCGCCCAAGGCCGCGCTTCCGGCCGCGCAGATCCGCCATTGCAAGATTTTCCTCAATGGTCATCGATGCGGCGGTTCCCATCAGAGGATCCTGAAAAATGCGACCCAAATAACCTGCACGCCTGTGTTCGGGAAGGGAATTTACGCATCCGCCGTCTATGAATATATTTCCTTCGTCGGGAACATAGATGCCCGCAACAAGGTTTAGGAGGGTGGTTTTTCCCGCACCGTTGCTTCCAATGACCGTAAGGAAATCTCCGTGTTTTACATGCAAGGAAATCCCGTCCACGGCCACTTTTTCGTCGATGGTTCCCTTTTTAAATATTTTTTTAACCTGCTCGAATCGAAGCATGCCTATGTTTATACACCCCTTAAATGGAGTTTTCCTTCTTTCTCTTTTCTCAAGGCAGGAATGCCCAGCGCGAGGATAACCATGACCCCGGTGGCCATCTTCAGATCGGTCGGTGCCAATCCAAGTCTGAGCCCAAGGGCTATAATAAATTTATATAGAATGGACCCGACGATTGCGGCCGCGGTAAGCTTGATCATTGAACTGCTGCCTTTCCTGACGCCCATGATGCTCTCGCCTATGATTATGGAAGCCAGCCCGGCCACGATCATCCCGATTCCCATGCCGACGTCCGCAAAGCCCTGTGCCTGGGCCACCAGCGCCCCGGAAAGAGCGACGTAAGCGTTTGAGAGGCCCAGGCCGAAGACGGTGATATTATCGGTGTTGACCCCGAGGGAACGGATCATTTGTTCGTTATCCCCGGTTGCTCTCATCGCAAACCCTATCTGGGTGTGTAGAAACAAATCGGTCAGGATTTTGACAGCAACGGCCACCAGGAAAAAAAAGGTGATCATCGGTATGAAACGGGACACCTGCATGTTTTCGAGCGGCGTCATAAGCGTCTCAACCGTCAGGAGCTGGATGTTGGATCGACCCATGATCCTGAGATTCACTGAATACAGGATGGTCATCATCAATATGCCCGACAGGAGGCTGTTGATCTTCAGCTTGGTATTAAGATAACCTGTGCCGCAGCCGGCGATGAAGCCTGCTGCGACCGCGGCTGCGACGGACCATATCGGAGGGACCCCCTCGGTGATAAGGCGGGCGGCCACCGCGGCGCCCAGGGGAAAACTGCCGTCGACCGTTAAATCCGGGAAACTCAATATACGGAAGCTGATCACGATGCCGAGTGCCACCAGAGCATAAGCCAGGCCCTGCTCGAGTGACACCGGTATCGTACGCAAGAATGTCGTCAAAAGCATCGTCTTTCCTCTCGGCGGTGTCGACGGAAACCGCCGTGCCCTGCCCTAGGTGCTGCTCTGAATCACGTCGCCGTTATTTTCCTTTAACAACATTTCCGTCTTTATCCCATAACTTATCTGCAGCCTTCCGGACCAGGGTCTGCGGCAGAGTTACCCCCTGCGCGTCCGCATGCTTAAAACTAACCCAAAGGCTGTAGTCGGAAGCCAGACCGGCCGGTATTTTCCCGGGGTCCTCGCCGCGAAGGATGCGTGCAGCCTGTTTCCCGGCCGTGTAACCGATCAAGAAATAGTCAGGTCCGTAGGCTGCAAGGGCTCCCCGGGGCACGCTGTCCCTGTCTCCCGCAAAAAGGGCTATGTCGTTGGCGTTGCAAATTTTGACGATGGATTCAAAAGCCGAAACGCACGTATTATCCGAGGTGATGTGGATTGCGTCCACTCTTCCGACGAGACTCTGGGCCGCCTGCATGACTTCTGCGGTAGTGGAAACATGGGCTTCTACCAATTTGTCGCCCATCGCTTCAACAGCTTCCTTCATTTCTTTAATATGGTAAGTAACATTTATGTCACCGGGGTTGTAAATCGTACCCCAGCGCGTCGCCTCCGGCACCAGGTCCTTATACATTCGGCACTGCAGGGTTATAGGCCACCTGTCGCTGACACCCGTCACATTGGTGCCGGTTTCTCCCATGCGTGGGATAATTCCGGTTGAGACCGGGTCGGTCACCGATGAGAACACGATCGGGATCGAATCGCTCGCTTTCACCGACGCCTGGGCGTTGGGCGTGCTTATGGCGTGGACCAGAGCTACTCTGTCATCGACGAATTTCTGGGCTATGATGAAACAGTTGGGTTGTTCTCCCTGGGCGTTCTGCCTTTCGATCGTTATGTTTTTTCCTTCAATGAAGCCTTCTTCCTCGAGTGCGGCTTTAAAACCTTTGGAGTCATTGTCGAGAGCAGGATGAGCCACGATCTGATGTTCTCCGATTCGGATCATTTCCGCCGGAACGGCAGGGGACAACCCGACACAAATCACCACAGCCAGCAAGGCACCAATTGTCCACATTTTCATAATACTTCCTCCTTTTTGCGGTTTGACTCTCAATTTTCCCTCCAGGACAACACGCACTTACGAACCGTCCGGCCAGGCAGGTGAAAAGCGATGCAATTCTTCTGGTTCATCGGTAACAGACCCGTGCGAAATGGATGGAACGGCGAGGAGGAAGCCGGGGTCCGCTTCAAGGATCGCACATGATAAAAGCCTGACTGCCGGGCGGTACAGGGAAACGTGCGCTATCGATTCCAAGGAAGCATAGGCAAGGTTGCCGCCCGTGTCAAGAACGTCTTTAGCTCCTAAATCCACCTTCTCATTTCTCCATGAGACATACCAGAGGTGGATTCAGGGTACCTTTGAAACCATACGCCTTGAACCTGCCGCGGTTGAATACACAATGAACTAATCAACGTTGCGCTGCTTTTCCGGGAGGGTGATGATGAAGGTCGATCCTTCTCCGGGAGTGCTCCTTGCCGTAAGCGTGCCCCCGTGGCGTTCGACGATTTTTTTGCATATTCCGAGCCCGATACCCACG
>Ga0068714_10005401_pt1 | contig 13583 bp, 15 predicted proteins | sample MTBNYHSulfiMetaG_FD_62988 | JGI IMG/M metagenome (GOLD analysis project Ga0068714, IMG submission 62988) | Enrichment culture microbial communities from rom New York Harbor, USA that are MTBE-degrading - MTBE-NYH (New York Harbor Sulfidogenic)... | ecosystem: Environmental > Aquatic > Marine >... | reverse complement strand
CAGGTTCGGCATGATGCCGGCCTCAGATCAGCAGCAGTCCGTTGATCCCCTGGAAATGCCTCTCCAGCGAGTAGAGAGCACATCCATGCTGCAGAGCCGAGGCGGCGATCCACAGGTCGTTGGTCGGGATCGGGGTGCCTTTTTCGCGCAGCATCAGATAGATGTGGGCGTAGAACTCGGCGGTTGCCTCGGTCAGCTCATCCAGGACAACCCGTGGGCTGTTGAGGAACGCCCTCAACTCTTCCCGGTTCTGCGCTTCCTTTGAGCCCGCTTTGAACCCGGCCACCAACTCTGCCAGTACCGTGATGTTGAGGTGAATCTCCTCAGTGCTTCGGAACCTGCGCACCACTTCGGGATCGCTCGCCTTGTAGGCGCTGTAGACGTTGGTGTCGATCAGGATTTTCTTCATGCCCACAGATCGCCGTCGATCCGGTCGAAGCTCTTCTGGAAACTGTCAAATTGCCTTCGTTCCTCCGGGCTCCAGGTTCCGGCCAGGCTGTCCAGATCGTCGTACTCCGGATAGAGTTTCTCCTTGTCCAGCTGCAGCGCCTTCCTGAGCAGTTTCAGGATCGTGGTGTTGATGCTGTCACCAGATTCCTCGGCTTTCCTGCGGAGCCGACTTTGGATTTGTTCGTCGATCCCTCGAACCGTGATGGAACTCACTAACAACTCCCGGTAAAACCCTTCAGTGATATCATAATGCAACTACAATGTAAAACCACTCTCGCAGAATGTCAAGAGTTCCGTAGCGAGGCTCATACCCTGGCGCATTCTCATTGCAACAGTGTTGCAAGACGTCCGCCTGCTGTGATAGGCTGTGGGCGTCATGACTCCTGCGGAGCTGCTGCGCCAGGCCGGAGAGCGGGTGACCCCTGTGCGGGTCCAGGTTCTCGAGGTTCTCATCAGTACAGGCCATCCAATTTCCCAGGCTCAGCTGGCCGGACTCCCGGAGCTGGCGGCCTCTGACCGGGTCACCCTGTACCGCACGCTCAACCGCCTCCGGGCGGCCGGGCTGGTGCACGCCGTGGAAGGGATCGACGGGGCCTGGCGATACTGCGCCCACCGCTCGGAGGCCCGGGGCTGCCCGGGCGATCACCCCCACTTCCTGTGCCTGACCTGCGGGCGCATGACGTGCCTTACCGGACAGCGGCTTCCCCACGTCGACGTCCCGCCCGGAGTGCAGGTCCAGGGCAAGCAGCTCGTGGTGTACGGGCGGTGCGCAGCGTGTGCGCAGCCCAAGAAAGGGCGGGAGGCCAGGGCCGCTGCCCGCGGCAGGGAACGATCATGAGCGGACCGGCACTGGCGCTGCTGGATGTGACCGTCCGCTACGGACGGCGCGAAGCGCTGCGGGAGCTCACCATGGCGATCGAGCCGGGGGAGTTCGTGCTCGTCACCGGCCCGAGCGGCTGCGGCAAGAGCACTCTGGCCCTGACGGCCTGCGGCCTGATCCCGCACGCTGGAGCCGCCGGGCTGGAGGGCAGCGTGAGGGTGTTCGGGCGCGAGACGAGCAGCCGCCCCGTCCATGCCCTGGCCGGGCAGGTCGGCATCGTCTTCCAGAACCCCTCGGCTCAGCTGTTCCACGGCCTGGTCGAGGAGGAGGTGGCCTTCGCCCCCCGCAACCTCGGGCTGCCCGGCCAGGAGGTGTCCCGTCGGGTGGCCTGGGCCATGGGAGCCGTGGGAATCCGGCATCTGTCCGGCCGCCCGACCCAGAGCCTGTCCGCCGGGGAGAAGCAGCGCCTGGGGATCGCAGCGGCGCTCAGCCTGCAGCCCCGGCTCCTGGTGCTCGACGAGCCGACCGCCAATCTGGATTGGCAGGGGGTAGAGCTGCTCGTGAGCACCCTTCGGCGGCTTCACCGGGAGCAGGGACTTACGGTCCTGGTCATCGAGCACCGCCTGTCGGCCTTCTGCCCGGTGGCCGACAGGGTGGTGATTCTGAAGGAGGGCCGGCTGGCGGCCGACGGTCCACCGGAGGCGGTGTTCGAAGCGCGAGGGCGGCTCGCGGCCCTGGGGCTTCGCTTTCCCCGGCCATACGTCCACGATGCGCTGGAGCGCTACCTGCCCCGAGGCATCGATTGCGGTCCGCGCACCGTGGCACCCCTCGCTGCCCTTCGGGGCGTCAGTGCGGCCTACGGGCGCCGGCGGGTTCTTCACGACCTGAACCTGGCCCTGTACCCGGGAGAGTTCGCCGCCCTGGTGGGTCTGAACGGAGCGGGCAAGAGCACCCTGGCCCGGGTCCTGGCGGGGATGGTTCGCCCCCGGCAGGGCAAGGTGGTCTGGAACCGCGGGCTCAGGCGGCTGCCCCTCGGGCGACGGGTGGGGTTTCTGTTCCAGAACGCCGCAGGCCAGCTCCTGATGGACACGGTCGGGGAGGAGGTGGCCTTTGCTCCCGTTAATCTGGGTCTGGACGTCCAGCGGTGCGCGCGCCGGGCGCTGAGCTCCGCCGGGCTGCTCGGGCTGAGGGACCGCGCCCCGGGGTCGCTGAGCCTGGGAGAGCAGCAGCGAACGGCGCTGGCCGCGGCCCTGGCCCCGGCTCCGGCTCTGCTGATTCTCGACGAGCCGACCGTAGGGCAGGACTGGGGGCACCTGGAGCGGCTCATGGAGCACCTGAGAAGGCTCACCCTGGGAGGGACCTCGGTCCTGCTGATCACCCACGACGACAAGCTGGTGTGCCGCTTCGCCGATCGGATCATCTGCCTCGAGGAAGGGCGGCTGTCCGCGGACGGTACACCCCGGCGCGTACCGTCTCGGACGGCTGAGGACGCTGAGGTGCTGGGAGCATGAGACGCGGGTGGACCGTCCGGGAGTGGGTCTTCGTCGGGCTGTTTGGCGCCCTGTGGGGGGCGGCGGAGATGACCCTCGGGTCGGTCCTGCACCTGATCTTTCCTCCCGTCGCGGACACCTTTCTGGTCGGGCTGATCATGGCCTCCGTCGGCTGCCTGATCGCCCTGTGCGGCCGGGTGTTCGTTCCGCACCGGGGAAGCATCCTGCTGATCGGGTTGATCACGGCCGTGCTGAAGGCCTTCAGCCTCGGGGGCGTCAAGATCGGCCCGATCATCGGGATCCTGGCCGAGAGCCTGCTCCTGGAGCTCGGGCTCCTGGTGATGCGGCGGGACTCATACGCGGCCTTCGGGGTGGCGGGCCTGCTGGCGGTCAGCTGGAACTTCTTTCACCGTTTCGTCATGATGGGCCTGCTCTACGGGGCCGGGTTCTTCGAAGTGGCGGCGAGGATGGTCCGCGATGGCAGCCGCCTCCTGGGCGTGCGGGAGGAGCTGATCTTCGTGATCCTGGGGGTGCTCCTGGCGATCCGCATGGCCGCCGGCGCGGCGGCGGGAGTGGCGGCTCGCGCCCTGGCGGGCCAGATTCAGCGGAGGCTCGGCCATGGGGAGCGGTAGACAGTTCTTCGGGTTGCGCCTGGCGCTCACCGCCGCCTGCCTGGCCGCCCTCGCCCTGCTCGAAGGGCCTTGGCTCCTCGCCCTGGCCGCCGCCCTGCTCGCGCTCAACCTGCTGCTCAACCCCGACGGACTTGCCCTCTTCGCCAGGCTCCGTTTCTGGCTGTTCCTGCTGTCCCCTCCGCTCATCGGGGCGGCGGTGTTCGGCTCTCGGGACCTGTCGCTGGGTGCCGTACGCCTCTCGCAGGAGGGCCTGGCCCTGGGCCTGGTCATGTCCGGCCGGGCGCTGTGCCTGCTCCTGACCTTTCAAGTCGCCCTGGGTGGCCTGTCGGTGACCCGCCTGATCGGGCTGTTCCACTCCAGGGGCCTGAAAGGCCTGGGCTTCGCTCTGGGGGTGGCGTACAACATGCTCTCCACCCTCGGTGAGATCAGCCTGACGACGCTGTACACCCTGCGTCTGCGGGGGGCCTTCCGCCGGCACCCGGTGCGGGCCCTTCGCCTGTTCGTGGTCACGGTGGTGAGCGCCGCCCTGCGCCACGCGGAAGACATCGTGCATGCCGCCAGCGTGCGGGGTTTCGATGCCCAGTAGGAGGGCGGACCTCGGCCGGGAGCTGATCCTGGTCACAGGGGCGGTGGACAGCGGCAAGAGCTCGTGGTGCTCGGCTTTCAGTGCGGCTCACCGTGAGTTCGACGGCGTTCTCCTGAGGAAGGTCTTCCGCGGCGCACGCCGCATCGGCTATGACGCGGTTCGCCCCTGCTCGGGCGCGACCGTACCCTTCTCGAGGCTGAAGGGCGCGGAGCCTCCCGGCTGGAAATCCGCCGAGGCTGTCGGCCCGTTCACCATCTCGGAACCAGGCAAGGAGACGGCCAGCCGCTGGCTCCTGGAGGCCCTGGGCTCAGCCGCCCCCGGGCTGATCGTGGACGAGATCGGACCGCTCGAGCTCGCCGGGGGAGGCCTTGCCGCCTCCCTGCGCCGGATCCTGGCGGACTCCGCCCCCCGCCGCTTGATTCTGGTCGTGCGGCGCGACTGCCTTGCCCGGGCGGTGGAGGCCTTTGCTCTGACCGGGTTCAGGGTGGTAGAGGTGGATCACCCGGACCGCGGGGTCGAGGAGGACTCCACGGTTCCCTGATCGCAGCCATGGTGCCTTGCGGTCACGGCGGTTCGGCCCGGCCGCTGCGCAGGTCCGCGGCGCGATCGAAGATCTGCTCCCGGGAGATGCCGGCCACCTCGTACATGGCGAAGATATTCCGCTCCGGGGTTTCCGGCGGGATCGTGTGGGACGCAGCCAGGATGTAGCCGCCCCCGCCTTCGGTCATGGTCTGGATCAGCTCCGAGATGGCCCGGCGCACGTCTGCCTCCGAGCCGAAGGGGAGCAGCCCCTGGGTATCCACGCCCCCCATGAAGGACAGCCGCTCCCCGAACTCCCGCTTGAGCTCGCGGGGTTCCATGCCCGGACATCCGGCCTGAACCGGATTGAGGACGTCCAGGCCGATCTCGATCAGGTCCGGGATGATCGGACGCAGCGCTCCGCAGCAGTGGAAGGCCACCCAGAGCCCGGCCTGCTTGCCTACCGCAAAGACATCGGCAAGAAGAGGCTTGATCAGCGCGCGCCATGTCTCCGGGCTCAGGATCATGCCGGCCTGACCCGCCACGTCGTCGCCGGTCCACAGCCAGTCCAGGGGCAGCTCCCGGCATGCGCGCTCCGCCAGCATCAGGGCGAACCCGGCACAGCGCTCGAGCATGGTCCGAGCCAGCTGCGGCCGGGCTGCGATGTCGACCAGCGCCTCCTCCAAGCCTCGGAGCCGCCAGTACATCTCGAAGGCGCACGGAGACACATCGCAGCCCAGGAAGTAGTCGCCGGCACGGCACCTCAGGGGGCTCATCCGGCCGAGGAGGAACTCCACGTGGTCGGTCGGGAAACGGTAGCCCAGGATCGCGCTTTCGGATGCGGCGGCCAGGGGGAACTCCACCGGCTGGTTGAACGCCCCCCGCTTCTCCCAGCGGATTCCCCAGGGGTCCCGATGCCCTTCTCCGTCCCTCTCGTGGACGATCCCCTCCATCGCGTAGTTGTTGTTGACCCAGCTCTGGAGCACATCGTTGCCCATGGCTTCCCCGACCTGCTCGACACGCACCTCCAGGAGCTCGGCCAGCCTCCGGGCGGTATCCGGGTGAAACCACATGAACACGGGCACGCGGTCGACGGGCTCCCGCCTCAGGGCGGCGTGAACGCGCTGTCTCGGCGTCATCACGGCCGCTACTGTACTACCGATCGATCCGCTCGCGCAATCGCGGTCCGCACTCCAGCGCTGGGGCTTCCGTGTCCTTTACGGACCGCGCCAAAGCACCGTAGACTCGGTGGCGGAGGGCAAGGGAGGATGACAAGAACAGAGCGCGTGCGGACCACCCTGGATCACCGAGAGCCGGACCGGGTCCCGCTGTTCGAGCTGACCGTGGCCAACCCGGTTCTCGAGAGCGTGCTGGGCAGGCGGATCGAAGGCTTCGGGACCGGGGAAGCCAAGGCCGCCGGAATCCGTGCGGGCATGCAGGGAGCCGAGGCCCGCCGGACGCTGATCAAGCGGAACGTGGAAGGCATGATGGAGTTCTTCGAGAAGGTGGGCTACGAGATCTTCTGGTTCAGGCCGACCGATTTCCTCGTGACCTTCGCCATGGGTCTGCCGGACGACATCACCGCCAACTCCATCTTCGACGTGTCGATCCGCGAAACACAGGCCGACACCTTCCGCATCGAGAGCCTCGAGCACGGCTTCTGGTCCGTGGAGCGCTACGACCCGGGAAGCGACACCTGCGTGACCGTCACGGACTCCGTGTCCGAGGGCGGGATCTCCGAGCTGCGCCGCTACGCGGACTACCTGGAGCGCAATGCGGACGCGCCCCTGCACGAGAGCCTCCAGGACGGGGTGGGGGCGATCCGCCTGGCGGTCGAGCGACAGAAGGGGCGGGGGGAGGAAGGGATGTTCGTGCTCGGGGCGGCGGACATCGCCTTTCCGACCTTCGTGCCGTACCTTCCCCTGTTCCTGGAGACCATGATCGACGAGCCCAAGCTGATCCAGCGCTACATGGCTGCCACCACCGAGGGGATGATGACGATCCTGCGCGCCCAGCTCGAGCTGGGGGTGGACGGCATCCTCGGGGCCGAGGACTGGTGCTTCGGAGGCGGCCCGCTGGTCTCCCCCGACATGTTCCGGCGCTTCATGGCCCCGCATCTCAGGCGGATCGTCGAGGAATGCCACCGCTACGGTGTGCTCTATCTGAAGCATCTGGACGGGAACACCACGGTGCTGCTGGACATCCTGGTGCACGAGGTGGGGATCGACGGCCTGCACAGCATCGAGCCGCCTGCGGGGATGGACATCGCCTCGGTCAAGCAGAAGTACGGCGACCGCATCACGCTCCTGGGGAACATCGACTGTGCCCACCTGCTGTCCTTCGGCACCTCGGAACAGGTGATCGAGGCGGTCAAGGAGATACTCCGCGTGGCTTCCCCCGGGGGAGGGCACGTCTTCGCCTCCAGCAACAGCATACACAGCGGGGTAAGCCCCCGGACCTTCCGGACGATGGTCAACGCCGTGCGGGAGCTTGGCACGTATCCGATATCCATCCCGGGCTGAGGAGGGACGACCAGTGGGCGCGAGGGGCGGCGACGTACTCGAAGGGTTCGCCAGAGCGGTGCGGCGGGAGCGGCCCTCGCGGGTCCCGGTCGCTTTCTGCATCAGCTCCCAGTACATCTGCCGGCGCTTCGGCGTGGCGGTCAAAGACTACCTGTACGATCCGGCGGTCAAGCTGCGGGTCCAGTGCGCGTTCCAGGACGCGTATCCTCGGGCGATGCTCGTCCCGGGCATCTACCCCGATTTCGGCTGCGGAGTGGTCGAGCCGTCCGCCTTCGGCTGCCGGCTGGTGCAGCGCGAGGACAATCCCCTGGCCCCGGAGCCGGTCTGCCCGCAGGCCATGCGTGCCCAGGCCGGCGAGGGAGGGATCGAGGCTGCTCTCAAACTCGACGTGCCAGACGTGCGCAAGGACGGGTTGATGCCCCAGGTGCTCGAGCACTACCGGTACTTCTGGAAGCACCTGGACCGGAGGTACATCGACCGTTACGGCTACCTGGAGGGTTTCGCCTTCGCCATGGGCCCGGTGGAGACCGCCGCCCTGGTGGTGGGCTACGAGAGCTTTCTGATGGGCCTGGTCGACTCTCCCGAAGCCGTCCACCGGCTTCTCGGCAGAGCGACGGAGCTCACCCTCAGCTGGCTGAGGGCACAGGAAAAGCTCAACGGGACCCTGCGGCGCATCTACCTGTTCGATCACACCCCTGCCCGGGTGGGACCCGCCCACTTCGAGGAGTTCGTGTTCCCGTATCTCGCCCGGGTCTGCAGGGAGTACTCTTCGGCCATCAAGATCTACCACATCTGCGACCGACTCATCATGCACGTCTTGCCTCGCCTCCCCGAGATGGGTATCGACGTACTGTACTTCGCAGCCGACATCGCCGAGGTCAAGCGGGCCGTGGGAGACAGGGTCTGCCTGATGGGCAACCTCAGCCCGATCGAGCACTTTCTCCAGGGCAGCCCCGAGAGCGTTGCGGCTGAAGCCGGACGCTGCATGGAGGTGGCCGCAAACGGGGAGGGCGGGTACGTGTTGGCCCCCAGCGGAGCCTTTATTCCCGGCACTCCCGAAGAGAACATCCGGGCCGTGTTTGCCGCGGTGGAGTAGGGCCTGCGGCAGCGAATCGCCAAGAAAAAAAGACTTGACCCATTCGCCGAGATATGTTACATATATAGTGTAATAGTTCAATAGTGCACTATAGAGGAGGTAACCAGTGACCGATACAGGCATCCGGATCGAGGGCCTGTCCTTCGGGTACTCCCGGCAGCGGCTGTTCCACGGTCTGGAGCTTACCCTGGAACCGGGAAACATCTACGGCCTTCTCGGCAAGAACGGTGCCGGGAAGACCACGCTTCTCAAGCTGATCTGCGGGCTTCGCCAGCCGCAGCTCGGGGAGTGCCAGGTCCTGGGGTACGCTCCTCAGAACAGGCCGGCGGGGCTCCTCGAGGAGATCTACTTCGTCCCGGAGGAGTTCTACATTCCTCCGATCGGCCTCGAGCTGTACCTCCAGCTCTACGCTCCCTTCTACCCGCGCTTCAGCGCCGCGGCCTTCGAGGAATACCGGCGGGAGTTCGAGCTCGGCACCGGTAAGAAGCTCTCCGAGCTGTCCTACGGTCAGAAGAAGAAGTTCCTGCTGGCCTTCGGCCTGGCGACGGGGTGCCGGGTCCTGCTCCTCGACGAACCCACCAACGGCCTGGACATCCCTTCCAAGAGCCAGTTTCGCAAGCTCCTGGCCCGGGCCGGGGACGAGGAGAGGATCATCCTGATCTCGACCCACCAGGTCCGGGACATGGAGAACCTGATCGACCCCATCATCATCCTCGACCAGGGCAGCATCATCTTCAATCAGCCGCTCTTCGAGGTGTCCCGGCGCCTGGAGATGCAGCTCGTGAGCGAAGAGCCGGAGCCCGGGACCGTCCTGTTCGCGGACAAGACCCTGGGGGGCTACGTCGTGGTGCGGGAAAACACGAGGGGGGAAGAAGCCCGGCTCGATCTGGAAACCCTGTTCAACACGGTGACCACCAGCCGGGCCCGGATCGCTTCCCTGTTCGACCGACAGGAGCAGTACCAGGCCGGAGCGCAGAGCGCCCCCGGCGAGGAGGCATAGCATGCAAGGGACCCGCAAAGGTTTGTCTGGGCTCCTGAGTCTCCGCCGTCTCGGTCTGCTCCTGCGACGGGACTTCGCCGGGGGCTACAAGGGAGTGCTCATCGCCATGGCGGCCGTCGGAGGGTTCGTCATCCTGTCCAGGGTGCTTGCCGCCTTTCTCCGTCAGCCCGGCGCGACGCACCCCACCTTCTACATCCAGCTGCTCTTCATCGGCGGGTTCATCGTGACCAGCCTGACATTCAAGGAGCTGCACCTGAACGGCCAGGGCATCTTCTACCTGACCCTGCCGGGATCGGCTCTCGAGAAGTTCCTGAGCAAGCTGCTCGTGACCTCGGTGGGGTACGCCGTAGGCAGCCTGGTCTTCTACGCGGCGGTCTCCGCGGCCGCGGAGGGGCTCAACCGCCTGATCTTCGGCTACGGGCACCCCTTCTTCAACCCCTTCGACCGCAACGTCCTCCTCGCCCTGGCCACCTACCTGGTGTCCCAGTCGGTGTTCCTGGTGGGCTCGGTCTACTTCCGCCGGCTCGCCCTGGTGAAGACCGTGCTGTACCTGGTGCTGTTCGGCATTGTCCTCGCCATCGTTACCGGTCTGGCGGCCTGGTTTCTCTTTCGGGACTACGCCGTGGGTCGAGCCATCGCCTTCGAGCCCTACATGAACGAGCTTGGTGCCAGCGGGGACGTGGAGAGGGTCCTGCGCCCCCTGGCCGAGAAGTTCATCCTGGCGGGCAGGCTGCTGTTCTGGATCGTGATGGCCCCGGTGGGCTGGGTCATCAGCTACCTGCGCCTGCGGGAAACCGAGGTGTAATCATGGAGTTCCGGCAGGATCAGGCGATCTACCTGCAGATTGCCGACCATATCAGCGAGCGGATTCTTTCCGGCGCGTGGAAGCCGGAGGAGCGCATTCCGTCGATCCGCGAGCTCGCGGAGGCCATCGAGGTGAACCCGAACACGGTGATGCGCTCCTACGCCTACCTGCAGGACTTGGGCATCATCTACAACCAGAGGGGCATCGGCTACTTCGTTTCGGCCGAGGCTCGGGACAAGACCCTGGAGCTGAAGCGGCGCAACTTCGTCCGACGGGAGCTGCCACGGCTGTTCCGCACCATGGACCTGCTGCATCTCAACTGCAGCGATCTGGAAGCGCTGCGCGAGCAACACGCGACAGGAGGAAAGCACGATGAGAACCAGCAATAAGGTACTGCTCGTTGCGGCGGCGGCGCTGATGGCCCTTTTCCTGACCTTCGTCCTGGTCATGGGCTTCACCACCCGGGAGCTCCTGCGCCGCAGGGGTACAACCGCTTTCACCGGGCCCGTGCCGCCGGCTGCCCTGATGGCCCCCGCCTCGGCGCCGCAGCCTACCGGCTGAGGGCGGTCCCCGCCGCTCCGGCGGGGATGAAGGCCTCCTGGGGGTGGGCGTCGCCTCTGTGGGTTCCGGGGGACTCGAAGCCCTCCCGGGCCGCCCGCAGCGCTGCCAGGCTTAGGAAGGTGCCTTCCTTGCACAGCAGCCGTCCGCCGCACTCGCAGGACCCGCACAGGCCAACCCCGCACAGAGAGGGAGTCTCCAGGCAGACGAAGACCTCCTGCGGGTCCGCCCCGAGGGACTCCGCCGCCCGGGACGCCCGCTGCAGGAATCCTTCCGGCCCGACCACGTAGAAGGCCCATCCGGTCCCGCCACCCGGGCCGAGCTCCCGGCGCAGGCGCTCGAGCACTCGGGCGGGAACCCCGTCGTCGACCGCCACCCGGCAGTCGAGCTCGGGGCACAGGGCGTCGGCCAGGGCGAGCTCCTCCCGCCGGCTCACCCCGAGGTAGAACAGGACCTGCCCGTGGCGCCGGCTCAGCGAGCGTGCCACGGGAGCCGCCGCCGCAATCCCGGTGCCCCCGGCGATCACGACGGCCCGGTCCCTGGAGCACGGCGGGGCTGCGGCCCCGTAGGGTCCGCGAACCAGGAGCCGATCTCCAGGGGCGAGGTCGAACAGCGCCCGGGTGAAAGGCCCCCGGCGCCGGATCACGAAGGTCGGCGGCGCCCCGGAGGCTGCCGAGAAGGGCTTCTCGCCCACCCCCGGGATGTAGAGAAACGCGTACTGCCCCGGGGCGGCCTTCATCTCCCCGTCGAGGGTCAGGAGGCGAAGCTCCGGACCGATTTCCCGCACGGCCGCCAGGCGAAACGGGCGGTAGTGCATCAGGGGCTCCCGGGACAGGAAGTCCGAAGCCCTGTCGGAGCCCTGCAGGCAGTCGGCGCGCAGGGCGGCAACGAACAGCGGGATCAGCTCCTGCCGGGGCACCCGGGCCAGCACACTGCCCAGGCCCACCAGGTTGGCTCCGGCGGCCTGCAGGGCCAGCACGTCCCGGGCCGTGGACACCCCCCCCATGCCCACGATCGGCACCCCCGGCCCGAGGGCTTCCCGGATCTCCGCCACCTTGGCCCGCGCCACGCCCTTGATCCACTCTCCGGACTTCCCGCCCTTTCCGCCGTTGGGGTTGCCGAGAATGGGAAGGCCGCTCCCGGGTTCCCGGAAGACCTCGGGCCCGACCGTGTTGACAGCGCTGATGGCGTCCGCGCCCGCAGCCACCGCCGCCCGGGCGATCGGCCCGATGGCCGCCACGTTGGGGGTGAGCTTGGCCACGAGGGGGCGCGGGGTGGCCAGGCGGATGACCCGCAGGTACGCAGCCGCCGTCCGGGGGTCCTGGCCGATGGCCGCGCCGTAGCCGGCCCGGGCATGGGGGCAGGACAGGTTGAGCTCCAACAGGTCGGCAACGGGACCGAAGCGCCGGGCCAGCAGGGCGAAGTCCTCCGCCGAGGAGGCGGACAGGGATACGCAGAGCAGGGCCCTGAAATCGTGGCGCCGCCGCAGCTCCCGCAGCTCCAGGATCCCTTCTTCCATGCCGGGATTGCGCAGCCCCACGGCATTGCCGTAGCAGCCCACCGCCGTCTCCACCACCACCGGCTCCCGGTACCCCGGGTTCGGGCGGACCTGGTAGCTCTTGGTCGTGATCAGCTCCACCTCCGGGATCGTGGAGTCGACCCAGCGGGCCAGCTCGGGACGTGTGCTCAGGATCCCGGAGACCGTGGCGAAGCCGACCGCCCCTGTCCCCCGGGGAGCCCGCAGGCGGGCCAGAACCTCCTCCCGGGGCCTCATGCCCTGATCTCGCTGAGCGCTTGCGGGCGGGTCTGCCCCTGTCCCCGTTTCTGCGCCAGGGCCAGCAGCTCGGAGATCCGGGCCAGGGCCTTGAAGCGCACCCCCCGGCGCTCGACCTCCTCCCGGCCGCCGCTCTCCCGGTCCACCAGCACGACCAGGTCGGCCACCTCCAGACCCTCGGCCTCCAGCACCTCGATGGCTTCCAGCTTGCTCTGGGCGGAGCTGATCACGTCGTCCAGCAGCACGACCCGCTCCCCGCGGTGGTACTCCCCTTCGATCCGGTTGCCGCTGCCGTGACCCTTGTCCACGAGGCGCGGGTACACCAGGGGCACGCCCAGCTTGAGGGACACCACCGCGGCGATCGGTAAGGCCGCCACCGGCACCGCGGCGATCCGGTCGAAGCGCAAGGGCCCCAGCATGTCGGCGTAGGCCGAAGCCACCGCCTCGAGCAGCGCCGGACTGGAGACGATCCGCCGCAGGTCCAGGTAGTGCGGTGAGACCGCTCCCGACTTGAGCCGGAAGGCTCCGAAGCGCAGGCAGCCGTGGTCGAGCACGGACTCCAGGAGGCGAAGCTTTCCCACCTGGGCCCTGACCTGCTGAACCGCGGGGGCGGGGGCCGAGCGGGGTCTCGATGCCTCTGCCGGGCCTGCGGCGGGCTTGCGGATTCGGTCCCTGTACTCCCGCGCCCTGTCGCCCGGTTCGGCGGCCTGGTAGATGTCACGCCCGACCACGGTCAGCAGCCCCAGGCCGTCCTCCCGGCGCCCGGCCCGGAGTGCCGCTTCGAGATCCCCCCCCTGGGCGCCGATGCCGGGGCAGAGGATCCAGGCCTGCGGCTGCTCGGACCTCACGCGAGCCAGGGCCCCGGTATCGGTGGCCCCCACCACCAGGGCGATCCTGTCCGGCTCGGAGGACCAGCTCAGGACCTCCCGGGCCACCTCCAGGTACAGCGGCCGGCCGCCGGCCAGGAGCAGGCCCTGCAGGTCCCCGGACTCCGGGTTGGAGGTGCGGCAGAGCAGGAACAGGCCCCTGCCGGGGTAGCTCAGGAACGGGGCCAGGGACTCGCGGCCCAGGTACGGGTTCAGGGTCACCGCCTCGACCCCCCAGCCGTCGAAGAGCGCCCGGGCGTACGCCGTCGCGGTCTGCCCGATGTCGTTGCGCTTGGCGTCGAGCACCACCGGAATCTCCTCCGGAATGGCGGCCAGGGTCTGCCGGAGCGCTTCCAGCCCCGGGAATCCGTACGCTTCGTAGAAGGCGATGTTTGGCTTGTAGCAGGCCGCAAAGGGCGTGGTGGCCTCGATCACCCGGCGGTTGCGCTCCAGCACCTCCCGGGC
>Ga0068714_10005400_pt1 | contig 13586 bp, 13 predicted proteins | sample MTBNYHSulfiMetaG_FD_62988 | JGI IMG/M metagenome (GOLD analysis project Ga0068714, IMG submission 62988) | Enrichment culture microbial communities from rom New York Harbor, USA that are MTBE-degrading - MTBE-NYH (New York Harbor Sulfidogenic)... | ecosystem: Environmental > Aquatic > Marine >... | reverse complement strand
TCGGCCGCATCAGGGTAGTCTATGCCCCACACCGCCTCCGCCAGACTGGCATGGGTAACCACCCGCCCCGCGTTCTTCATCAGGTAGAGGATGATCGAGGCCTCGGTAGGGGTCAGCTTTATCTCCTGGTCGGCATCGAAGAGCTGTCCGCTGGAAGGTTCGAATCGCAGCTTGCCGCAGACCAGCGGGCTTTCTTCAATGCCGGTGCCTCGCCTTCTGGTCACAAGTTTTATCCTCGACAGCAGCTCCATCTGGCGAAAGGGCTTGACCACGTAGTCATCGGCACCCCACTCCAGCCCCTTCACGATGTCCGCTTCATCCGAGCGCACCGTCAGTATCAATATGGGAACGTTGGAAAAAAGGCGGATCCGTTTCAATACTTCAAATCCGCTGATGTCAGGCAGACCCAGGTCCAGGATGATGACATCCGAACTGTCCCTCTCCAGCATCAACACCCCCTGCTCTCCCAGATTGGTGGAGAGCAGCCTGGCCTCCGGCCAGCTTATCTGGAGGGCCAGAGAGACGGCTTCCACAATGACCTGGTCATCCTCAATGATGAGTACCTTCATATTGTCCACCTGTGCTCACTTTCTCTTTCTTCCTGGACGTTCCCAGAGGCAAAGAAAAACCAAAGGTGCTGCCCCGGCCTTTTTCGCTTTCTACCCATATCTTCCCACCGTGGAGCTCTACCAGCTTTTTGGCCAGGCTCAATCCCAGCCCCAGTCCGCCGAGGCCTTCCCGGTCGCTGTTCAGGCGACGGTACGGTTCAAACAGTAGCTGCCGCTCCTCCCTGTCTATGCCGCAGCCCGTGTCCTTCACTTCGACTACCAGAGTATCATTCTCCGTCCTTGCTTTCAAGGTAATTTTTCCCCCGGCAGGGGTGAACTTAAACGCGTTGTTCAACAGGTTCAGCACAATCTGACGAAAGCGCTCTTCGTCCGCCACCACCACAGGCAAAGAAGGAGGAATCTGTGTTGACAGGGACTGGCCACTGCGCAGCGCCAGCGGCATCGCCTCGTGGGCTATTTTCTCCAGTAGCTGCCCGGCTTCCAATGGCTCCAGGTTGAGTTTAAGCATGCCCACCTCTCCCCTCGCCAGGTCAAGAAGCTCATCGATGCGGCGATTGAGGTTGGAAGCCCCCCAGCTGATGTTCTGCGCCAGACCGAGCAGCGGCTCCGTCTTTGCTTTCTGGAGCAGCAGCTCGCTGGAGGCTATCACCGGGGTGAGCGGCGTCTTCAGTTCGTGTACTAGCGCGCGGGTAAACTCGATTCGCTTCTTGATTTCCACCTCAAGCTCCTGCCGGAGGTGCCTCTCCTTGCGGTAAAGCTCTTTCAATTCGGCTTCCGATTGCTCCAGCGCCGCCAGCATGCCGTTGATGGTAGCCGCCAGAACGGAGAGCTCATCTGCTCCGGGCATGGAGACCCGGAAAGAAGTGTCCCCCGTAGTGGCGACGTTCTGGATTTCACGACTGATACGGGAGAGCCGGGACAGGACCTGCTTCTCCAGGAGTACGATGGTGACCACCCCGAACAGCAGCCCCACCCCCACTATCATCACCATGAAGTAGGCAACGGCTGCCTCCTGCTGGTATACGCTGATGATGTTCTCGGAGACGAAGTACAGAATCACAATGAGGCCGAGGAACATCGCCCCCACAATGAGCCTGGTTCGTCTGCGCAGCGTCATGAGCGTAGTTCTCCCACCATCGTATCACCGCACCGACAGCTTATAGAGAGCGGCCGGGTTATCTTTCATCATCCTTCGTGCCAGCACGATGGCCTCCGCTTCACTGAAATAACCTTCGGCCACCTTCTCGGAAAGGACCCTCGTTATCACCCCGCGGGCCATCCGGGCATGCCCGCAGGCCATCTCCACCGTCATGGAGTCGCCCCCATAGGCAAAAATTTTGTTCCCGGGCACCGTCTCTATCAGCTCGTGGAGGAGACGGCGTCCCATCTCGGGCGAGATGATGTGCACCCACGTAAGGTCCGCGTACACATTAGGGAAGTTTTTGGCCAGCGTAGCCCACTCGTGGACGTAGGGATAGCCGCCGTGAAACAGGTCGAACTTCGCCTCCCGGTACTCGATGATAAGATTGACCAGGTGGGTGGGATTGGCGTTGGTGACGATGTTCTCGTTGCCTTCTTGAAGCCCGGTGTGTACCTGAATGGGAAGTCCGGCCTCTATGGCCGCCCGGATCACCTGGTGCATCATGTAGTCCTGGAGCGGTTTTGCCTCCTCCCAGGACGGGCCCTCCCCCAGATGGCGGGCGATGCGGTTGAACACCGCTTCCGCCTCGTTCCGGGATACCTTCTCATAGCGCAGGGTACGATTGTAGGCGAGGCCGCTCTTGACCGCCACCGCCCCGGCAGCGATATACTTCTCCAGCGCCGCCCGCATCGCCTTGACCAGGTCGTCCAGCGAGTGGATGGCCATTCCCGCCTCCTCCTCCAGAGAGCCCAGGTCGGTGCGGGACAGCATGGCGATGTAATGGTCAAGCCGCATGCTGGGGAGAAAGAGGTCGCGGTCCAGGTCCGTGGTCTGCCAGTCAACCAGTGACACGGCCACTCCGGCCTTCTCCTTCATCATGTGGCGGTACCAGTCAGGCCGCTTGCGGGACTCATTGATGGCCTGCGAAAGCTGGCGGTAGGTCTGCCGGTTAAGGTCCTCTACCCCGAAGATGTCCCGTATGGTAATCAGGGTCTGCCGGGCATAGGCGGTGTTCCGTATCGCCTCCCAGAACGGCTCCATGGCCTGCCATCTTTCCTCCAGGGACATATCGCTCCGGGCTGGCTCCGGAATGAAGCGGCGCACCCGGCGGCGTTTGTACCCCTCCACCCTCAGCCGGTGCATCGGCAGGCGCACCGCCTCCATCATCCGGGGCGGCATCCCGGCCGATATCAGGTCGCTGGAGTTGTAGTGGGCAAACAGATAGCTGAAGTCGACGGCGCACTCGTTGCGCTCCGCTTCGGTCATGATGTGCTCGTGGGTGTCCACGAACTGGATCCGCTCTACCTCGTTTTCAATTTTCCAGTTGATGGCTTCCATATCTACTCCCTTTCCGACCGCTTGCGTACCTAGAGCGATTGCTATCACATTAGCATCAGCCTTGAATTATGTCAAGCCCCGAAGTAAGGTATTATCCCGGACTCAAAACCTGTCTTTCAGTTTGGCATAGGTATCGGCCAGCATCTCCGGCAGCACTTTGGCCTCGGCCAACACCGGCATGAAGTTGGTATCGCCCGACCAGCGTGGCACCACGTGGGTGTGAAAGTGCGTCTCCAGCCCGGCGCCGGCCGCCCGGCCCAGGTTGATGCCAATGTTCAGCCCGTCCGTAGCGAACACCTGCTTTATGACCTCCACGCTGCGGCATACCAGGTCGAAGTGTTCCCGCCTCTCCTCCCCGGTGAGCTTCTCCGGGCTGGCCACGTGGCGATAGGGCGACACCATCAGGTGGCCGGGGTTATATGGGTAGCGGTTGAGAATGATAAAGTTCTTTTTCCCTCGATAGAGAATATAGCTCCGGGCATCGTCGTTTTCCTTTGGCCTGTCGCACAGGAAGCACCCCTTTTCTTTTTCCATCTCAATATACTCGATGCGCCACGGTGCCCAGATATGTTTCATTATCCTCTCCTGTTCGGTCGCTGCTGCTATTTTAATGAGCGCCGCCCCAGGCGTCAATGCTTTGACTGATGCCGGGCGATGCATTACTCTACAAATAGAGACCAAAATAAGGAGTGAATATATATGGAGATACTGGCTGAAGACGAACGGCTCAAGATAGGACGGCTCTCGCTCCTGCCTTACGGCACCAATGCCTACATCCTCATCTGCCGTGATACCGGGGAGAGCGCCGTAGTGGACGCGCCGGGCGAAGCTGAGAAAATAGTCGCAGGACTAAAAGATACCACCCCAAGATATATCCTGCTCACCCACAGCCATATGGACCACATCGGGGCGCTGGACGAGCTCCGCGGGGAACTCGGAATTCCCCTCGCCGCCCACCCTGCCGACGCCGCGCCACTATCGGCACCTCCGGATATCAAACTCAACGACGGGGACAGCATCACGCTGGGCAGGATAACGCTGGACGTGCTCCATACCCCGGGACATACGCCGGGCAGTCTGTGCTTCAAGACGGCAGGCCACCTTCTTTCCGGAGACACCCTATTCCCCGGCGGCCCGGGCAAGACCAGGACCCCGGCCGATTTCCAGCAGATAGTCCGGTCAATCACCGGAAAACTATTCGTCCTGGACGATGCCACCCGGGTATATCCCGGCCACGGCGAGGCTACGGTGCTGAAGACGGAGAAAGAGGCGTTCGCCGGCTTTGCCTCCCGGCGCCATCCGTCAGACCTCTGCGGCGACGTGCTCTGGCGCTCTGCCTGATGGCCTTAGCTACCACAGGATTTCTTCACGGTGAAAGGCCTCGGCCAGCTCGTACTCGGTGCCCTTGGCCCGGTCAATGGCCCACTCCCTGAGCCGCGCTTCCACGTCAGTGAATCCGTGTCCGCCCACCTGGCTCTCGTGGCAGCGCAGCGCTTTCACTTTGAGCGGGAATGTCTCGGTGATATCGTTACGGTGGTTTATATTATCGGCGATAGTCCACATCCAGACTTCTTTCACCTTGTGTGGCAGGAGCCCCTCTGCCAGCAAATCGGGATAGGCCAGGTGGTCCCGAGCATAGGGAAACACCGCATCCAGCACCACCTGCCCGGTGATGCGGTGGTCCCGGTGCCAGATATAGCGCCGGTACGGGTCGGCGGAGACGACGATATCCGGTCGGTAGAGCCTTATCATACGGACGATCTCTTTGCGGAACTCGGGGGTGTCCTCCAGGGACTGGTCTTCGTGGCGCAGAAAGATAACCTCCCGCACCCCCAGGACCTTGGCCGCACACCGCTGCTCTTTCTCCCTGGTTCGGGCCAGCTTCTTCGGGTCGACGTTAAAATCACTGGTGCCCTTGTCACCGCTGGTGCATATCACATAGACCACTGTCTTGCCTTCCCTGGTCCACTTGGCCACGGAGCCGGCAGCGCCGAACTCGGAATCATCGGGGTGGGGGGACACCACCAAAATATCGGCTTTCTTCACTGGCATCTGAAACATCTCCTGAGAGGGAATAACCACTTAAATTGTATAACATCGGCCCTAGCTGATACAATTGAACACGAGGCCAATGCACCAATCGCGATATCTCATACGTAATTACCGAAGCGCCGACTTCGACCAGTATGTGACCCTGATTGGCGAGACGGAACAGGTTGACCGGGCAGGCCGGTGCATTTCCCCGCGAGTCTTAAGCGAGCAGCTGAAAAGGCCGCACTTTCATCCCGAGCGGGATATGTTCGTTGCGGAAAGAGAGAAATGCATCGTCGGCTTCATCGCTCTCACCCATGAGCCGGTCACCCGGCGGGTGCTTCTCGACTGCCTGGTACATCCAGCGCACCGCCGCAAGGGCCTGGCCAGACAGCTCCTGGAACGGGCCACCAAACGGGCCGGCGAACTGAAGGTAGCCCTGATGCACATCAGCGCGCGCCAGGACAATGCCCTGGCGCAGAAAGTGCTCTCCGGGCTGGAATTCAAAGTGGCACGCCGCTTTCTGCAAATGGGACGCGAACTGGACAAGGTCACTCTGGCAAAAGCACATAGCTCTTTCGAGCAGCGCCCTTTGCAAGCGGGCGAAGAGGAGGTCCTTACCCGACTGCAAAACCGCGCCTTTGCCGGACACTGGGGATACAACCCCAATACGGTCAAGGACACCGTCTACTCCCTTCATGTGTGCGGCGGTTCACCGTCAGACGTAATCCTGGTCCTGGATGGAGAAAAACCGGCAGGCTACTGCTGGACCAAGCTTGACTGTGAGCCCGCTCCCCAAAAAGAAGACCGAAAGGGATATATCTTCATGCTGGGGGTCGCCCCTGAGCACCGGGGCAGGGGCATAGGCATGCTGGCATTAACGGCGGGGCTGGCGCATCTTAAACGCCGCGGTGTGCGCACCGTCGAACTCACCGTGGACAGTGAAAACACCGCCGCCTGCCGCCTTTACCGCTCGGCTGGATTCAGCGTGCGCACCACGGACCTGTACTACGAGAAGAAGATAGGCTGACCGCGCTGCCGCCTACGCAGGGAGAAGCGAGCGGCATTCTCTGACCACCGCCCGGGCGATGACCGGCCAGCGGTAGCGCTCCAGCGATGTCCGCATCAGAGAAGCCAGTCCGTCGCCGTTTTCGCGCAGCGAGAACGCCTTCCTTATGCTGTCCGCCAGCAGGCCGGGATTGTTATCCGGCACGATGTAACCTGTTTTTCCCTGCCTGATGACGCTGGCCGCGCTGCCCACCGCCGTCGCCACCACCGGCGTGCCGCAGGCCAGAGACTCCAGGGTCACCAGCCCAAAGCTCTCATAGTAGGACGGGACCACGCAGACGTCGGCGGCGCTGTAATAAAACGGAAGCTCAGCCTGCTTCACCATTCCCAGGAAACTGACCCTGTCCTCCAGGTGAAGCTCGCCGGCCAGGTCCCGGAGCCGTTCCAGTTCCTGCTGGCTGTTCTCGTCCCCGCCAATGACCAGCAGTCGCGGCTGATGGCCACCATTGAAATAGTTCATCGCTCTGAGCAGCCGGTCAACGCCTTTGAGCGGTTCTATCCTGCCCACAAAGAGCAAATGCCTGTCGCCGTTCAGTCCCAGTCTCTCCCTGGCCATCGCTCTGTCCAGCGGCCGGAACAGCTCCAGGTTTATTCCGCAGGGTATCACCGTGATGGCCTCCGGCCGGGCGCCATAGTATCGGACCAGGTCGCTCTTTTCCGTCTCCGTGGCGGCGATGATGCGTTGACCGCTCCTGGCCAGTGACCTTTCCGTCCTGACGCGTAGCTCTGGCTCCCTCTCACCCACCCCCAGGGCATTTTTCACCGCTCCCAGCGTGTGGAACATGACCATATGCGGCACCTTCCACCGCTTCTGCAAATGCCTTCCCACCCAAGCAGAAAGCCAGTAATGGCTGTAGACAACGTCATAGTGAAGATTATTGCGCTCGCGGAAGATTTCCAGACGCCGGGCGAAGTCGGGAAGATGAGGATAGACAGCCAGTTTGTCTATCTCACCATTTTCGCCTGCTTTGAGATGGACGAGGCGGGAGTTAGGGCCAAGCTCGTACATCACCTTATCCGTGGGGTCGTGGGCCCGCGTGTATATATCTACCGAGTGTCCCTGCCTGCCCAGTTCGCGGGCCAGCTCCAGCAGGTAGACGCTCATACCGCCGGTATCCCGGGCGCCCAGCCGGCCCAGCGGACAACTGTGAGCGCTGAGCATGGCGATTCTGAGAGGCTTCCTCATAGTCAACTTTGTTCCCCGTTTACTGCAACGCAATATGATAGTCGTACAGCGGCACTTCGCTGCCGCCGAGATGATACTTGTAGCGTTCTGCCCCTTTCAGGAAGTCCCACTTCTTCATGCTCCGGCTGATGCTCTCCTTGATACACAGCACCTTGGACAGCACTCCAACGCTCAACGAGGTATACCGGGGGTCATAGGAGCTGTTATAGAGATACATGGACTGCTCATAGTCAAAGCCCATGATCATCGCCGCCGGATTTCCCTCCACCTCCAGTGTGCCATATCTCAGCAATCCCAGGTACGCCATGGTTTCCGCCAGCGATCGGAAGAAGGACTGCATCCGCTCCGTCATAAATTCGGACTTCTCCTGCCGGCTCAACACGAACAGTCGCAGAAAAGTATCGGTCAGGACGGCGGTCTCCCCAGGACTGACCTTGTGGCAGCGATAGGTTACATTGTCTCCTGCCCACAGCCGTCTCAGCTTGCGCCTTACCTCATGTCGCTGCTTCTTTTCCAGACCGTCCAGATACTCCTCCCAGGAAGAGGGAAGTTCCAGCTCCAGGGTAACGTCGTCCCGTTGATTCATCACCTGATAGCCACGATTTTTTGCCAGAGTCGCCAGACTGGTAGCCACGGTGGAGTCGGGGCGCACCAGGCCCAGATGGAGGCCGGCGATGCCCTGCTGCTTTATCTCATCGAGCAAAACAGTGAAAAAATCGGCTTCCCTGCCCGGAACGACCACGAAGTCCTGGTAATCGCAGACATCCTGGCTGCCGATAAAACGGGCCTGCCCGTCCTTGATTCGCAGCGGCGCGATGCCGATGACCCGTTTCTGCTGCCTGACCACGGCAATATACTGCTCGTCTTCAGGCTGAAAAGACTGCCACCAGACCTTCAGCCATTGAGGCAGGACAAAAATTGAGCCCCACTTTAAGCCGTTGCCTGAATCGGCCCAGTACTCAGTGAGGCGCTCAACGCTCTCTCTGGCAATGGTAAAATCCATGCTTCAAATTACAGTGTAACACCCTGTCCTTTGGTAAATCAAAGAGGCAGCCCGCGCGGAGGCTTACCGCGCTACTCTTTCGGCTTCTTGCCCTTGTCCTTGATGCGTGAGGAGTATTCCTCAGGTTTGCCGACTTCATAGAAGAAAGCCCGCACCCGCGACCTCGCCTCTGAGGAAAAGCCCTTGAGTCTCTCCGGCAGCCCGGAAAGGTCCCAGGTTGAAACATGTTCCTGATAGGCAGAGAGTTTGCTGCCGGAGAATTCAGCCGCATTCTGAAAATAGCCGGCCACTTTGCGCACGTTCAACGACATTATCCATCCATACACCGCCGACAGTCCCGCCTTTTCCATCAGCAGGAGCAGCACCGAGGTCATCACGATGCTGAGCAGGATGACCCCATAGGTGACGCTCCTTATGAGCTCGCCGCCGGCCACTTCCTGCTGGAGGGGAATGGAGGCCAGCACCGCCGCCGCCAGACCTTTGGGCACCATGATAGCCATGATGGACGCATCTTTGACCGGCAACGCCCGGCTCACGGTGAGCTTCACCGCAGGAATGCGCAGCAGAAAAACAATTCCGGTGACGATGAGTGAGAGCTGGACCAGCCAGCCGCTGATAAACTCCAGCGACATGCCCAGATAGACGAAGAAGAAAGTCTTGAGCAGAAAGGCGACCTCGCTGAAGAAAGCCCGCTCGGCCTCGCTCAGTCCCACCGCCGCCGCCTCCTCATCCTTGCTCTGCGGCCTCCGGAACACGTAGAAACGGATGGATTCCACATTGCCGATGGTGATGCCAAACACCAGAGCGGCGATGCCGCCGTTGAAGCCCAGCACTTCAACCAGACCGAAAAGAACGAAGACAAAGGCCGCTGTGGTGAACATGGTATTCTTGATGGCATGGATGCGATTCAGCAACCTGGACCAAATGAGCGCCCCCACCACCCCGAAGACCATCGCCACTAAAAACGAGGCGACCAGATTGCCCGCCACCGGCCCGAACTGAAATTCGCCCAGACTGTACGCCTGTACCAGCGCGATGGTGAGAACGATGCTGAGTACGTCATTGACCGACGACTCTATGGAAAGCATGGTCTGGCTGTCCTTGCGCATTTTGAGCTGCTTGATCATGGGGATAACGACGGCCTACGATATGGAACTGATGATGGCGCCCAGGATAAACGCAGGGATGAGTTCCAGGCCAGCGAAATAGTAGGCAAAGCCGGCCACCGCTCCCATGGTGAGGAGAAAACTGATAACGGCCAGGACCATAGCCCCCCCCAGCGCGGAGCGCAGCGACCCCAACTCCAGCGCAGTGCCGCTCTCAAACAGGATGATAATCAGGGTGACGGTGGTCAGTATGGCTCCGGCCTCCCCGAAGTACTCGGGGGAGACCAGCCCCAGAACAGGCCCCACGATGATGCCGATGGCGATCAGCAGCAGCACATCCGGGAGCCGGGTGCGACTAAAGATGGCGGTGAACAGGTGCGCCAGAAAAATCAGAATGCCCACGAAAGCGATGGTGGGCGCAATTCCCTGCATTTGTTTATCCTCTGTACGCTGCCGCAGTCCTTCCCATCAGTATTGCATACTTTAGGCAGCCTGAGCGTATTTGTCAAGGTTTGGCTGGTTTGGGCTTTATTTGCATTTGGTTAATAGCTTACCTTACCCCTGACCCCTCTCCAGCCTGTGCCGTGGCAGCTGGACAAACTTTTCCTGGCTGGAGAGGGGAATAGTAAGTAGAGGGGGCTACGCCCCCTCTCTCAATTCTCCCCCTCTCCAAACATACTGACTTATGAAAATCATTTCACCTTGCTGTTTGGAGAGGGGGATTAAGGGGGTGAGGCTAATCTGGAGAATTATATGTGATGGAGGCGAAACTCACAGTAAACAACCAGAACCAATTAGAACCGCTGGTTTCCAGACGTCCTTTGTGCTATAATGAAGCACAGAAACGACTGCCGAAAAGGTTGCAAAATGAGCGAAAAATCACTCCACGACCGCAAAACGTTTATCGAAAACGTCAACAAGAAGGATAAAGTAAACGGGAAAAAAGTACGCTTTCCCTGGATGAAGCGCAGAGGGAAGTAACGTCATCCCGGTTTGCGCGCGGTGGCCTCAAAGGGATGGCCTTCGCGGGCGAAATCGGGCAGGTAGTGTCCCGATGCGTCCAGCTCCTGCACCCAGCCGTTCTCAATGCCCAGTTCCTCCATCAAGCGCAGCACCTCTTCATATTCTTCACTGTTAATGCTGCGGGCTAGGAGAGGTATCTGCCCTGCCCGGTGGCAGGGGTGATACTGGGCCATCACGCTCACCGTTACCGACGGTGAGACTTCGTTCACCAGCCAGGTCAACGATTCCCGGCTTCCCGCCAGCCCGTTGGGCAGTATCAGGTGCCGCACGATGAGCCCCTTCCGGGCGATGCCTTTTTCATCGACCTCCAGGTCTCCCACCTGACGGTGCATCTCTTTTATGGCGGCGCGGGCCCGCTCTGGATAATCCGTTGCCCGGGAAAACCGGGCCGCCAATTTATCGGACGCATAGCGCAGGTCGGCCAGATAAATATCGACGATGCCATCCAGCGCCTTCAGCGTCGCCACCGAATCATAGCTGCTGGTATTGTAGACCAGCGGCAGCCGCAGCCCCATGGGCACCGCTGCCAGCACCGCCCGGACCATCTGGGGAACGAAGTGCGAGGGAGATACGAAGTTGATGTTGTGGCATCCGGTTTCATCCTGCAAAGATACCATTTTCTCGGCCAGCTGACAGGGATCAATTTCATTATGCCTTTGCGCCCTGTGGTCCTGGCTTATCTGGTGGTTCTGGCAATAGACGCAGCGCAGATTGCAGTTGCCGAAAAAGACCGTTCCCGAACCCCTCTCCCCCGAGATAGCAGGTTCCTCGCCACGGTGGGCACAGACCGCCGCCACAGCAGGCATCCTGCCCGAATGGCAGAACCCCCTCTCCCCTTCCAGACGGTTTACGCCGCACTCCCTGGGGCAGATATCGCAGGCAATTAGCCTGGCCTCCAGCGCCTCCGCCCTCCACTCCAGCTCCCCTCTCAAATAAAGGCTGGCATATCCCTTCTCTATCATCGCCATGGTCAGGCTACCTCCCCTGCCGCCTCACTTCCACCATCAAATGTCTCACTGCCTGTACCTCCACGCGCTCGCCCGGATATATTTTGCCGTTAAGCGATGTCGCCTTCCAGAACTCTCCCTCTACCCGAATGGTGCCTTTAGGGGTCAGCGGCTCCACCACCTCACCCTGGAGGCCCACCATGCTTTCCCTTCCGACGACTTTTCGCCGATGAAAGCTGGGGATAACCAGCCTGTGGATGACGATGGCCACCCCTCCCAGAAGCACACCCAGCACTACGGCCACCCAGAGCGGAATGTCCACGCCAAAAAACCACAGCGCCACCAGCACCACGGCAATGACCACCGCCTCGTCCAGCAGCAACACCAGCACCTTGAGCCAGTCCTTAATCGACTCTTTCATCTTGTATTATGTCAAGTTTTTTCGACGGTGAATTCCCACTCGCACCAGTATTCGGACGGATGGGCATCAGGCGGACAGGTCCGGCACTTCAGCTTTATGGCAGGGTCGATTATCTCAATATAGGATTTCAGCAGCGCGAGGCCCACCGGCTTGCAGGGGAACTCTCCCCTCCCATCCCTTGTCCTGGCCTTCTGCGGAGGGCAATCGGTGAAGCGCAGCACAGCGTGGCCGTCGGTAAGCTCCACGGTTCGGGGCTTAAAAACAGCCAGGAGCGGGTCGAGCTCGATGACTTTAATTAGTTTGCGAAGCGTGTTTCTCTCGTCGATGGAAAAATATTTCTGCACCCGCCGCGCCTGGGCCAGGCAGAGCCGGCGCCACACCTCCACATCTATCTCCAGCGCCGTCTCCAGGCCGAACTTTTCCTCCACCAGGGTGAACCACAGCCCGTCCAGGGTATAGGCGCTGCGCGAGCACAGCTCCACCAGCTTTTCCACCGAAATCCGGGAGTATTCAGGCGCGCTCATATCACATCTCCTCTGTTATCAGGGCGCTTTTCCTTGAAGTTCATCTGGCCCCCCGCTTCTCTATCTTGGCCCAGGTATCCCGCAGCGGCACCGTCCGGTTGAAGACAAGTTTCCCGGCCGAGGAATCGGGGTCAACGCAGAAGTAGCCCAGCCGCTCGAACTGGTACCGGCTCCCGGGCTCTGCTCCAGCCAGGCTGGGCTCAACACGACACGAGGTTACTATCTCCCGGGAATCGGGGTTCAGGTGGTCCTTAAAGTCAGCCCCCTCCTCAACGTCCAGCGGGTCCTCCTTGAGGAACAGGCGGTCGTACAGGCGTACCTCAGCTTCAAGGGCGTGCTCGGCCGAGACCCAGTGCAGCGTTGCCTTGACCTTCCGGCCATCCGGAGAGTCGCCGCCCCGCGTGGCCGGGTCATAGGTGCAGCGCAATTCGACCACCTCCCCGGTCTTTTCATCCAGGACCACATCCTTACAGGAAATGAAGTAGGCGCACCTCAGCCGCACCTCTCGGCCCGGCGCCAGACGAAAGAACTTCGGCGGGGGCTCCTGGCGAAAGTCGTCACGCTCGATATACAGCACGCGCGAGAAGGGCACCTTGCGCGTCCCCGCGCCGGGGTCCTCGGGGTTGTTCACCACATCCAGTTCCTCCACCCGGCCTTCCGGATAGTTCTCGATGACCACCCGCAGCGGGCGCAGCACCGCCATGACGCGCTGTGCCCGTTTGTTCAGGTCCTCGCGGAGGCTGTGCTCAAGCAGGGCGATATCTATGGTGCTGTCGGTCTTGGCCACGCCGATGGCCTGGGCAAAGCTACGGATTGACTCAGGGGTGTATCCACGCCGGCGCAGGCCGGACAACGTCGGCATACGCGGGTCATCCCAGCCGCTGACATAGCCTTCCCTCACGAGCTCCAGGAGCATTCGCTTGCTCATCACCGTATAGGTGAGGTTGAGCCGGGCGAATTCAATCTGCCGGGGATGATATATGCCCAGTTCATCCAGGAACCAGTCATACAGCGGGCGGTGGTCCTCGAATTCCAGCGTGCAGATGGAATGGGTAATCCCCTCTATAGAATCCTCAAGGCCGTGGGCCCAGTCGTACATCGGGTAGAGGCACCACTTATCGCCTGTGCGCGGGTGCGCGGCGTGCAGGATGCGGTACATGACCGGGTCACGCATATTCAGGTTCGGGGAAGCCATGTCGATCTTCGCCCGGAGCACGCGCGAGCCGTCC
>Ga0068714_10005399_pt1 | contig 13587 bp, 16 predicted proteins | sample MTBNYHSulfiMetaG_FD_62988 | JGI IMG/M metagenome (GOLD analysis project Ga0068714, IMG submission 62988) | Enrichment culture microbial communities from rom New York Harbor, USA that are MTBE-degrading - MTBE-NYH (New York Harbor Sulfidogenic)... | ecosystem: Environmental > Aquatic > Marine >... | reverse complement strand
CAGGAAGGTCAAAATCAGCAGTGGAAGATCCGCAAAAACATATTGCCCTTTTAATCACGGGTAATTTTTCTGAAGACCTCTCAGTTTTTTCATGGCAACCGCAGGCAGAAAGGAATCCACCACGTTGCTTAACACAAAGAGAACAATTACAGCAAGAAGAGAATTCTTCGGAGGAAAGGAGAGTACAGAAACATTCGAATTTGGTTTTGGGGATGATGAGACCGACATGGAAGACCAAGAAAATGAAGAAAATGCCAAACGCTCTCTTTTTCATTTGGCTGCTATCTTATAAAAATCAATACATTTTGTCAAATTTATTGTATTCCATTCTTCGGCCATCTGGCTGTTAAAGGTTTTACCCATACAACCGCGGGAAGCCATGACCTGAGTGGTTACGGATCCTTCAACGTGAAACCTTACTGAGGTACTACCAGCAATGCATCCTTAAAGCGGAATATCCTATCAGTACTCTCGTATAGCTGTCCTTGAAGCCCATTGAATCCACCCCTCTTACAATGAGTCTCCTGACCCAACGAATAACTGTTACCGAAGTGAATGTTTAATGATGAATTCAATCGTTCCAGCTTTTTCCATAATCGTTGGAATATAAACGTAAGTTGAACAATGATCCTTAAAGGTTTCAAATTGAGCCTCTTTGCCGAGGGTAGCGATACTTTTGATGTTGTTCTGCCTCATACGCAAGCAAAGAGCAAATTCCATTGGAAGCTCCCACCCAAAATATCGCACCCTTGCTATCGTTGTTTCTTGATCTACCATCTCACGTTGCGGAAGATTGAAGTTATTCCTCTCACTCCAAATTCTGATTCGTGATGCACGACGTTCACTCACATTATTGCCTAAAGGTCTGATTGAAATGCGGAAGTCGCCATGGAGGATATTGACGGGGTATCCTATATCTTTCTCCCAGGGCAAGCGGGTGCACCCCACTTTCAAAAGAGCTGAACAGGGCATCAGACCGCTTAAAGCAATATCGCTGGCCTGTGACAAGGCATAGTGGTTGGTTTCCATACCAAAGACCAATGTATGCCATTTCAGGTAAGCGGGGCCACAGGTGTAGTTCGTATATAGGTCTTCTTCAGGTGTATGGTAGTGATCGTGGAAATCCTGCATATGAAGTAAGTACACTTTTTCTTTTAAGTACGTCCAAGGCATGTTTCCTATTTGGGTGTCACCGAAATAATACGTCGCCAGATCCTCGAGCGTATGGATTTCATATGGCCAGCCTTCAGACTCTGCAACCCTCTGCATTTCTCGTCCAATATATTGATGAATCTGTTCATCCATGGCCCACCTGGTTGTATTGGCAGGGATGATTACTTCCATGTCTCCTCGATCATATTTTGAGCCTGCTGACTTGCCGAGGCTGTGAAAATCCATCATCATATCGGGCGGGAATGTTTTGAAAAGCTTTCCTAACACAAGGTGCTCGGTCTTTGTAAGGCTCGTCATCGACGATCGAAACTCATTCGAAACAAATCCTTCTGGATTCACTACAGGAACAACAATAACAACTTGTGTCTTCCTTATTTCCTCTGCATCGCTACTGCACAAGTAACGAATGATCTCAGGTCCCACCACACGGGTTCCGAATTCCTGACCGTGCCTCCCCAATGTCATCACAGCAATCTGCTTATCATCATTGGGTATATCCTCGTTCGTAATAAAGATTGCCGGGATATCCCAACGATCGGGAGACTTACCAATAACTTCCTTACGGGCCATCCCCTTATTTTTCCCTACCCAATCATCCAACCATTGATAGATTTCTTTCAGCCCTTCTTCCCCCATAGGGATATGATCAAATACTGCCATACCTAGCCTCCTTCTCTTAGCCTCCATGACAAAATATGATGGTTTTCTTCTAAGATAATCTCGGTCATCCATCGGGCTGCCTTACCCACGACCTCAGGACAATGAACATCATGGGCTCCAGCGTTGTGGAATTTTTCGTACTCCTGGGAGTCGGGGAGATAGTAGTATCGACCCAAAATTTTGTTCTGAATATCACGACAGATGACGGAGCCGTACTCTTGGATAAATTTTTCTTGAAACTTCCTGACGAGTTGGTGGGTCTTAAAGCGAATGCCTTCGGGATCGGAGAAGCTCCTCCTCTCTCTTCCCAAAAATGAACTTAAAACGAGCACTGCACCCGTATAAGCTCCGCAACCACTATCACCTGCTAATCCAGTCCCTCCTGCCAGGCCAGTTGCTGCTTTGAAAATGTCATCATTTCTGGCATCCAGAGTATCTTGGAGCGCGGCAATCACACACTGGGCGCATCCTCGATAGGTTTTTTCATATTCTTTGCCCAACTTGTAGGCCTTTTCGGCTAATTCTGCTATGGGCTTTTCCACTAGTTTGCTCCTTCCATAAACTGAGTTAAGCTTCCCTCGTCAACGCATCGCCAACAATTTGTTGACCATAGAGTCAAGTGACGTCCCTAATCTCCTCGTGATTTCAATACATAAGGCTCAAACACTAACACATAGGAAGGCTCTACGCTTTTCGGGCAATGTTCCATTCCTTTGGGGATGACCACCATTTCTCCTTCATGTAAAGCGATATCATCCTGGTCTTTCAGTTGAATGATGATCTTTCCCCTGTAAACATAAAAGAGTTCGTCCTCGTTCGTGTGTTTGTGCCAATGATATTCGCCTTTTACCAAACTCATTCGAACAACCTGGTCGTTGATCCGCGCCACCTCAATAGGAGACCAAGGTTGATCAATCTCTTTGATCTTATCCCGCAAGTTAATCGCCGAAATCATTTTCGCTCTCCTTTTCGTATTATTTCCCTTTCCACACAGGCTGTCGTTTTTCAATAAAGGCGTTAATCCCTTCGAGCGCGTCCTCCGTGGTGCATAATCTCGTCATCATTTCACTATTCAGGACAAATCTTTGGCGGAAAGGCATATCGATCATCTGGTAATAGAAATTTTTACCTATTTCGATTGCCACAGGACTTTTGGCAATAAGCTTTTGGGCAAAGGCAAAAGTTTCCTCTTCAAGTTTTTCTGCTGGCACGACCTTATTCACCAGACCCAATCGCTCCGCCTCTCTGGCATCAATCATGTCACCGCTTAAGAGCATCTCCAGTGTTTTTTTCTTGCCAAGGCCATAACTCATGGGAATGATTGGTCCGGTGCACAGTAGTCCTACATTAATCGCTGTGGTTCCAAGCTTAGCGTCTTCCGCCATGATAGCAAAATCCGCAGCCGCTACGAGTCCAGCACCATTAGCCACCGCATATCCATGGACCATAGCAATCACTGGTTTTCCCATGGAAGCAATGGTGAGGTGCATCTGATCCATGGGGGTGAGCCATCGATGGTATTCGGAAAGCGTCTTTCCGTGAAACTCACTCACATCGATCCCTGTAGAAAAGACTTTTCCCGCTCCTTTGATGATGACGACTCGGACCTCGTTGTCTTCATCCAGTTGACACAAGGCGGCATTTAGTTCTTCGGCCAATCGAGTATTGAAGGTATTAAACTTTTGTGGTCGATTAAGGGTGATGATCCCAATTTTATCTTTCTTTTCAATTAGAATCGTTTCAAAAGACATAAAGAGCCTCCTTCTTGCGTTTAATATAAGGCAACTTCTCTTTACAAACTCCTTTGCACGAGAAAACCGGTCCTTCTTTTATCTATGGAATTTGCAATCTTCCCTACCATCATTTTACTTCATCATCGTATCATCATCAACCCAAAAGGTTTAGCTCGATGGCGATGCTTCATTTTAGATATAATGAATTCCATCAAACGGGATTTAAACGGAGGTCTCACACAACGTTTCTCTCCCTTTAATTTTATGACAGGATATGAACTGTGCAGAGTTAAGAAGAGGAGGAGTTAAGACAAGCGATGCTCATCGCCATTCCCAATTTATGAAAGGTTTTTTTAGGTCGACGAGTGCGTTCACTATCAATTCGACTAAGCCGCCGTAAAAGATAGTTGACTTCGTCCAAACGTCATAGTAATTGAACAATTCCCTTATTTGTCCTTTGCAATTGGAGCAGGGGGCGCATACATACTTCATAGTTTCTGGTGTGATCACGTCTTTGAAGGTGTCAAGAATTTGCTCCATTTTGATTCTCCCTGAAATGGCTGATCGCCAATCAGGGAAATTTCTTGAGGACATGATGGCAAACCCACTACCACCACCGCAGCAATAGTTTTCCAAGCCATGGGGCTCCATCTCTCTGAATTGGGGACAGATCTTCCTCAGGATTCGCCTCTGAGGTTCAACAATTCCCATCAAACGAACCATGTTGCAAGGGTCATGGAGTGTAACAGGAAAATTATTTCTTTTTAAATCAAAATTGAGATTTCCTTTGAACACAATTTGCTCCAACAGAGGTAAGCAGCTTTCCCTCGGGATGTTTAAGTCACCTGTTAGAATTCGATCGGCCACAGTGATAGACGCTTTATGGGCATGGCCACATTCTCCAATAACGATACTTTTCACCCTCAGATCCTTGGCAATTCGGGCATGTCGGATGGCAATTCGAGAAAGCTGGATATCGTCATACCAGACACCATAATTTACTGCATCATAACCAACGGATTCGCTCGAAAGGGTCCAATTGAGACCGGCCGCTTCAAAGAGGATGGCGAAGGCTGCGGGATTTTCTGGCCAGGATAAGTACTCTCCGGCGTTATGAATCAGTAGTATGTCCGCCCCCTGTTTATCTATGGGTATTCTTATCTTCCTGCCTGTCTTTTCCTCCACCTCTTCTTCGATGAATTGGATAATATTCTTGAAGGCGGCTGGGGTCATTCCTGTGCTCGAGCCAATCCTGAGCTGCTGAAGGGTACCCTTTTCATGAAGCTCTTTCGGGGCAATGCCCATTTCCTGGCTAAACAACTTCCGGATCTCATGGGTGATCAAGCCATTGTCTATCCCTCGGCTACACACCTGAGCACACCTGCGGCAGAGGGTGCATCGATAGGCCAATTCAGCTAATCGGGCGACCGTATTCCAATTTAGCTCAACATTGTTACCCTTAAACCAAGAGGTGATTTTCCCCATACGATCTATGTGTTTTTCTTTAATACGACGCAGTAATTCAGAACGGTAAGTGGGCCGATAAACCTCCTGTTTGCCACTCGCCATATAGACAGGACATGCTTTGCTGCACGTTAAACATTTGCCACAATATTCTAATGACAGCATAAGAGGCTGTAAAAAGGTCCAATTATTTTCTGTGGAGAAGAGTTTTCTTAATCCCGAAAGGAACTTCCTAATAAATTCCTCTTCTTCACCTTTGCTTTTCGGTTTGGGTATTCCGATAGCCATGACCCCATCAAGAGAAGCTTCATAGCGATTTTTCTCAGCCTCTGTCAGCGGCTTAATATGGGATTCTAAACCTGTTTCCTCATAAGGGGAGGAAAGAGGTAACAGAGCTCCACAATTGATCTCAATCAGTTGATGACATTCTCTGCCGATGTCTCTTACTGTGATTTCATTTTTCATTGCTTTGTCTCAACTGAACTTGGAAAATTCATCTCTATAGCTAAATCAGCCCATTTTTGGCCAGATCGGATATGGGGGGCTGACCAGCTAAGGGGTTGATTAAGACATCTCTGAACCTTCTTTTCGATCTCACTTCCTTTTAAGTTTGGTTTATCATCCCAGTTAACCCAAAGGAAGGCAAAGAATCGAGTAATGTAATGCATCGAGCGAGTAAACGGTAGATACACTAATACTAAAGCAAAAAGAACAATATGAATAGCCGATGCTAACTCAACATTGATCGGGCTGAGAGTGATTAGGCCTTTCCAGAATTGCATGTAACCCGAGAATGTCGGGTCGAAGAAGTACCATGTGCAGAATCCACTTAAGAAAAGGGCTAGAAGAAATAAGTAATTGAAGTAATTCATGGGAGAAGCATAGGCTCTCAGATCCCTGTTCGTTAGTCTTTTTATAATCATTCCAATACTCCCAAAAGACCCGGTAAGAAAGCTTCCAACTCCCGTTATCAGGACCGAATAATAGAAGACCCTCCCGAAAATATTAGGTGATTCAGCAGACACGGGAAGACCGAAGACCATGGTGAGGGCAGCAAAAAAACACAAAACGTGAAGTGTGATAATTAAGATGAACCCAACATGCCATGGAAAGAGTACAAACCAATAACCTCTATTTTGATGGAAGTATTCGCCGAGATAGAAGTTGTCTTTAAGGATAAAAAGGATACTTTCGATAAACCGCCTTCGACGCGGCTTCTTCCACCACTCCAGATCGTCGTAATGGGAGCCTCCATGGTTACGTCTGTTCTTGTGGATAACTGGATATAGATCCCACCTTAAATGTAAAGGCATTTTTGCGTATTTAATCGCCTTCCTACCATACATGATGATGATAAAGGCATATGCTACATATGTGAGGATTGCTAATATAATACTCATCTATTTCTCCATAAAAATAAAATCATTTTTACTGAATGAGGGCCTTCATCAACTAAATTTAGTTAGATGGTTACTGTATTAGGGATATAGAAAGCAAGGTCTGATTGTACATCTCGGAATACCGGCTATCTTACACGCCCCTTTAGTCAGACCGGATGGAAAGAGCTTGCATATGTAGTTGAATTTTAGTCCTGTGTCTCTGCAGAGCATTTTAACTGGGGGCACGGTTTCGAACTGGAGGTAGTAATTTCTCAAGTAATCTATTACCTTCCAGTGATCTTCGGTGAGTTTCCCTAACACCTCACCTTGGGCGAGAACTTCAGCGGCAGCCTTATTCCATGTTTCTGGCTGTGATAGAAATCCCTCTTCGTCTATTTTCGGAAAGAAAGTAGGCACTTGCATGGGTTTTGTCATATTCCATTCACCTCCTTCTTCTATTATCAAATATTTTTATTATATAATCTCAATATTTTGATTGAGGTATTTTTAAAAAAAATAACCTACTTTTTTAGATTGGTTCGCTGGTTGATCGGGATAATATTACTACGGTTATTTTTATTAAAATTACACTTATTGCAAACATCCTGCTTTTCCAGAGGAAATTGGCAGAACATACCCTTCCCCTTCCAACACGGTTTAGTACAACCATCTCTGATAGGCTTACTCATGCATTCTGGACAGTCGTCTCGAAGCCAGCAAGGATAAAGTGCAATATAATCTGATAAATGGGCTATACTCAATCCTTTGCTAAGTAACCCTTGAACAAAGCAGAGTCGCTTGATGTCGCCTTCCGTATATAGCCTGTCAGTCTTCTTTCGACTCGAGCTAAGAGGAACATATTTTTCCAAGGTACGAATATTTTTTGGCTGGACAACCAATAAGCTCGCCAAGTCCTCAATTGTATACGCAAATCCTGACCTCATAAAAATGACATTCAATATTTTATTTTATATATCATCAATAATATATTTTAAGTATTTGATAAAAAAATATTCCTCCTTTAAACTTTAACCGTCGTTCTGATTTTTTTCTTTTCAAATTTAGGTTTCTTATAATCACATCTTTCGCACATATTCGACTCCTCAAAGGAAACTTGGCAATATGTGCCTTTTTCTTTCCAGCATGGTTTTGCGCAGTTCTCCCTCATCGACTTTCGCATACATGTTGGGCAATCGTCATATAACCAGCAGGGGTATAGGGCTAAGTAATGCGATACACCGGCTAAATTCAAACCCTTGTTAAGGAGTTCTTGAATGAAAGTAAGTCTCTTTAAGTCTTGATCGGTAAATAACCTTTGACCGTTTCTACGATGAGGTTCGACTAAACCATAACGTTCCCAGACGCGGAGAGTTTCAGGATGGACGTCAAAGATATCTGCCACAACGCCAATCGTATAGAGCGGCCTATTCTCCATCGACTTCATTATATATTCTCAAATTTAAAATGTCAATTTTCTCAAAAATCATTTTGAGGTTGATAGTCTTAAATTTTTAGTCCAATTTGAACTTCATTTTGTTCACCGATTCTAACCCTTCCCAAAAGGGCATAGCGGAAAACGGCATTTTTCACAATTTTGACAGAAGCCTCCGTGGCCGAGAAGGCTGATCTCTTTTTTGTTCAGTACCTCTCCTGATAGGATTCTTGGAAAGATGATATCAAATAAAGTGGCATTGTGGTGAAAGACACAAGCTGGAAGACCAAATACCGGTTTTTCTCCCAGCATTCCGTAAAGGAACATGGCCCCTGGTAAGATTGGGGTTCCATAAAAAATGATTCTGGTACCCGCTTTCTTTATGCCTGCCCGAGTGACATCATCAGGGTCAACAGAGAGTCCTCCTGTGACCAAAATGAGATCAACGGAATCCTCCTGGAGATCGAGCAGGGCCTTGGAGATTTGATCGATCTCATCCGGAACGACAAATTTCTTCACCAAACGAGAGCCAAATTTATTAATTTTCTTCCCAACTCTGTCATCAAATCGGTCTTTAGTCCTCTCTTTAAAGAACTCACTACCAGTCACTACGACCCCTATGTTCATCTTCTGATAAGGGAGAATCTCAATGACTGGGCCTTCTTTCTGACACCAATTTTCCACGCTCTTAATCTGTTTTTCTGGAGCCATCAGTGAAATTATCCTTGTTGCTCCGACTGCCATTCGCGGAGAGCAAGGGGTATAACGATGAATCGTAGAGAGGATCACATTTCTCGACAGATTGATACGATGAAGCAGGGGAACATTAATCTTTAGAACACCATTCATCGTTGAATGAAAGGTCACCTTACCCTCAGAAGGGCCACTGATATCAATGTTTCTCCCGGCAAATGCCCGACCCAACCGCAATGCGGCGTCATCTTCGTGAATGATTCCTGGCTTGATAACCATCACATAGATATGTTCTTTCCCAATCTTTAAGAATTCAGGGATGTCTTCTTTTTTTATCTTGTGGGCCCTTTTGAACCGGGGTCCCTTATATTTCCCTGGGATAATCTGAGTCACATCATGGCCGAGCACCATACCGACGGCATCTTCTATTCTAATCTTTCTCACTATTGATCCTTTCTTTTCTCCTTAAAATCAAAAATCCACTGATACAAAATCGGTTAGATCCTTCTCTCTCAATACACTTCTTTTCCAGGTTTCAAGAGACGGAATGATATAAGGTAGAAGCCTCATCGAATAGTAGGGCGGAAGCAGAGGCAAACCGACAAGGTCCTCAAGGACGACCAACATGAAAAGGTGATCTAAGTGGCCTCTCTCCTTTTTCAATTCGAGATCCATCTCATAGACTGTCATGCCATAGAGCATCTCTCTTATAGGCTTTAGATAATCCTTTAATTTGCCAACCGGAAGTAAATAATTCATGTTTCACTTAATCATATCTGTAATAATCTTTCTTCCGATTTTTAAAGAATGATGTTTAAAATCAGGACGATACATGGCAAAGGGACAGGTGCAGATAGGGCAAAAAGGTAGTCAAGCTGACTCTTTTTTTTAGCCCACTTCTTTAAATTCTAAAATTATCTTGTCACGAAAAATCTTTTCAATAATCTCCTGACAAAGAAACACGTCCTCTTCCGGCGTTGCGCCGCAAGCTCCAATGGCCCCGATCATCAGGTCCCCATCCCATATAGGGAAGCCCCCCGGAATAGTGGTGAGGCGGTCATTCCAGTTTTGGGCATTTAGCCCAAATCCCGGCGCCCTGGGATCGCCATACGCCGAAACTTCAGAACTGGGTCGCCTAAAAACGGCGGCTGTCCAGGCTTTATCGCGGGCAATTTCTGCAGTAGGGATAGTGGCACCATCCATACGGTGAAGTGCCACCAACCATCCATTTTCATCGACGAGGGCGATACTGCACGGTTTCCCCATATTTTTGGCCTCGGCTGCCCCTATCTTTAGTAATCTTTTAGCTAATTCTAAATTCATCTCCGCATTCTCCTGCTTTGTTTTATTTCCTTTCATCATAAAGAGCAGTAACACCGGCCTGACTCACTGAAGTATCACTGATGTCTCCCACACCGGATGGAACACCGCTGCAACCGATGGCGCCGATCACTTTGTTTTCTTCGTTGGTGACGGGAATCCCCCCAGGAATGAAACAGAGCCTTCCCTTTCCCCTTCCAATCATTCCCATGGCGTGATCACCTAAAAGCTTACCTATATTACGAGGATCGAGCCAGCGAGAGCCCATTAATGTGGGCATTTTAAAGACAACCGATGTCCAGGCTTTTTCAATAGCAATATCTGTTGTGGCCATGCCCGCTCCATCCATACGGTGGACAGCGATGACTGCGCCCGCCTTGTCCACCACAGCGATGCTACAAGGGGATCCTGTAATATCCCTTGCCCACCTCTCAGCGGCCTCGATCATTTTTAAAGCTTGCTCCAAGGTTAATTGATTCATGTTGGCTCCTTCTTGATCATAGGAAGATATCTCTAAGAAATCAGATCATCCGTAGCGATCACATCCACACCGGTATTCATTATATTTGGTAAAATGATCTGGCCTACTCTGATGGGTGGTTTGACCTTCACTCCTATAAGCGCTTTCGCTGCCTCCTTGAGTTGGGTTTTGAGCAGAGGTCTATTTGTCCGAACTGGGAAAAGGGGGCGAGCACTGTTTTGGGTTAGGACGGTGGCGGTGAGCACGCGAACCGGACTTCTATATTCCTCAAGAACAAATTGCCGTCCCTCTTTACATTTGTACCCTGTGATTTTGATCACCTTTCTCTGATCGTCGATCTTTAGAGTCGTCTCACAGCCGAGAGGACAGCCGATACATATGATTTTTTCTTCAATCATATTTATTCTCCTTTTTCACACTCCACAACTAGTTCACTCGAGTTCCCTTTTAACAGGTTTAATTCTTTTTGGAGAAGATCGACCTTGATCATCTCGCTGGGCTTCACCACCCTGAATGCCCGATGATAGATATCTCCCACCTTCAGTCGAACTTTTTCTTCCATTTCTTTCACCCGAATATAGAAGGTAACGTCATTTTGACCACTGATCGTTTGGGGGACGATGGAACGAATGTTCCGTCCAGGCTTAAGGGTGATTTTTTCTTTCTTTTCAAAATCTCCTTTTTGCGAAAGCCTGGCAGCCCAAGTCCCGGCTATCTCGGCCTCCCAGGAAACGTTGTCGACGAAGTCGTGAACATGAACCACGTTTCCACCTGCAAAGATACCTGGAATATTCGTCTCCCTTCGTTCATCTACGACGGGTCCGCCGGCCAACGGATCGAGATCTACTCCTGCCAATCTGGAAAGTTCATTTTCGGGGATCAAGCCGACAGACAACAGCAGAGTATCGCACTCAATATTTTGTTCAGTGCCATCGACAGGCCTCTTATTCTTATCCACTTTGGCGATGGTGACCGCTTCCACACGTTGTTCACCATGGATCTGTGTCACGGTGTGTTCGAGAAGAAGGGGGATATCGAAATCGTGGAGGCACTGGGCCTCATTTCTGATCAAGCCCCCAACATAGGGCAGGATCTCAATGACCCCTTTCACCTCGACCCCTTCCAACGATAGGCGACGTGCCATGATCATGCCTATGTCACCGGAACCCAAAATGACCACTTTTTTCCCAGGGATGAATCCTTCAACATTGACAAGTCGCTGGGCAGTCCCGGCGGTGAAGATACCAGCAGGTCGGGTGCCAGGAATGGACAATTGCCCTCGGCTCCGTTCCCGACATCCCATTGCCAATACGATAGACTTAGGCTGCAGGTGAATTGGCCCCTCGTGACTGTTGATAGCGGTAAGCTTTCGATCGCCGGATATTTGAGTCACCATGGTTTCAAGGAGTACCTCAATTCCTAAATCCCTGACTTTCTCAACAAATCGACAGGCATATTCCGGTCCGGTCAGGTCTTGACCGAAATAAAGTAGTCCAAAACCATTGTGCACACACTGGTGAAGGAGGCCACCGAGTTGTTCCTGACGTTCCAATATAAGGACATGCTCTGCTCCTTCTTCCTTTGCCTTGATCGCTGCAGCCATCCCAGCTGGTCCGGAGCCAATCACCGCAACATCAACCTCCGAGAATTTCATAACTCTCCCCCAAGTAATTCCTTTGCCTTATAAAGTAAGATTCGGGATTCCGCACCTTTCTTGGTTATTTTTTCTTCCGGCAGGACCAGTTCCCGACCTAATATTTTTGCAACACGAAGAGTACAAAAACCACCCTGGCATCGCCCCATCCCGGCTCTGGTTCTGAATTTAACCCCATCGAGAGTCGTGGCCCCTCTGCGGACCGCCTCAACGATTTCTCCCTCAGTCACTGTCTCGCAACGACAGACCACATGACCATATCGGCTATCCTGAGCGATCAATTCCTTTTGTTGTTTCTCAGAAAGCTGGTTAAAAATAGGTGATGCTTTTCTAAAAGGACTAAATCTAGGATTCGCTTCCAACCTTAAACCTTCTCTCCGAAGCAACTCTGCCACCTCCCGGCCAGTAGCTGGAGCTGCACTCACCCCGGGGTAACCAATACATATGCTTATAAAACGTGACACTTTGCGAGAGGCCTGGACCACGGATTCATGCCAGCCGACTTCCCAGTTTCGAAACATCAGGTACCCAGCAAAGGAATGGATGATGTCCTTTTCAGAAAGGTCAGGAATGATTTTCCTGACATTTTGCAAGCCGATTTGAGCAATCCTTCTGGTCGTGGAATAATCTCCCCTCCGGGCCGGTTGCATAGTCGTGCCAAAGAAGAGGTTCCCGTGGACGCTGGGCGTCAGGATATTCATCTGACCGGGGGCATCCGGCCTCATATGGATTTCATGTTTTATCAAGTTCCCTAAATCTTTATCGAGAATCCCTACATATCCCCTAATCGGGTAAAGAACAAAATCATCCGAATTCACCAATCGGGCTATCTTATCCACCGAGGTCCCCGCGGCGTTGACAATGAAGCGGCATTTAATCGAGCCGCGATTGGTCTCCACCTCGAACTGATTCCCTTTCTGGAATATATTCAGAACCTCGGTCTCCCGCATCACTTGAACCCCATTCTGACCGGCATTCTCTATGAGGGCGATGGTCAGCCTGACAGGGTCAGCAATGGCAATATTCGGATCGTATAATGCCCCGATCGCCTCTCGGGTGACATTGGGTTCCATCTGTCTCAGAGTATCCTGATCGATGAATTGATGGCCTACGAGGCCAAGCTTTTCAGCCTTCGACTTCAGCTTTCGGAATTTACCTAACTCCTCATTGTTACGGATGAGGGCGAGTTCTCCTACTCGTTTGAAGGGTACATCAAGCTCCTGACAGAGAGGTTCCATGAGAGGGATGCTATCCCAGACAAGTTTGCTGCGGTGGTATTCGGGACGAAATTCCAGAGTATCTCCCCCCTGGCACACGATACACATATTGGTCTTGGTGCTACCCCAACCAAAGTCAGCCTCTTTTTCCACTAAAATGACATCCACCTTATAACGGGAAAGCTCCCTGGCGACGACTGCTCCTAAGACGCCCCCTCCGATAATCAAAACTTCTGTGTCCATTTGAGTCATTTTCTATCCTCTCACTCGAACCTTAAGTTTTTATTCTCTGATGTTGCTATTTTCCCCCTCGCGCACTGAATTGGCTGATCTCTTCTTTATTAATGTTTCATGACTGCTATGTCACCCCTGCCTATCGGC
>Ga0068714_10005396_pt1 | contig 13588 bp, 12 predicted proteins | sample MTBNYHSulfiMetaG_FD_62988 | JGI IMG/M metagenome (GOLD analysis project Ga0068714, IMG submission 62988) | Enrichment culture microbial communities from rom New York Harbor, USA that are MTBE-degrading - MTBE-NYH (New York Harbor Sulfidogenic)... | ecosystem: Environmental > Aquatic > Marine >... | reverse complement strand
TGTGGCCCTCGCCGAGGGCTCGGTGGAGATCTCGGCGGGCGCGGGCGCGCTTGCCGATGGCGCGGACGAGCTTGCCTCGGGCCTGCTGTCCGGCGCCGACGCCATCCCGTCCTACTCGAGCGACGATCGCGCACGCCTGGAGGCCGTGGCCGTCAGCCCGATTGCGTACGCCGAGGCCGACGCGCCTCCGGGCAACATCGCGATGCTCTTGAGTCTCGGGATTGCCGGGCTGTGGCTCGGGACGCTTGCCGTCTTCGTGGTCGCGCAGCCGGTCTCGCACCGGGTGCTCCTGGCCGCAACGTCATCGTCGCGAATCGTGGTTGGCGGGCTCTTGCCCGCAGCAGTCGTTGGAGCCGTGCTCGCCACGACGCTCTCCGTGGCTGCGTGGTTGCTGCTGGATCTGGCGTTCTCGCGCGTGGCGGCGCTCCTCGGGATGCTGCTCCTGGCAGCTGTCGTCTTTGCGGCTGTGAACCAGGCGCTTGCCGCTATCGGCGGCGGCTGGGGGCACGTTGTTGCTGTTGCCGCGCTGGGGGCGAGCGCGGCTGTGGCGTACGTGTCGGCGTTGCCGGGCGCGTTCACCTCGATCGCTGGCGTGCTGCCGACGAGCGTGGCCCTGGGGCTTGGCAAGGCGGCGGCCGCGGGCTCATCGCTTGACGGGGGCCAGGTTGCGCTCCTTGTCGTGTGGTGCGTGATTGCGGCCGTGCTGTCCTTTGTGTCGGTGGCCCGACGGCGAACGGTGCGTGTGGACGAGTTGGAAGCGCTTGCGAGCTGAAGCGGTCCTCGCAGCATGCGGTGCCGGGCGCCTACTCGCCAGACGCTGCCAGGTCCGAGACGGTCACGAACCGGTAGCCTTCCGCGGAGAGCTGCTCGAGAATTGCGGGCAGCGCCTCCCGGCTCGGCTGGCGGTTTGCGTACATGACGTGCATGAGGATGATCGAACCGGGCGTGGCGTTGTCGACAACGTAGGCGGTGATGGCGCCGGGGTCCCCGGCGATCTCCCCGATCGAGTCGGGCTCGAGGTTCCAGGTGACGGTGGTCCGGTCGTGAGACGCGAGGTAGAGCGGCGTCGTCAGCAGGCGTTTGCAGCCGGGAGGCCGGAACGTGATCGGGCCCTCGTAGCCGGCGGCGCGGATGATCGTGTCCGTGCGCTCGATCTCGCTCGCCACGGTGCTCGTGGGCAAGAAGTAGAGTCGTGGATGAGAGTACGTGTGATTGCCGATCTCGTGACCGGCCGCGGCGATTTCAGCGAGCAGCTCCGGATGCGCTTCGGACTCGCCGCCGGTCACGTAAAACGTTGCCGGGGCGTTGTAGGATGCGAGCACTTCGAGCACGTACCCGGTGTACTCGGGCGTAGGGCCGTCGTCGAACGTGAGGGCGATGACCTTGTCCCGGGTCTCAACGTGGCTCACGAGGTCACCGCTGAGCTGGAGGGTGCGTGACTTGGTGAACTGGTAGAGCCCGATCCCGGCTATGAGAACCGCGACGAGCGTGGCCGCGGCGATGCGCCCCGCCGCGCGGCGTCTGTTGGCGGCCGGTCCGGCGAGGGCCCGCCACAGCGAAAGCGCGCCGGTGACGAGCGCGAGGACTATCCCGATGCCGAGTATGTAGTCTGCCATGGCATGAGGGTAGCACGATCTGGTGTGAGCGGGCGCCGCGCGGGCAACGCGCGCCGGGTCGGTCAGGAGCGGGAGGGACGGATCTCGAACCCGGTCAGACCCTCGGGTTCCTCCCACACGAGCTCGACGTGCTCGACCGCGGCGCGGGGCGGGCCTTCGTGGCACCACTCGGTCATGAGCGCAACGGTTTCGCGCGTGCCCTCGAACACGGCCTCAACGTCTTCGCCGTGGTTGCGCACCCATCCTGTCAGGCCGAGGGCGAGCGCCTGGGAGCGCGTCTGCGCGCGGAAGTACACGCCCTGCACGCGGCCGACGATCGTGACGTGCGCGCGGACGGATTCCGGTGCGCGGTCGGATCCAGGCGGGTGGCCGGGGTTCTCCTGTGGCGCTGCCATTGATCGCTCCTCTCGTCCGCGAACGGGCCTACACGAGGCTCATGAATCCGATCAGGTGGTAGAGCGTGAGAATCGCGTAGAGTATGAGCGCTCCGATGGCAAACTGCAGCACGAGCCGGTAGCGCCTGAAGTACCAGATGGCGAGACTCACCAGCAGGAAGCTCGCCGCCTTTACGGCTGCGGCGGACCAGACGCCCTCGCCGAAGGCCGCGCGCATGATCGGGTTGCCCTCCTGTACGCCGAGTGCAAGCTCGCGCTCGGTCATGGCGAGATCGAAACAGCTCAGCGTGCCAATCAGCAGGATCACACCGAGAAGCAGCGCACGGTTGTCCCGCAGCGTCATCAGCCGGCGGTCGGGGGAGCGGCGGTCGAATCCAGAGCGACGTTCGGGCCAATGGAACGTGTGGCGTGACCGGGCGCGACGCTCGACGCGGCGCTTGTCGGCGAGCGCGTGGGCGGGACCGTCCTCCTGAGAGCCCGGCGATGTCATAGGTTCCCTCTATGGTGCCACAGGTAGTCGCCGCGCCATTGTCGCGGCGAGGTTGCAGGCGTACCGTTGATAGTGCCACATTTCGGTACCGATTTTGAGGGGGTCATCATGGACTTGCCTGCCTTGCTGCAGGTGGGACTCGTCGTGCTCGGAGCGCTTGTCGCGTTTCTCGTGCTGCTGTGGGTGGTGGGTCTGCGGATCATCGCGAGCGACAAGGTCGGCATCGTCGAGAAGTGGTGGAGCCCGAAGGGCTCGCTTCAGAGTCAGATCATTGCGCTGAACGGCGAGGCCGGCTACCAGCCTGGTGTCTTGCGCGGCGGCGTGCACTTCAAGACGCCGCTCATGTACAGGGTGCACATCATGCCGCTGGTCACGATCCCGCAGGGTGAGATCGGCTACGTATTTGCGCGCGACGGCGAGCCGCTGCCGGCGCAGCAGACACTCGGCCGGGTAGTGCCGGGTTCCGCGTTTCAGGACGTCATTGCGTTCATGCAGGCCGGCGGCCAGCGGGGCCCGCAGCGCCAGGTGCTGCGTGAAGGAACGTATGCGTTCAACCTTGCGCAGTACGTCATCATCACCAAGGCCAAGACCTACTACCTGCCGATGGGCGATCCGGTAGAAGACGCCACGATCATGAACATGACGTCGTACCTTGCAAGCGTGTACGGCTTCAACCCGGTCGTGATCCGCGGCCACGACGACATGACCGGGATCGTCACCGTGCACGACGGTCCCTCGCTGCCAACGGGCGACATCATCGCTCCGGCCGTGGGTGATAACCAAAACGATCCGCACTACCACAGCAGTTTCCAGGACCCCGAGGCGTTTCTTGCGGCGGGCGGCTACCGGGGTCGCCAGTACCAGGTGCTCACCGAGGGCACGTACTTCATCAACCGCCTGTTCGCCACGGTGGAACTCATCAGCAAGGTGACCGTGCCGGTGGGCTACGCAGGCGTTGTCGTGAGCTACATCGGTCCGCACGGCGTCGACATCTCTGGCGACGACTACCGCCACGGAGAGCTTGCCACCGTGGGCAATCGAGGCGTATGGAACGAAGCGCTGCTGCCGGGCAAGTATGCGTTCAACACGTACGCCGGCTCGGTCATCATGGTGCCGACGACCAACATCATCCTCAAGTGGGTGGCAGGCGAGCAGGGCGAGCACGGCTACGATTCGAATCTGGCCGAGGTCACCCTAATCACCAAGGACGCATTCGAGCCGATGCTGCCGCTCTCGGTGGTCATCCATATCGACTACAGGAAGGCGCCGCTCGTCATCCAGCGCTTTGGCGACATCAAGATGCTCGTCAATCAGACGCTGGATCCGATGGTGTCCGCCTACTTCAAGAACATCGGCCAGACCAAGACGCTGATCGAGCTCATCCAGCAGCGCAACGAGATCCAGCGCCAGTCGAGCGTCGACATGCGCCAGAAGTTCGATCACTACAACCTTGAACTCGAGGAAGTGCTGATCGGCACGCCGCACTCGTCGCCCGGCGACACCAAGATCGAGCAGATCCTCATGCAGCTGCGCGATCGGCAGGTCGCATTTGAGAAGCTAGAGACGTTCGAGAAGCAGCGAATCGCCGCGGACAAAGAGCGGGAGCTGAGAGAAGCCGTCGCCACCGCCGAGCAGCAGACCATGCTCACGCAGTCGGAGATCAACATCCGGGTGCAGGAGAACGAGGGCCGTGCGCAGCTCCAGCGCGCCGCCCAGGACGCCGACCGCGTCAGAACGCTCGCGCGAGCCGACGCTGACCGGGTGAAGGCGCTTGCCGATGGTGACGCCGAGCGCGTGAAGCTTCTGGCCAACGCAGACGCGCAGAAGGTGCGCGTCATCGGTGAGGCCGATGCTGCTCGGATCAAAGCAATCGCCGAGGCCGACGCCGAGAAGGAAGCGCGTGTTGGTATCGGCAAGGCCGTGGCGATCGAAGAGCAGGTGCGTGCCTACGGCGGGCCACAGCTGCAGCTGATTCAGGACGTCATGACGAAGGTTGCGCTCGCGATCGAGACCTCCAAGGTCCCGATCGTCCCGAGCACCGTCGTGAGCATGGGCGACGGCGGAGAGGGCGGCGGCTCGAACACGAACGCCTTCAACCTGCTCATGACGCTGCTTGCAACCGACAAGCTCGGCGACATCTCCCAGGTGCTGCAGTCTGCCGACCCGGCGCAGGCCGAGATGGTTGCCGCGCTCAAGGGGCGCATGCGGGCCGAGATGGCTGCGCCGGGAGCGGGCGCCGCGGGCGGTCAGGGCGGGTCCGCCACGGGTGGATCCGCGAACGCCGGAGGCCGGCCAACAGCCGGTTCCGAGGGTTCGGGCTTGCGCGCTGCGACGCCCAAGCCGCAGCTCTACACGATGTCGGCACCGGAGAACGCGGCCGAGTCTGGCTCAGCGAAGCCAAAGGACGAGCCGAGGCCGAGCGGGGAGATATAGCAGTCGGGTGGCCGAGAGATTCAGGCGCACCCTTCGTGCCGGTCCGATCCTCCTGGGAAGATCGGACCGGCACTCTGGTCCCACAGTCCTGCTACTATCACAGCGAAAGCTACGCGCGGTCCCAGATTGGGCGCTAGCGTTCACGGCCGTACGAGAGAGCATGAGGCACAGTCAACGTATGTATGAGTTCACTTCCATAGAGATATGCTCGGGTGCTGGCGGCCAGGCGCTGGGTCTTGAGCGAGCCGGGTTCGCACATTCCGCACTCGTCGAAATCGAGCCATGGGCCTGCGCCACACTGCTGCGGAATCGTCCGCAGTGGAATGTGGTTCAGGGGGACTTGCGCTCGTTCGACGGGCGGCCGTTCAAAGGCATCGATCTCCTCGCCGGCGGCGTTCCCTGTCCGCCTTTCTCGAAGGCGGGCAAGCAGCTTGGATCAGAAGATGAGCGGGACCTCTTTCCCGAGGCCATTCGGCTGGTCGACGAGTGCAGACCTCAGGCGGTCATGATCGAGAATGTCCGCGGTCTGCTCGACGCGGTCTTTGAAGACTACCGAGAGAAGGTCGAAGGCCAGCTGCGCAAACTTGGCTACGTGCCCGGATGGCGTCTGTTGAACGCGTCAGACTATGGCGTGTCTCAATTGCGGCCCCGGGTTGTGTTTGTGGGCCTGAAGAAGGAGATCGCAGACAAGTTCACCTGGCCGGTTCCGCAGCATGACGCGCCTCCTGTTGTTGGTGAGTTGCTGCGCGACCTCATGGGCGCGAACGGCTGGCGCGCCGTTGACGCGTGGTGTGAGGGCGCCAACAGTATTGCCCCCACGCTGGTTGGCGGCTCCAAGAAGCACGGCGGGCCGGATCTCGGCCCCACGCGTGCGCGCAAGGCTTGGGAGGCGCTGGGAGTTGACGGACGCGGGCTCTGGGACGAGGCGCCCGCACGGGACTTTCTCGGCATGCCACGGCTTACGACGAGGATGACTGCGCGTATCCAGGGATTCCCGGACGATTGGGACTTTGCCGGTGGCAAGACCGCGGCGTATCGGCAGATCGGAAATGCGTTTCCTCCGCCGGTGGCCGAGGCCGTCGCGGCAAACATACGTGCTGCACTGTCGGCCAAGCGCGGATTCAGGGTGGCGTGATGCACGAGTGGGCGGGCATTGAAGAGGCGAGGCGCGAGTTCCATGCGGCTCTGCTGAAGTCGACCTTGACGATCGATGCGAAGGGGCACCCAAGCAACAGTGACAGCAGCAACCGGGTTAGCATCGCCGTGGCGTCGGGTATCGCCGATCTGCTCAAGGCGGAGACTGTCCAGGAGCGCATTGCCGGGCAGACATCCGGGACCCAGTTTGAAGCGAGTTGCGCTGACTTCCTCCGAATGACGTTTCCGCGGCTCGGCCACTTGCGGCCCGGACGATGGGAGATTCAGCAGGTCAGCGGTCGCAGTCGGCTCGAGATCGCCAAGTACGAGCAGTTTGCTCATCTGATCGCGCTCGATCGCGCAGCTCGCAGTGACCCGGAGCTTGCGGCAGCGCTGGGAAGCGACTACACCATCACTCCCGATGTGGTCGTCGTGCGGGCACTCGAGAGCGATGAGTCCATCAACAGCCACGGCGCACTCGTTAACGGCCGCGCCGCGACGCGTGCAAGCCTGCGCGAGCGCGATGGAGGACTTCCGCTCCTGCATGCGAGTGTGTCGTGCAAGTGGACGATTCGATCCGACCGAGCGCAGAATGCGCGCTCGGAGGCGCTGAACCTCGTCCGCAACCGGAAAGGGCGCCTCCCGCATGTCGTTGTAGTGACCGCGGAGCCGTTGCCGAGCAGGTTGGCGTCGATCGCGCTCGGCACCGGGGACATAGACTGCGTCTACCATTTTGCCCTGTACGAACTGCAGAAGACGGTTGAGCTGCTCGGGTTGGACGATGCCGCTGACGCTCTTGCGGTGATGGTTGATGGCAATCGGCTCAAGGACATCTCAGACTTGCCGCTTGATCTCGCCGTCTAGGAGGTTGTCGCGATGGCGATGAGCCGGAGCGAGAATATGCGCCGGATCCGGAGCACCGACACCGGTCCTGAACTCGCAGTGCGCCACCTCTTGCGAGAGCTCGGCTATCCCGGGTACCGGCTGCACCGCCGGGAGCTTCCCGGCACACCGGACATCGCGTTTCTGGGCCGCAGGAAGGCGATCCTGGTGCACGGCTGCTTCTGGCACGGGCACACGTGTGCCGGGGGCGTGCGTCAGCCCGGGTCGAACCAGGAGTACTGGCTGCCCAAGATCTCGCGCAACCGGGAGCGCGACGGGGCGAATCTGGAGGAGCTCGAGGCCCTCGGCTGGTCGGTGCTCACGGTGTGGGAGTGTGAGTTGAAGGTGCCCGATGTGCTCTCCGCCAGAATCCGGGAATTCATGGAGTCATGACATGCAGCAGCGTAGCGGTATGCCTCACGAGCCCTGGATCGATCTTCTAGGCGCGGACCCGCGCGAGTGGCTGCTTGCATCCGGCGAGCCTGCCGCGCGGTGGGTGACGCTGACGCGCCTGCTCGATCTGGCTCCTGACGATCCGGACGTCGTCCGGGCACGCGCCGACGTGGTCGCGGACACGGCGGTGCAGGCGCTGCTGGACCGCCTGGCACCGTGGGAGCGGGAGACGTCAGCGAGCGGCCACGACAAGCCGGCGTTTGTGCCCAACCTGCTCTCGCTTCTCGGTGACATGGGGGTGCGGCCGGAGGATGACTCCCGGTTTGAGGGCATTCTCAGCTCGATGCTCGAACACCAGGACCCGGAGGGGCGCTTTCAGTCCTTCGGCCGGAGGCGCGGCGCGGACACGCCGCTTTGGGGCGCGCTACTGTGCGATGCGCACGCGATAGCCGAGACACTCGCGCGGTTTGGCCACGCAAACGACGCGCGAGTGATCCGCGCCTTTGACCGCATGGCCGAGGACCTCGTCGATACAGCGCAAGGTTGCGCGTGGCCCTGCCGCCCGGACCCGGGAACGGACTTCCGCGGTCCGGGGCGCCGCTCGGACTTCTGTCCTCAGGTCACGCTCGAAGCGCTGCGCGCGGCATCCTATCTGCCGCACGACCGCCGTCCATCGGCGATCGTGGAAACGGGCCGGGTCTCGCTGCGCGCCTGGCGTGAGCGGGGAAGCGAGAAGCCCTACATGTTCGGGCACGGCCGACAGTTCAAGCGTGTGAAGTGGCCCGTCACCTGGTACGGCGCCTACGAGATGGCCGACGTGCTCGGTCGCTACCCCGAGCTGTGGGGAGGGGCCGCTGCGGATCGTACGGTTGGAGACGCTTCGGACCGGACGGCTGCAGACGCCGCGGACCGCCGCGCGCTCGCCGAGGTCGTTGCCTGCCTGGTGGCATACAACGTGGACCGCGACAGCGCCGGCGCGCTCACCGGCCGGGTGACGCCGCGGTCGTGTTTCAAGGGATACGAGGCCTACTCCTTCGGACAGAAGAAGCAACCCTCGGCGTTTGCCACGGCCTGTCTGGCGGTTGTGGTCCGTCGGCTGGAGGTGCTTGCGCCGCTTGTCGCTGAAGTGGACGTGCTCGCGTTGCCGAGTTCGAAGGGTGGCAGCGGCGTGGCGCTGGCACCGTAAGGGCTACCGGTCAGCGCAGGGCCTGCTCGCTCTTCTTGTGGAACTGCGGCGTCGATGTACCGGCGACCGGCACGCCCGGCCGGGCAGTCTGTCAGCCGAGCGCCCGGTACCAGACGTTCATGCTCTCTATGCGCCCCGCGATGTTGGTGTTGTTCACGAGCGTCCCGGCGTACGCGTAGCCGTGACGGGCGAAGACAACGTTCATGCCGGGTGATGTGGACCGTGCGATCGTGAAAGCCATGCGCATCCCGGCACGCTCGGCCTCGTGTTCGAGCTCTCGCAGGAGCGCGCCTGCAATGCCGAGTCCCTGCCGTGCCGGCAGGGTGGCGAAGTCGGTCATTTCGCACGTTGGCCACGGATCCAGTCTCTCTGCCGAGGCGGCGGCGATCACCTGGCCGCTCCCGGGATCGCGGACCAGGAGGTACCGGACACCGGCGTCCATGGACGTGCGGAGAAACTGCGGATCGTCGATCGGAAATGGGTAGCTTGCGAACGCGCCGGCGTAGAGTTGCGCGAGATCACTTGCGTCGGCGGGTTCTGCGGTGCGCGGTCGGCACGTGTCAGGGGGAAGCGTCCGGGCAGCCGTGGCGCCGTGCGGTGCGGCCTTCAGCGCGGTGTCGAGGATTTCGCGTACCCTGACCGGATTTCGCTCCACCGCCCGTTGCGCGGACAGGAAGCGCGACACGAAGACGAGGTCGAGTTCTCCAGCCCCCGCCGGGATTCGCGCCTCGGCAACGAATCCGGCGCGCACGAAGCACGACGCGCGGTCGCCTGACACCTTCGCGAAGAGCTTCGAGTACCGGTGATTCCGGGCAAGGCGCCCCATGACCGCGATGTCGCTTTCGGCGGTGGGTCCCTGCTCCAGCAGGTAGACGCGGTCGCTGAACGGGCCGTGCTGCACGAGTGCACCGTCGATGCGCTCTATCGCGTCAGGGCGTCGCTCGAGCGCGATGGCAGACTCGGCGCTCGCGTGTCCAGCATCACTCATCGGCATCCTCATCCCGTCGATGGAAGCGCTGCGTGTTCTCCGGCACAAGTGCCGAGATCTCGTCGTTCGATCTCATCAGGCCTGCAACACCGCAGGCGGCAGCGGGCGGCGAACTCGGCGAAGTGCGATCGCAGTCGGCGCATCGCCAGTCGCAGAGCGAGCGGTCGTAGGAGGAGGGCTCCATATACGTGCAGATGACACCCTCGTAGTTGCGAAGGATGACCCGGTCCGGCGCGGACGAGATCAGGTAGTTCGGCATGACCGGGATCTTGCCGCCGCCATGTGGCGCGTCAACCACGAACGTGGGCACGGCAAATCCGCTCGTGTGCCCGACGAGGCTCTCGATGATCTCGATGCCCTTGCTGACCGGCGTTCTGAAATGCGACAGCCCTTCCGAGAGGTCGCACTGGTACAGGTAGTACGGGCGGACGCGATTTGCGACGAGGCGTTGCACGAGCTTACGCATGATGCGCGTGCAGTCATTGACTCCCGCTAGCAGCACCGACTGATTGCCAAGCGGAATGCCGGCATCGGCGAGCCGCGCGAGCGCCTGCTCCGCCTCGGCGGTGAGCTCCTTGGGGTGGTTGAAGTGGGTGTTGATCCAGAGCGGGTGGTGCTTCCTGAGCATCGCGCAGAGTTCGTCTGTGATTCGGAAGGGGAGCACGGCGGGCATGCGCGTCCCGAGCCGGACGACTTCCACATGCTCGATCTCGCCGAGCTTGGTGAGGAGAGCGTCGAGACGGCTGTTGCTCATCATGAGCGGATCGCCGCCTGAGAGGAGCACGTCGCGCACCTGGGGAGTGGAGCGGATGTAGTCAAGGGCCGCTTCGATTTCCTCGGGTTCGGGAATCCCATCCGGATCGCCGACGGTGCGCTTGCGCGTGCAATGCCTGCAGTACATCGAGCACGTGTTGCTCACCCTGAAGAGCACGCGGTCGGGGTAGCGATGTGTAATGAGCGAAACGGGGCTGTCAGTGTCCTCGGCGAGCGGATCGGCCATGTCGTAGTCTTGAACGATGAGCTCGTCCGGAGTTGGAAACGCCTGTTTGAAGACCGGATCGTTCCTGAAATCCTCCCGATCGACGAGCGAGAGGTAGTAGGGCGTGATGGAGAGCGGAAAGCGCTCGAGTGTCTGCTTGAGCAACGTGCGCTCGGCGGGTGCGAATGTGACGCCAAGGCGCTCTTCAACCTCTTCGAGCGTTGTGATCGAGTTTCGAAGCTGCCAGTGCCAGTCATGCCATTGGGCGTCGCTGTCGGTGTGCGTTCTTGGCGTGGGTGGCGAGGTGCGAGTGTCTGTGGAGCGCATTGCTATGACCCCCTGTCCTGGGCAGTCTGCCGCCTTTGGCGGCTGTCGTGCCCGTTGACGTGTGTCTTCCAAGAGAAGGGCCTGGTGTCTCGCCGGACGTATGGCGGGCCGCCACAGGAGGCGGCCAGTGCTCTTTCTGCGTCGTAGGTTGAAGACGCCGTGGGAGTGCGAGACAACAACAGGACTACTTATGTATACCAAAAATGTGCCGAAAGGCCAAGTCTGGCGGCGCCTGTGGCACCCGCCGCAGAGCCTGCGCCTCGTCGCGGAGGGTGCCCGAGAGTTCTTGCCAGCCGCTACTCGGACGGTATCCGGCAGCCGTTTCCGATTTGAGGTTTGCGCTCGTGCGGTTCTGCTACCCTGAGAAGCGGACCGGAAGCGACGAGGCAGGGACGAGTGTGGAACATAGCGTCTGGACAGATCTGATCGTGGTTGGCGCGCTCATGTCGTTTGGCTATCTGGGCGCCCGGCTTGGAGCCAGACTGCGATTGCCGGCGGTGACCGGCTTCCTGGTGGTGGGCATAGCCTGCGGGCCCCATGGGCTGGGGCTGCTCTCCGAGAATCTCATGGGAACGATCGCTTTTGCCGAGCCCCTGGCGCTCGGCGTCATCGTCTTCCTCATCGGCGAGCAGCTGACGAGGCGCATGCTTGCGCGACATCACTGGTCGTTCTGGGTGACCGCGCTCCTGAATGTGGTGCTGTCCGGCGCGCTCGTTGCTGTCGTCATGCGCGCCATAGCCCCGGACGACATCGCTGCCGGTTGGCTCCTTGCGATCATCGCCATATCGGGGGCGCCTGCAACAATCATGGCGATCATCTCCGAGGTCCAGGCCAAGGGCCGGGCCTGCGACATGCTTCTTGGCAGCGCAGCACTCGATTCGATAGTGACCGTCGTGCTCTTCTCGGCGGCGGCGCCGTTTCTCCTGTACTCCGTGAACGCGCAGGGGACCATTGGCGGGGCGCTCGCGCATACGGGGGTGCAGGTCGGCGGCGCGCTGGTGCTTGGCGTGGCCACCGGTCTCGGGCTCGCCTGGCTGCTGAAGCGCGTGTATCGGGAGGGCGAACTCCTCGCCTTGGGGCTGACGGCAGTACTGCTGGTCGTGGCTGTGGCCGAGGCCATCGGGGTCTCAAGTCTGCTCGCACCATTGGTCGCCGGCATCACGATCGCTACGATAGAAGAGTTCCGGGGCGATCGGGAGCGCATCTTCAGATCGCTTCGCACGGTCGAATACCCCGTGTACATCATCTTCTTCACGCTCGCCGGTGCGCATCTTCAACTCTCGGCAGCGGTCTCGGCAGGGCTGCTGGCCGGCGCCTACATTCTCGCCCGCAGCCTTGCGAAGTTCCTTGCGGGCAGCGTTGGCGCACTTGCGGGAGGCTACAGGCTCCGTCAGTCGTTGTGGGTTGGTCTCGGGATGCTGCCGCAGGCAGGAGTGGCAGTTGGTCTTGCGCTCAGCGCCGCGCAGATGTTCCCCGAGTCGGGTGCCGTGGTAAACGCCGTGGTGCTGGGGTCGCTCGTGTTCTTCGAGATCACCGGCCCGTTGTTTGCCAAGAAGGCGGCGGTGGTCACGAACGAACTTGGGGCCACGGAAGACGACGAGGACTTGGAAGGCGCTGCGTGCCGAAGCCGGACGGTGCTCATCCCCGTGAGCGGCGATCTTCCGGCCGACCGCCTCGTGTACACGCTCGATGCGGTCGCATCCGAGCTGGCGTGTCTGCCGACGGTGGTGCTTGCGCACGTCGTCTTGCGGGACCGCCCGCAGTCCGGGCCCGATGAGCACGGGCGTGCGGCGGCACGGCTGGCAGCGCTGGCCTCGGTGGTGCGAGAGCGCAACTGCGAGGTCGTGACCCGAGTGGTGAGCGCCCGGACGCTCGACGCGGGCATCGTGCGCATTGCGGACGAGGTCGGTGCCGACATCGTAGCGGTGGGCTCCCCCCCGCGAACGCGCGGGATGGGGACGGCGCTCTCGCCCTTCCGAACGACCCGTCACAGAGTCATTGATGCGCTGGATATTCCAGTGTTTGTCGTTCCGCCGGCGCCGACAGCGGACGGCGCTGCAAGCGAAGGTTCCTGATCGCGTTTCTCTCTGGAGGTGCTCTGCGTGGCGTCGACCCGAAGCAGCGTCTTGCTTCATCAGTATGCCGAGCGTACCCGTCGCGGATCCCAGACGTTCTGGGCGTACTTCAAGCGCTGGTTTCTTGCAGCGGTGATAGTTGGCGCACTCACCGGTCTCGCGGTCACGGGTTTTGAGCGTGCCGTGACGCTGCTATGGGGCCTGTTCCAGCGGCAGGGGAGTCCGGTCGTGGTGGTGCTCCTCCCGGTTGTGGGTCTGCTCCTCTCAGGCCTCGCCCTGCAGTACCTCACGCGCGATCCGGAGATTCACGGCACCGAGGAGTACATCTCGAACTACCTGCGCCGGGGAGGCAGGGTGAGGGCCAGGTGGGTTCCGGGCAAAACGATCGCCGCGTTTGCGACTCTGAGCTTCGGCGGCAGCGCCGGCATGGAGGGTCCGAGCGTCTACCTGGGTAGCGCGATCGGCTCCTATTGCGGGCGCACGTTGAAGGCGCTCGGGTTCACCGAAGAGGACATTCGAGGACTGATGGTCGCTGGAGCGGCAGCCGGTATCAGCGCGGTGTTCAAGGCGCCACTGACCGGTGTCGTCTTCGCCCTTGAGGTTCCCTATCGCGACGACCTCGCGCGGCAGGCGCTTGTCCCATCGCTCGTTTCGTCTGTGAGCGCGTATCTGGTGCTCGTGCAGTTCCTC
>Ga0068714_10005394_pt1 | contig 13590 bp, 9 predicted proteins | sample MTBNYHSulfiMetaG_FD_62988 | JGI IMG/M metagenome (GOLD analysis project Ga0068714, IMG submission 62988) | Enrichment culture microbial communities from rom New York Harbor, USA that are MTBE-degrading - MTBE-NYH (New York Harbor Sulfidogenic)... | ecosystem: Environmental > Aquatic > Marine >... | reverse complement strand
CATCATTTAGGCGAGATTTTGATGCTGTCGGCCTGGGCTTTTGCGATGGTGATTGCTTCTTTTCTGTTCCTCTATGTCGGGTACCTGCTGGATGAAATGATGGGGACTGCCCCCAATTTCATGCTGGGTCTCTTCTTTCTGGGCATATTTCTTTGTGTGATGAGGCTTTATCAGGAAGCCTGGAAGAAAAGAAAGGATGTTTAACGCTTTCCATCAATCATGATCTGTTGAGATAAAACTAACCCCCCTTAAAGATCTGGCTTTAAGGGGGGTTTTATATTTACATCATTGAGTCTGACTTATTTTGGATAGAGAAAAATTGATTATTCAGTTTCCTTTCATATTAATTCTCAATTATCTTCTAAAATATTTATTTTCAGCGTTCTGAAAAACATTTTCAGCATCTTGAACTATGTCCTGGACTAATTCACCAACCTTAGGAAGGTCATTAATGCGTTGAGCAGCTTCTCCGCCGGCCATCATTGCTTTTTCTTCATCGCCATCATATATAGCTTTGAGAGATTCGATCTCATAATTAATAAGGGACATATCTATTGTCGTATAGTCGTCGGGTGTGCCCAGAAAAACACCGGGAGATTTTTGCAAAGAATTTTTGGCATGCTCATCACTGCGCTTGGATTTCAGCCAGCGGGCAGGACCAACGAAACCACGTGCTACCAATGTTCCGCGATCACCTGTCGCTAATATAGCTTTTTTCCAAATTTGAGGGAAATCACTTTCTTGTGTGGCAAGAAAACGCGTTCCCATTTGAGCACCATCGGCACCAAGGACCAAGGCAGCGGCTAGAGTTTTGCCATCGCAAAAACCGCCGGCTCCTACGACCAGAGTTTTTTCATCAGAAACGGCCTCAACAACGGCAGGCAATAATATCATAGAATGTACCGGCTCCCATGAGGTATGAAAACCACCTTCATGTCCCGAAGCAACAATCACATCCACACCCGCCTTCTTGCATCGCAATGCCCCTTTTACGGAGGGTACAACGTGAATCCATGTGAATCCGGCGCCCTTGATTTTGTCCTGCCAACCCAAAGGATCGCCAGCAGAAGTAAAAATCACTTTGAAATGATTTTTCATGTCGGGATTTTCTTCTCTCACTCTTATCGCTGTATCAATCATGACTTGCGAATTTTTGAGCAACTCAGCAGATACCATGACATTGATACCAAATATACCTCCACTATCTTTGACCAGACGATAAGTGCGCTTCAATACTTTTTCCAATACAGTAGCCATATCATCATCTCTGTTTGCTTCCGCGCTATTGATAAAGGCATTATAGACCCATGGTTGTTCATCTTTGTTAAACAAACCGCTTGTTGAAAGCAGCCCTAAAACACCAGCATTCGCAGTCGCTACACATAGATTGTTATTGCTAAATGGCCCCATTCCGGCTTGGATAATAGGATGTTTAATTCCAATCTTTTCACAAAGTCTAGTTTTTATCATATGTTACAAGTTCCTTTCGTTTTTGATGCATTCTTGGCAAATTTTCGTTTATTCCATATCTGATTTGTATAAATATGTCTATTTATAAATTAGTTCCAGAAAACCCCGATCTTTCAAGATTTGGGGATAAATGACCGCCTGGACCGGCATAATAAGCTGGATGAACGTAAGATAATATGGAATAATATTTATATTGTGGAGCAGATAGTATTGGACAGGAAGCTATAGAAAGCACAAGATTAGATTAAATTCGGTATTGTTACTCAAATATCGGAGGAGAGTATTAAGAGAAAAAATTACTTTATTGGACTGCCCCCCTGCGGTTAGACAGATTGGGTTAGGGCAGTCGGCCAGGGTTTAAGGTTTTTAAAAAATAGTTCTTCAAATTCCACCGGTGGTCTGTATCCAAGGGAAGAATGCAGACGTTTGCGGTTGTACACTTCCTGAATAAAAAATGGAAGCCGAATTTGAACATCTTCCAGGGTTCGGTATTCCCAAAGATAGATTTCTTCAACTTTGAGTGTTTTAAAAAAGCTTTCAGCAGTGGCGTTGTCATAGGGATTTCCCTTCCGTGACATGCTGATCAGAAAGCCGTATTGTAAGAGAGTTTCCGTGTAATCATGGGACGCATACTGAACGCCCCGATCAGAATGGTGAATGACTCCCTTTGGTGGATTTCGATGTGAGATCGCCATGCTCAAAGCGGCAAGACATAGTGAGGAGTCTATGTTTCGGGAGATAGCGTAGCCGATGACTCTCCGGGCAAATAGGTCCAGAATGACCGCCAGATAGACGAAGCCACTGCGGATGCCAATATAGGTGATGTCTGCCGCCCAGACCTGATTGGGCGCTGTGACAACGAGGTTTTTTGTGAGATTGGGGTAAATCCGCTGGATGTGATTACTATCCGTTGTTTTAATCCAACGGCGTTTGGTTTTCCTTAATAGACCTCGTTGACGCATGATGCGCAAGACTTTCTTGTGGTTAGCTGGAATATCCCGGCGGTGAAGTTCACATGTGACACGGCGGTATCCATAACCGGGGAAATCTTCGATGATGGCTTCGATCTGGGCTATGAGTTCCGAATCATTCCCAGAATGTTTCTTTGGTTGATGATAATAGGTGCTGCGGGGCAGGTTCATGAGTTGGCACCCTCTTTCCGCGCTTTCGAGGAGGTGACGGTGTTCAATAATGAATTGTCGTTTTTCTTTGGCAGCGTCAAAAGGCCCCTCTGAACGGCTTTTTTTAAAAATTCGTTCTCCAGGGTCAGTTTGCCGACCAATTGTTCCAGTTGGCGAACATGGTCTTCAAGGGCGGCTTCTTTACTAGGCTCATTGTTAAACCGTCCCTTGGCATATTGCTCTTTCCAGTGATAAAGAAGGCCGGAAGAAATCTCATAACGGCGTGTAAGTTGGGCTGGCGTACTCATTCCGCTCAGAAGTTCTTCAACGATCTGGCGCTTGAGTTCAACAGCAAAACTCCTTCGTTGCTTCATGGCAAGATCCTTTCTCCCGTTTCCCGGGACTCTGGTTCCTGCCAACTACTCTAACATATTTTGTCCAACTTGGGGGGTGCAGTCCAGAGTTTATCTATGATACTTTCTAATACTTGACAAAGGTAAAAGCAGTCTTCTATTATTCAAACATTCTTCTTTAAACGTATTGGAAAATGCACTTAAAAAATATAATTATTTTATCGATTGAGGACAGGTTTTACGAATCCTAAAAAAATCAAAAAAGATATTGTAATGTTATTATTTTTAGTTATTGCATCGGTTTTAATCAGCTGCGATAGTCATCGCAAATTTATTAAAAAACAAGAGGTTGCAAGCGTACCCCATGATCAATATCAACGAATTATCAAACTATATAATCCGGAAGGTATGCCGGACAAAACACTGGCCGGACTTGTTTTTGTGAAGAAAGGTGCCAAGATTTGCACGAACTATCCACGCGAAGAAACAATAAAAAGCCTGGACGAATTGGAGTCAATTGAAAAACATGCCTACCCCGACTTCACCACTTATGCCATTCAGGTCGGCAAAGAAATATTCGGCTTTATTGCCATACCGGTAGAATATAATGTTAATGTATGGGAGACTAAAAAAAATAACGAATGCCAATTTAAAGTAGATATTGTAATACCTCATACTATAAAAGGAATCGGTGGTCCTTTTTTAGGCCCCGGCGGTATTGTTCCCGCAAAGCCTTAAAAAAGTACTGTCAGCATAAAATACGATAATTATATTGGTGATTGCCGACGAATGTGGCCCTCCTGCCCCTAAATGGCGGATGATGGCAGTTGCTAATAATGAATTATTTTTCACTATGTACTTTCTGTCTTTCTCTAAATTTTAATTGTCCATCGACTGGCCGATACAATTATGGGTTACATAGAATGATTTAATTTACATTTCACCTTTCTTCGATGTAAAAAATAATAAAGAATAATAGCCGCAATTATCACGATGGACATTATGAGATATAAGCTACGATATCCTGTAAACGGCACCATTGCTCCTAGTATATACGGCCCTATTCCGAATCCTAAATCTATAAAGATAAAATAAGTTGAAGTTGCCAATCCCAATCTATGAGATGGCGCTTCTTTGATAGAAATCGCCTGAGCGCAGGATATAAAATTACCGTAACCCAAACCTATTACTGCTCCGGCTAATAATAACATAAAGCTATAATATGCTTGACTAAGCAGAACCATGCCAATGGCGAAAATTAAAAGGCTTGGATATATAACATAACTTGGACCTTTAGCGTCGAGCAGACGTCCGGAGAAAGGTCTGGATAACAAAACTGTCAGAGCATATACGAGAAAATAAAAGCTTGCTACTTCTTCTAAATGAATTTCTTTAGAATATAAAGACATGAATGTTAAAACAATCGAATAACAAAAGCCGATGATTAACGCGATAGTCGAAATCGGTATTGCCGTAAATTCGAGGTAATTTGACAGTTGAAAGCCGGTTTTTGCTTTTGCTTGATCTTGCCTTTGTGATTTATACGCCGGTTCATCCACAAGGAAAGAGACAGCAAAAATTATAACGGAAATGACCGATATGGTGATAAATATGATGTTAAAATTGACCTTTTGAATTAAAAACATGCCAATAAAAGGGCCTAATGCTAATGCCAATATTGCGCTCATGCTGTAATAGCCTATTCCTTCTCCACGACGACTAACAGGAATAATTTTAGCGACTATTGTACCTGTGGCGGTACTGGTTACTCCATAAGCGATACCATGTGACAGCCTAATTATTATTAAAAGCCATAGATTGATGGCGGTAAAGTATAACAATGATGTAATAATAAAAAGAACTGTACCAAAAATTAAAACACCTTTGGTTCCCTTATCTTCGATGATATAGCCTGTTCCAAGTCGACCGATTAAAACTCCGATAATAAAAATACTGGAAACAAGCCCTGCTATGCTCGTGGAAGCATGAAATTTATCAACTGCATACGAGGCGATAATGACCAACAATAATAAATGTATCAAGAAAACCAAAAAATTAATTACGGAAGCTGTGACAAAATTTCTTGTCCATAGCTTTTCGCTGTTCATATGTTATTCCCTGTTATTAATTAAAAGCTTAAATTTTCTATGCAAAAGATAGTAAGCTTTAAGCTGAAATCTTAACATCGTAATGTATGTATTTTCAGACAATGAACTTCCTCAAGGATAATATAGCGTACTTCGAAGCTAAAAAGATCTTTATAGTGGAAGCAGGAAGGTTATGCTTAGCTACTAATAAAATTACCTATTATTAAATTTATAAATATGTGTGTAAAAGTACGTGATAATTGCGTCGCTTTTATCTCAAAATGAAATAAGATAATTTAAAAAAATAAATAAGTTAAACACTTAATTTTGTTGCTCTGCGTTTCTCATAATAAGTCAAAAATTTTTTTAATGCCACAGCTGCCCTTTGCATAGAGGGAAAAACGGCAATTCCTGCAGCATTCAGTTTTTTTGTCGCCTCATAGGAAATTTTTTTCATGGCCTCCGAGGGATAACTATGAAAAATAATCGACAGAGGCTTCTTTACTTCCCTGCTGATCTTACCGACAATATTCAAGTAAAAACTAAGCATAACCGCCTTTTCTTTTTGGGGCATAAGACCTAAATGGTCAAAAGCTACCTGGATTGCAAGCATATCCACTTCTTCCGACTGATCAAGAGTTTTCATGACTTTTAAGAATAGGGCGGGATCTTCAATGTTATTAACGTCGACGGGATTCTTAAATATGCGACCAGCTTCGTTAGGAAAAAGTTCTATCATCTTTTTACGCAGGCCATCGCTTAGTTTGGGCAATACCAGTCCCTTATCGGCAAATTCATCTGCCAAGATCACACTGGCGCCGCCGCCAATACCGATAATAACTATTTTGTTTCCCCGGGGCATCTGCATATGTTGAAATGCCAAAGATAAATCCATCATTTCTTCCACACTACCGGCACGGATGGCTCCTGTCTGTTTTAAAATGCCTTCCCAAACGAGGTTCGAGCCTGCCATGGCTGTAGTGTGTGATCTGGCTGCCTCGGCTCCCGACTCTGTTGTACCTACTTTCAATATAATTGTTGGTTTCTTTTCAGCCGCATCCTTTAATGCCCTGTAAAAGCGCTCACCTTCCCTAACACCTTCTATATAAGCAGTAATTATTTTCGTTTCTACGTCCTGTGCCAAGTATTCCATAAAATCAGACTCGTTCAGATCGGCGCCATTGCCCATACTGATTACTTTATTGAAAAATATACCTCTGCTGTTGCCTTCCTCGACACCGTGCGAGGCGTTGCCGCCGCTTTGCGAAAGCATCGAAATCTGTCCGCTGATTTTGGCAAAGTCACCGCAAAAGGTAAGACCACTGGCAGGGCAGTATAATCCGAGGCAATTTGGTCCAATTATGCGGATTCCCCCGGCTTTTGCCTTAGCCAGAACCTCCGCTTGCAGTTTTTTACCTTCGGCATTTTCTATTTCGCTGAAACCGGAAGTGAAAAAATGAATTGCCCGCACACCTTTTTCAGCAGCATCAGCAACGAGCCGTGGTGTATGGCGGGCAGGAATGGCTGAAATAATAAAGTCAACTTTATCGGAAATATCTTTGAGGCTCTTATATATTTTTATGCCGCTAATTTCACCGCCGTTTGGATTCAAGGCATAAATATTTCCTTTAAAACCCATTTTCATCAAACCTTCAAGGAACATGAAACCTGCATTAAACTTATTTAAATCCTCTTTAACACCGGCAACGGCGACAGTTCTGGGATGAAATAAAAAATCAAGACTATTACTGTTTTCCATAAGTATATTTTTCCTTTTGATTAAAATATCGGATTAGGCTAGATGACCAGCTCATTCTTTTTAATGCTTGGTTACTTACCCTCTTTGTCAATATTTCTCAAGTATTAACATTAAAAGAACTCAGAGAAATTGTCATGATCGTTAAAGGCGAGACCAATAATTTAGTTATCCATCCTTATTCAATCATTCAATCCCTAGTTTTTCAATCCTGTAACGTAAGGAATCAAATGTGACCTGTAATAGTTCACCGGCTTTTGTCTTAGAGCCTTTAGCTTTTTGAAGTGCTTTCTCGATGAATTTTTTTTCTATTTTTTCCAGCTCAGCATTTAAATTGATACCTTTATCAGGGATTTCTATATCAATGTTGGGGGTACAGCTATCAGTACTCGTACATAATAATAAATTTTCCGGCAGAATGATATTAGAGCTTTCCATAGCTATGCTGCGTTCAATAATATTTTCCAATTCCCGGATATTACCCGGAAAATTATAGCCCATCAATAACTCCATCGCATAGGAAGATATGGTTCTTATCTCCTTACCGAACTCACGTGCATATTTTTCAATGAAATGCTTTGTTAATAAAGGTATGTCCTCTTGGCGCTCCCGCAGCGGCGGTACATGAATGGGAATTACATTGAGGCGAAAATAAAGATCTTCGCGAAATTCTCCTTTTTTAACTTTTTCTTCCAGATTTTGATTGGTGGCGGAAATAATACGGACATCAACCTTGATATCTTCGACACCACCAATTCGACGAAACGTTTTTTCTTGGACAACCCTCAGAAGTTTTACCTGTAAAACAGGCGGCAAATCTCCAATTTCGTCAAGAAAGATCGAACCTCCACGAGCCATTTCAAAAAGACCTTGGCGGTCAGTATAGGCTCCGGTAAATGAACCTTTCATGTAGCCGAATAGTTCGCTCTCCAATAAGTTTTCGGGTATACCGCCGCAATTAATCACAATTAACGGCATTTTGGCGCGTGACGAATTATTGTGAATGGCGCGGGCGACCAGTTCTTTCCCAGTTCCGCTCTCACCTAAAACAAGAATATTTGCCGGAGTATCAGACACTTGTTTGATGGTGGCATATATTTTTTGCATTTCCCGGACAGATCCGATCATATCACAAAAATTTGTTTCTTCTAAAGCGGTCTCAGTTTGTTTTTTTTCATCGATCAACCCTTTTTTTAACAGTGCCGCACGGATGATATTCTTCAACTCTTCGATACTACCGCCTTTTTCCACATAGTCAAAAGCCCCCTCTTTCATAGCGTTAACGGCTGTTTCTCCTGAAGCATAAGCTGTTATTAGAATAACAATCGTCTCCGGACGGAGATCTTTAACGCTTTTAAGAAACTCAATACCATCGATTTTAGGCATTTTTAAATCAGTGATCACTAAGTCAAAGGCTACCTTACGGCAAAGGGTTATTGCTTTAGCGGCATTTTCAGCCACATTAACATCGTGACCTTCTTTAGTCAGCATTATTTCCAGAAATTCCCTCATGCCTTGATCATCATCAACAACGAGGATTTTTGCCATCTATAATTCTCCCTTTTAAATTTAACCTTAATTTGAAATCATAGTTCATTTTTTATCGCAAGGCAGCCATATTGTGCAAGTTGTGCCTTTGTTCAGACCGCTTTCTATCGTCATTCTGCCGTTGTATCCATCGACTATACGGCTGACAATGGTCAGGCCTAAGCCCGTTCCCTTTTCTTTATTGGTAAAAAAAGGTTCGAATACTTTTTTTAAATCTTTATCATCAATTCCACAACCGGTGTCCATTACTTTAACTTCAGCTACATTTTTAATATTTTTATTCTTGATTATTTTGGTTGAAATACTGAGAATCCCTCCATTTTTCATGGCTTGAATTGAATTCATGACCAGATTGTGTATGGATTGTCGCATCTGTTCTTTGTTGGCATAAGCAATTACATTTTGTGTTAATGATTTGTTGATCATTATTTTATCTGTCCAATCAGGGGTCAATTTGCTGCTTTCCAGAATTTCATCGATAATTTCGTTTAAATCAACCAATTCACGAGTTATGGGAATTGGTCGAGCCAGCATTAAAAAATCACGTACGAAATTATCCAATTGATCCCTGCCCCGCAGGATAATCTGCATCAATCTTTCATCAGTCGATTCCAGTTTCATTCCTTGGCGGAGAAGTTCAATGGATCCTGTAATAGAGGCCAATGGATTTCTCATTTCATGAGCCAGCCCTGCGGCCATTTCACCAATGAGTGCGAGGCGTTTGCTTTTTTCCAGATTCTCTTCCATTTGTTTGATTTCGGTCAGATCTTGGAAGATCAAAATATTGCCGATTTGTTTGTCCTGCTTGTCTTTAAGCGGAGATATCGAATATCCTGCATGTATATTCCTTCCATTTTTACCTTTTATGACGATTTCTATTCTGCTTTTGAAACGTTCATGGATTGTTTCTGATGAAAAGGAAGCGAGAATTGATGGAAATATTTCGCTCAGAAATCTATTTTCTACTTCTGAGCGCATAAATCCGGTTATTTCTTCAGCGGCCCTGTTAAATGTCTTTATTATACCCTGTAAATTTATCGTCATAACGCCGGCATCTATGGATTCTACGATGCTGCGGAAAAGAACGTCCAATTGGTTGAATTCCGATTCTTTTTCCAGTAACAATACCCTTGTCTTTTTTTCCTGTTCGACAACAAAGCTCGCTAAAAAAGCTAAGATATAAAAAGATACCAAATGAACTAATATTCTTATAAATACTTCTCCGGCCGTGAGAAAATAGTCATATTCCGTTATTACAAGAGGAGGTATTATTCTGTAGAATTCGAAATCTACCAGAAGTCCATAGCAAATACCTGCAGCCGAGGCGATAATCAACCCTCCGGATCGGCCAAGAAATATTACGGCATAGATGATCACTAAGGTATAAAGAAGTGAATAGTTGCTGTGTAAACTTCCTGTAATATAAACCAATAATGTAATGAGCAGAACATCAACGGACAGCTGTAGATAAATGTTAATTTTCAAATCTTCAACTGTTTTTAATAATAAGATATAAATTACGGAGAAAAGGTAGGTAATTGCAATAAAAGTATAAAAAAGTTTAAATACAGTTGGAGAAACAAAAAACTTAGATTCATTTATATTAATAAAAATGGCAACACCGAGGAATAATGTGATTATGATCAATCTGGCAATGATTAACAAGCGTAACCGCGATTTGTCTCTTACTTTTGTTGGTTCCTGGATCTCTGCAGTCATCGTTTCCTATGTCCTTTTGATTCATCTGATGAATGTAATGCTATAATATTTTAGTTTTTTTGGCTAACAATTTTGCTATATTCTTAAGAAAAGATATTTCATCATGCGCAGACCATTAATTTTTCCATTGCTCAGTTTCATGACCGGAATTGTGGTCGGTTATTACTTCCGTTTACCTTATACATCTTTGCTTGCCAGTTTAATTTTTATTCTGATTATCCTTCTTATTACGATGAGAAAAAAAAGGTGGCCTTTATGCTTTTTCTTCCTGTGTGTTTTTGCCGCTGTCATCGGCGCATTTGACATTCAAAAGGAGCAATTTTTAATTCAGTCTGAAAAGCACATTATAGATTATATCAATACCGGCAAACAAACAGTAGAAGGAGTAATTATTGAAAATCCTGTTTCTTATCCGGACAAGAAAATTTTAACTGTGCGTTCTGTAAGAATAATAAAGGATGGCACATATAGTCAGGTCACAGGCCTTATCCGTCTGGCTGTTCCTATTGATTTAAATTTCTCCTATGGCGATTTTATTCGCTTTTATTCAGAATTAAAGAAAATATCCAGTTTCAAGAACCCGGGCGTATTTGACTATGAACGTTACTTAAATCTTCGGGGCGTTTATGCTACGGGTTTTATCTCCAATAATTCTGGAATTATTCTTTTGCGGGAAAATACTGCCAGTTCTTGGCGACTTATGCTGGAGAAGTTCCGCCTTTACCTGCAAAAAATAATTTACGAAAATGCGCTCTCTCCTCAAAGAGAAATTATTGAGGCGATGACTATCGGCAATAAACAAACCATTCCTGCTGATGTCAGAGATAATTTCAACAAAACAGGTACTTCTCATATTCTTTCCATTTCTGGTCTCCACATTGGTATGATTGCCGCAACAGGTTATTTCTTCATAATTATTATTTTGAAATTTTCTGAATATCTAATGCTTAGATTCAATATTATCAAAATAGCGGCTTTGGGGGCATTTATTATAGTGATGATTTATGCGGCGATTGCCGGTATGGGTGTAACTGTAATACGGTCAACATTGATGGCTTTAGTCTTTTTAATTGCTCTGATTGCAGGACGAAAGATAGACCTCTACAATTCATTAGCGCTGGCGGGCCTGGTCATCTTAACTATCTCGCCGGAAGCTCTTTTTGATATTTCCTTTCAGTTATCTTTTATGGCTGTGCTTTCAATTATTTACATTGTACCAATTTTCAGCAATATTTCCCACATCAGCCCGACAATGTTGACGGGATTGAGCTACCGTATTTTTTCCTATCTTTATTTGTCCGTTCTTGTCTGCCTAGCGGCGACAGTTGGAACTTTGCCCTTAATTATTTTTTATTTCAACAGAGTATCAGTGGTTACAATTATTGCCAATTTGATAGCAGTACCTATTATGGGTACACTTGCATTAGCGATGGCGATGTTTTTTTTACTCGGCGCGTTTTTTTCCCCGGTTATAGCAGGTTTTTTTGTTAAACTTGCTGCATTCCTTGTGGGTATCTCTGTGGAAATAATTAATAAATTAGCGGCATTACCTTGGTCATCCTTTATTTTTACCAAACCAAATATCTTAGAAATAATTGTTTTTTATTTGTTTTTGATTTTATCGGTCCAATTGGTGGCAGATCGGAGAAGCGGTATAAATAAAAAAGGGGTTTTCCGACAGCACCCAGTAATTATGAAAGCAGCTTTGATTATTGCGATTATATTCTTTCTTGCCGATGTTTTTTATTTAAATTTAAAGGACCGTTTTTCCACTGAATTAAGAGTAACCGCTATTGATGTCGGTCAGGGTTCGTCAATTTTAGTGCGTTTCCCCGGAGGCACCAATATGCTTATTGACGGTGGTGGCTATGCGGAAAGCTCTTTCGATATTGGTAAAATGGTTATTGCCCCCTATTTGTATTCTCAAAGAATAAGCAAAATCGATGTAGTGGCGCTTACTCATCCTCATCCTGATCATTTGCTTGGTCTTCTGTATGTTCTGGAACATTTCAAGATCAATGAAGCCTGGAATACGGAAATGATTATTGGTGATGAATATTCCGATGCCTGGCAAAAAAAAATTAAGGAGCGGCAAATTAAACAGTTTTTCTTATCGGCAAAAGATCCCGTAAAAAAAATAAACGATGTGGAAATAGATGTCCTATGGCCTCAGCGGCTGGATGAAAGTTACGCCACCAATTTATCCTTTGAAGAAATAAATGATACATCTATGGTACTCCATTTCAAATATGGTCAGATTTCTTTTCTGGTCACCGGTGATATTTCAGAAAAAATTGAAAATATGCTGCTGCGCGCGGAGAAAAATTTAAAAAGCACCGTCTTGTTTGTTCCTCACCATGGATCTGTTCATTCCAGTAGCCCTGACTTTATTCGTAAAGTGTCACCCCAGTACGCTGTCATAAGTGCAGGTAAAGGCAATATTTTTCGCCATCCACATTCATTAACTTTAGAACGGTACAAAAAGGCAAATGTGCATGTTTTACGAACCGATCATGATGGAGCTGTAACTTTTATCACAGACGGCACAAATTTAGTGCTGGAAACATTTGCAAAACTTAAATAAACACCCGCATTTAAATGTTATTGCTAAATTCAAGAGTATGTGCTAGCAAAATTAATTGTTTTGAGAAATGAGTTATATGGAAAAAATATCTCTGATTAAAGGTTTTAAAGACATTTTGCCGCCGGATACTACTCGTTGGAGTCGGGTGGAAACAATTGCCCGCAATATTTTCGGCACCTTTGGCTTCCACGAAATCCGGGTGCCGATTATGGAAAGAACCGAATTATTTAGAAGGAGTATCGGCGAAACGACAGATATCGTGGAGAAGGAAATGTATACTTTCCGTGACCGCGATGAAGAATTGCTGACCTTACGTCCCGAAGCTACTGCATCAGTGATACGGGCATATATTGAACATAATATGCTGGCTTTGGATCAGATTATTAAGCTTTTCACAATCGGTCCGATGTTCCGCCGGGAACGACCACAGAAAGGACGCTTTCGTCAATTTCATCAAATTGACGTGGAATTGTTCGGCGATGACAAGCCACAGTCTGATGTTGAAGTTATTTTAATGCTTGTTCATTTTTTAGAAGCAACGGGATTGCAGGAATTAATCCTGGAAATTAATTCTCTGGGCTGCAAGGCCTGCCGGCCTGTTTTTTCGCGGGCAGTGATTGAATATTTAAAAGAATCAGAAACCGATCTTTGTCCTGACTGCATAAGACGCATGCAAACAAACCCTTTGCGTGTTTTTGACTGTAAAGTTGATGGTTGCGCTTCTATTATTAGCAAAGCTCCGCTGGTTCTCGATTACTTATGTTCCGTTTGCCGTGATCATTTTGCACAGATCAGGTTTCATCTCGATGATTTGGGCATTAAATATTCAATCAATCCGACTATGGTGCGCGGTCTGGATTATTATATTAGGACAGCTTTTGAAGTTAAGTCGGTTTCGTTAGGTGCACAAAATTCTCTGGCCGGTGGCGGCCGGTACGATGGTCTGGTTAAC
>Ga0068714_10005393_pt1 | contig 13593 bp, 11 predicted proteins | sample MTBNYHSulfiMetaG_FD_62988 | JGI IMG/M metagenome (GOLD analysis project Ga0068714, IMG submission 62988) | Enrichment culture microbial communities from rom New York Harbor, USA that are MTBE-degrading - MTBE-NYH (New York Harbor Sulfidogenic)... | ecosystem: Environmental > Aquatic > Marine >... | reverse complement strand
TGTACCAACAGAACCTTGAACGCCTCTTCCGGCACACCGTCCAGGGCCTGGGGCAGGTCCTCGCAGGCGTAGTAGTGCGGGTCGTCCACCCCCAGCACCCAGAGGCTTTGCCCTGCCCTGCGCACCTCCAGGTTCTCGTTGAGCAGCATCCGGACCCCCATCTTCTGGAACACGGGAACCATCTCATCGAAATCGTGATTGCCCAGGATTCCCACCACCCCCTCCCGGGCGTGGATGCACCCCAGGATTCGCTCCATGTGGTGGTACACGTTGTGGCAGGGTCCGTACATCTCGTACCGGTAGTCGCCGGTCATGACGCACAGGTCCGTGCGGACCGAACCGACGGCCTCGCACACGGCCTCGGTGAGCCCGTAGAGCCCGTCCAGGTGCAGGTCGGAGACGAGCAGGATTCGAAACCCGTGGAAGGCCTCGGGCAGACCGGGAAAGGAGAAACGGACGGTGCGTATCACGGGGTTCCTGGCGTTGCGCTCCCCCCGGGAGCGCAGGCGGAGCAGGTAGAGCAGAGCCCGCACGGCATAGTGAATCCAGGTGGCGTTCTCGAAGTGAAAGAACATGCGGCCCTGGCTGAACCAGGCCTCCGCGTGCTTCAGCTCCACGGCGCGCCGCTTCTGCCTCCGGCTCAACACCCCTTCCATGGATCCCCGTTCCAGGAAACGTCTCCTGGCCTGCCGCCCACCCATCACTCCCGTCCCCTGCTTGACTTCCTGTGGTTCTTTCTTCCGGCAGGGGCCGCCAGCCTCCCCTGCCCGGGCCGATACCCCCAGCACCTCGTTCCTGTGTATCGACAGCAACGGCGTCTGAACTTGATGCGTCACGCTTCGGGGGCTGCTCTGCAGAGGGACGACAAACCCGGGTCCGTCTCCGTCACGTTCGGCGGCCCCTGGGTCGATCCCTCCGGACACGCAGGACGCCTCCCCGGGGCCGAAGCACCGGATCGGAGCCGGCGTGCCACCGCACAACACCGCAAGAACGCAGGTCTTTCGCCGAACCGATGACGAGCATACGGAGCGGGAAGGGACCGCAGCGGTACGTCCGCCGGTGCCGGGTGGTCTCTTCCTGCGAAAACGTTTATTCTTTTGCCCATTGGATCCGCGGATCCCACGCGCAACCGGTCCGCACGCGTTCCCAACGCCACGGACTCCCGGGAAACCCTGAACGCCTGCGACACGCATCTGCTCACCGAGAAAGGAGGGGTTCATGTCCGCCGGTTCGCTGCACGTCGTCATCCTCGCCGGAGGAAGCGGCACCCGCTTCTGGCCCCTGAGTCGGGATCAGATGCCCAAGCAGCTGCTTGAGATCGTGGAAAACAGGAGCTTGCTCGCACACACCCTGGACCGGGCCCGGGCCTTGGTCCCCGACGACCGAATCCGGGTCGTCACCACCCGGCAGCAGGCGGGCGAGATTCAACGGGAACTCCGGCACCTGGGCCTGGTGGAGACGGTCGAGGTCATCCAAGAGCCCGCCGCCAAGAACACGGCGGCGGCCATCGGCCTGGCCGCGGTTCACGTCCTGGCCCGGGACCCCGCCGCCATCCTGGCCGTGCTTCCGGCCGACCATCACGTGGAAAGGCCGGACCGGTTCCTGACGGTCGTTCGTGGCGCCGAGCGGCTAGCCGCCCGGGGATGGATGGTGACCTTGGGGATCCGGCCCTCCAAGCCGGAGACCGGATATGGGTACATCCAGAGGGGCCGGCGGCTTCCGGCGGCCGAGGGGGCGGAGCCGGGGATCGAGGCGTACACGGTGGCCCGCTTCACAGAGAAACCCGACCGCCAGACAGCCCAAGCCTATCTGGCAGGCGGCGACTTCTACTGGAACGGCGGTATCTTCGTGTGGGACGCTCGCCGGTTCCTGGCGGAGATGGAAACCCACATGCCCGCACACCGCGCCGCACTCGACCGAATCGCCGCCGTGCTCCCGGACGCCTCCGGAGCTGCCGATGCGCGCATCGACGAGATCTATAACCGGATGGATTCCATCTCCGTGGACTACGGCTTGATGGAGCACTGCGGCCGTGTGGCCGTGATCCCTGCGGACATGGGGTGGAGCGACGTGGGAAGCTGGGAATCCCTGCGGGAGATCCTTCCCAAGGACGCCAACGGCAACGCGGTCCACGGGGACGTGTTGGTCCGGGAAACCCGCAACTCCCTGATCCGCTCCGGGGAGCGCCTCGTGGCCGTCTTGGGGCTTGAAGGGCTTGTGGTGGTAGAGACCGCGGATGCGGTGCTCGTCTGCCCGGAGGCGCGCAGTCAGGAGGTGAAGTGGTTCGCCGAGCGGCTTCGGGCCGACGCACGGCCCGAGGCCCGGATTCACCTGGAGGTGCTCAAACCCTGGGGCGCGTACCGGGTTCTGGACCGGAGGGACCGCTACCAGGTGAAGTGGTTGGAGGTGAAACCGGGCGCACGCCTGAGCTACCAGAGCCACGAACACCGGTCGGAGCACTGGACGGTGGTCCGCGGCACGGCGACGGTAACCCTGGACGGCCGGACCCTCCAGGTTCCCTGCGGAGAGCACGTGCACATCCCCTTTCGAAGCAGACACCGACTGGAAAATCAAGCAGAAGAGACGCTGCGCGTGGTCGAGGTCCAGACCGGAGACTACCTGGGCGAGGACGACATCGTACGGTACGAGGACGATTACGGGCGGGCGCTTCCACCCAAGACCTGAGCCCTGCCGGCTCACCGTTCCGTTTCATGCCATCCAACCGGAAGGATGAACCCATGGCCTTGAAATTCGGCACAAGCGGCGTTCGCGGACTCGTGACCGAGATGACCGACCGTGCCTGTTACCTGTACACGGTGGCCTTTCTCCGGCACGTGAAGAGCCTGAGCCCGTGCCGAACCCTTTCCCTGGCCGGGGACCACCGGCCCAGCACCCCCCGCATCCTCCGTGCCGTGGCGTTTGCGGCCCGCCAAGAGGGGTTCCGGGTCGCCTACTGCGGCCTGGTTCCCACACCCACGGTGACCCTGCACGGCATGAGGCGCAAGGCGGCAAGCATCATGGTGACCGGCAGCCACGTCCCGGTGGACCGGAACGGGATCAAATTCAACATGCCCTGGGGGGAGGTGCTCAAGGCGGACGAGCAGGAGATCTCTGCCGCGGCCCTTCGCCAGCAGGAGGCAGCGTGCACCGGCACAAGCAAGGAAACGGCTCTCTTCACGCCCGATGGAGACCTGAAGCCGGAGCACGCGGCCCCTCCGGGCCCTGTGGACCACGCGGCCCGCGACGAGTACACCCGGCGTTACCTCGCCTTCTTCCCTGCCGGATGCCTTGAAGGCCTCCGCGTGGTCTTCTACCAGCACTCCTCGGTTTCCCGAAACCTGCTCCCGGACCTTCTACGACAACTGGGCGCCACGGTGGAGAACGTGGGTTGGTCGGACGCCTTCGTGCCGCTGGACACCGAGGCCGTGGAGGACCCGGAACGGTTGGCCCGGTGGGTGACGCAGGTGCGCGCCGACGCACTGGCCACCACGGACGGGGACGGGGACCGGCCTCTCCTGGTGGACGAAGGCGGCCGGGTGATGCGCGGCGACGTCCTGGGGATCCTGGCGGCATCCGCCCTGACCGCCGACAGCGTGTCCGCGCCGGTAAGCTGCAACACGGCCCTGGAAGCGTGCGGCCGCTTCCCCGACACGCGGCGGACGCGGATCGGATCCCCCTACGTAATCGAGTCCATGCAGGCGGCCGTCCGGGACGGGTTCCGGGCGGTCGTGGGGTACGAGGCCAACGGGGGGTTCCTCACGGCCACGGACCTCGCCTCCCCGTACACGGGCGAACCCCTGCAGGCGCTGCCTACCCGGGATGCGGCCCTGCCGGTGCTGGCCCTCCTGGCCCTGTCCGCAACCCAGGGAAAGGCCCTGAGCGAACTGGTTTCTCAACTGCCCGGCCGGTTCACACACAGCGGTCTGCTGCGTCACATCCCCACCGAGCGAGCGCAGGAGCTGCTCCGGGCCCTTCAGGCCCGAGGCAGCACAGCCGTCCAGGAGACATTCGGCGGGATGTTCGGGACCCCGTCGAACCTGGACTTCACCGACGGGGCCCGGATCCGCTTCTCCTCCGGCGAGATCGTTCACCTGCGGCCGTCGGGGAACGCGCCCGAGTTCCGCTGCTACACCGAGGCCGACTCCGAAGCCAGGGCCGTGGAGATGAACCATATCGCGTTGCGGGTCCTGGCCGCACGTTTCGCCGCTTCGTAGATCACCGCCGGGTTCCGGTCAGTACCCTGCGCAGGTACCGCACCAACAACCGGAGGTCGTGCACAAACCCGCACGCCACGCAGTAGAAGGCTTCGGCCGAGTAGCGCTGGTCCGCAGAGGGGTGGGAGCCGTACACGGCAAAGGCCTCGGTGACCACCCCCGGCTTGGACGCCAGGTACAGGGAACGCCAGTCGGGCGGCAGGGAGGCCACCTCCTCCCGCGTCCGAGGCCGCACGCCCACGAAACGCATCTCCCCCCGGGCGATGTTCAGCAGAGCCGGCAGGAACCGCAGGAAAAGGTCTTCCGGCCCCTGTCTCCCCTCCACACCGCTGCCGTGTCCGCCGGCGGCCGACTCCGCAGTGCACCCGTCATCGTTGAAGGACCACCGATGGAAGGTCCTCCACAGAACGGGATCTTCCGGCGCCGGCAGGCACACAGCCTCCTGCCGACCCAGGACCGGGGTTCGCCCTCTGAGCTTGAGCACGAGGGCCGTCAGGAGAAGTGCCGGGCAGGCCACCACCAGCAGCAGGGCCGCGGCCACCCGCGAGGCAAAGCTCATCAACCGCTTCTCGATCCTTCGTTCCCCCAAACTCCCCAGGATGAAATCGTCCGCCACCGTCACCGCGACCCCGAACCGCACGTTCACCAGCCGGTTCCGGTCCACGATCACGTCCGCCAGTTCCAGGGCCTCGCCCACGTAGCTCCCGGGCAGGATCAGCGCGTTTTGCACGGTGCAGCGCCTGTCCAGCACGCAACCGTCGCCCACCACCGCGTGAGGTCCGAGTCGCACCCCCAGCCCAACCCGACAATTCTCCCCGATGTAGACGGGCGGAACCAGGCGCGCCAGGGGGTGCACCCTCACATGGCGGGCCATCCAGATGCCGGGTTCGGTCTCCCTCCCATCCAGGAGCCGGCCCTCCCCTGGGTGATCCAGGATCCTCCGGTCGGTCTCCAGCAGGTCGTCGAAGCTTTGAACGCTCAAGGGCTTCTCCACCGGGACACGCACGCACGCACCCTGTGCACCGGAACTCAGGAAGCCCGCCAGGCCCGATTCGTCCACATCCGGGGGGCACCCACGCAGCCCCGCCGCCGTCGCCCAGGCCCACCCGGTCCAACCGGCGGTCCCCGCGGCATCCGTCGACCCCTCCGTTTCAGTACAGAAGAGGATGTTCCCCGCCTCCGGCGCTTCAGGCCGTGACCCCCCGAGGTCCTCGAGGAGCAGGCGGTCGCCATGGACCAGGAGACTGTGCCCCCAGTCCGGGTCGTGCCGCAGGGTCCGCAGGTGCCGGTAAGGCCGCACCGGATCCCTGACCAGATGGTACCGGAACGAGCAGCCCCAGCGCGCCCCGTTCCCCAGTAGCGCCTCGAACCTTTCCGGCCGGTGGCACAGCAGAACGTCGAAGTGGAGGAACCCCCGTTCCACGAGGGTTTCCACCACGTGCACCACAAAAGGCCGGCCCACCACCGGGATCAAGGCCGCAGGGGTGCGCTCGTTCAAGGGGTGCATCTGCGGGTTCTCTCCGGCCAGCACGATCACGGCGTGCATCGGCATGGATCCTCTCCTGCCCCGACCCGGAATCCTCATCGTGGCCGCCGGGCCGGCCTTCGTCTCACGCGGCAAAGGCCGCTTCCGCTTCCTCCCGGGTGTTGTACACTTCGATGATGCGGTGCATGCGCACCAGTTCGAACAGGGCCCGGACCGGCGGGGTCATCCCGCAGAGCTTCATGTCCCCGCCCTTTCCCGTGAGTTTGCGCAGGCAGGACAGCATGACTCCCATCCCCGAGCTGTCCATGAACTCCAGCGAACTGACGTCCACCAGCACCCGGGAGTTTTCCTCGATCACGGGCCCCATCCTTTCCTTGAACGCGGGCGCGTTGCCCGCGTCCAGCGCCCTTCCCAGGAGCTTCACCACGGCCAGTGTTCCCTTCCTCTCAACAAGGACATCCATGCGAACCCCCTTTTTGGATGCACCGCAGGTTGATCACGAGACGCATGCAGTTTCGATCTTCCTCGTCCCGGAAGAACGACAGCTCGTCCACGCAGTGCCGGATGATGTACAGGCCAAAGCCTCCGTCCCGGCTCCCGTCGAAGGAGGGTTCCGGCACGGACTCCGGGTCGAACCCTTCTCCGTGGTGACACACCTGAAAGGTGAGACGCCCCCGGTTGGCCTCGGCGGAGATGTGGATCCGGTCTTTGGACCGTCCGTGGTAGGCGTGCTTGATGACGTTGGTCACGGCCTCGTTCAGAGCCAATTCCAGGCGGGCCACCCCCGCCAGATCCGGGGACGCTTGCGCCAGGCACGCGCAGAACTCCCGAACAAACAAACGGAGTTCCCCCAGGACCGCCAAATCCACCGGGAGGACCGTTTCGGCGCGGTGCACAGCCTCTTCCATCTCGCTCACCCGGGCTTCTCCCTCCTCAGCGCGAAAGGGACCCCCGCGACCGTCGGGTTCCGCGGCGCGACTCGATCGGCGGCCCCCGGGAACACACACCCGCCTCCCCCGCAGCGGACCCCCGGTCCGTGGCGTCTCCCTGGGTGCGTTATCGGCAGCTTCGCAGGGCCCCATGACCCTTTCACGTGGGTGGAAAACGCGGAGCGTTCGAGCCGGGAGGAGCCATCCGTCCGCCCGCGGTGCCCGCGGGCTCTGCCGAACGGCTCCTCCTCGCCTCTCAGGAACCGGAGGTGCCCCTCACCAGTGGGGTTGGTTTCCCATGCGCTGGCCCATGACCTCCAGCGTGTCCGTGATGACCACAAACGCCGATGGATCCGCCCTCCGGATCACCTGCTTGATCCGAGGCACGTCCCGGAACGTGACCACGGTAAACAGGATCTGCTCTTTTTGCCTCGTGTACCCGCCCTCGCCGTGCAAGATCGTCACGCCACGCCGCAGATCCCGCAGAATGTCATGGTAGATCTGCTCCCAGTGGCTCGAGATGATGAACATCGCCTTGCGCTGGCTCCACCCGGTGACCACCAGGTTCACGATCTGTGCGGTGACATAGATGTAAACGAGCGTGTACAGGGCCCGCTCCAAAGAAAACAGCAGAGCCCCCAGGCAGAGCACCACGGCATTCAGGGTGAGCACCGTGGTGCCCAAGCGCACAGAAAACCGCTTGAGAAAGATCACCGCCAGGACGTCAGACCCCCCCGCGGACCCCAGGGACCGCAGGATGATCCCGGAACCGATGCCGCTCAAGATCCCCGCCAGCAGGGCCGACAGGATCTTGTCCTGGATGGGGAGGGAAAGGTGGACCCACTCCACCGCGCCCGAGAAGATTGCCATCCCCGCGATGCTGTACAGAAAGAAGCGTCGGCCCACGTACAGCCAGCCCACGGCGAAAAGCGGGATGTTCAGCAGGAAGTAGTAGACCCCCAGGGGAACCACGGGCAGGAGGTAGAACACCACCATGGCAACACCCACGAACCCGCCGCTGAGAAACTTGTGCGGCACGAGCAAGCCGTTGATCCCCAGGGCACAGAGAACGCTCCCGGTCAGGATCAACCCCAGGTTCCAGGCGACCCGACCGATCGCTCGAAATCCGGCTTTGGACGAATTCCACGGCAGGTTCGCCATCTCCTCTCCTTGCACCACATGTCGCCGGGCCCCCCCGGTCTCGGTCCCTCCCCTTTATACGGCCTTTGGGACGCACGCTCAACCGTCGCTCCGGATGCCCGGGGTAGCAGAAGAGACCGTCGTGCTTTCCCCCCATGGGAGAAGGTCCTCCCTCAGGTGAAACACGGTCCGGTCATGCCAAAGAGACGGGAAGGGACGGCACCTGCGAACGTCAAACCATGGGCAAGCCTCGGAAGCTCAACCGCTCGGGCGCCGGGAAACCCCAGCCCACCCAGACCGGTGGACGGTGAAGCCCCGGGGGAAATCGGACGTCAGACCTGCAGGCGGATGACGGTCACGCCCACGGCGAGCACGAGCAGTGTCGAGACGAAGCCGAAACGAAGATACTCGAAGAAACCCAGTTCATAGTGGCTCTTGGCCCCTTCGGCTACGATGATATTCGCCACCGACCCGATGAGCGTCAGGTTGCCCGCCACGGTCGTGGTGAAGGCCAGCAGGACCCAGCCGGCCTTCTCGGGCCCCAACTCCCCCAGGTGCGGGCCGATGAGAAGCACCATGGGAACGTTGGAAACCAGGTTCGACCCCAAGCTCATCAGCCCGGTGAACAGTGCCAGCCCGCCCGGACGGCTCAGGGAAAGAAACGGCAGGGCATCGGACCAAAGCTTCTCCACCAGGCCGGTTCCGGCCAGCCCTTCCACCACGATGAACAGGCAGCAGAAGAACACCAGCAGGGCCCAGTCCACCCGGGCGAAGATGTCACGGGGCTCCCGGCGGTCCGCCACGATCAGCACCAACGCGCCGGCCAGGGTGGTGAAGCCCAGGTGCAGTCCCGAGAAGAATCCCGCCACCACCAGGCCCACCACGGCCAGGAGAAACCCCAACCCCGGGGTCAGGGACACCGACAGGGTTTCGGCTTCCCGCAGCGTGAACACCGCGGGGAGCCTCCTCCCATAGTAGAGACGGAGCAACAGGATGTTCACGGCCAGGCCCGCGCACGCCGCAGGCCCCGCTGCCCGGATGAAGTCCACGAACGGATACCCGCTCAAGCTGCCGATAATCATGTTCTGGGGGTTGCCCACAAGGGTGGCCGCACTTCCGATGTTGGCGCACGTGGCCAGCCCGATGAGGTACGGTCCCATGGGGAGGTTCGCCCGTGTGCAGACCGCCACCACCACCGGCGTGAGAAACAGGCAGACCGTGTCGTTCACCAGGAACGCGGACAGCACACCCGCCAGGAGCGAGAAGGACCAGAGCAGCCTCCACGGGGTTCGGGCCATGCGCAGGATCTTTCCGGTGACCCACCGGAAGAAGTCGGCCCGCTCCAGGTACGCCGTGAGGATCATCATGCCGAACAGGAGCAGGATCGTGTTTCCGTCCACCGCCCGGTAGCTCTCTTCCGGGGTCAGGGCGCCCACGGCCACCATGAGGACGGCCCCCAGGAGGGCCCCCGCAGGCCGGCCGATGGGGATCACGGAGAGACGTCTCGAGGCGATCAGGACGTACGTGAGGGCAAAAACCCCGCAGATGATCGTGTTGTTCATCGCCTTCCCGAGAACCACAGAAAGAATGGAGACCCTTCCTTCCGTCAAAGAGACGCTCCGAGTCCCCACCGCCACGGGCAAGCGCCCCCCACGAGCGGCGCTACCCCGTGAAGTACTGCAGGATGTACCGGCCCGCCAGGGAGACAATGATCACGCCGAGCATGAGCTTGATGATCTTCTGCGGTACGAACTTCTGGAGGCGGGCCCCGCAGTACATGCCAAGACCCCCCCCGGCCCCGAACAGAAGCCCCAGCACCCAGTCCGGTGAGGTGGATACCCCGGGCCCGGCCGGGATCACGCTGTAGAAGAACACACCGGCGATGGAGGTGAGGAAGGTGCCCATCAGGGCCGCGCCGGCCACGGTGTACACCGGAAGCCCGAACACGGCCACGCAGAACGGCGCGATGATGGCCCCGCCACCGATCCCGTACGTCCCGCCGATGACACCCACCCCCAGGGCCAAAACGAACATGCCCGGCGTGCTGAACGAGAAGCGCTGCCCCCAGAACTCGTACACCACCCGGTGCAGGGAGACCGAGACGGTCTTCACCACCGCCTCGGGCGGCAACCCCGCTGCCACCCTGGCCTGTCGCGTCTCCCGGATCGTCTGGGTCTGCCGGTTGAAGCGCGCGTCCAGGGCCTTCATCTCCTCTTTCCCCCTTTGGCTGCGGGGGGTCATCTCGTACAGGAGGCGCGCCCCGATGTACAGCAGCACGCAGCCCACGAAGAGCTTGAAGGCCCGGGGGTCGGGAAGGTACAGGACCCTCAAGTAGTACCCGATGAACACGCCCGGCAGGGTGCCCACGATGACAATCCAGGTGAGGGGCCAGGCCATCCTCCCTTCCCGGACGTAACGGTACACGCCGCTGGGGATGGCCACGATGTTGAACACGAAATTCGTGGCGCTCACCGACGGGGTCGTGAAATGGAGCACGCTCACCTGGAAGGGCAGAAGGAGAAACGCCCCGGAGACGCCTCCCATGGAGGTGAAAAAGGACACCACGAACGCCACGAGGGGCGGCAGGAACAGCCACGTCTCCACCCCGGACACCGGAAACCGAACCCAGAAGAAGTCCATGTCACACCCCGTTTCATCATCCCGGAAAACGTTCACGAAACCGAGCTACCGCACCCTCAGGGCGGCTTGAGCCATTCCACGGCCTCAGGCAGGGTTTCCACGAACCGGCGGATCTCGTCACGCACCCGCCGGTAATGACCCAGCGCCTCTTCCTCGGTCCGGGCCCCGGCGGCCAACCTCGGGGGGTCCTCGAACCCCCGGTGGATCCGGCGCACCGTGCCGGGGAAGAAGGGGCAGGCTTCGTTGGCGTGGTCGCAGACCGTCACGACGAGGTCAAAGGTCCGGTCCTTGAGTTCGTCCACCCGCTTGGACCGATGCCCGGAGATGTCCACGCCGGCCTCGGCCATGACCTTTACCGCCCGAGGGTTGAGGCCGTGCACCTCCACCCCAGCGGAGTACGCCTCGATGCAGTCGGACTTCAAGTGCCGGGCCCAGCCCTCGGCCATCTGACTTCGGCAGGAGTTTCCGGTGCACAGAAAAAGCACCTTCCGTTTCCGCGGGCGCTTGTCGCGCACCCCAGGACCCGATCCCATTCGAGTGGTCTCCCGGGTCATAGATCCATGAAGAAGGGAGGAGAATAGCACCCCACGCCACCCCGCTGCAACGGAACCGGGCGGCCCTCAGGCAGCCCTTCCGCGAAGCACGGGCGGGTCACAGGATGCACGTAACAGGGTGCCCGGCGTGCATCCAGACGCTCAGGAGCCGTTCCAACCCGCCCATGCCACGGATCGCCTGCGCGACCTTGGCTGGCGTGCGGACGGAAGGGTTTCGGCCGCGGGTTCTACTACGAAGCTCTATCCGTGAAGTCCGCGAGCGCCCGCGGCCGATGGGAAGCTTTTGACTCGTGACCTCCCTTTTCCTATATTGTCGGTGCTCCCCTCGCCCCGCGGGAACCCTTGCCCCCTGGATCCAAGGACCGGACGCTGCCATGAACCAGAACCTTCCCCATGCCTGGGCCGACGTTGCCGCACGGCAGGAGACCCTTTCGCGGGCCGCCCGGCAGTTCAACCGAGACCCGTCCAATCTCGCCACGAAGAACCAGGTCCGGTACCTCACCCGGGAGGACGCGCCCCTGTTCTATGCGCTGTCCGTTCGAGCCACGCAGAGCACCCCGTTCTTCTCCGAGTCCTACGCCTTGACCGTCTCCCAGATGCAGCGATACTGGCAGGCCTTGGCAGGCCTGGCCGTTCGTGACCCGGAAGCCCTGGCCATCGGCCTGTTTCACGAAGAGCGGCTGGTCAGCCTCATGCTGCTCGCTACGGCCCGTTTCCCAAGGCGTCTGCACACGATCCGATACCTTCTGCGCCTCCTGCGGTCCCTCGGCCCACGCTCGTTCGCCCGGTATCTCCGGGCCGCGGCCGCCTACCGTAGAATCCTCTTTCTGAAACCCGCCGAACGTTTCACCACGCTTCGGGTGTTGTGGATGTACACCGAGCCCACCCTAAAGGGGACCGGGTACGGCACCCTGCTGGCGCTGTTCACGGGATGCCTGGCCCGGGACCTGGGCTTCCGCCAGGGGCAGGCCTTGTTCAACAGCCGGGACGAAAGGCTCCGACACTTCTACGGAACCTACGGCTGGCGCTTCGGCCGGGAAGGGTTTATGTCCGGGCACCGGGTCACCGAGGTGACGCTCCCGTTGGTTGACGAGAAACCCGGAGGCGGCGGATCCTCGTGACGGCACCCGTCCCTCCGTGGAGATACGCCATTCGAGAGGGTGTCGGAACGTGCACCCCCGCCGAACTCGATCTTCTGGACAAGGTGTACCGGGAGAGCGTCACGGGCGTGGCCTGGTGGAGACTTCTGGAGGAGACATACCAGGGGACCCCTTTTCGCAACGTACACGTTTTCTTCTACCGGGGGTCCGGCTCCGAACCGCCGTGCGCCCAGTTCTCGGCCCAGTACTTCCCCTGCCTTCCCCTGACCCCCTACCTATCCCTGCCGCCCGCCCTGGGCCGCGCGTTGCGCGCGGCGGGCCGCTCCGGACTGTCCGCCCGGTGCTTCATCGTTCACTCCCTGAGTTCCGTGCAGAGCGTCTTCTTTCGCGCAGACGACGCCGAGCCCTTTGTCCGGGCGATGGAACGGTCCATCGCTTCGTTCCGCGGCAGACATCCCGTTCACATCGCCCTGATCCGCAGCCTTGAGCAAGAGTCCACCCAGACCCTGGAGCGGCATCTCGTGCGCCGCGGCTGGTCTTTCGTGCCGGGCCACCCCTGCAACCACTACCGCCTGGAAGGCCACGGGTCCCTCCAGGGGTACCTGTCCCGGTTTCATCACAAGCGCCGCTGGGAGCACAAGAAATCCATGCGCCGCTTGACCGCGGACGCACGCGTGAAGACCCTGCGGGTTCGCACCCCGGGAGAACTGGCACCCTACGTGCCGGAGATCTGCGAACTCAAACGCCAGACCGTCCTTCGGAAGAGGGAGGGGATCCCCATCCCCCTGCACGAACGGCCGGAGTTCTTCACTCGGTGTCTGGCCGAATACGGGGACAACGCCTACTTTCTGTTACTCGTCCGTGACGAAAACCGCCTGCTGGGCTACAACCTCACGGTGGCAGCCGGTCCCCGGGCACGGGGCCTCTCCCTCTGTGTCCGCTACCCGGAAGGCAAACCCGTGGACGCCTGGTTCAACCTCTCCCTGGCCATGCTGGACGCGCTGGCCCGCGCCGGGGTACGCGACATCAACGTGGGCCAGGGTGACGACGAGATCAAGGCCAAGCTCGGTGCCTCCCGCCGGAACCTCTTCTCCGCGGTGACGTTCCACCCGGCGCTCCTGAGGGTCCTGTGCAAGACCTGGCTCGTGCCGCGCCTCCGGAGAATCTGATCATGCAAACGGAAAGCCCCTTGCAGAGCCGGGTCGTCCACGCCGACTTCTTCCAGAAGGTGGGATACAGCACGGTCTGGGAGGACGAGCGGATCGTGGACCAGGGCCTGGCGCCCAGGCCCGGGGAGAGGGTTCTCTCCATCTCCTCGGGGGGTGACCTGAGCCTCCAGCTGCTCCTGTATGACACCGAGGTGCTGAGCGTGGACTTCAACCCGCGGCAGAACCACCTGCTCCACTTCAAGAAGGCGTGCGTGGAGAGCCTGGATCCCCACGACCTGTGGCGCGTGCTCGGATTGAGCCCCTGGCAAGACCGGCGGGGGCTCTACCGGAAGATCCGGGGCGGGATGCCGGAGGAAGCGAG
>Ga0068714_10005391_pt1 | contig 13603 bp, 10 predicted proteins | sample MTBNYHSulfiMetaG_FD_62988 | JGI IMG/M metagenome (GOLD analysis project Ga0068714, IMG submission 62988) | Enrichment culture microbial communities from rom New York Harbor, USA that are MTBE-degrading - MTBE-NYH (New York Harbor Sulfidogenic)... | ecosystem: Environmental > Aquatic > Marine >... | reverse complement strand
CTGAACATCCCTCTTGGATTGTCAAGTCAAGGGGTGGCAATCCTCCCGGATCTCGTAGTCACGTCCGTCGCGCAGCATGGGCCAGACCACGCGTACCAGGTGCCGCCCCAAGGAGCAGATCGCTTGGTTGTGGGTCTTGCCCTCAGCGCGCTTTCGGTCGTAGTACACCCTCGACTGGACAACGCAGCCGATGTGCCTGGCAACGGTTGTCATCATCGCGGCCTTGCGGCGTGTGTTCACCTGCCGAGGGGCTCTCGCCGTACACAGCTGGCCTGATTGCCGCGTCAGCGGACACATCTCCAGGTAGAGTGCCAGACTCGCCTCGGATGCGAACCGCTCCAACGTCCCGATCTCCCCTGCCAACTCCGCGATCGACGTCCTGCCGAAGCCAGGGCTCGTCGACAGACGTCGGGCGATCTCTGACTGCTCTGCCAGATCGGCCATGGCCTCATCCAGTGCGTGGATCTGTGCTCGTAGCTCCAGGGTCCGTCTTGCGCCCTGGATGATCATCGGGCTGAACCGCCCCGGGTTCTCCGGAGGGTGGATTACTTGAGTCCGGCCACCGCGACCGGACTCGCCGCTTGTTGATCATACATCGCCTCGAACTCCGCCGGCGAGATGTTGCCGATCGGCCCTAGGAGCCGCCGGTTGTTGAACCACTCGACCCAGCTGAGCGTCTCCAGTTCGACCGCGATCGCGTTCCGCCACGGCCGCAGCTGCTCGATCACCTCCGTCTTGTACAACCCGATGATCGTCTCCGCCAAGGCGTTGTGGTACGCGCCCCCGACGCTGCCCACCGACGGCTCGATCCCCGCTTCCGCCAACCGCTCCGTGTACTTGATCGACAGATACTGCACGCCACGGTCACTGTGGTGTACCAACCCTTCCGGAGCGCGACGTGCGTACAACGCCTGTTCCAGCGCATCGAGTGCCAACTCGGTCGACAGCGAGCGGGACACCCGCCACCCCACGATCCGTCGCGAGAAGGCGTCGATCACGAACGCCGCGTAGACAAACCCAGCGTGCGTCGAGATGTACGTCAGATCGGCCACCCACAGCTGGTTCGGCCGCGTCGCGACGAAGTTACGTTGGACGAGATCCTGGGGACGGAAGGCCAAGTCGTCCGGAATCGTCGTGCGGCACCTCTTGCCTCGGACGACGCCCACGATCTCGAGCCGTCGCATCAGCCGCTCGATCGTGCAGCGTGCAACGCTGAACCCCTCACGCCGTAGCTGGTCCCAGATCTTGCGGGCGCCGTAGACGCGTCGGTTCTCGTCCCAGACACGCTGAATCTCGTCGCAGAGGACTTCGTCGCGCTGCATACGCGCAGGAAGACGCGACGGATCAGCCTGGCGTGCCTTCTGTTCGTGGTACGTCGACGAGGCGATCGGCAGCATGGCGCAGATCGGCTCGACCCCGTAGACGCCGCGGTGGTCGTCGACGAACGTCGTCATCGCTTCGGTCGACGGTCGAGCTCCGCTTGGGCGAAAAAAGCGGACGCCTTGCGCAGGATCTCGTTCGCTCGCCGTAACTCGGAGTTCTCACGCTCGAGCTGCTTGATGCGTTCACGCTCGTCCGTGGTGAGACCGCCGCGTCGCCCCGTGTCGACTTCGACTTGCCGCACCCACGTCCGTAGCGTCTCCGGCGTACAGCCGATCTTCCCAGCGATCGAGACGATCGCCGCCCACTGCGAGCCGTGGTCACGCTCGCTCTCGAACACCATCCTTACCGCTCGTTCCCGTACCTCGGGGGAGTACCTGCTCGGTCTTGCCATGCCTCCATCCTCTCAAGGAATTCGGTCTCCGGCAATCCCGGGGCGGTTCAGGCCGACGTACTCGACCTCACCTGAGAACTGCGCTTTGGCTTGCCAGTCCCGGATCAGGCGAGCGTACTTCTGGCCAACGCCGGGGATCTAAAGGATCGTCGAGCGGCGCAGACGTGCCAGCTTCAGTAGATCGTCACGGAAGGTCAGTGGTCGGAGGGACTACAGGTTGTCCGCATCGTTCGTCGCGGCCAGCAGCTCCGGACACACAGCTTGGAGATCGGCTTGCATCCGATTCAGAACGCACATCTTCTCGGTCACGAGATGGCGTCTGCGGCGGCTCAACCGCTTGAGCTTCTCGTTCACCGCAGGCGCGCCGACCACCTCCTGGATGGCGTCCTTGGCAAGGGGGAGCTGATCCTTGAGACGGAACAACTCGAGGATCTTGCGGGTGTCGATCGGGTCGGTCTTGGCGGCACCGGGGAAGACTTCCTTGAATCGGGCGAGCTTGAGGTTGTTGACGTTGTACAGCCGGTAGCCCTTCTCCTGGACCAGGCGATCGAGAGGGCGTGCATACCCGTTGTACCCTTCCATCGCCACTGCGACAGGCAGCGACAGCTCACACCGGCGTGCTTCGACGCGCCGGAAGAACTCCTGGAAGCCGGCGTTGCTGTGCGAGATGTCAAACTCCTCGAGGAGCGAGCCGTTCGGGTCAGCGATGCCCACTCGATGTGCATGACAGCCGACATCCACACCCACACGAAGGTGTGCCTCCATACGTGCCCCCTTGCAGCGCGAGTTTGCTCATCCAGGCGGTCTCGTCTACTACGCAGAGCCACGCTTGGCACCATCCCGTCGGACTCTCCTGGATGGCAGAGAAGACGGGGGCGGCATTTCAGAACCGAGCGGTCAGAGACCGCCGACCCCATGAGCCACACCCCCGTCGCGGTCAGTCTACATCAACGGAGGTGTCCCCGTCTCTGCAAAATCCAATGGTAGACCCCGGCGCCCCTGCGATTCCCACGGATCAGCTGTTCTCGAGTTCCTCGGCATCCGGGTCACGTGGGTCTGGCTTCGGCAGCAGCGTGGCCACCAGATCATCAAGGGCGGGATTCGGACTCCAAGGTCCATCGAGGAGAAGAGCGAGTTGGATTGGCTCTTCCGCCCACGATATGGATCCGATGCCGATCCAGCAGTCCTTGCGAAGCTGGTGCTTCTTGGCTGTGCAGTATGCCTCAAGCCTTTCCGCCATCGACTTGACTGTATCCTCGTAGGAGGTTAGCAGGGTGATACCCAGGTCCCACGGAGCTGCGGCTATTGAGAAGTCATGCCTCATCTTGTCCTGATTCGTGCGCTTGTCGAGTTCCTGTAGAGCCTCTGCAAGATATACTTGGCAATCATCGGGAAGGTCCAGCAGATGCCCCGACATCTCCAAGTAGCGCGGTAGTCGCTTGTCCTGCAGACACTCCAATAGATGCCGGAAAGCTGGGGGAAGTCTCCGTTCAGGCTCTTGGGGCTTCGACTTCCTGTCTCCTTGAAGATAGAAGTACCAGTTGTCGATCAGGCTTGAGTACGATGGATCGAGCGAGATCCGAGTGTTCTCTGAGAAGTCGTCCGGCAGCCCTCCGTACGGGATCTGTCCCAACAAGTAGCAGGCCAGATGGTCGAGTTCGCAATACCCATGGACGCATCCTAGCTTCTCGATCGCGTAGCGGTTTGCCAGGTAGTGGATGAAGATGGCGGGGAGATCAATAAGATCTCTTAGCACGAGTAGGTCGTAGATCGACACTGCCCAGAACGGTGTATCCAGGTCCACAAGCCCAATGGAGGCAATCGAGTGGACGTTGGTGGCGAAGACCGTCAGGTCTTCCAACGTCACGCAGATCCGGAAGATGCGAGTCACATCATCCATCGGCACAACCCATGTGCTCCCGTCGGCCAGTTCAAGCACCGGTCGCTCGGATGATGAGAGGTACTCCCAGGCGCTCGAAGTCTGCTGAGACGCCTTGCCGAGGAGCGCCTCAAGATCCGACCTCATGCTGTGCAATCCACCCCTTCTTGCAGATGGTCTCATTCCGCCCGCCTTCGCCTCCATGAGAACAAGCACGTTGCCGAGCAAGAAGGTGCCATCAACTTCGAAGACCTGCTCTTTGCCATCAACAGCGCTTCGATACTTCACTCCCTTGTGGGCGAACCCACAAGATGGCTTGAGAAGATCGGAAAGGAGCTCGAACGCCTTGTCCTCAAGGTAATCGCCCTTCCGCGCTTCATACTTCTTCCGCAAGACTGCTAGCTCTACAGTTTCCTCGGTCTTGAGCCACTCCTCGAGCCTCGGCCGGATGGCCCACCCTATGGACTGAAGGACGGGGCAGAAGAACTTGGTTTCTCCGTCCTGTTCGAGGTGGATGATCGGTCTTGTCTGGAGAGGATGGGTGGGGCGCGGAAGGCGGTAGAATCTGGCTACGTCGCCAAAGCCAAGGGAGTGGAATTGAAGGAAGGCCAACGCCGAACTCTCTTTCGTACCTGCACTTGCGGCGAGGTCCGCTGCAGTGAACGCCATGGTCTGCCCGAGGGACAGGAATACCCCGGCTGTAGCCTGCTTCCGTATCGATATGGCGGCTTCCGATGGCTTCAGAACAGCAAGCCTTCGGAGCAGCTCCTCGCCATACCTGTCATCGACCTTTCCCTTCTGTCGGAAACGCTTGACGGCGCGCCGTAGGCTCTTCGCGAAAGCAGCCGCTTCTGTGATCCTCTCCGACAAGCGCTTGTTGACCAGCGTGTAGATGCCTCGGTCAAGCTGGAGAGCTTCCCCGGCTGCGAATCCGAGCTCTACGCTGAGCTCATCCGCCACTGGCGCGAGCAACTCGCCGAGGACCTCGTGCAGGTGCTCGGATGATCCAGGGTACCGCACGCCCACTTCGTGAAGAAGCGTCATGAATCTCAGCTCCTCTTCGGTTGTCGGGGGTGCTTCGCTCCCTACAGGCTCAAGTTGGTCCTCCAGGGCGCTCATCTGGAAGAGGCTTCTAACAGCTTCTTGAACTGCGATGCCGTCGAAGCTCAGGACGGTCTCCAGCGAGGGCTCGTCGAACTCCTCGTACGCGTGTGTGAGGCACAGAAGTGCTACGTACTCCGTGTAGACATCGTTGCCCTCGAACTGGTGCTCGTTCCAGTTCTCAGCGTCATGGAGAGCATTGATCCATGCGACGTAAGCTACTGTGTCCAATGGGTCGTATCTCAACAGGCTGCGTTCCAGCTGTTCGGCAGCGTCCCTCATGACATCCTGAAGAGCCGCGCGCTTCTGAGCAGCCTCTGCACGCCAGCCCTGGATCTGCTCTTTCGTCAGCGTGTTCGTGACAATGAGATAGCCATCGCCCCTCTGGACACTCAGGCCCTGGAAGCCCGTTTGGTCTGCACCTTCGCGGATCCTGGCTTCCATCCAGTCTAGCGAATCAGTTGGCTGGCTCATAGGTACACTCCCCTCAGACCGCGCATGTCTGCAACACACGGCTAGGGAATCTCAAGAACGAAGATCTGAACCTACCGATGTTACTGACTGAAACGGGAGTCACGCGTCAACTACGCCCACCCTAGAAGGGGATTCCGGGGGCGTAGTACGCGGCCAATTGGTGGGACCCGCACAGTCAGTAGAAGATTCCCAGAGCATCCCTTTTCGTTGATTCATCGGCTTGTCGCGTCCTCGACGATGCGAATCTCCTTGTCGGTCAGACCGTAGAGCTCGTAGACGAGTTGGTCGATCTGTCTGTCGGTCGCGTCGATCTGGCGCCTGGTTGACGTCGCTTCGTGCTCAGTCTTGGCACTGAAGAAAGCCCTCTTCAATGCTAACAGCGCCCGCGCCGACTCCGCCGTTTTGACCCTTAGAGAGTACTGGTCCTCCACCCTGTCCTCCGAAACGCAAATGGGTAATCTGCGAATGAACCGGGCCTCGTAGCTGTAGTATCCACCGCGCATCTGGGTCGAGGTCTGGCGGATGTACCACTCTAGTAGCCTGCTATTGAGTAGTGCGAGAATGTAGAGACGCGAGTGCTCAGATGCAACGAGTATTCCGTATCCACCTGCCACGCCACCCGTAAAGAACGCAGTTCCCGCCTCATCAAGCGCGAAGGACGAATGCACAGCGATATCCGGGGTGAGAATCTTCGGGGTGCTGACGACATCGAATGCTTGATCCCGTGAGAACGCATACCACCGAGCGCCCTTCATCTTGCCTCTCTCGCGTTGCTCAAGGAGCGAGCGGTTCGCCTCAAGGTAGCACCATGCCAAGGGGTATGACGTCTGCATAGTCTCGCTATCGATCAGCCTTGTTCTGTCGCTCTCTTCTCGCTGGTAGGGAAACAGGATCACCCGATCCGTGTCCTCAAGGGCGTACCGCCGTATCTCGCCGCCCTTGACGAGGGGGTGAAGTAGCTCGGACTCGATCCAATGAGCTGTGCCGTCTGCTGGCGAGGCGACCTTGCTCCTGCCGTTCTCGCGCATCAGTTCCCTTGCAATGAAGACCTTATCGGCACCTGTCTTGAGGCCCTGGAATATGCGATCTGTTACGTCTTCAAGCCCAACGGAGTTGGCGGCAAGACGCTCCAAGAGCGTGGCTCCTGCTCCCGCGACGAATGCCCATTCCTCGCTGGATGCCCTTTCGGCCTCGACATCCCCTCCGCTCGCACTCTCATCAAGCTGCCAAGCGCCCAGGTCTCGGACCTGCCAGTAGCTGAAGTGGTCGGAGCCTTCCTTCGCCAGGAACAGCAAACACGTGTAAGTACTTGCCCGCGGGAAGACTTGCTGGTCCCCGAAGTGGACGACTTCACCGAGGTGCCTTCCTTCAGCGATGAGGCTGCGCAGTGGCTCACCATACTTCGCCTGGAAGAACTTGTGCGGGAGGATGAACCCCATTCTCCCGCTCTTGTTGAGGAGCTGCAGCGCGCGCTCGACGAAGACGACGTAGATGTCGTAGTTCCCCTTGCTTGCCGCGGTGTAGCGCTGCTTGTAGAACTCGACCTCGATGGGTGCCCATTCCTTCATCGCCTGAATCCGAATGTACGGCGGATTCCCGATCACGGCGTCGAAGCCGCCGCCCTCACCCTGCCCTCTCCCAGAGGGAGAGGGAAGAGAGGGCCCTCTCTCAGCGGGAGAGGGGGAAGAGGGCGCTCTCCCAGGGGGAGAGGGAGGAGAGGGCGCTCTCCCAGGGGGAGAGGAGGACGACGAAGGACCCTCCCCCGCAAGGAGGGCGGGAGATGAAGAGAAGATCTCGGGGAACTCGGCGTGCCAGTCGAACGCGTTGATTCGGTAGCGCTCTTCCTCGTCGATCAGGCTGAGCTGTTTTCCTTCGTAGAAGTCGGGGCCGATCAAGGAGTTGCCGCACTTGATGTTCTCCCCGAGGTCGGGGAGGGCGCGCTCGTGGAACATCCGGAGGGTTTTGCCGAGCGTCTCTTCGCTTTCCCCTTCGAGGACCTTGAGCAATAGGGAAAGCTTGGTCACCTCGACGGCCTGCGGGTCGATGTCGACGCCGTAGATGTTGTTGAGCAGGATTCGCTTCTTCTCGGCGGTCGTGAGGCGCCACGCCCCCTCACCCTGCCCTCTCCCAGAGGGAGAGGGAAAGAGGGACGCTCTCCCAGAGCGAGAGGGAGGAACGGGCGCACTCCCAGAGGGAGAGGGAGCGCGGGGTCCTTTCCCAGAGGGAGAGGGAGAGGAGGGCGCTGCACCAGTGGAAGCTGAAGGGGCAGAGGGGCTCTCTTCCACTGGGGGAGAGGGAGTCATCGCGCGGTAGACGCGTGGGTTCCGGCCTTTGGCGTGCTTCTCTGGATCGTTCTCCGCGTACCACGCCAGGTGCCAGTCAAGCAGTTGCTGGTACGCGCCCAGGAGAAACGAGCCGGACCCGCAGGCGGGGTCGAGGACCCGCAGCTTCGCGACCTGGGTCGGAGTCTTCCCTTCGAGGAGCTTGCCGACGGTGTGTTCGACGATGTAGTCGACGATGTACGTCGGGGTGTAGTAGACGCCGCCGGCCTTTCGCACCTCCGGCTTCTCCTCGATCACCGCGCGGTGCCCGCCGGTCAGCCGGATCACTTTGCCGAGGAACTGCTCGTAGATGTGGCCGAGGATGTCCGCCGGGAGCACGGAGAACTCGTAGGGGCTCTCGGGATAGTACAGCGCCTTGAAGATCTCTTTGAAGACCTTGTCGTCAATCTCAAGGCCGAGCGTGAGTTCGTCGGGAGCTGCGCCGCGGTCCTTCTCCTTCCGGAAGTGGAACAGCCCGGAGTTGTACCGGTCGTCGGCGCGATGGAAGACCTCGCACAGCCGGCGGTAGATCTGGGTCCCGTTTTGCAGCGCCATGAGCTGGCCGTACTCCTCGATCCCGCGGTCCTCGCAGATCCGCAGGAAGATGATCCGATCGATCGTCCGCTGGACGGCGAAGTTGACTTCGCGGTTGGAGAGTTCGGCGTTCCGCAGGGCGATGTTGCGCGCGAGGACGTCGCGCCAGCCCTCGATCTCCTTGAGGAACGCGTCGTCGACCTCGGCGGTGCCGCGCATCCTCTTCGTCTCGACGTACCTGTCGAACGAGCCCTTCCGGATCGCATCGGGAGAGAAGATCGCGGAGATCTCGTCCCACTTCTCCGCGTACTCCTCACAGGTGAAGTAGAAGGTGCGGGCGGTGGAGGCTTTATCGTCTCTGTTGGGGCGGACGCGCGTGTCGTAGACGGCGAACTCCTCGAAGTCGGTCAGAATCGAGAGCGCAAGCTTCGCCGACCACGCGTAGCGGCGGAGCTGATACGCGGCGTCCGGGTTGTCCTTGATTCCGACCGACGGCCGCTTCGCTTCGACGAAGAACTTGCGCGTGCCGCCGATGCGGAACGCGTAGTCCGGCGCCTTCGTCCCTCGCTCGATCTTGATCGCGTCCTCGTGGACGACGTCCTTGTACGCCTCGGCGTACCCCCGCTCGTTGTCGACGTCCCAGCCGAGCGCCTTGAAGAACGGATCGAGGAACTCGCGGCGGAGCTGCGTCTCGTTGTACTCGCGCGATAGGTACGCCTCGCGGTTCTCGCCGAACCGCTCGACGAGCCTCCTGACTTCCGTGGGTATCGCCATCGCACACCTTCGGGAGGAGAACCCTCGCCCGACTCCCCGCGCAAACCGATTCCACGTGAGTCTAACGAAGGGGGACCGATTCACCAAGTTGTGCGCTCGGCGGGCGGTGTCGCGGAGTCGAGGCAACCGAGGCGGATAGGGGCAGGCGATGCGGCAGCGGACCCTCCTCTTTGGCGGCCGGCACCCTCCCCCACATTCTGGAGCAAGAGGAGTTGACCGGGCCGGCGCGGGCGCGGTAGGGTTGCCGGCGTGCCGGATCCGAAGGCGCGAGAGGACGGCGCGAGAGCGCGCAGCGGACTCCACGAGGCACGAAGCGAGGTCAAGAGCATGAACCAGGAAAGGCGTTGGCGGGCAGGGGTGCTCGTTTTCGGCGTCCTTCTAGTTGGCGTTCTCCCGGCGGCCGGGCAGTCCGTCACCGTCGTGGCGCCGACGGCGTTCGAGGCCACCGGCCCGGTGATCGCTGGGTGGTCGTGGTGTCGGGCGGAGGAGCATCTTCTCGACTGGGAGTGGGGGCCTGTGGACGGCGGATCCGTGGACGCGGCGGCGGTGAACTTCGCCCTGCTCGTCACGAACCGGACGAGCGGAGGCAGCGGCTACGGGGCGGTGGTCCATCTCACGGTGTACGACGTCGGCGGCGAGGCGATCGAGTGCGGGATCCTCTACCTCGTGAACCCGTTCCTTCCTCAGGTGGCGACGGACACGGGGGGGATCGGCTATCACGCGTACGGCGCGTACCAGTTCCAGAAGCCCGATCTGATCCTGGAAGGGTTCAGGGTGCGGATCACGTGGCCTCCCGCCTGCCCGGGCACGTACCACGTCGCCGGGAAGGCGGAGAGTGCCTTCTTGGTCCATGTCCGCTGAGGGGAAGCGGTGCGCGCCCCCCGCGCGGTTCGCCGGCCCTGGGAGCGAGCCGATCGGCGCTGCACGAGGGAGAAACGCATCGGTCATCCCGCCGCGCTACCGCGTCGGCCTGAAATGTCGAACGTACCGCAGTGCAAGGAGGGAAGCATGATCCGAAGGTGCTCGTGGGCGGTCGTCCTCTTGGTGATCGCCGCCGCGACGGCCTGCGCCGCCCCGGAGGCCTTCGTGGTGCGGTTGGCGGGGGAAGGGTTCGAAGGCCTCTATATCCTGCGGGTGCCCGACGCGTCGCAGCCTCCGCCGAACCTGCTCGGGTTCCGGTCGGTGGCCGATTGGTGCGCCCCGCTCGCGGCGGCCAACACCGTCGCGTTCCTGGATCAAGTGGCGGGGGTTGGATGGGCGCGGGGTGTGAGCGGCGAACTCGCTCCCGGCGAGCTCAGCGCGTACCTCGGCCACTTCATGGCGACGAACGGGGAGGGGAGCGAGGATCGCCTGAACGCGTCGTCTCGACGGCCGGGGACGCTCAACGTGGACATCGCCCCTGGGATCATGGAATTCGCGCAGTGGCCCGGAGAGGCGCCTCCCGGCCCGATGCACAAGGAGCAACACGCGTGGGACGTGGAGTTCCTCAGTGCTGACCTTGGGGACGAGGCGCTGATCGAGGCGTACGCGGCGACGATCGAGCGAGGGATCCCCGGCGTCCTGTGCTTCGCCTTCTGGCATCCGATCGGCGCGACGCCGGTCACGCTGGCCTCGGTCGCGGGCGATGCGGTGAGCGTCGCTCGCTCTGTGTGGGGAGAGCCGGTCGCGTCCACCGCCGACCTGCGCAAGGAGGATCCCAAGATCCCGGAGGAGGCGTGGGATCCGAAATGGGGGGTCGGTCACGCGGTGACCGGGGTGGGGTTGCTCAAGGATGGGGAGCGCTTCTGGGTCATCGTTCACGACAACTGGAGCACGACCGCCGAGGACGTGGCGGTTCCGTGGGCGCACGTCGTGGCGCTGATCCGGCTCATCCCTCGTTGAAGCGCCCGACGTGGCGATGCGTGAGGGGACGGCGGGCATGCGGTACCGTGGCGCACCATGAACGCGACGGACGATCATCGGCTAGAGCGCGAGAAGCTAGCGCAGCTCCCCGGGCTCCTGCGCGAAACGGGCATCGACTGCTGGCTCGTGTGGGTCCGCGAGACGATCCAGGCGCCCGATCCGGTGCTGCCACTCCTCCTCGGCGCCGACCTCGTGTGGCCATCGGCGCTCCTGTTCACGCCGTCGGGGGAGCGCACGGCGATCGTCGGCACGTTCGATGCCGACCTGGTGCCCGCCGACCTCTACCGCCGTGTCATCCCGTACGACGAGGGGATCGGTGACGTCCTGCGCACCGAGCTCGATCGGATTGCGCCGCGGACGATCGGCATCAACGAGAGCCGAAGCGATGTCGCGGCGGACGGGCTGACGGCGGGGATGAAGGCGCTGCTCGTCGAGTTGCTGGCCGAGACGCCGTACGCCGACCGCCTGGTGAGCGCCGAGCGGCTCGTCGGCAGGCTGCGCGGGCGCAAGAGCCCGCTCGAACAGGCTCGGATCCGCGAGGCGGTCCGTATCACCGAGGCGATCTTCGACGAGCTGGATGCGTTCCTCGCCGTCGGACAGACGGAGATCGAGATCCAGCGGTTCGTCCACCGGCGGGTGGCGGAGCTTCGCGTCGGGTTCGCCTGGCAGGCGGCGTCGAACCCGGCGGTCGACGCCGGCCCGAACAAGCCGTTCGGCCACGGGGCGCCGTCGGAGAACCGCACGAAGAAGGGGCACCTCTTGCACTTCGACTTCGGCGTGCAGTCGGAGGGGTACAGCGCCGACTTGCAGCGGATGTACTTCTTCGGCGCGCCGAGCGAGGTCCCGGAAGAGGTTGCGCATGCGTTCGAGACCGTCCGCGATGCGATCGCGCTCGCGGCCGACGTCCTGCGGCCCGGCGTCCGAGGAAGGGACGTCGACGCGGTGGCACGCCAACATGTGATCGACCGGGGCTACCCGCCGTTCGCCCACGCGCTCGGCCATCAGGTCGGCCGCTACGCGCACGACGGCGGGACGCTCCTCGGCCCGCCGTGGGAGCGCTACGGCGACGCGCCGAACGGCGTCGTCGAGGCGGGCAACGTCTTCACGCTCGAACTCCACGTGCCCACGGCGGCCTACGGGCAGGTGAGCCTCGAGGAGGATGTCCTCGTCACCGACTCCGGATGCGAGTTCCTGAGCCGTCCGCAGCGGGCGCTTCGCTGCCTCGACGCGTAGGCGAGCCGTCGATTCTTCACGATAGCTGTTTCGCCATCTGTACGCTGATCTCCCGGTAGCCGAGGCGGGCGTACAGCGCGCGCGCCGCGTCGTTGTCGCCGAAGACGTGAAGGCGCACGGTGTGGATGCCGCGCGCCTTCGCTTCCTGCTCCACCGATCGGAGCGCTTCGGTGGCGTATCCCTTGCGGCGATGCGCCGCGTCGATCCCGAGGCTGGCGACGAAGGCGGACGGCTCGCCGGCGACCGGGAGGACGCCGTACCACAGGTGCCCCACGACCTCTCCGGTGTCGTTCGCCACGATGCTCGAGACGAACTGGTCCTTCGTCTCGAGGCCGTCGGGGAGGTAGCCGTCGAACGTCTTGCGGGCCCGCTCCTCGGCCTCTTCCGGGCTCCAGTTGCCCATGCGGATCTGTTCCGACGCGAACCCGGCCTGGGCACTCGGATACCAGCCGGCGAACGCCTCCGGCGTCATCTTCCGAAGCATGATCATGGGGCTCCTTCCCGCTCGTTTGGCCCGCGAGCGCTCCATCCGGTATGTTCCTCATCCGTGGCGGGAGGTTCAGCGAGTGCGCGGCTTGGCAGGCGGGCGGCGGTGTGCTAGGTTCGCTGTCAAGGGGGGATGGTCATGTCAGCGTGGCGCACTGTGGGGATGGTTCTCCTCTTCATCTTGCTCCTCGGCTCCGTCGATCGGGTCCTCGGCGAATCGGCGAGGCAGGAGCCGCCGGCGGCTCCGCACGGAATGGCGCTCATCCCGGCGGGATCGTTTCGGATGGGGGACGCGTTCGGCGAGGGCGCCTTCGATGAGCTTCCGGTCTGCGATGTCTACGTCAGCGCGTTCTACATGGACCTCCATGAGGTGACGAAAGCGCTCTGGGACGACGTGGCGGCCTGGGCGGCGGCGAACGGATACGACATCGGGCCCGAAGACGGCCTGGGCAAGGGGGACGACCATCCGGTCACCGGGGTCACGTGGTACGAGGCGGCGAAGTGGGCCAACGCGCGAAGCGAGAAGGAGGGGCTCGCCCCCTGCTACTTCACCGACGACGGCCTCGGGGAGGTCTACCGCGGGGGGTATCGGAGCCCATCGAACGACTGCGTACGCTGGGGCGCCGACGGGTACCGGCTCCCCACCGAGGCCGAGTGGGAGAAGGCGGCGCGCGGGGGATGCGAGGGCCGGCGGTTCCCGTGGTGCGACGCGGACGACATCCAGCACGAGCGGGCGAACTACTACAGCGAGGCGTACCACGGCTACGACACGAGCCCGACGCGGGGCGACCACCCGACGTACGCCGTGGGGGAGCCTCCCCATACGAGCCCGGTGGGAAGCTTCGCCGCGAACGGGTACGGGCTCTACGACCTGGCGGGCAACGTGCTCGAATGGTGTTGGGACGTATGGCAGTGGGGGGAGCCGTATCCGTCCTCGCCCGTGACCGACCCGCGAGGCCCCTCGGTGGGTCTCCACCGGATGCTGCGCGGCGGGGGATGGAGCAGCGGCGCGGGCTACTGCCGCGCCGCCTTCCGCGGCGGCAGCGATCCGCTGAGGGAGATGGACTGCCTGGGGTTTCGCCTCGTGCGCGCGGTCCCCGACGCGGCGGGAGGGCCGGGCTCCGA
>Ga0068714_10005390_pt1 | contig 13604 bp, 12 predicted proteins | sample MTBNYHSulfiMetaG_FD_62988 | JGI IMG/M metagenome (GOLD analysis project Ga0068714, IMG submission 62988) | Enrichment culture microbial communities from rom New York Harbor, USA that are MTBE-degrading - MTBE-NYH (New York Harbor Sulfidogenic)... | ecosystem: Environmental > Aquatic > Marine >... | reverse complement strand
TTGGCTCCGGGTATTCGACAGGTGCCTTGCTCTGTTCCGTGAATGTGGCATCTCTCTCTTCTGCGATTTCTGCGGCTGCGGCATTTTTCTGTTCCGCGACCGTGGTGTATCTCTCCTCTGTGATTTCCTCGGCTGCAGTGTCTTTCTGTTCTGCGACTGTTGTGTATCTCTCCTCTGTGATTTCCTCGGCTGCAGTGTCTTTCTGTTCTGCGACTGTTGTGTATCTCTCCTCTGTGATTTCCTCGGCTGCAGTGTCTTTCTCTTCCGCGACTAAAATGTCGCTCTCTTCCGCGATTTTTGCGGCTGCGGCGTAGCTCTCTTCTGCGATTTTTGCAGCTATGGCGTCGCTCTCTTCCGTGATTTTCGCGGCTATGGCGTCGCTCTCTTTCGCGATTTCCACGGCTGCGGCGCTGTTCTCCTCCCCGGGTTTAGCCAACTTATTGTCAAACTCTGCCTGCACCGCTGCTGCCTGCTTCTTAAGGCTCTCCAACTCTTCCAGCATATAACCGAATTGTTGATTTACAAGGTTGTGTAGTTCACTCCGGATTTTATTTCTTTCATGCTCTAGCATCAGTGCTGCTTCCTCTTCGGCTTTGGCCTGGATTGCGTTAGCCTTTTCATTAGCAATCTCCACAGCTTCAGATATCTTCTGTTCCGCCATCTGTCGAGCTTGCTCCTTGGCTTTATCTATAATGGCAGTACCTTCAGCTTTAGCTTGTTCTTCGGCTTCTGTCTTGATCTGTGCGGCCAGCTTGTCGGCTTCGACAACGGCCATCTCTGCAAGTCTGTTAAGAGACGCGATATGGTCCTGGGACTGGGCCAGTTTATCCCGCTCCTTGGTAAGCTCATCAATGAAAGGCGCTACCTGAGCCTCATCTAGCCCGTTTTTTACCCGCTTGAACTCACGCCCCCCCAGAACAATGACATCATCTTTTTTAGCGTTATCACTCATAATATCATCCACCTTTCTCACAGGACTCAACAATGGCGAGAGTGCCAATCTGCAAGTCTGTTAAGAGACGCGATATGGTCCTGGGACTGGGCCAGTTTATCCCGCTCCTTGGTAAGCTCATCAATAAAAGACGCTACCTGAGCCTCATCTAGCCCGTTTTCTACCCGCTTGAACTCACGCCCCCCCAGAACAACGACATCATCTTTTTTAGCGTTGTTACTCATAATATCGTCCACCTTTCTCACAGGACTCAATGCCGGCGAGAGTACCAATGTGGCACGTCAGTCCTGTTTCACTTCATGATATCCCGTTATATTTCTATTCCTCGATTTTACCCTGAAAGACTTTCCAGATTCTCTCTGAATTTCTTTTGGTTTCTTCCCAGGCTTGCTGGATGGCCTCATCGCGTAACCTCAATGATTCATTCACACTGTCCTGGTAAACCTGCTTAGCTTCCATTTTCGCCTTCATATAAGCTTCCTCGGCTTCCTGTTCAGCCTTTTCCAGGGCGCGCTCAGCTTTTTCCAGGGCTTCTGTACAAATTTTAGCGGCGTGCTCTTCAATTTCTTTGTAGGAAGTCTCTCCCTGGCGTTGGCGTTCCTGATATGCCTCCGCTACCTTTCTCTGAGCTTGCAGGTAGGACGTGTAGGCGGTCTGGGCCTGGCTCATTAACTCAGCAAGAGGATCACTGACCTCCTCGGGGGCCTCGGAAGGAACCTCGACCATTTGTTCCATGTCTTGGCTTACCACCTTTCTGGATTTTTGATTCTTACTAATCGTAGTAACCATGATACACCTCCTTAAATTTCCTTAAATTTGTTCCTCAAAATCGATGACATTTATCATACTTTGACCACACGGTTCTTCTGAATTTTGTTAGTCTCCGACTTAAGACTAATTAGTTCATCCTCTGCAAACAGCCTCCACCCTTTCCTGTCTCTACATTCGGCATCCTTTACGACGTTCTGCCTGATCCAGCGGAACAGAGTGCTCTTACCTATGCCAACCATCTGGCAAACTTCAGCAGTTCTATAATAAATTCGTCCATTTATTTTTACAGGCATATCAACACCCCCTAAAACTAACTGAATATAGTCTAAGACCCGTCCGCTTTCCCGTCAATCACCCATTGGTAATCATACTTTAGTAGGGGTAGAAGATCGTCTTACACTCTGGTAGCTTTCGTAGAGGTGACTGATAAAGCAAGCGGCGAAGCTCAGGTGATGGATTCAAGTTATTCCCAAAAGACGAGAGTCAAATGCAAACACAATATATGAAGTGCCGTGTCAAAAGGGAAATGAAAGACACCAAAAGCATAACCATGAAAAATGGCAGGCCAGCGACCCAAGGCCCCTGCCCAAACCGTGACACAAAGTATTCAGAATCAACAAGAGTTAGGCCTAGTTCTGCACAGGCTAGCGGAACTCAGAAGGGCTGGATTTTCCCGGTGCCGGGATATCCAGCCCTTGTATTTTACAGATCCCTTAACAAGTTTTCCGCAATACAGGCGGCATTTACTTATGCATTCGGATTCAGAACGCGCCCGGCAAAGAGAATGACACCCGTCTCAATATCGCGAATGATGAAGATGAAGGGGCGGTCTATGGTGACTTCCACACCAGATTCAGGTGCTGCTGTATTGTACATAATCACTGCGGTGGCAGCAGCTGCCTCGGTGCCAGCTTCATCCACGGCAACGAATGCTTTGTGCACAACGTCTGATATGAACAGCTCAGGATTACCCGTCATGCCAGAGAAATCCGCGCCGCCAGAAAAGGCAATCGGCATGCCCATCTCGGCGAGGGTATCCTTCAGGCTGAACTCTGAGTCAAATTCAAACCGGGGCATCATCAGGGCGACCGCGGTAGGTTGCAGACCGCTTATGATGTCACTGACCTGCTGAGCCTGCAGTCCTTCTTCAAAAGCCTCGAAGTTCCCGGATGCAGGAAGCAAAATCACCATGGAGAGTTCACCGCCATCGTAAGACAGCTCGACTGCCTGGTATCCTTCCCCCTCAGTGTAGCCGAATGACTCAGCCTGCTTCATCATCGGCACATTGACCTGCCCGCCGTCAAGAAGGTAGAACGGGCCATTTGCTGTCATGTCCTCATCGAAAGGGTACGCCCAGGCAGCATTGAAGTAGATAGCATTGGTTAGCACAAGGCGGGTCAGTTCACCAATCGCGCCTTGTGGGATAAGGTCTTCGATACGACCTTCCGTCTGGTCACTGACCCATTTGTTGATAGCGACCCGTGACTGCTCCGTTTCATTTATGAAGTCCAGTATTCTCAGCCCGGCACCGTAGTTCTCGGCCAGGACATCGAGGAAGTCAGACAGGAACTCATAATCCTTTTGCCCCCAGATTGCGTTAACAATGTTCAATCTGAATCCTTCCCCGTCCTTGCCTTGAGCACCTTCACCCCTGCTGGCGAGTTCGGCATCGAGCCAGTTAAACGCCGGGTGCAGCCTCTCCTGTTCCAGAATGAATTGAAGGGTATCAGCCATCTGCTGGGCGGTTTCGCCACGCGCTCCGGCGTATGTCATCGCCAATGCCAGTGAGATGCTATAGGGAGAGTAGAAAAGGTTACCTTCTTTCTCTTTAAGCTCTTGATAAAGCTCAAAGGCGAACGCACTGTTTCCTTTGACCAGTAATGCTTGTTCACTCTTGCTGACATCCGGTGAAGTTATCCGTTCCTTATCAGATTCGAGAACATCGCCCGCTACCGGTTGAGCCAGCTGAATAGAAGCTACCACCGGCAGCAGCAACACTAAAGCTAATACGATTACCGCTATCCTCTTCATTTCGTTCACCTCTGATAAGTATTTAGACCATTCGACTGTCGCCCCAGGCTACCCGGGGCGACAATCGAACGGCGTCGAGGTTTAGGATGCAAGCTCCACCTCATTGATGTAGTCCAGATTTTCCAGGTTGTTCATCATTATCTTGGCGTCCGAGATAGTGTAGAGAACATCGTCTATGTAAAGGGACCTCATCACCGATAGGGGAGAGTAAGAGTAATAATAACCTCGCTCCAGGTCGGCGGGGCTCTCAATATGGGTGATTCTACCTGTTAGGTTGAGACCTACATCCGGGGATACATGGAATACGTAAGCTCCCTGCCAGACAGGCTCGCCGTAAGCGTTGGAGGGAACTCCCTCAGGATACTCCGATTGATCTACTTCTGCGACCAGGATGGGTATCACCAGCAGGTTCCTGGACCTATCAAACAGGAAGGCCTTGTGGTCCCACAGGACCGGTGAATCGGTGCCCCTGTCCCCTATTTCAAGCTTTGATATCTCTTGCGGGTTTTTGACATCGGTGACATCGAAGAGCGATATCTTGACTCCTTGATACCAAGCAAAGTCCCCCGCGTCTGTTGTTTCCTTACCTATTCCTATGATATGGTTTTCGTCGTAGGGGTGCAGGTAGTCTGAGTAGCCAGTTACCTTCAAATAACCGAGAACCTCAGGGTTATAGGGATCACTCAAATCTATCACGAATAGCGGGTCAACCTTCTTGAAGGTTACAAGGTAGCCTCTCTCACCCATGAACCTGGCTGAATAGATGGTTTCCCCGGGAGCCAGGTCGGTCAGCGAGCCGGTAATGTTGAGGGCCATATCCAGAGTGTATATGTGGTTCCGGGATGTTCCCTCGCGGGTTGTGGTTGCTACCCTGAAGTAGCCTTCATACTCGTCCATGGAGAACTGATTCAGCACCATACCGGGGACCTCGCCATTGGCAACATACGTCATATTGTTACCTGCTATGTGAATCCGATGGATAGAGGTTCTTCCAAAATCCCCTACATCCCCTCCCCACACCGGGAAGGTCAGGTAAATGTTATCTAGAGAGACATAGAGGTTGCTACTGGCTCCCAGCAGCATTGTTGCATATGTAGCCTTCTGGTCATCGTTCTGCGTGTTTATAGCCATAATAGTCGTGTACATATAATAGTAGTCAGAAACATCGGAATAGTAGATATCTGTGGCAGGTATTTCCGTCTTCTTGCCGCCAGAATAAATCCTGGGAATGTTCAGTTCATCGTCTTGTTCGTACACAGGCTCATTTATCACAACGTAAGCATAATCGCCTATCATCCTGGAACTGACGTATTGACCATCGGCGGAAATCTCCCTCTGCAGCCGGGGGTTTTCCCTGTCTGAGACATCATATACTTTGATATATGTCCTGGGGGATATGTAAGGCATGTATGTTCCTTCTACCCAGCTCGGCAGATCATAATAAGGATAATAAGGCGTTTCCTCCTCAAACACCACCAGTCTATCTCCGTTGATGAATATTCCTATCACCGTTCCTTCTAGCTTGATTTCACTCAGGACTTGAGCTTGTTCAGGGGGATACGCCTTCATGATGATAACCTTCTGCCCCGAAACGAGGTAGATATAATCTCCGTCGGTTTTAACGATATCAGCCTCGTCCACCCCGGCAACCTGAATATTGGTGGTAGAGTAATCTGTGGGAGCAATGGCAGCGGTGACAAAGGCGTTGCTCTCGGCACCTGCTCGCCAAAAGACTCCTTGGTCAATATCTAGCAAAATGAGGCCGGGCATCTTAAAGTATGCCGTATTTTGTGTGTTCGTCTTCACAAATTCCTGCAATCCTTCATAGGAACTAAACCTGTTGATTTGATTCCCTCCCAGATTCGCAGGCTCGAAAGGCACAACAGACTCCGGCGTGTTCACCGCAAAAACTCCCATGACCGCTATCAAAAGCACGGCAGTAGCAACAGGGGCTAATATTTTTGCCCAATCCATAATAGTCCTCGCCTTAAAACGCCCGGAGCTGAGCAAAGCCATTTTTAATGCTTGTTTATGGCCGGGAAGCTCGATTTCCGGAGTTTTCAGGTTTTCTAGTTTCTCGATAAAGTCTTCGTGTTTCATAACTTTGCCTCCTTCTATTACCATAAATGCAGAGGGCCGAAAAAGGTTGCATTGTTTAACCCGAAAAGCCGCAGGATTTTCGTGGGGTGGTTTAATCCGTTTCTCTTAATTTTTCCACTGCCCGGTGGAGTAAGGATTTTACCGTTCCTTCTTTTTTCCCCAGGATTTCCGAGATTTCTTTAATCTGTTTTTGCTCGAAAAATCTGAGAGCGATTACCTCCTGGTATTTGGAGGGAAGCCGAACGATTTTTACCTGAATTTCCAGAAAATCCTGATGGTGTTTTAATTTTTCCTGCGCTTCTATTAGCTCGCTTTCGGGGTCATGAGATGATATGGGTTCAAAACCCTGTTCCTGTAATTCCTCCAGTGATACGGATTTTTTGTATTCGGCTTTTCTAAAATACTGGTTAATCTCGTTGGTGGCTATTTTATACAGCCACGGGGAAAAAGAGACATTGCGCCAGTGGAATTGCCAGAGCTTCCTCAATGCCTTTAAAAATGTCTCTGAGGTAATATCCTGGGCAGCTTCAAGATTGGCGGTCCGCCTCAGGACATAGCCAAAGATTTTGGGATAATACTCGTCGTAAAGCTTGGCAAAAGCATCGGGGGCTTTTTGTGCTTGTCTGACGAGTTTCTTTTCTTCGCTTAAATCCATAATTGGCCGATGGGAAAAACTAAGCGTACTTCATAGATATAATGCATCAGTAATAATTTAATTGCACACAAATCTTAGTGTATCACCACTCCACACGCTGTCAAGCGTTTTTTCGCTCTTTCCGGATTTTCGTCGGATTGGTAGCCAGTAAATTGGGTGGTTGGAGCTGAGCCCTGGGGCAGGCTCCGCTGGTCTTGTGGTCTATTTCGATCCCGTATAGAGAACAGCCAATATCTTCGTTACATTGGTGCCGACACATCTAACGAGGTGAGGTTGATTAGAGTCGTAGTAGACGGCATCTCCAGGCTTGAGAAATTCGACGCGATCCCCAACTTGCACTTTCATCTCGCCCTCCAGGACATAAAGAAACTCCTGTCCGGCGTGGGTGGAGAACTCTTCTGTGTCTGTTGGCACCAGTGTTACAATAAAAGGCTCCATCAATCGGTCAGCCTTTTCCGGGGCCAAGGACTCGTAAAAGTAGCCGTACTGCATACTCTTCGTTTCTCCGTAGCGAGATATCGGCCGTCGTTCATCCTTGCGCACCACGGTCATGAGCTTGTCAATCCCTGGGGAGATAAAGTAGCCCATCTTCATATCAAGTGCTCTGCCCAGCCTAGCCAACTGTCCTAATGCAGGGATCATTTCGCCTGATTCTGTGCGTTCTAAGATATCTATATCAATCCCCGTTCGGCTACTGAGGTCCTTAATAGTAAGCCCCCGCATTTCTCGAACCCTTCGAATTCGATCGCCCAGAGATTCTTTTCCCTCAATCACCCCTTCCAGATGGGTGAGCTTAGCCTGGTCGGTGAGAAAATCATCATGCTTCGCCGCCTTACCCTTAGCCGGACTCAATCTGGCAGAAGTCTTGCGCTTTGCCTTCTCTTTTTTCATGGTGCCCCTCTTTCTAGATTGCCCTTCCCGACACGCCGATATTACGAGCAATCACAATGCGTAGTATTTCGGACGTTCCCTCGCCGATTTCCAGAATTCTCTGGTCTCTATATAGTCTCTCGACTTCATAATCCTTCATCAGCCCGTACCCTCCGTGAAGTTGTACTGCCTGATGGACACAGCGGCGCATAACCTCGGAACAGAACAATTTTGCCATGGCCGCTTCCTTAGTAATGGGACGTTCGTTTTCTCGCAGCCAGCAAACCTTGTAGAGCAGATTCCTGGCCAGTTCGATCTCTAACGCCATATCGGCTAGCTTGAAGGCGTTGACTTGAAAGGAACCGATGGATCGTCCAAATTGGATTCGCGAATTAGCGTATTGTAAGGCCAATTCGAAAGCCGCCTGAGACCCACCCAGTCCCATGGCGGCGATGCTGAGGCGTCCACCGTCCAGAGTGGCAAGCATTTGACGGAAGCCATCCCCCCTTTTGCCCAGAAGGTTCTCCTTTGGCACGACGCAATCATCGAAAAAGAGTTCACCTGTGTTGGATGCTCGCCACATCATCTTGTCCTTCATTTCCTTAGCTGTGAACCCGGGAGTGCCGCTGGGAACGATAAGGCAGCTGATCTCTGGCTTGCCATCATCATGCTTGCCAGTGACAGCCTGGACAATAATAACACCGGTTAATGGGCAAGCCGAGTTTGTGATAAAAATCTTATGCCCATTGATAGTCCAGCGGTCTCCTTCAAGTGTCGCGGTGGTTCGAGAGCTTCCGGCGTCTGAGCCAGCATCAGGCTCCGTCAGACCAAACGCAGCTAGGCACTCTCCAGAACAGAGCCTGGGAAGCCATTCTTGCTTCTGCTTTTCATCACCGAAATAATAGATAGGGCCGATTCCCAGAGAATTTCCGGCAGCAATAGTAGCGGCCTGGGAAGCATCCACCCTGGCCAGCTCTTCAACAGCAATCGCATACGAGATGTAGCCCATATTGGAGCCGCCATATTTCTCTGGAACAAAACACCCCAGCAGCCCTAGGTCCGCCATTTTGCGGGTTAGCACGACAGAAAACTCTTCCTTTTCGTCTAGCTGTCGGGCGATGGGAGCTATTTGTTTTTCAGCGAAAGCCCGAATCGCCTGGCGCGTTAGATTCTGCTCTTCGCTCAAATCAAAATCCATGGCTCATCTCCCTCAAGGGTACTCTCTGTCTATTACACTCAAGAGGCAATACCCAGTAACTCAATCCTTTTTTGAAGTGGTCCGAGCAATGTCGCTACTAGATCCCGTTGCTCTCAATTCTTCGGTTCCTCTCGCTTGTCATAAGAGTAGATTAAGATTTGAGTAGCTCTTCTCTAATAAGCTTCTCATAGCAGTCCAGGCATTCGGGATTGCACAGGGCATCCCTGTTCACAACAGGTCTGCCATGGATTATGTTTGTGACAGCGCTTTCGACCTTCTTCATATTCGTGGTGTAAGGAATATCCGGTACGGCAATGATTCTGGCCGGGACGTGTCTTGGGGAAGCTTTTTCACGGAGATTTCTCTTGATTTTTTTCTCTAGATCTTCCGTCAGATTATATCCTTCGGCCAATTTAACAAAGAGGAGGACACGCTGGTCTCCCTCCCATTTCTGCCCTATTGCTAAGCTATCAGCAATCTCCGGCAGCCCTTCCATTACGTTATATATTTCGGCTGTACCTATGCGAACCCCGGACGGTTTCAGTACTGAATCAGAGCGACCATAGAAAGTAGCTCCCCCGGTATCACTATGAAATACGATGTAGTCCCCATGACGCCACACACCAGGGTAAACACCAAAATAAGCCTCCCTGTATTTTTTACCACCTGGGTCGTTCCAGAAATAAAGCGGCATAGGCGGGACAGCCGCTTCGCAGACGAGTTCTCCTTGTTGGTCAAATACCGGACGACCTTTTTCATCATACGCTTTCACCTTCATCCCTAAACCCGGCCCCTGCAATTCACCAGCGTATACAGGCTGAATCGGACTTCCGGTGAAAAAACAGCCATTGATGTCTGTACCACCTGAACTTGAATTAAAATGCAGGTCCCTCTTAATTTCCTTGTACACGTACTCAAACCCTTCCGCCGAGAGAACGGAACCAGTTTGCCATATCTCTTTTAATGATGACAAATCGTAATCATTAGCCGGCTTAATGTGTTCGTTCTTGAGGTAGTTAATGTAACTGGCGCTGCAGCCAAACATGGTGACTTTTTCATCCTGAATCAGCTTCCAAATAGCCCCCGGCCCAGGGTAGGCGGGATTACCATCATACAAAATAATGGTGTTACCTGTGGCCAAAGAAGTCAGCATCCAGTTCCACATCATCCAACTACAAGTGGTGATAAAGAAGTGAACATCATCTCGCTTCAAATCGGTATGGATTATCGACTCCTTCAGTTGGTTAACCAGAATTCCGGCCGCTCCTTGAACGATGCACTTCGGCTTGCCAGTCGTCCCTGACGAAAACATGATAAACAAAGGATGGTCTGCGGGTAACTGTTCAAATTGAATTTCGGGCGTCCCTCCTGATAGGAAATCGTCATAATATACGGAGTTAGGAATATGGCTAATGTCGGGTTTTTCTTCCCTGTAGCGGGCCACTACCACTTTCTCAATAGAGGGTATCCCCTTTACAATTTCAGCAGCGCTATAAAGGGAATCGAACGCCTTCCCTTTATAGAAATAGCCGTCAACGGTAAATAAAAGTTTTGGTTCGATTTGACCAAAGCGATCAATGGCTGCTCCAGAACCGATATCTGTGGCACACGAAGCCCAGACAGCACCAATACTCGTGCTGGCAAGCATTGCCACCGCTGTCTCTATCATATTAGGCATGTAGGCAGCTACCCTGTCTCCAGGCTTGAGTCCTATTCCTCGGAGAGATTCTGCCAGGCGTCCTACAGAGTTATACAGTTCAGCGTAACTCATCTTAGCTGACTTTTGAGTTTCTCCTTTGAATATGAAGGCTGTATTCTTATCCCTGTATCTCAATAGATTTTCGGCGAAATTTAGCCTCGCTCCAGTGAACCATTTTGCACCGGGCATCTTAGTTACATCGTCAGCCACTACTTCGTAACCTTTGGAGGCCTTCACCCCCACAAAATCCCACACAGAAGCCCAAAAATCCGGTATCTTGTCTACGGACCAGTCATAAAGCTCCTTATATAAATGAAAGTTTTGCTTATATCGTTTATTAACAAAGTCTATGAACTTGGTTATGTTGGCATTCCTCTTTCTTTCCTCCGTCGGCTCCCAAAGTAACTTGCCCATGTCGTCCTCCTTTTGTTTTATCGGTGTTTCTGCTAATTAGCTCGCTACCGATTACCTGCCTAAGACCGGGCACCCACATCATTGACTAGAGGGATCCAGTATACATCAAGAATTGTGTTGGTGGGATCTTCGGTGCGGAAGCAAGCCTGCACTTTCATGCCTATTTCTGGTGTCCCGTATTGCAGATAGCCCTTGAATATAGTGCACACGCCAGGCAACTCAACGTCAACCTGGAAATAGGGGGTAGTGAGCTCTATACCAACGCCAGCGTACTCCACACGCGCATAGGTGTGCACCGTACCGATTACTGGTTGGGGCAGCTCTTCCCAGGCCATAGGCTGGTTACAGTCGGGACAGTCTGCCCGTGGCGGAAGCCACAGCCTGTGCTCCCCACATTCAGGATTGGTGCATCTGGTAGCTAGTAATTTGCCTTTCGTCAGACCTTCGAAAAACGGGGAAAGTTTCCCATAAGTATGCCTGTGGGCCAGACTCCTCGGCCACTCTATCACTATGGCTGGTTCGGATTGAAGCACCTTTGCGGGTTTGCCAGTATACGTAGTTATCTTGCCTTTTGATGCCATAATTATCCTCCTTTAAAAAGCCTTCCTGAGAATGCCTACCGTTACATGCGACCCGACACCGGCGTGGGATACCCACAGTGCCTGCTTAGCATCAGGTACCTGGAGGCTCTTCCAGTCTTCGGGCTTCCTCTTGCCAAAAGACTCCCAAATCTTGGGGTCGCCATGGAACTTATCATACTTGCCCTGTAGTTGCCAGAGGCATTCGACTCCTTGAAAGATGCCAGTTGCTCCTACAGCATGCATGGTGCCTATCAACCCTCCCGACAGATTGGATGGACATTTACCACCGAAATAGGCATCCCCAGATTCAATGTAATCAGGTTCCTGTCCATAGGGACGGAGTCCGATGTCTCCATAAGTTTGGATGTCACTTATGGTAAATGCATCATGTAGCTCCACCAGGTCAAGCTCCTCAAGCGGGTTAGTGATGCCAGCCATGTGGTAGGCAAAATAAGCGGCAAATCGTGCCGCAGCGAAGCTTTCAAATCCCGGCCACCTCTGCCCCTCCTTTTTGTGCAAGCCTTTATACATATCGGAGGTCTCGTGTGGCAGCAACGGGATTTCCATATCTCTACGGTCCGCTACCCTCAAGGTATGGCTTCCGCCGGCTATGAAAAGCTCGAAAGGTTTATCGGTCAATTTATAGGCAGTTTTTTCATCGCAAAGTAGCATGCAGGCGGCACCATCTGTCATGGCACAGCATTCCAGGAAACGTAACGGGTAGGTTGACATTGGGCTGTTAAGTACATCTTGGATTGTGTATTTGCCCGGTTGCTGAGAATACGGCGAGTAGTAAGCGTAGAGGTGATTCTTGACTGCCACCTTGGCTCTAGTCTCCTCGGAGAGGTTGTAAGCCCAGGCGAAACGGACGGCCATAGGAGCATAGTAGGCAGCATAAATACGGGAAAGCCTGGTCTCAAAGTCTTTACAGGCTGCGTTAGCAATGTAGTAATTGCCTGTTCGTGTATCCACTTCAGACATGCGCTCCCAGCCTACAACTAACGCCACATCAGCATATCCACTGGCTATCGCCATAGCAGCTGTCAGTACTGTGGAGCCACCGGTAGCCCCACCAGTCTTGATACCTATATCATACATCGGGTCAAGACCGAGGTAGTCAGTGACCTTGGCTTCGCACAGGAGCTGGTCTTGAAAGTGGTCGGCAAATTCACCACAGGCAAGAAAGTTGATTAATCCCTTGATTTCCACTGGAGAGAGCTTTAAATCATTATTCTCCAACATCTGACGGAATGCCACCATCACCTGCTCTTCGAGCTTCATCTCCGGGCAGAACTTCTTATAATTCGTCAGACCCCCAGCGACGGCAAATACCTTCCTGTTCCATTTGGGAATGCGCAAGTTACCTTCTTTCAAAGTAATCATTTGGATAACTCCTTTCTCTGTTTGTTGGCAACAACAGTGTTCTTGTCTGCCGTAATCGCCCTCAACATAGCATCGGCCTGTTCCTTTACATATGTTTCGAAAGTCCAGCGTTTTCTCAGGTGCCAACGCCTGAGGGCCCAAGCATGCCCAAGAACGACTATGTCATGGGCAATCAGCTTGGGATCATTAGTATTAAACTCACCCTCTTCAATGCCTCTTGTCAGCAACTTCTCAAATACAGCCAATATACGCGCTTCGGAGTCGAAAATGATTTGCCGGGCATTGTCTGGCAAATTTTTCGTTTCCTGATATGCAAATAGAGTAATATCTTGATTGTCGTCATGCCATTCATAAAACTTTCTCATAAGCTCTACCAGAGCTATCGTTGGGCTCGCCGTTGCCAGCTCATTGGCCCAATCTTCCATGGAACCCGCCTGTTGTGACGTAGCACTATTAATAATCGAATAGAGGATCTCCTCTTTCGAACCAAAATAGTGATACAGCGCGCCGGCACTCATCTCGCAAGCTTTAGCCAACTCACGCATATTGGTCCGGTCATATCCTTTCCTAGTAAATGCTTTTGTAGAACAGCGAACTATATGATTTCTGCGCTCTTTGACTAAAGCCTCGTCGCTGCTAAAAGTGCGTATTGTGAACTCTTCAGACAATTTTCACCCGGGTAATTGAACGAACATTCAATCTACAACTGTTGCAGAACTATATCATCAGGTAGACCTTTTGTCAACAACATTTCCTGGCTGACCACATGGGCAAAACTCAGAAACATATTTCAGCAAGTTTCCCTTCAATATGCTCTATGGGGACATGATAGCTAAGGGATTGGTGGGACGGTTTCATACTCAATAGACCAGAAGGTTCAGTTTACGCATTTCATCTTAATGTGCATCTAAGTAACATTTCAAGCTTTTGCTGGATGCTGAACAAGTTGG
>Ga0068714_10005385_pt1 | contig 13611 bp, 10 predicted proteins | sample MTBNYHSulfiMetaG_FD_62988 | JGI IMG/M metagenome (GOLD analysis project Ga0068714, IMG submission 62988) | Enrichment culture microbial communities from rom New York Harbor, USA that are MTBE-degrading - MTBE-NYH (New York Harbor Sulfidogenic)... | ecosystem: Environmental > Aquatic > Marine >... | reverse complement strand
TCTCCTCTCCGAGATTGAGGTCGTCGGCCAGAGGGACGGCCTTTTGGAGCTGGTCTGCTCTTCCGGGCTGAAAATGAGCCTGCCCCTGGGAGAGAGGGAGGTTTCGCCCCGGGTCAGCCTGGCCGTCCGTCCGGAGCGGATTTGTGTTTTAGCCGAGGGGGAGAAGCGGGATCAGGTTTTCCAGGGGCTGGTGGAGGAGGTGGTCTACCTGGGCGACACCTATCGGTACAGCATCCTCCTGGCCGGCTGCCAGCCGGTGACCGTCAGCGTCAAGAACGACCGGTCCCGCTCGGTTTTGCATAAAGGAGAGGAGGTCTTGGTTGGTTGGAACAACGGGGACGTGAACCTTCTTTGACGGAAGGGAGTGGACCGAGCGGCTGGACGGCCCGTCGGGTCCAGGGACGTTTCGGGTTTCCAACCGGGGGTCGATTTGACTGTCAACTGCTTAACGGGGGAGGAAACATGACGAAAAAATTAACAGTTTCAATCGTGTTAGGGGTCTGTCTTTTTTGGCTCGCCGGGGCCCAGGCAGCCCCGATCGTCATCAACGTGGACGGCGGGGCCAACCTGGAGACCCTGAAGAAAACCGTCTTCAACCCCTATATGAAGGAGATCGGCAACAAGATCATCTTCGAGCCGGGGGCCAACTTCGCCAAGCTGCGGGCCATGGTCAAGAGCGGCAACGTGGTCTGGGACCTGGCCGAGGCCTGGAGCCAGGACCTGGTCATGTCCCTGGGAGCCGAGGGGGTTCTGGAGGAGATCGACTACTCCATCGTCGGCAGCGGGCTCTACGGGGTCAAGAGGGAGGATCTCTATGAGGCCATAACGACCAAGTACGGGGTCGGCGACGGATTCTACTCCACTGTCATGGGCTACAACGCCGAGAAGTTCCCCCAGGGCAAGGGCCCCCAGAGCTGGGCCGATTTCTGGGACGTGGGCAAGTTCCCCGGGCCGCGGGCCCTCCAGAAGGGCCCCTGGAACAACCTGGAGTTCGCCCTTCTGGCCGACGGCGTGCCCCGGGACAAGCTCTATCCCCTGGACGTGGACCGGGCCTTCAAGAGCCTGGACAAGATCAAGCCCCACGTCAAGGTCTGGTGGGAGTCGGGGGCCCAGCCGGTCCAGCTCCTCAACGACAAGGAGGTCGATATGACCTCCATCTGGAACGGCCGGATCTACACCATGATCAAGGAGGGGGCCAAGGTGGCCATCTCCTGGCAGGACGCCGTCCTGATGGCCTCGGCCTGGGTGGTGCCCAAGGGCGCGCCCAACAAGAAGCTGGCCATGGAGTTGATCCAATGGTACCTCAAGCCCGAGCCCCTGGCCCGGCATGCCGAGATCATCGGCTATCCGGGAAACAACAAGAAACTGTACGACTACATGGACAAGAAGTACGCCGTCAACCTGCCCACCTACCCGGCCAACTACGACGTGGCCGTGCTGCCCGACTACAACTGGTGGCGGGAGAACCGGGACCAGGTTACCGAGCGCTGGAACACCTGGCTGTTGAAGTAAGGAACTATCCGTAGAACTCTCCCCGGGCTTCCAGCCCGGGGAGAAGGGGATAGGGACTTGAACCACGCTTCTCCCATAAAAACACCATTCCGGCTCAAGCCGGAGCTGGTCAAGTACGCCCTCCTCCTCCCAGTCCTGGCCTACCTGACCGTCTTCTTCGCCTATCCTCTTTTCAAGCTGCTCCTGGTGAGCGTTTTCGATCCGACCTTCACCCCGGCGCACTATCTCAGGATTTTCCAAAAGGCCCTCTATCTCAAGGTCATTCTCATCACTTTCCGTTTGGCATTTATCTGCACCCTCATTTCGCTGGCCCTGGGCTATCCCCTGGCCTTTCTTCTCAACCGGGTCAGCCCCGGGACCCGGAACATCCTGATGATCTTCATCGTCCTCCCCTTCTGGACCAGCATCCTGGTCCGGATCTACGCCTGGATGGTCATCCTGGGCCGGTTCGGGGTTCTCAACTCCTTCCTGCTCAAGCTGGGTCTCATCACCGAGCCCTTCAACCTGCTCTATAACAGCTTCTCGGTGACCGTGGGCATGGTCCACTACCTTTTGCCCTTCATGGTTTTCGCCCTTTACAGCGCCATGAGCGGCATCGACCAAGACCTGATCAAGGCGGCCTACAACCTGGGGGCCAGTCCCTTCAAAGCCTTCCTCAAGGTTTTCTTCCCCTTGAGCCTGCCCGGGGTGGGGGCCGGCTGCCTGATCGTTTTCATCCTTTCCCTGGGCTTCTTCATCACCCCGGCCCTTTTGGGCGGCCGGAAGGACCTGATCATCAGCATGCTCATCGAGAACCAGGTCAACGTCCAACTCAACTGGGCCTTTGCCTCGGCCCTGGGGCTGGCCCTGCTGGTCTTCACCCTGGTCCTGTTCAACATCGCCAACAGGTATCTGGGCATCAGCCGGATATGGGGGGCCAGGTCGTGAGGACCGGAAACGAAAATCAGCGGCGCCGGCTCCGCCCGCCCGGAAAAGGGATTTTGGAGCTGGCCTACTACGTCTTTTGCGGCCTGATCCTGCTCTTTCTGATCGCCCCGCTGTTCATCGTCATCCCCATCTCCTTCAGTCCGACCCAATTTTTGGAGTTCCCCCCCAGGACCCTCTCCCTGCAGTGGTACCGCAACTATTTCTCCAGCGTCGAGTGGGTCACCGGAACCATCAACAGCCTCCAGGTGGCGGTCATGACCAGCCTCCTCTCCACCGCCCTGGGCATCACGGCCGCCCTGGCCCTGACCCGGCATCGCTTCAAGGGCGGCAACCTGATTCATTCCTTCCTGATCTCGCCGATGATCACCCCGGTCATCATCGTGGCCATCGCCATCTACTTTTTCATGTCCCGCCTCCACTTGGTCGGGAGCGTCTATGCCCTGGCCCTGGCCCACACCGTCTTGGCCATTCCGGTGGTCGTGGTGACCGTCTCGGCCGCCCTCCAGGGCTTCGACCGGACCCTGGAGCGGGCCGCGTTGAGCCTGGGGGCCAACCCCTTCCAGACCTTTTTCAAGGTCACCTTCCCCATTATCCGGCCGGGGGTCATCTCCGGGGCCCTGTTCGCCTTCATCACCTCCTTTGACGAGGTGGTCATCGCCATCTTCGTGGCCACCTATCGCTCCCTGACCCTGCCCAAGCACATGTGGGCCGCCTTGAGACAGGAGATAGACCCGACCATCGCCGCGGTGTCCACCCTCCTGGTGACGGTCACCATCTTCCTGCTGTTGACCATCGCCTTTCTCCAGAGGCGGGCCGCCCGCCTGGTGGGGACGGCCGAATCGGGAAAATAGCCACCTGAAAAACAACTGAAGGAGAGTTTTCATGCCTGAGGTCTTCGGAAAAATCATGAATCTGGTCATCGCCGGCAACGGCGGGGAACTCAATGACGCGGTCCGCCGCGCCCTGGACGACGGCCTGGAGGCCGGCGAGATTCTGGCCCAAGGCCTTATTGCCGGGATGAACGAGGTCGGCCGCCGGATGAAGTCCGGGGAGATGTTCATCCCCGAGGTCCTCTTGTCCGCCCGGACCATGCAGGGCGGTCTGGACATCCTCAAACCCCACCTCTCCGAGGACGCCGCCTCCCGGGCGGGGACCATCGTCATCGGCACGGTGGAGGGCGATCTCCACGATATCGGTAAGAACCTGGTGGCGATGATGCTCGAGGGGGCCGGCTTTAAGGTCATCGACCTGGGCGTTGACGTCAAGGCGGAGGCCTTTGTCGAGGCCATCAAGACCCACAAGCCGAACCTGGTGGGCATGTCGGCTCTTCTGACCACCACGGTGGCCAACATGAAGAAGACCATCGAGGCCATCCAGGAGGCCGGCCTGCGGGACAAGGTCAAGATCATGGCCGGCGGGGCTCCGGTCACCCAGCGGCTGGTGGTGGAGGAGTTGGGGGCGGACGGCTACGGGGCCAGCGCCTCCGAGGCGGTGGATCGGGCCCGGGCCCTGATCGGCTGAACCAGCCATCAATGAAAGCGGGGAAAAGATCATGAAAGCCAACTATATCCAGTTTAAAAGTCCCCAGTTCAGGGTCCTGTCCGACAAGCAGATCGACGAGCTCCACTTCGCCTCCCTCCAGATTCTGGAACGGACCGGGGTGTCGATCCACGCCGCCGAGGCCCTGGACCTGCTGGGTCAGGCCGGGGCCGACATCTCCGACCCCAAGCGGGTCAGGATCCCCTCCCTCCTGGTGGATCAGGCCCTTCGGACCGCGCCCAAAAACATCACCCTCTACACCGTTGACGGACAGCCCTACACCCATTTGAACGGCACCCGGAGCTACTTCGGGGCGGTGGTGGACCAGCCGGACATTCTCGACCCCCACACCGGCCGGCGCCGGCCCCACACCGTGGAGGATACAGCCGCCCTGGTCCGTCTCATCGACGCCCTGCCCAATATGGCCTGGGTAATGAGCAGCTCCCTGGTTCACGGCCTGCCGCCGGAGGTGGCCGAGAAGGTCATCCAGCTCCAGTGCGTGATGAACTCCAACAAGCCCTTCGCCTCCTCGACCCTGAACACCGAAAACCTGAAGGGCATCCTGGAGATGTGCTACATCGTCTCCGGCGGTCAGGCCAACCTCAGGGCCAAGCCGTTCTACGTTAATTCGGTGGAGCCGACCACGCCCCTGGTCCATAACCGGGAATCCCTGGAGATGAGTCTGATCTGCGCCGAGGCGGGGGTGCCCAACATCGTCTTCAGCATGCTCATGGCCGGGGCGACCTGCCCGGCCACCCCGGCCGCCGCCCTGGCCGTGGCCAACGCCGAGCTGTTGAGCCACCTGGTCGTCACCCAGCTCAAGCGGCCCGGGGCCCCGGTCATCTACGGGGCCGAGCCCAACGTCATGGACATGCGGACCTCCATTTTCCCCTACGGCTCGCCGGAACTGTGCCTCTGGTGCGCGGCCATGACCGAGCTGACCCACTCCTACGGCCTGCCCATGTTCGGCACGGCCGGGACCACCGACTCCAAGCTGGTCGACGCCCAGGCCGGGGTGGAGGTGACCCAGCAGGTCATTATGTCCGTCCTGTCCGGGGCGGATCTGGTCCACGACGTCGGCCTGGTGGATCACTGCTCGATGATCTCGCCGGAGCTGATGGTCCTGACCGACGAGATCGTCGGCATGGTTCGGGTAATGACCGGCGGCATCGAGATCAACGACGAGACCCTGGCCCTGGACCTGATCGACCGGGTCGGACCGGGGGGTAACTTCCTGGCCGAGGAGCACACCCTCAAGCACTTCCGGAAGCACTGGGTCCCGACGATCATGGACCGGAGCCAGCTCTCCATCGAGGAGACCGGGACGCCGGTCAAGCACTGCCAGGACCTGCTCCGGGAAAAAACCCTCAAGCTGATGGCCGGGCACCAGCCCCCTTCCCGCCCGGAGGAGATGGTCAAGGAGATCAAGAAGCTGGAAAAATCATGGTTCGACCGGGCCGGTCTGCCCTACAAGTATCCCTCCCTGGGGTGAGACGGGCCAAAGCTCAAGCCCGCCTTTGACAACCCCTCCCCGATGGCCCCCTCCCCTCCCCGCGGGGAGGGGGCCCTTTTCCCCTTCCTTAAAAAACGATCTTGACCGTCTCCCGGAACGATTTTCTTCTTGACTGTGATCATATGATCATAGATCATGTGATCACGGTTCTTGAGAGACGAACACCCACCCAAACCAGCAGACCGACCCCCGGACTTATCCGGGGTCATGAGCCGCCGGGCAATGGGGGCCCAGCCTCGGGCTCGGCCGACCTGTTCCACGGAACCGCAGGGTTGCTCCGGCCGGAGCGCAAGGGGGAGAGATGAAGCTGAAGGACAAGGTGGCCCTGGTTACCGGGGCGAGCTCGGGCATCGGCCAGGCTTCGGCCGTGGCCCTGGCCCGGGAGGGCGCGGCCGTCGCGGCCGTCGGCCGCAACCAGGCCCGGCTGGCCGAAACGGCGGGGATGATCGAGGACCAGGGCGGGCAGTGCCTCAAGATCGAGGCCGACCTGCTCAAGCTGGACCACATCGACCGGCTGGTGGACCAGGTCCTGGGCCGGTTCGGCCGGATAGACATCCTGGTCAACAGCGCCGGGGTTTTCGAGACGGCCGAGTTCACCCAGGTCTCGGAGGATTTCTTCGACCGGACCATGGACGCCAACCTGAAGGGGCTCTTCTTCGTCACCCAGCGGGTGGTCAAGGAGATGAAAAAGGCCGGCAAGGGCAAGATCATCAGCCTGTCGTCCATCGGCGGGGGCACGGTGGGCTTTCCCACCGGCTCGGTCTACTGCGCCTCCAAGGCGGCCATCGCCGCCCTGACCCAGACCCTGGCCGTGGAGCTGGCCCCCTTCAAGATCAACGTCAACTGCATCTGCCCCGGGAACGTCTTGAGCCCCATGAACCAGGAGCTCTTCAAAAGCAAGGAGTACGAGGCGGCCATGCTGGCCCTGACCCCCTGGGGCCGGATCGGCCGGACCGAGGACATCACCCCGGGGGTGGTCTACCTGGCCTCGGACGAGGCGGACTACGTCACCGGGATCAAGCTGGTCATCGACGGCGGCTGGTCCTGCCCCTAGGCGGCGGAAAGGATAGGCACCATGCGCTTGGCGGTGGATACAGGCGGTACCTTCACCGACCTGGTTCTGGAGAACGACGACGGTAGTTTGCGGATGTTCAAGTCGCCGACCACCCCCCATGATCCGGTGGAGGGGATCCTCGACGCGGTGGAGACCGCGGCCGAGAGCCTTTCCCTGGAGGTGGGGGAGCTCCTCGGCCGGAGCGAGATGTTCATCCACGGCACCACCCACGCCATCAACGCCGTCATCACCGGCTCCACGGCCAAAACGGCCCTCCTGACCACCAAGGGCCACCAGGATGTCCTGGTCTTAAGGGAGGGCGGCCGGATCGAGCCCTTCAACATGAACGTCCCCTTTCCCAAGCCCTATATCCCCCGGGCCCTGACCTTCGAGGTCCCGGAGCGGATCGCCTCCGACGGCCGGGTCATCCAGGAGCTGGACGAGAAGGCGGTCCGGGAGATCATCTCCCGGCTGAAGGAGCTGAAGGTGGAGGCGGTGGCCGTCTGCCTCCTCTGGTCCACGGTCAACCCGGTTCACGAAAACCGCATCGGCGAGCTGCTCTCGGAGGTCCTGCCCGGCCTGCCCTGTACTCTCTCCCACGTCCTCAACCCCATCCTCAGGGAGTACCGCCGGGCCAGCTCCACGGCCATCGACGCCTCCCTCAAGCCGCTGATGACCAGGTACCTGGGCGGGCTCAACAAGAGGCTGACCGAGGCCGGCTTCAGCGGCCGGCTGCTGATGCTGACCTCCAAGGGCGGGGTGATGGACTTTCAGGAGCTGGCCGCGGCCCCCATCCACGCCATCGGCTCCGGGCCGTCCATGGCCCCCATCGCCGGGCAGCATTACGCCAGGCTCGACGCCGGGGCCGACACGGTCATCGTCGCCGACACCGGCGGGACCACCTACGACGTCAGCCTGGTCCGGCGGGGGGTCATCCCCATGACCCCGGAGACCTGGATCGGGCAGAGGACCAGGGGCCACATCGTCGGCTTCCCCTCGGTGGACGTCAAGTCCATCGGCGCCGGGGGCGGCTCCATCGCCTGGGTCGACTCGGGCGGGCTGCTCCACGTGGGCCCCCAGTCGGCCGGGGCCGTGCCCGGGCCGGCCTGTTACGGCCAGGGCGGGGCCAAGCCCACGGTGACCGACGCGGCCCTGGTCCTGGGCTACATCGATCCGGACTTCTTCCTGGGCGGACGGATGAAGCTCTCCCGGGACCTGGCCGTAGAGGCCATCGAGACCGGGGTCTGCCGTCCCTTGAGGCTGGAGCTGATGGAGGCCGCCTCGGCCATGATGACCCTGGCCACGGAGAACATGGTCGGGGCCATCGAGCAGATCACCATCCACCAGGGGCTCGACCCCCGGGAGGCGATCCTGCTGGGGGCCGGCGGCGCGGCCGGGCTGAACTCGGTGGCCATCGCCAAGCGGCTGGGCTGCACCAACGTCCTCATCCCCGAGGTGGGGGCCGCCCTGTCGGCCCAGGGGGCCCTGATCTCAGACCTCCACGCCGACTACCGGGCCCTGTTCTACACCACCACCGACAACTTCGACTATGAGGGGACCAACGCCGTCCTGGCCGGGTTGATCGGACGCTGCCGGGCCTTTATCCAGGGGCCCGGGGCCGGGGCGGTCAGCAGCTTGATCGAGCTGACCGCCGAGGCCCACTACCAGAGCCAGGTCTGGGAGATCGACGTCCCGGTGGACCTGGAGAGCTTTAAGGGGCCGGAGGACGTGGCCCGGGTCCGGGAGGAGTTCGACCGGGTTCACGAGGAGGTCTTCGCCTTTCGCGATCCCGGCTCGGAGGTCCAGTTCGTCTGCTGGCGGGCCGCGGCCAGGTGCCGCCTGACCGATCGCCAGGTGGGCCGGCTGGTCTCCGGCCGGGAGGCCGGAAGCGAGCCCTACACCCGGCCGGCCTACTTCAAGGACCGGGGGTTGATCGACACCCCGGTATTCCGCTTCGGGGGGCTCGAGCCCGGCCGGTCCCTGGACGGGCCGGCCATCGTCGAGTCGCCCTTCACCACGGTGGTCATCGAGCCCAACTCCCGGGTGACCAAGACCGACAGCGGCAGCCTGTTCATCACCGCCGACTGCACCTTGGAAAACCCCGGGCGGTAAGGCGACAGGGAAAGGCAGAAAAAATGACCGGCGATCCAAGCCCCAAGTCCTCCCCGGCCATCGACCCCATAACCCTGGCCGTCTTGAACAAGCGTTTCGAGGGGGTCACCACCAAGATGGCCAACACCCTCCTCCGGACCGGCCGGTCCGGGGTGTTGAACCTGGCCCGGGACTTCTCCACCAGCATCGTCACCGCCGACTGCCGGTTGCTCACCGGGGCCGAGTCCCTGCCCATCCACTGCCTGGCCGGGGCGGACCTCATGGCCCGGGCGATGATGGATCTCCATCCGGTCCTTAATAAGGGCGACGCCTTTCTCCACAACTCGCCCTACCACGGCTGCTCCCACCCGGCCGACCACACCGTCCTGGTCCCGGTGGTGGACGAAGGGGGAGCCCACCGCTTCACCGTCTGGGTCAAGGCCCACCAGGCCGACTGCGGCAACCGGGTCCCGACCACCTACGTCGGGGACGCGGTGGACGTCTACAACGAGGGGGCCCTCATCTTCCCGGCGGTCAAGATCCAGGAGAACTACCGGGACAACGCCGACCTGATCCGGATGTGCCGCCTGCGCATCCGGGTGCCGGATCAATGGTACGGCGACTACCTGGCCATGATCGGCGCGGCCCGGATCGGCGAGCGGGAGGTTCTGGCCATGGCCGGGGAGTACGGCTGGGACGTGCTCCACGCCTTCACCGAGCAGTGGTTCGACTACTCGGAAAAACTCATGGTCGAGGCCATCAGAAAGATGCCCTCCGGCAAAGTGGTGGCCTCCAGCACCCACGACCCGGTCCCCGGGACGCCGCCGGAGGGGATCAAGATAACCGTCGGGGTGGAGATCGACTCGGTCAGGGAGATGATCGAGGTCGATCTGACCGACAACCCGGACACCATGCCCTGCGGCCTGAACCTGAGCGAGGCCTGCGCCCGGACCGCGGCCATGATCGGCATCTTCAACTCCATCAAGGCCCAGGTCCCGACCAACGCCGGGGCCTTCCGCCGGATCAGGATCCAGATCCGGCCGGACTCCGTGGCCGGCGGGGGGAGGCACCCCACCAGCATGTCGGTGGCCACCACCAACCTGGCCGACCGGGTCAGCAACTCGGTCCAGCGGGCCTTCTCCCTGATCCAGGACGGTCTCGGCCTGGCCGAGTGCGGGCCGATCCTGCCCGCCTCGGTGGGGGTCATCTCCGGGGTCGACCCGCGCAACGGGGACGCGGCCTTTGTCAACCAGGTTTTTCTCATCTTCACCGGCGGAGCGGCGGCCCCGGCCACCGACTCCTGGGTGACCATCGCCCACGTGGGCAACGCCGGGATGTGCTTCATCGACAGCGTCGAGCTGGACGAGCTGAACTTTCCCATCATCGTCAAGGGCCGCTGGCTGGTGACCGACACCGAGGGGGCGGGCCGGACCACCGGCGCCCCGTCGGGCTACTGCGAGTTCGGGCCCATCGGCGACCGGACCCTGGACGTGGGCTGGGTGGCCGACGGGGCGATCAACGTGGCCAAGGGCACCCAGGGCGGGTTGAGCGGCTCGCCGATCCAGAACTACCGCCGGGCCGTCGACGGAAAGCTGGAGAGCCTGCCCCCCTGCGCCATGATCACCCTCAAGCCCGGGGAGACGGTGGTCTCCTACTCGGCCGGCGGGGCGGGCTACGGACCGCCCTGGCAGAGGCCGGCGGCCAAGGTGGCCGAGGACGTGGCCGAGGGGCTGGTCTCCGCGGCCCGGGCCCGGGAGGTTTACGGGGTGGCGGTCGATGGTTCGGGCCGGCTCGATGAGCCGGCCACGGAGGAGCTGCGCCGGGGGATGGCCGCCCAGGGGGGTTGAACCGGGCGGCAGGATTCGCCGGGGTTGGAGCGGGGGCTGAGGGGAGCATCGCCGGGGCCCCACCCCAACCAGACCGGTCTTTTCAAGAATGAACAGGTCAACAAATCATTCTTCCAAAGGGGGTAAGCAATGGGTCGGAAAAAACTAGTCACCCTGATGCTGGCCGCGACCATGGCCGTTCTCCTGCTGGGCAACGGCCCGGCGGGGGCCGAGACCTTCCGCCTGACCTTCGGGTCGGTTTATCCGCTCAAGGCCGGGGTCTGGAACATCCTGACCAAGGACTTTCTGGCCGCCGAGATCACCAAACGGGTGGCCGCCCAGACCGGCCACGAGATCAAGTGGACCTTCGCCTACGCCGGCGCGGTGGCCAAGCACGGCGAGGTCCTGGAGGCGGTCCAGAAGGGCCTCTTGGACGTGGGCCTGATCACCACCCCCTTTGAGCCGGCCAAGCTGTTCCTCCACAGCCTGGGCTACTACGTCCCCTTTGCCAGCGTGGACACGGTCCTGGTCAACAAGATCACCAACCAGCTCTTCGATGAAGTGCCCTACCTGAGAGAGGTCTACGAAAAGGAGTACGGCCAGAAGCTGCTGGCCCCGGCGGTTATCGACAGCTACCACATGATCACCAAGTTCCCCTGGCAGAAGTTGGCCGACTTCCAGGGCCACAAGATCGCCGGGGCCGGGGCCAACCTGGAGTGGATCAAGGCCTGCGGCGCGGTGCCGGTCCAGTCCAACCTGGCCGAGGCCTACACCAGCCTCCAGACGGGGGTCTACGAAGGCTGGATCATGATCGTCGACGCCACCCTTTCCTACAAGCTCTATGAGCCGGCGCCCTACTACACCTTCTGCGACTTCGGCTCCAACCCGGCCACCAACATCACCATCAACCACGCCAAGTTCAACAGCCTGCCCAAGGAGGTCCAGGCGATCATCGTCCAAGTGGGCCGGGAGTACTCGGAGGAGGTGGCCAAGGGGTTGCTCAAGGTCCGGGAGCAGAACATCCAGAAGATGAAGGACCTGAAAATCAACCTGGCCACCGTGCCCTGGGATCAGAAGGTGGCCTGGGCCAAGGCCATGCCCGATCAGCCCAACGAGAGGGCCAAGGAGGCCGAATCCAAAGGGTTGCCCGGGATCAAGGTCATGGGCCGCTACATCGAGCTGATGGAGCAGGGCGGGCACAAGTTCCCCCGGGCCTGGAAGGTCGAGGGCTACTCCGGGCTGTAAGGGCCGTCCCTGCCGGGTCCGGGCCGCCCGGGGCGGCGGCCCGGCCCGGAGGGAGAGGGAGTGGACGGGAGGGTGGAGAGGATGACCGGCCAGGGGATCAAGCGCGGCTTTGTCCGCTTGGCCTCGGCGATGAACGCCGTGGCCTCGGTCTGGTACTTCGTGGTGATGATCCTGGTCACCGCCGATGTCATCGGCCGCTCCCTCTTCAACCACCCCATCACCGGCACCCCGGAGATAGTCAAGATCTCGGTGGTGGGGATGTTCTTCATCCAGTTCCCCCACGCGGTCTGGAAAGGCCGCCTCATCCGCTCCGACGTCATCCTCAACCGGTTGAGCCCCCGCCTCAAGGAGGCTCTGGTCATGCCCATCGAGCTGATGGGCCTGATCTTCTGTATCATCCTGGTGACCTCCCTCATTCCGGACACCATCAAGGCCTGGAGCATCCTGGAGTTCGAGGGGGAAGGGGCGCTCAGGGTGCCGACCTATCCCAGCTACACCTTCATCCTCCTGGGCGGCGTCCTGGCCGGGGGGATGTTCATCGCCCGGTTCATCAACTCCCTGAGACGCTTCCTGGCCGAGCCCGGCCGGGACGGCCGGGCCGGGCGTCACCGGGCGGCCGGTCAGGCCTGAAAGGATCGTCTTACCGTGGAACCGGCGACCATCGCCCTGCTGACCATCGCGGCCTTGATCATCTCCATCATCCTGGGGGTCTACATCGGGATCGCCCTGGCCCTGGTCTCGGTGGCCGGGATGTGGCTGATTACCGGCGAGCTGACCATCGCCATGGATCTGGTGGGCTCCACCGCCTACCGGGGGGCCATGGAGTACATCTTCGGGACCATCCCCCTCTTCGTCCTCATGGGCAGCTTCGCCAACCTGTCCGGCATCAGCCGGGAGATCTACAACGCGGCCTCCGTCCTCTTCGTCCGGATCAAGGGCGGCCTGGGCATCACCACCGTCGTGGCCAACGCCATCTTCGCCGCGGTGACCGGGGTCAGCATCGCCTCCGCGGCCATCTTCAGCAACATCGCCGTGCCCCAGATGAGGCGGTTGGGCTACGACAAGAAGTTCGCCCTGGGCACCGTGGCCACCAGCTCCATTCTGGGCATGCTCATCCCGCCCAGCCTGCTGTTCATCGTCTACGGCATCCTGACCGAGGAGGCTATCGGCTCCCTCTTTTTGGCCGGGGTCGTCCCCGGGCTGCTGGTGGCCGTCTGCCTTTCCATCCAGATCGTGATCATGGCCAAGCTGAAACCAAGCCTCATCGGCCAGGACCCACGGCTGATAGGCGGGCAGGCCTTGGAGGTCGAGCCGCGGCTGAGCCTGATCCTCAAGCCCTGGCCGGCGGCGGCCCTGATAATCCTGGTCCTGGGCGGTCTTTACGGCGGCTACTTCACCCCCACCGAGGCCGGGGCCATCGGCGCCTCGGGGACCTTTCTGCTGACCTGCCTCAAGGGGCGGCTGACCGGGAGCGGTCTGTGGCAAGCCCTCCTGGAGACCGGTTACACCATGGCCGCCGTCTTCCTCCTCTTCCTGTGCGCCCAGATGTACTCCAGGATGCTGACCATCAGCGGGCTGCCTTTTTTGCTGAGCGACCTGGCCACCTCCCTGGAGATCCAACCGGGCCTGGTGGTGGTGGCCTTCTGCGTCATCTTCCTTCTCCTGGGGGTGATCCTGGATTCGACCTCCATTCTCCTGGTCACCATCCCCCTCATGTCCCCGGTGGTCGAATCCCTGGGGTACAATCTGGTCTGGTTCGGGGTGGTCTCCGTGGTGGCCATCGAGGTCGGGTTGATCACCCCGCCCTTCGGCATGGTCGTCTTCGCCATGAAGGCCGCCCTGGGCGACGAGGCCTCGGTGGAGGAGATCTTCCGGGGCTCGTTTCCGTTTCTGCTGAACCTTTT
>Ga0068714_10005383_pt1 | contig 13612 bp, 12 predicted proteins | sample MTBNYHSulfiMetaG_FD_62988 | JGI IMG/M metagenome (GOLD analysis project Ga0068714, IMG submission 62988) | Enrichment culture microbial communities from rom New York Harbor, USA that are MTBE-degrading - MTBE-NYH (New York Harbor Sulfidogenic)... | ecosystem: Environmental > Aquatic > Marine >... | reverse complement strand
GCATTTACAGCCCTGGGGGGAGATCTCTCATCTCTAAGCCAGAACCCGGCAGGGCTTGGTGTCTACAGATCATCAGAGATGTCATTTTCACCCCAGCTCTTCCATATCAATACCTCAGCTGACTTTAACGGGCTGAGCGATGACTATATATATAATTTTAACCTGGGGCAGGCAGGTATTGCATTAAACCTTATCAATAACACCAATCAGTCGGGACTCATTACTCTTAATGCAGGCTATTCATTCAACAGAACCAATAACTTCAACTCGTCAATCAGGATACAGGGCAGAAACAATAACAGTTCAATGGCTGATTACTGGGCTGATCAGAGTTATGGGATTCATTATACCAACCTGGGAGGTGCTGCAGGAATTGCCTACGATGCCTGGGTAATGGATACAATCACCTGGTCGGGTGGAACAGAATATGGAACAGTTTTCTCCAATTACGGAGATAATCCGCCTTCAGTTTACGGGCAGAGCGTGCGGCGCCTTATCTCATATGAGGGATCTACCGGCGAGCATGCCTTTTCAATTGGCGGCAATTTTTCCAACATGATATTTTTTGGAGCCACCCTTGGTATAAGCAGTCTGAATTTCACAAGTCACTATGAGCATCTTGAATCGGCAAACTTTCCTCTTGCTTCAGGATTCAGCAACTTTACATATACCGATCATTATGAGAACAAGGCGACAGGATACACCTTCAAAATGGGTGCTATAATAAAACCCATTGAATACCTGAGGATTGGTCTGGCATTTCATTCGCCGACCATCTATAAAATCAATGAGTATTATTATGATAATATTACCTCATATTTCGACGACGGGGACAACTATAACTTCTCCAATGAGCCCATGCGTTACAGTTATGCCCTTTCAACTCCTTTCAGGGCTCTTGCAGGCGTGGCAGTGCAGATACAGAAACTGGGTCTGATAAGTGCTGATTATGAATTTATTGACTATGGATCTGCAAGATTCTCGGAAACGGGCGATGATTATGACTACAGCCAAAAGAACATGGAGATAAAGGGCACCCTGAAACCAGCCAGTAACCTTAGGCTGGGAGGAGAACTAAGACTAAACAAGTTCTACCTCAGAACAGGTTTTGGCTACTACGGCAAGGCATTTAAGGAAGGAGAAGATAACGAGGACCTTGATCATGTTTCACTCTCCTTTGGCGGTGGGTTCAGAGAGAGCAATCTTTTCATTGATCTGGGCTTTACAAACCTCAGGAACACACAGAAGTATTACCTCTATCCTGTGGGAGAAGGAATTGTGCCGGCACAGGCTGATTTCTCCGTAAACAGAAATATTATTGCGGTAACTTTTGGTTATAAATTTGGCTATTAATTCTTTGATTGACTTCCTTTTAAAGGGGCTGTTCCATATTTGGACAGCTCCTTTTTGCTATTGAATCCGGCTTCTCAGAAATTTCAAGGATTCCGGTCCCAGATTAAAAAGAAGATCAATTATGCTGAGTCCGGGTACGAATCCCGACTTATAACTGAAAACCTGAGTATATTCCCTAGTCTTAAAAAAAGGCGTTTTCCCGGGTCTTATAGTGTACCTGTAATCATTACCGGCAACAGAAACCGGATCGAAGAAGCCTGTATACTCAATTTGTGTCTTTATTCCGAGCAGATCCATGATTGTCTGCAGAAGATTATGGTTAAGATCGATCAGAAATTCCTCTCCTGAGAGGAGTATTTCTTCGAATCTCTCAAAATAGAACTGGAACCAGGGTGCAGAGCCATAGGAGGAGAGGATGGCTCTCAGGTGCACCTGTTGCCATCTTTTCGTATAATCTATCATCACACTGCTTACGGGGTTCTTCAGGGAATCTCCTTTCTTTACAGGCACTGTTAGTGTCAGGGGGCCATTTGAAGAGAGAATTCTGCATCTGTTGCGCCAGGTCTGTTTAATATAGTTTTCTTCCTTTTCGATAAATATTTTATCAGCGCCGGCGATCAGCAAAAAATAATCCAATGGAGGCAGATAGGCTGTCGATAGAAGTATTGTGCCGTCCATCTGCAGGAGGGTCATTTCATTCTGTTGATCATGCTTGCTGAGAATCCTGCTCCGAATCCGTTATCGATATTAACTACTGTCACTCCAGCCGCACAGCTCGTGAGCATAGCAAGAAGGGCGGAGATGCCACCGAAATTTGCGCCATATCCCACGCTGGTTGGGACCGCAATAACAGGTTTATCGACTAGTCCTCCTACTACGCTTGCCAGAGCGCCCTCCATCCCGGCAATAACCACTATTACCCTGCAGCTTTTTATTTCCGGCAGTTTATCTACCAGCCTGTGAATACCTGCCACCCCGGCATCGTATATCCTCACGACATTGTTTCCCAGAAGCTCTGCTGTGACAGCAGCTTCCTCCGCAACAGGTATGTCTGACGTTCCAGCAGTTATTACGGCGATGTTTGTTGCCGGAACATCAGGTTTCTTCTTCTGTATGCATATTATCCTTGCATCCCTGAAAAAAACTGCAGCAGGCTCAATGCTCCTTACAGCTTCATACATTTCTTCAGTTGCCCTTGTGCCGATAATGTTTGTTTCACGGAGAGCCATAACCCTGAAAATGCCGGCTACCTGGTCAATACTCTTTCCTGAGCAGTATACTATTTCAGGATAGCCTGTGCGTATTTCCCGGTGATGATCAATCTTTGCATATCCGAGTTCTGTGTAGGGAAAATTTTTCAGCTTTTCAAGGGCATCTCCAACGGTTGTTTTTCCGTTTTTTACCTCCTTTAGCAGTTTTTCCAGATCTTTTTGTGTCATAATCAAATTATTACTTTATCGGGATCGTTTCTCTTATATCCTTCAAGATCCAAAGTTATGTATCTGAATCCTATTTTCTTCAGGTTTTCAATGATTTGTTCCTTCCCGGGGTTTTTAATGATCTTTTCCATGAAACCCGGGAGGCACTCAATCCTGGCAAGAGTTCCGTGTACTCTTACACGTACACCCGGGCATCCTTTTTCCATCAGCATACTTTCAGCCTGTTCAACCATCTTCAGAGTTACCTCTTCCACTTTGACGTTATGTGGCAATCTTGTCAGGAGGCATGCATTTGCAGGTTTGTCCCATATTTTAATACCTTCATTATGAGATATCTGTCTGACGTCATCCTTTGTAAGCCCTGCTTCCATGAGAGGACTCCTTATTCCAAGCTCGCGCAGTGCCTTAAGTCCGGGACGGTATTCATACACGTCGTCTGCGTTGGTGCCGTCAGTAACATATTTATATCCATTTTTCCGGGCATAATCTGCTAACATTGTGAAGAGAATTCTTTTGCACAGGTAGCACCTGTTGTCAGGATTTGAAATTATCTCTTCGGGTATTGGCATTTCCACTATTTCATGAGGTATATTTCTTTCGACCGCAAACCTTAAGGCTTCCTCAATCTCCTGTTCCGGAATATAGGGAGTTTTAATTGTGACTCCCTTAATATCTTTTAATTTAAGGGAACGGGCACGGTGAAGAAGGAATGTGCTGTCAAGCCCTCCTGAAAAGGCAACGATAAAAGAATTGAGTTCTTTCAGTATTGAATCAAGATGTTTCAGTTTTCTGGTTGTCATTTTTCACAAATTTTGCCGGGAAAGGATGGCCATAATATTATTATAGACCTCCTTTACCGGTATGTTCTTTTCCCCGGCTATCCGTTTACATTCTTCGTATTCAGGTTTATAAGAAACCTCTTTGCCTTTATGGAATGCCCGTTTTACTTTTATTCTGCCATAGATCGTTTCGACGGTTTCAAGTTTTCTGGCGAGCGTCTCTTTCCTGAAAAAGAATGTACGGATACCTATTGATGTGGATTCTGTAAATATTATTTCCTTTACAATATCCAGAGATCCAATTTCGCAGATCACATTAAGCTTAATGCCCGGGCGCCCTTTTTTCATTATTATATTTGAAAAAAACACATCGGAAGCTCCTGCTTTAAAGAGTCTTTCCGACAGGAAGTCACAGAATTCTGGATTCATATCATCGATATTGCATTCGACAAGAACGGCATCGTGTCCTGTTGAGTTATTATCCGTCACCTTTCCGGTAAAAACTCTCAGCAGATTTGGTACGTCAGGGTGTTCTTTCTGGCCGATTCCGTATGCTGTTTTTTCTATCTCGTAAATATGACCGCTGCTGAAATGGGTACCAAGTGCTGCAATAATTGCTGCTCCGGTAGGTGTAGTAGCTTCAAAATCGACCCCGCCTTTTTTTACCGGTATACCCTGTATAATTTCCGCAGTAGCCGGAGCGGGAACAGGGAGCATACCATGATCGCACTTCACGAAACCACTCCCCAGTTCAACAGGTGATACATGTACCTCATCGACATTAAGAGCATTGAAGCAGATCGCTGCACCTGCTATATCGATAATGGAATCGACAGCGCCAACCTCATGAAAGTGAACTCTCTCCAAAGGTACTCCATGTACTTTGGCTTCTGCTTCTGCCACTTTCATAAATATTTTCATGCTTAACTCCTTTGTACGGTCATCAAGCAATGAGTTGTTTATTATCTTTTCAATATCAGAGAGATGCCTGTGATGATGCTCGTGTTGTGTCGCCTTTACCGTTACTTTGGTGCCGGATATTCCATGCCTCTGATCTTTCTCAACAATGATTTCCCATCCGTGCAGATGAAGTTTTTCCAGTTCGCCACGCAGGAAATCAGAGCTGACACCCAGATCGATCATGGCTCCAAGGTTCATATCTCCGCTTATTCCCGAAAAACAGTCATAGTATAAAATCTTCATGGTAATAATTATGCGTTTAGTTAAAGAAACAAATGAACCAACTGATTGTTATCTCAAAATGAAAAAATCAGGTGATCATTCTTTCGATGCTAAGATACTATTTAACATCATTTTCAAAAAAACAAAAAAAAGTCGTATCTTTCGGCCCTTATTCCTTAACCATCACTATATTCTGTGTAAAAAATGAAGAGAAGAGAATTTTTAAGAAAATCGGCCGGAGCGGGAATTGTTACAGGAGCTGCTATCTCCCTTGGAGGGTATAATAAGGTATGGGGGGCTTCTACTCAATCGAACAAGTACGATGTTGTCGCGGTTATGGGAGGCAATCCGGATGCAATGTTTGACCTGGGTATCCAGGAGCTGGGAGGTATGGGGACTTTTATTAAGAAAGGACAGAAGGTTCTGATCAAACCTAACATAGGATGGGATGTTATACCTGATCTGGCTGCAAATACAAATCCTCTCCTCGTTCGACGGATTATAGAGCATTGTATCAGAGCGGGTGCAAAAGATGTTTACGTTTTTGACCATACCTGCGATAACTGGGTCAATACCTACAGGAATTCAGGGATCGAACGGGCTGCAAAAGCAGCAGGCGCCAGGGTACTTCCGGGTAATACTGAGAATTATTACCAGCAAATAGAAATACCAGGCGGGGTAAAGCTGAAAAGGGCTAAAGTTCACCAGTTGCTTCTCGAGACGGATGTATGGATCAATGTACCCATCCTGAAGGACCATAATTCAACAAGGATGACAGCCTGTCTTAAGAATACCATGGGGCTTGTATGGGACCGCGGGTGGTGGCATGCCAACGATCTGCATCAGTGTATTGCCGACTATGCTCTCTATGAAAAAAAGCCTGTGCTCAATGTAATAGACTGCTATAATGTGATGGTTAAGAATGGTCCGAAAGGTGTATCCAAAGAAGATGTTGTGCAGATGAAATCTCAGATACTTACAACCGACTGGGTTGCAGGTGATGCAGCTGCCGCAAGGATGCTTGGTCTGGAACCTGAAAAGATCGATTATATTCCGATTGCTCATAAGACAGGGCTGGGAAACATGAAGCTCGAAAGCCTGAGCATTCAGAGAATTAAAATGTAAATATTAATGACATCTTCATTTTTACGGACTTTTCGCATAGTTTTTTCAGCGATCGTTCTGATATGTTTTTTATTGGTTTTCATCGATTTCAGGTACAGGATACCTGAAGAATACATAAATGTCCTGGTCTGGCTGCAGTTTATTCCTTCATTACTTAAATTTATTGATCTGGGAACAATTGCAGCAGGCGGATTTATTGCTGTCATTATTCTCACTCTGCTGACCGGACGCTCCTATTGCTCTTTCCTCTGTCCGCTTGGAATAGGTCAGGATCTCTTCAGCAGGGTGGGGGGTAGCTTCAGGAAAAAATTCAGACGATACGGTTATAAAAGACCTCATACCGTTATCAGGTACTCGCTTCTGGCAATAACGTTGATTGTTTCAATTGTCTGGGGAATTTATCTGCTGACGCTGCTCGATCCATACAGTATCTTCGGGAGGTTCACCAGTTATTTTATTAAACCCGGGATGATGCTGCTGAATAATCTTGCTGCGGGTATTCTTTCCAGGTTTGATAATTATACCCTTCATCATGTGAATATTAAAGGCTGGCAACTTATATCATACTCTGTCCCTGCAGCATTCCTGATTCTTATCGGAACGCTTTCATTCGTTAAAGGACGCCTTTACTGCAACATGATATGCCCGGTCGGTACTCTCCTGGGTCTTATATCTAAGGTTTCCATTTTCAGGGTTAAGTTTGATGAGGAAAAATGCACCCGTTGCGGAAGATGTGCAATCGTATGCAAATCGTCATGTATAGATTTTCTGAAGCAGGGCATAGATTACAGCCGATGCGTTGACTGTTTCAACTGTATAAGGATCTGTCCCGACAAGGCTCTCTCTTACGGTCTTGTGAGAATCGGCGGGCACAAAGTGCACGAGACTGACAAGTCAAGAAGAAAAGTAATAGCAGGCGCTATTCTGGGACTGGCAGGCTACGGCAGTATGGCAAAGGCACAGGAAAAGACGCCCATTCCGCAGAATGCCACCACGGTAAGGGAAGAGAAGACATGTCCCGTAGCACCCCCGGGAGCAGGTTCCATTGAAGAGTTCAACAAGCTCTGTACGGCATGCTCACTCTGTATAACCCAATGCCCTAACCAGGTTCTCGTACCCGCAATCATGCAATATGGTCTGGCAGGTATCATGCAGCCGGTAATGGATTTTCACAAAAGCTTCTGTACATTCAACTGCACAAGGTGTACCGAAATATGCCCCACCAATGCCCTTAAACCTCTTGAACTGGAAGCCAAGAAACTGACTCAGCTCGGTAAAGTCTACTTTATTAAAGATAACTGTATAGTCAAGACCGAAAAAACAGCCTGCGGAGCCTGCTCAGAGGCATGTCCGACAAAAGCGGTTTATATGGTCCCCTATGAGGGTAATCTGTTGATCCCGGAAACAAACGTTGATATCTGTATCGGTTGCGGGCATTGTGAATATGCCTGTCCCACAGTGCCTTATAAAGCTATTTATGTCGACGGGAACCTTGTCCACGTGGCAGCTGAAAAACCTGTTATTAAGGAAGCTGAGATCAGCGCTCCTGAGGAGTTCCCGTTTTAGGAAGTTGGCAGTTGGCAATTGGCAGTTGGCAGTAACTGTTTCGTTGTTTATTTCATTTTTTTTCCTATATTAAACCTCTTATTTGTTATAAGGCAGATGAATCCTACACATATTGAACATATCGGCATCGCCGTCAAGGATCTGGAAGGCGCAATCAGCTTTTATGAGGAAGTACTCGGACTGAAATGCTATAATATTGAAGAGGTGCCCGATCAGAAGGTGAGGACAGCTTTTTTCATGGTAGGACAAACGAAAATAGAACTTCTTGAATCTACCGATCCTGAAGGACCAATAAGCAAGTTCATCGGGAAGAGGGGAGAAGGGATCCATCATATTGCTCTTGCCGTTAAGAACATTGAAGAGAAGCTTACTGAAGCCGAAGGCAAAGGGGTAATACTTATTGATCAGAAACCAAGGAAAGGGGCTGAAGGGCTTGATATTGCATTTCTCCATCCCAGGTCAACAAATGGTGTTCTGATAGAGTTTTGCGAGGATAGACTATTACATACCGGGGATGAATAAAACCATTGCAGTAACAGGAAATGCCGGACCTAAGGTACGATCCGACTGTGAGATCACACTTCAGCTTAACAATGGCGGAGGGATCACTATAGAACTGATATCAAAGGTAAAGGCCCTTTATGGTGAATCAATCGCTGATCTTTGCCGGCAAATTTTCGGTTTCTACGGGATAAGTAACGCTGATCTGAAAATAAACGATTCGGGAGCCCTCCCTTTTGTTATTGCAGCCCGCCTCGAAGCTGCAATTAAGAAACTTACAGGAACGGACAGAGAGTATCTTCCGGATTTCATTCCCGGAAACAGTTACACTACAACCCGCGACAGATTCAGATTAACCAGACTATATATACCGGGGAACAATCCTTCACTGATGATAAATGCAGGCCTTCATTCAGCAGACGGGATAATCCTCGATCTTGAAGACTCTGTTGCACCTGAAAGGAAGGATGAGGCAAGGATCCTTGTAAGAAATGCCCTGAGAAGCGTCAACTTCCACGGAGCAGAGAGGATGGTCAGGATCAATCAGGGATCACCCGGGCTTGAAGACCTTGATGCCGTTGTCCCCCAAAATGTTAATCTGATCCTGATACCCAAGTGCGAAGACCAGGAAAATGTCAGAATTGCTGACAGGAGGATTACAGATATCAGAAAGAGAACCGGATCTGCAAACCCGCTGTTTCTGATGCCCATCATAGAAAGTGCGCTTGGCGTTGAGAATGCATTTGAAATAGCTAAAGCATCTGATAACGTGGTTGCTATAGCCATAGGACTTGAGGATTATACTTCAGATATCGGTGTTCAGAGGACGAATGAAGGACTCGAATCTCTATATGCCAGAACAAGGCTTGTAAATACTGCGAAGGCAGCATCTGTTCAGCCAATAGACTCGGTTTTTTCCGATGTGGCTGACATGGGAGCTCTTGAAAGTGCCGTCAGGATATCCAGATCGCTCGGTTTTGAAGGGATGGGATGTATTCACCCGAGGCAGATTGCAGTGATAAAAAAGGGATTTGCTCCGTCAGCAGAGGAGATTGAGAGGGCTGAAAAGATAGTTATAGCCTGGGAGGAGGCTGTTAAGAAAGGTCTGAGTGTTGTCGCACTCGGATCAAAGATGATTGATCCTCCGGTAGTGGCCCGTGCACAGAAGACAGTTGACCTGGCAATTCGTATGGGTCTGTTACCTGCTGACCGGATTGACATAGAGGAGAGCAGGTAGAGGTTATTCGGTAATCAGTATTCGGTAATCAGTATTAGGTAATCAGTATTAGGTAATCAGTATTCGGTAAAATACAAGATAAGATGCGGGCAAAGAGTGTAATAAATGCAGCAGGCAGGGAAGTGCCGGTTGAGATTAACGGAGAGCCTGTAATTCCTTTCAAAGGGGTTGGAAAGCATCGGCCTGCCGGCAAAAAACATGCTCCTTCAATTCCATCCTTTGTGGATTATCCAACAGACGACAATAAGGTTATTCCATCACTCAGGGAAGCCCTGAAAAGATGCGGGCTGAGAAGCGGAATGACGATCTCAACACATCATCATCTGCGCGATGGCGACCTGATCAGCAATACTGTTTTTGACATTGCTTCCGGTCTCGGCGTAAAGGACCTCGTGTGGTTTCCTTCCGCCTCCTTTCCGTGTAATGAGCCATTGATCAGGTATCTCGAAGATGGCACCATCAACAGGATAGAAGGGAGCATGAACGGACCGTTGGGCCGCTTTGTGTCGGAAGGAAAAATGAAAGGAACAGCTGTTCTGAGGTCACATGGCGGGAGAGTACAGGCCATTCAGGATGGCGAGGTGAAGATTGATATTGCAGTGCTTGTTGCACCGTCAGCCGACCCGTTCGGGAATGCGCGGGGAACAGGCGGACCCTCCCCGTGCGGAGTGCTGGGATATGCCAAAGCCGATTACCTGTATGCAGACAAGGTGATTATTGTCACCGATAATCTCGTGGAATTTCCATGCTTCCCTATGGAAATTGAGGGTAATTATGTTGATTATGTTGTTACGGATAATATAGGTATACCGGAGAAAATAGTCTCCGGCACTACACAGATTACAAGAAGTCCCGACAGGCTGCTGATAGCTGAAATGACCGCCCGGTTTCTCGAAAAGTCAGGCTTACTTAAGGATGGTGTAGCGATGCAGGCCGGAGCAGGGGGTACTTCACTCGCAATTGCAGTCTTTATTCATGAAATCCTGAAAGAAAGGGGATGGAGATCGAAATTCGGATTTGGCGGAAGCACAAAGTATATGGTGAAAATGCTTGAAGAGGGCCAGTTGGGGTATATACTTGATGCACAGGCGTTTGATCTTGATGCTGTAAGGTCTGTTGAAGAGAACAGCAACCATGTTCCCTACCCGGTCTTTAATGCTTATAATTATCATTCAAAGGGTAATCTGACCAGCATGATGGATATAATGATCCTTGGTGCTACCGAAGTTGACGTGAAGTTCAACGGCAATGTTGTGACCCATTCTGATGGTTATCTTCTGCATGGCATTGGCGGCTGGCAGAACTGTCTTCATGCACGGAATGTTATTCTTCCGCTTCCGCTGTTCCGCGACAGGATTCCGGTAATAGTTGATGAGGTGACAACCCTTTGCGGCCCTGGCGAACTGATAGATGTAATCATCACCGAGAGAGGTATAGCTATTAACCCATTGAGGGATGATCTTCTAAGGAGTGTTGAAGGAAGCGGATTGCCACTACGGAGCATTAATGATCTTAAGGAGGAGGCAGAGAAGATCTGTGGCAAGCCCCGGAAAGCTCTTTTCGAGGAGGATATCGTGGCGGCAGTAAAGTGGGTAGACGGCACGGTGATAGATGTTATAAGAAAGATAAAAACACAATAGAAAAATGAAGAAGTATCAGTGTATCATTTGCGGATACAATTATGACCCTTACGAGGGCGAACCCGGGGTGGGTATAGAACCCGGCACGCCGTTCAATGAGCTGCCCGATGATTATTTATGTCCTGTCTGTGGTGTCGGAAAGGAAGATTTTGAGGAAACAGATGAATGATCAGAGAGTTCTGAAAATGTTCTTCATTATCCTTCAGGTATATTCCTGAGCACGTCGGTCAGCAGATCCCAGAACATCTGAACCGTATTGATCTCAATCTTCTCTTCAGGAGTATGAGCGCCCTTTATGGTAGGTCCGAAGGAGATCATGTCGATACCGTCGAACTTCTTGTATATAAGTCCGCATTCAAGTCCTGCATGTATTGCCCGCACCAGCGGTTCTTTCCCAAAGAGCCTCAAATATGAGTCGCGGGTGATCCTCAGTATCTCTGACTTAAGGCTTGGTTTCCAGCCCGGATAGCCATCGGATTGGTTCACTTCAGCCCCCGCCAGCTTCAGGCACGATGCAACTGATCCGGAGGCATCGGTTTTTGCAGATTCCAGGGAACTTCTCTGTGTGGTGACTATCCTGATTGTATTGTCAGTATCGAATCTGACAGATGCCAGGTTGGTGGATGTTTCAACCAGGTCCTCCATCTCTTTCGACCATGCTATGACACCGTGAGGGCAGCAGGCAAGTGCGTCTATAAACTTAGTCTGTGTCTCTTTATCCATAATATATGATGGAGGGTCTATGACTCTCATCGATATCTTCATACCCTTCTCGACGGCTCCATACTCTTCAGCCACACCTGCCTGGAAATTGTCGACCGAACCTCTGACATGGTCAGCAAATTCCTCCCTGAATACAATTTCGGCAAATGCTTCACGGGGGATGGCATTGCGGAGATTTCCTCCGTCAAACCTTGAAACGGAAATATCGTACCTGACAGCAAGATCCCGTAAAAGCCTGATCATTAGTTTGATGGAATTGGCATACCCCTTATGTATCTCGTCTCCGGAATGTCCGCCGCGCAGACCGGTTATCGATATCCCGAAAGCTGCCGATCCTTTTTCTGAAGGGTGAGGCTTGAATTTCAGCTTGCCTGTGGTATCCATGCCACCGGCACAACCTATAAATAGGATACCTTCATCTTCCGAGTCAAGGTTCAGAAGTATCCTTCCTTCAAAAAAGTCAGGCTGAAGATTTGTTGCACCCGTCATCCCCGTCTCCTCATCAACGGTAAACAGGGCCTCTAATTTGCCGGTCTTCAATGTTCTGTCCGTGAGGATCGCCAGCTGGGCCGCCATGCCGATTCCGTCATCGGCTCCAAGGGTGGTGCCGGCAGCTGTTACCCAGGTGCCATCTATAACAGGGGTGATGGGATCCTTATGCCAGTTATGTGGGTGATCGGAATTCTTTTCTCCCACCATGTCCATGTGACTCTGAAGAACTACTGTTTTTCTCTTCTCCATACCCTGATATGGAGGCTTTATTATCAGTATGTTCCCGACTTTGTCCTCTTTTGATTCCAGGTTATGTTTTTTTGCAAAACTGAGAAGATATTTGCGGATCTTCTTCTCATTTTTGCTCAGACGGGGTATTTTGCAGATCTCTTCAAAATAGACCCAGACAGGTGAAGGATTTAATTGCGACAGCAGACTCATCTCGGATTGTATAACACTGCCACAAAAATAGTATTTTTAACTTAATTGAAGTACAAAGATAAAGCCCGGTTATTTATTCAATTGTAACCTTTTTGACTGCCGTTACATCACCCAGCCATATCCTGCCTGATCCCTGAAACAGATCTTCCTTTGATATCTGGGAAGATAATCCCGGATATTTTATATAGAAATTGTATTCCCCGGCACTCAGAGGAGAACTGAATTCATAGTTAAAGGTGAATTGTCTGACCTCTCCAGGTTGTAAAACAGTCAACCAGTCCGGCGACCAGGTATTCAAAGGCGATGGTGCCTCATAATCTTTAATACTGTAGGTAAATTGTTCTTCCGTTACTTTTCTTACAAACAAGCCATTGGTGAAATAATGAAAAAGTTTGTTGCCCATTTTATCCGGATCTAGGATTAAGAGTGCAGATTCATCCATGTTTGTGATGGACAGTGTGAGTATGAAGACAGGATCCTGCCTTACGGATGAATTGATCTCTGCCCTTAGCCCGGAGTGTAACAGATTCTGATCTTTTAGTTTATCAATGATGCGGTCATCATTTCTCGGGTCAGGTTTATTCTGTTCTCTGTTCTCAATCCTGATGGCATAATCCTGAAAAAAGAACGGCCAGGTTGAAATGTAAGGCCGGGTTGGCCAATCTGAACGAATAGATGGCCAGAAATCTCCCGTGTATACTGTGTCACCATCGGTTATAAATGCAAATGTCGAAGATGAATACTTGTCCAACTCGGGATGATTATCACTGAAGTACAGTATATGTGTGGAAGAATCATATAATTCTATATCGCTGAACTTATAGCTGAGATCTTTTCCTATGTTAATAAGGACATTCTTGTCGATGGCATCCGGAATATCATCTTTATCAGAACCAGGATCACTCCCATTTCTTTCACAACAGGTGAGAGAGACCATGATTGCAGCTGCAAATACAATAGCCCGTTTCATTTTTGATTCTGTTAAATGTCTATTGGTTGTTAAAATCAGCAGTTAGCCCGTATGTCTCAGGAGAGGCCAGTACAAATACATTTTCCCGGAAATTTTCAAATCTCCGGGTAAAGCACAATAATATAGTGTAAAGATACGCAAAAAAAAAAACAAGTGTTTACACA
>Ga0068714_10005381_pt1 | contig 13615 bp, 11 predicted proteins | sample MTBNYHSulfiMetaG_FD_62988 | JGI IMG/M metagenome (GOLD analysis project Ga0068714, IMG submission 62988) | Enrichment culture microbial communities from rom New York Harbor, USA that are MTBE-degrading - MTBE-NYH (New York Harbor Sulfidogenic)... | ecosystem: Environmental > Aquatic > Marine >... | reverse complement strand
CTGTCGCTCGCCGTCGGCGAGGCGCTGGGGCTCGTGGGCGAGTCGGGCGCCGGCAAGTCGATGACCGCGCGGGCGATCATGAGGCTGCTGCCCGAGGGGGCGAGCACGCGCGGCAGCGTCCGGTTCGACGGTGCCGACGTGCTCGCCTTCGGCAAAGAGGCCTTGCGCCGCTTCAGGGCTTCGGACGCGGCGATGATCTTCCAGGACCCGACCACGCACATCAACCCCGTGCGCAAGATCGGGGACTTCCTGACCGAGGCGCTGGTGACGAACAACGGCGTCGACCCACGTGAGGCGGCGCGCGTCGTCGTCGGCTTCCTCAAGGACGTCGGCATCGACGACGCCGAGCGCCGGCTCGACCAGTACCCGCACGAGCTCTCCGGCGGTCTGCTCCAGCGGGTCATGATCGCCTCCGCACTCGCCATCGAACCCCGCCTGTTGCTCGCCGACGAGCCCACGACCGCTCTTGACGTCACGACCCAGGCCGAGGTCATGGCGATCCTCGACGACCAGCGGCGCCAGCGAGGGCTGAGCCTGCTCTTCGTCACCCACGATCTCGAGCTCGCGGCCGCGGTCTGTGACCGCATCGCCGTGATGTACGCCGGCTTCCTCGTCGAGGACCACTCCGCGGCCACGCTCCACGAGAGCGTCCTGCACCCGTACACCGCCGGGCTCCTCGCCTCGCGCCCCAGCCCGACCGAGCGCGCCCGCCGCCTGACGGCGATCCCCGGCCGCCCGCTCTCGGCCTTCGAGGTCGAGCAAGGGTGCCCGTTCGTCTCACGCTGCACGTTCGTCGAGGACCGGTGCCGCGTCGAGCTTCCGGCGATGCGCGATGTCGGCGGCGGCCGCGTGCGCTGTCACCGCGCCGAGGAGCTCCGCGGGCGACTCGCCGATCTCGAGGGGGGAGTGGCGCGTGGCTGAGCTTGCGATCGAGGTCGAGGGCCTGACCAAGGTCTTCGGCGGGCGCCGCGGCGGCGGGGTGGTCGCCGTCGAGGACGTCTCGTTCGCCGTCCGCCCGGGCGGCTCCCTGGCGATCGTCGGGGAGTCCGGATCGGGCAAGACCACGACGGCGCGCATGATCATCGGCCTGGAGGAGCCGACCTCCGGCCGCATCAGGGTCGGTGGCCATGAGCGCCGGCGCGGGCGCGCGGGCTCGCGCGAGCGGCGGCGGCTCGGGCGCGAGATCCAGATCGTCTTCCAGGACCCTTCGTCATCACTCGACCCGCGTCAGCGCGTGCGTGAGTGTCTGGACGAGATCGTCCGCCTGCACTTCGACCTGGACGGCGCCGCACGACGGGAGCGGGTCCTCGAGTTGCTGCACCAGGTCGGTCTCGACGAGCGCCACGCCGGTGTCTACCCGAGCGGGATGTCGGGCGGGCAGCAGCAGCGCGTCGCCATCGCCCGCGCCCTGGCCTCCCGGCCCGAGGTGCTGATCCTCGACGAGGCCGTGGCCTCGCTCGACGTGTCGGTGCAGGCGCAGGTCCTGAACCTGCTCGCCGACATCCGCGAGCAGACGGGCGTGACCTACCTCTTCATCTCCCACGACCTCGCGGTCGTGCGGCAGGTCAGTGACGAGGTCATCGTCATGCGACGCGGGTGCATCGTCGAGGCGGGGCCGACGGACCGGGTGCTCGACGACCCGCAGCACCCGTACACGCAGGCGCTCCTCTCGGCCGTCCCCCGGCGAGGGTGGAAGCCGCGGCGCTCGCTGGCCGCCGCGGCGGACGCCGCCGACGCACCCGCACACGAGGAGGCATGATGCCGTTCCCGATCGAGGTCCTGCACCCCGCGGCGCTCGATCCGTCCGCAGAGCAGGTGATGGTGCCGATGCGCGACGGCGTGCGCCTCGCGACCGACGTCTACTTGCCCGACGGCCACGGCCGCGCCCCCGCCGTCCTCGTCCGTCTGCCCTACGACAAGTGCGGGCGCTACACCTTCATGCCGCAGTGCGCGCCCTTCTACACCGAGCGCGGCTACGCCTTCGTCGTGCAGGACGTGCGCGGCAAGTTCCGCTCCGAGGGCGAGACCATGCCCTTCACGCACGAGGTCGAGGACGGCTACGACACCCTCGACTGGATCGTCGCCCAGCCCTGGTCCGACGGCGTCGTGGGTATGTTCGGGGACTCCTACTACGGCTACACGCAGTGGGCCGCGGTGGCGAGCGGGCACCCGGCGCTCAAGGCGATCGTGCCGCGCGTGACCAGCGCCGACCTCAGGGTGCTGACCGAGTGGTGGGGCGACAGTATCGTGCCCCTCTACGGGGCCGATTACCTGACGCACTACTGGACCGACCCGCTGATCTACGCCTTCGAGGCGGAGTACGCGCGCCGGCCGCTCGCCGAGGCCTTCGACGAGGGCCTCGCCGCCATCGGCGCGCGCTGCGCCGCCTTCGACCGTATGCTGCGCGTCGACGGGCCGGGGGGCTTCGCCTCCTACCCCTCCGGGCACCCCTTCGACAGGCTCAAGGTGCCGGTGCTGCACTCGGTCGGCTGGTTCGACAACATCCTCCCCTACTCGATGGTCGACTACATGGAGCTCCGTTCCCGACCCGGGCTCGCCGACCTGCAGTACCTCAACGCCGACTCCACCGACCACGAGAACTACCACTTGCGCGAGGTGCCGGTGGCGCCGGAGGACGATCACGACACGAACGAGGCCGCCCTCGTGCGCATGCTGCCGGTCTACCTGGGGCCGAGCCTCGAGTTCTTCGACGTCTTCCTCAAGGGGAAGGGTGATGCGGGGAGCATACCGGCGGCGGCGTGGTTCCTCGGCAACGACGAGTGGCGCCGCTCGCAGACCTGGCCGCCGCCGCAGGCGCGCGAGTTGCGCCTCTACCTCGGAGGCGCCGCGCGCGCCGTCTCTGGGCCCGAGGGCGGCGCGCTCCTCGCCGCGCCCGATGCGGCCCGCGAGCCCGTCCACTGGGTCCACGACCCGGAGGACCTCGTGCCCTCGACACCCGAGAACCCCTTCGCCTTCGTGCTCTCCTGGCCAGACGAGGCTGCGGTGCAGTGCAGAGACGACGTCGTGACCTTCACCAGTGAGCCCCTGGACCACCCGCTCGACCTCGCCGGCCCGGTCATGGCGCACCTCGCCGTCGGCTCGAGTTGCAGCTCGATGCACGTCATGGTCAAGCTCTGCGACGTGTACCCGGACGGGTCGGCGCGGATGCTGCTGCGCGGCGAAAGGCTGGTACGCGAGCCCGACCCCTCCGTCGCAGTCGAGATCTCCCTGAGCCACACGGGGCACCGCCTGCTCCCCGGGCACTGCCTCCGCCTCGCCGTCGCGTCGAGCGACTTCCCCCTCTACCTGCCGCACCCCGGCAGCGACGAGAACCCTTGGTATGCGATGAAGGGCGAGAGGAGCCGGCAGACCATCGTCACGGGAGGGGTCTCGCCGTCACATGTGGTCCTGACCGTGCTGGACGGGGCCTGAAGGGGACGACGTGCCGGAGGGTGACGATCGCATGAGCGAAGACCTCCCCCGCCTGCGCTTCGCCTTCGAGGCCCGCGTCGACGTGGCGCCGAGCGAGCACGTCGGCAACGGCGAGGGCGACGTGCTCGACTTCACGCCGATCACCGGCGGGGCGGTGGAGGGGCCGCGCCTCTCCGGCACGGTCGTGCCCGGCGGCGGCGACTGGTCGGTCAAACGCGGGGCCACGGTCTACGAGCTCGACGCGCGCTACCTCATCCGCGCCTCAGACGGCGCCCTCATCGACATCGTCAACCGCGGCTACTACCGCACCGCGACGCCGGAGGCGATGGCGCGCATGGAGGCGGGCGAGGAGCTCGACTCATCCGAGTTCTACTTCCGTACCTCGCCGGTCTTCCGCACCGACGCCCCGCAGCACCGCTGGCTCGCCGAGACCGTCTTCGTCGGCCTCGCTCGCGACGAGGCGGGGCAGATCTGCGTCCGGTTCTACGAGGTGCTGTAGCGATCGCGATCGCCGGGGTCGCGACGGACGTGGCCGGGCCGGCGCCGCCCGCCAGACACAGAGGAGTGAGTGTGGACGCGAACGACCTGTGCTACCTCCCGGCGACCGAGGCGCTGTGCCTCTTCCGCGAGAAGAACCTCTCGCCGGTGGAGCTGATGGAGGCCGTGATCGCTCGCGCCGAGGCCGTCGAGCCGACGGTCAACGCGCTCTGCGTCACCTTCTTCGACGAGGCGCTTGAGGCCGCTCGAAGGGCCGAAGATTCGTACATGGGCCGCGGCGAGGCGCCGCGGGCGCTCACCGGCATCCCCGTGGGGATCAAGGACGAGATGCCCATCGCCGGCCAGCCGTGCTCGATGGGCTCACTCGCCCACAGGGACGACGTCGCCACCGAGAGCGCCGTGGTCGGCGAGCGCATCCTGGGCGCCGGCGGCATCGTGCACGCCCGGACCACCACCCCCGAATTCTCCTGCGCCGGGTTCACCCACTCGCGCCTCTGGGGCATCACCCGCAACCCGTGGAACCCGGGTTTCGGGGTGGGTGGCTCGTCGGGCGGCTCCGGCGCCGCACTCGCCAGCGGCACGGCGACACTGGCCTCGGGCTCCGATATCGGCGGGTCGATCCGGCTGCCGGCCTCCTTCAACGGCGTGGTCGGCTTCAAGCCGCCCTTCGGACGCGTGCCCGAGGAGCCGCCCTTCAACCGCGACCAGTACTGCCACGAGGGTCCCCTCGCGCGCACCGTCGCCGACTGCGCGCTGTTCGAGAACGTGATCGCCGGGCCCGACCCACGCGACCTCGTCTGTGTGGCGCCGAAGCTCGAGATCCCGGAACGGCTCCAGGGCGTGGGGGACATGCGCGTGGCGCTGGTCGTTGAGCCCGGCGACTACCCCGTCGACCCCGATGTGGCCGCCAAGACGCGCGCCGCGGCCGAGCTGCTCGGCGAAGCCGGAGCGCTGGTCGAGGAGGTCGACCTCCCCGTCGCCCGCGACGACGTCCGCCTTGCCTCCTACATCCATCTCGGCGCTCTCTTCGGCGCTTTCATCGGCGCCGAGGTGGAGGCCCGTGGTGAGCTGCTGACCCCCTACGCCCTCAAGGTCGCGCAGGAGACGACGGAGGCGCTGGACCGCTACGGTTTCGCGTACGGTCTCGAGCTCGAGGACCGCGTTCTCGCAGCGATCGCTGCGGTCCTCGCCGAGCACGAGTTGCTCCTGCTCCCCACGGTGACGAGCCGGGGCTTCGTGGCCGGCGACGATTACGTCGACCACGGGCCGGTGGTCGACGGCGTCGCGCTCGACGACCACTTCTCGGCCTTCCTCACGCCGCTCTTCAACATCGCCAGCCGCTGCCCGGTGCTCAACGTCCCCTCGGGCTTCGCCGACAACGGCGTGCCGACCGGCCTGCAGATCGTCGGGCGGCCGTACGAGGACGTGACCGTGTTCCGTGCCGGGGCCGCGCTTGAGCGTCATCATCCTTGGCTCGACGCGCCCGAGCGGCGACCCCTTCAGGGGGACCATGGTCGACCGGGTTGATGCGTATCTCACCATCGACGAACGACAGGAGCGGATGACCATGCACCTTGACGAGCGTTACGCGCTGCTGGACGTGACCGTCGTCGACGGCCTCGGCAACGAGCCTCGCGAGGGCATGGCCGTCCTCGTGGAGCACTCCGACATCACGGCGGTTCTGCCGATGACCGACTACCGCCGCGAGGACGGCGTCCAGGAGGTCGACGGCAACGGTCACTTCGTCACGCCCGGCCTCATCGACTCCCACGTCCACCTCGCCGGTGGCCGGGCGGGCATGGAGGACCAGGAGCTCGGGGTGCTGATGGAACCCAAGCTGGTACGCGCCGTGCGCTCGGTCGCCGAGGCGCAGGCGCTGCTCAAGCGCGGCTTCACCGCGGTGCGCGACATCTCGTGGAACGGCCTCTATCTCAAGCGCGTCTTCCGCGAGGGTTCCCTGCCCGGCCCGCGGGTGATCGCCTGCGGCCCTGGGCTGTGCCGGACCGGCGGGCACGGCGATGCCTTCCAGTACGACGAGGAGTACGTCGTGCGCAACCACTTCTGGGCGGTGCTGGCCGACGGCCCGGACGAGATCCGCAAGTGGGTGCGGCGTCTGCTGCGCGAGGGCGCCGACCAGATCAAGGTCTGGGCGAGCGGCGGCGACAACTGGGCCAACGACCGCAACCGCGACCAGCACTACACGCTCGAGGAGTTGCAGGTCGCGGTGGCCGAGGCGCACATGCAGAAGGGGACCCTGGTCTGCTCGCACGCCGAGAACCTGCAGTCGGCCCGCGACTCGGTGACCGCCGGGGCCGACACGATAGAGCACGGCGAGGACCTCGACGAGGCGCTCTGCGAGGAGATGGCCGCGCGCGGCGTCATCCTCGTGCCGACGCTGGTCTTGCTGGTGACCTGGTTCACCGACTTCGCCGCCACGACCGATGCGCCGATCGAGCACCTGCGCCCGCAGGTCTTCCTCCACCGCGACGTCGATGCGGTTCCCGACGCGGACTTCGGGCAGCAGTACGCGCAGGGCGTCATCGACAACGTCCGCATGGCGAGGGAGAAGGGCGTGAAGATCGCCCTCGGCTCCGACACGGTCTTCACGCCCCTGACGCCGTACGGCGAGTACAGTGCCCGCGAGTTCAAGGCGCTCGTCCAGTACGGCGGGATGACGACGCTCGAGGCTCTGAAGGCAGCGACTCACACCGCCGCCGAGGCGCTGGGCATGGCGCACCGTCTGGGGTCGATCGAGGCGGGCAAGGCTGCGGACATGCTCGTCCTGACCACGGATCCGTCGACCGACCCTGAGGTGCTCTACGACCCGGCCACTATCCGCTGGGTGATCACCAACGGTCGGCTCGCCGTGGAGGACGGTCGTCTGGCCTGGTGAGCCAGGCGGCACGGCGCTGAGAGAGAGGAGTGCGACGTGAGCGGCGCCTTGCCCATCTTCTGGAGCGACCGGCATGCGCTGCACAACACCGGCCGACTGCCGGTGGAGGGGTATCCGTTCCGTCTTTGCGAGCTACCCGAGCGCGTGAGCCGGATCCTGGAGGCCACGCGTGCGAACCTGCCCGTCGACGAGCACCGGCCGGCGGACGCGGGGCTCGCGCCGATCCTGGCCGCCCACGACGCGGCCTACGTCGAGTTCCTGCGGACTCACCGCCCCGTGGGCGGCGAACCTGCGTCGAGCCCATCGCCGTTCTTCCCGCACACGTTCCCGAGGTCGTCGGCCACTCGAGCGCCGGTGAATCCCGTGGCACGGATGGGCCGGCACGCCTTCGACATCTGGGCGCCGGTCTTCGAGGGGACCTGGACGGCGGCCTATTGGAGCGCACAGTGTGCGGTGGCGGCCGCCGACCTCGTCGCCGGCGGCGCCCCGCTCGCCTACGCGCTCTGCCGGCCGCCGGGCCATCACGCGGGTCCCGGCTACTGCGGCGGGTTGTGCTACCTGAACAACACCGCCGTCGCGGCACGCCGCCTGCAGGCGGCGTGCCGCCGCGTCGCGATCCTCGATATCGACTACCACCACGGCAACGGCACGCAGGACATCCTCTACGCCGACCCGGCGGTGCTCTTCTGCTCTCTCCACGTTCACCCCGACGACGACTACCCGTACTTCTGGGGTCATGCGGAGGAGACGGGGGAGGGGGAGGCTGCCGGCGCGACACGCAACTGGCCGCTCCGGCCGGGCACGACATACCGTGAGTACTCGGTCGCGCTGGGCGCTGCTCTGGCGACCATCACCGCGTGGCGCTGCGACGCGCTCGTGGTCGCCGCCGGCTTCGACACCGCCGAGGGAGATCCGTTGGGGCTCTTCCGCCTGCAGCGCGAGGAGTTCGCCGACATCGGCGCTCGCGTCGCCGCCCTCCGGCTACCGACGGTCGTCGTGCAGGAGGGCGGCTACGACCTCGAGCGCGTCGGGGACGACGCAGTCGCCTTCCTCACCCCGTTCATCGCCGACATGGACTAGTGCGCTGTGTCGACGGACCGGCCGCTCGGGACCCTCTCAGAGACCCCCACCCTTCGACAACGCCCGCTGCACGGCGGGCTTGAGCAACTCGAAGGCGTACCGGTCGTCGATGGCGCCGGGGTCGAGTGCGACCTGCAAGGCAAGGCCGTCCACGGCGGCCAGCACGAGGCCGGCCGAGGCCAGCAGCCTGCTTCGCTCTTGCGGGTCGTCGGGCAGGCTCACCCCGCAGGCTCTGAGCGTGATCTCCCGGTACCACTCGTAGAGTCTCGCCATCCGCGGCCGCAACTGGGGGTCGCGCAGCGCGTGCGGAGCGATCTGGAAGAAGGCGCGGTAGGCGTCGACGTCCTCGGCGATCGTCCTCAGACCGGCGATGTAGGCGCCCACGCGCTCCTCACCAGGCGGCAGGCGGTCGACTGCGGCGACCAGGGCTACGTAGGCGTCGTGGACGAGCGAGTCGAAGAGGGTCTCCACGAGACCGGCCTTACTGCCGAAGTGCTTCGTCACCGACGCCTTGGTCTCGTTCGCCTCGAGAGCGATGCTCTCGATGGTCAGGGCCTCGAAGCCACGGGTGATGAGCAGGCGGCGCGCCGTCTCCAGGATGTAGCGTGCCGTCGGGCTGAGCGACGAGAGCGGGTTCTCGATCTCGAGTCCGGGGTGCTCTGGCTCGACAGGGCGCTTCGGAGGGCGCCCTCTCCTGCGTTGCGGCGGTCCGGCCGCGCCGGGGTGCTCATGCATGAGGGCGATTATAGGGCCTGCGGAGCGACGTCGACGCCCGGCGTCCCGGCGGAGCGGCAGACGGGCGTCCGCGTGGCGTCGCCCCCGGTGCGCTCCGAGTCCAGGCGGGAGCTGCCGTCCGGGCGCGACGCCGCGACGCAGGAACGGCTGCCGCGCCGCCGAACTGGGCTGCCAGAGGGGGCTGCCGACGAACCAGTACTCCTTCGGCTCGCTCGACTGGTCATTTCGTATCGCCGGCAGCCCCTTCGTCCGCCCCGGGATCGGGGCGGAGGGGCCGCAGGGCCGCCCGACGTATGTGGAGGAGGGGCCGCAGGGCCGCGCAGCGCGCGGCGGGGCGGCCCCTGCCAGGTTGACTTGCGGTGCGCGGCGCGCATAATCGGGCGTTGGCCGGCGGCGACCCCGAGAGGAGGAGCCCGCCCATGATCGTCTTCGAAGACGTGACCAAGATCTACGACCCTGGCGTGGTCGGACTCCAGAATTTCACCTGCCACATCGGCAAGGGAGAGTTTGCCTTCCTCGTCGGGGCTTCCGGCTCCGGCAAGTCGACGCTGATCAAGCTCGTCCTCAAGGAGCTCGAGCCCGACGAGGGCCGCATCCTCGTGGCGGGCCGCAACCTCAACTCGCTGTCGCGCCGCAAGGTCCCGCTCCTGCGGCGCAACATCGGCTGCGTGTTCCAGGACTACAAGCTGCTGCCCAACAAGACGGTGTACGAGAACGTCGCCTACGCCCTCGAGGTGGTCGGCGAGCCGCGCCGCTCGGTCCGTCGCAAGGTGCCCGAGATCCTCAGCCTCGTCGGGCTCTCCGACAAGGTCAACAGCCGGCCCCACGAGATCTCCGGCGGCGAGCAGCAGCGCGTCTCCGTGGCCCGCGCGTTCGTCAACCATCCGCCGCTGCTCCTCGCCGACGAGCCGACCGGCAACATCGACCCCGACACCGCGATCGGCATCATGCAGCTGCTCGTGCGCATCAACCGCACGGGCACGACCGTGCTCGTGGCGACGCATGACCGCGCCATGGTCGACCGCATGCGGCGGCGCGTCCTGCAGCTCGACAACGGGCGCCTCATCCGCGACGAGCGCCGCGGCGGCTACGACCATCCGGTCGCGGTCGAGCCCCTGCTGCAGGAGGTCTGAGCGTGCGTTTCAGCTTCTTCCTGCGCGAGGCGCTCGGCTCGATCAAGCGCAACTGGGTCATGACCATGGCGGCCGTCATCACCGTCTTCATCTCGACGGCGATCCTCGGCGCCGTGCTGGTCACCGACCGCAACCTCGACCGCGGCGCCACCTCGCTCAAGAACCGCGTCACCATCGAGGTCTTCATCAAGGACGAGGCGGGCCCCGAGGGGCAGCAGGAACTCGAGCAGAAGATCGCCGCCATGCCCGAGGTCAAGTCCTTCACCTACATCAGCAAAGACGAGGCCCTCGAGCGCTTCAAGGAGCGCTACGGCGACCGCATCGTCCAGAACCTGCCCATCAACCCACTGCCCGCCTCGTTCGAGATCCAGGTCAACGACGCCGACCAGGTCGAGGTCGTGGCGCAGCGGTTCTTCGACGACCCCAACGTCGACAACGACAAGGGCACGACCAACGGGGTGCAGTACGCGCAGGCGACGGTGCGTAAGATGCTCGGCACCATCAACCTCGTCGAGAAGGTGATGTGGGGTGTCACTGCGGTCTTCGGCATCGCCGCCGTGCTGCTCATCTCGACCACGGTGCGCCTCTCGATCTTCGCCCGCCGGCGCGAGATCGAGATCATGCGCCTCGTCGGGGCGACCAACTGGTTCATCCGCTGGCCCTTCGTGCTCGAGGGCTTCATGACCGGGCTCGTCGGCGCCGTGCTGGCGGCGCTCGCGGTCTGGGGCTCCAACTGGACCATCTTCAACTGGATCAAGAGCACCGACCTCGACTATCTCAGCATCGAGATCTACCCGCTGTGGCTGCAGGCCGGCACCTGGCCGCTGGGCATGCTCTTCACCCTCGCGCTCCTCGGCGCCGTGCTCGGCGCCGTCGGCAGCATCTTCGCGATGCGCCGTTATCTGAGAGTATAGGAGGAGGTGCGCGCCGCCCCGGCCTACAGGAAAGGCCGGGGCTGCCGAAGAACCGTAGAGGACGCCATGCCCCGCCATCGCCGCATCCTCATCGCTCTCATCGCCGTCACGGTCGGCCTCCTCGCCGTGGCCGGCGGCCTCATCGCCGTACGTCCGGCGGCCGCCGACGAGCTCTCCGACGTACAGGAGAAGCTGAGCCTCACGCGCGAGCGCATCGACGCTGCGCGCGCCCAGGCCAAGACTCTCGACGGGCAGCTCGAGACCCTCGACGCGCGGCTCACCTCGATCGACGACAAGCTCGCCGCGCTCGGCTCCGAGATCGCGGTGCTGCAGGAGAAGCTCGACATCACCAGGGAGAAGCTCGCCGTCGTGCGCAAGCAGTTGCGCCTGAAGAAGCTCGAGCTCGCCGGGGCCGAGCGCGAGCTGGCGCTCCAGGAGGCGGCCTTCGAGCAGCGCGTCGTCCTCACCTACAAGACGCGCGAGATCGACTACCTCGACATCGTCCTCGAATCGAGCAGCTTCGACGACCTCGTCACCCGCCTGCGCCTCGTGCGCGAGCTCGTCGGCAGCGACAACGACCTCGTCGCCCAGCTCGAGAAGACGCGCGCCCGGGTCGAGCTCGAGAAGTCCGAGATCGCCGGCAAGGAGCAGGAGGTCTCGGACCTCGCCCACGAGCTGCAGACGCAGAACGACCGCCTGCTCGCGCTGCAGGCCGCCGAGCAGGAGCAGCGCGCCGAGGCGGCGGCGGCGCGGGCCGACAAGGGGCAGGCGCTCGCCGCCGTCGAGCAGAATCTCGAGGAGCTCGAGAAGCAGGAGCGCGACCTCCTCGCCGAGAGCCGGGCGCTGGCCAGCGTCATCAGCGGCGGCTCGTCCAGCGGCGGCGGCAGCGGCGTGCTCATCTGGCCCTGCAGCGGCACCGTCGTCTCCGACTTCGGCTGGCGCACCCACCCGATCCTCGGCATCGAGCTCTTCCACACCGGCATCGACATCGCCGCCCCGTACGGCACGCCCATCAAGGCCGCCGCGAGCGGCAAGGTGACCATGGCGGCCTGGTACGGGGGCTACGGCAACTGCACGATCATCGACCACGGCGACGGGCTCTCGACGCTGTACGCGCACCAGAGCTCCTTCAAGGTCGCCACCGGGCAGAGCGTCGCCCAGGGTCAGCTCATCGGGTACGTGGGGTCGACGGGGCTGTCCACCGGTCCGCACCTGCACTTCGAGACCCGGGTCAATGGGGAGCCGGTCGACCCGATGAGGTATCTTCCCTGACGGACCCGTCACCTCGGTGACGGGCGTCAGACTTCTCTCTTCACGGAGGTGACGAACGTGCGCGCCCTCAAGACGGGCATCGTCGTGGTGCTCATCGCCCTCGGGTTCCTCGGCGGCTTCTTCGTCGGCTGGGCGCTCAACGACGCCGGCGTCGTGCGCCTGAGCGGGGTCGCCGACGCGGCCGGTGACGTCTCCGAGTTGCAGGAGCGCATCCTCGAGGAGCTCGACGACCGCTACTACCGCGAGGTCGACGCCGACGAGCTCAAGGAGGGCAGCATCAGGGGCATGCTGGAGGCGCTGGACGACCCCTACACGGCCTTCCTCGACGCCGACGAGACCCAGCGCCTGCGCGAGCAGACCGAGGGCGAGTACTCGGGCATCGGGGCGGCGCTCGAGAAGAAGAACGGCGCCCTCGTGATCACCCGCGTCTTCGAGGGCTCCCCGGCGGCCGAGGCCGGGCTCGTACCCGGCGACGCCATCGTCAGCGTCGACGGCGAGAGCACGGCCGACGTCGCCATCGAGACGAGCATCTCGCACATCAAGGGCGAGGCCGGTACCGAGGTCGAGCTCGAGGTGCGCAAGAAGGGCGAGAAGACGACCGCGATGCTCACCGTCACGCGGCGCACGATCCCGATCCCACAGACCGAGAAGAAGATGCTCCTCGCCGACGGCACGAAGGTCGGCTACGTCCAGCTCTACGACTTCTCCGAGGGCGCCGGCGACACGGTGCGCGACGACGTCCAGGGGCTGATCGACGACGGCGCCGAGGCCGTGATCCTCGACCTGCGCTACAACGGCGGCGGCCTGCTCTCCGAAGCGGTCGACGTGTCCAACGTCTTCCTCGACGGCGTCGTCGTCTCGACGAGGGGCCGCAACTCGCCGCTCGAGGTCTTCGAGGCGCAGGAGGAGGTCGAGACCGAGGTGCCGCTCGTCGTGCTGGTCAACGAGTACACGGCGAGCGCCTCCGAGATCGTCGCCGCCGCCGTCCAGGACCGCGATCGCGGCACCATCGTCGGCAAGACCACCTTCGGCAAGGGCCGGGTGCAGACCATCGTGCCGCTCGACGACGGCGCCAGCTTGCGGCTGACGACGGCCGTCTACTACACGCCTGCCGGCAGGGACATCAACGAGCAGGGCGTCGAGCCCGACGTGAAGGCGGTCGACGACCCCGACACGCAGCGCGACGAGGCGCTCCAGCGCGCCCTCTCGGTCGTCGGCGCCGACTGAGGCCTGCGTGCGCCGACTGAGGTCTCCGTGACCCGACGGGAGCGCACGGGCACGCCCGCGGCGCCGCTGCCGTACCGCGTCGCGCGCTGGGGCAAGTTCTGGTCGCTCGAGCCCGTCTTCGGCGACGAGCGCGCCTGCCTCACCGCGAAGGGAGGTCTGCCGCCTCGTCTCGACGACCTCGTCCTCGCGGTGCCGGTGCACGGCGACCGGCGGCGCATCGTCGAGGTGCTGGGGCCGGCCGACGACCTCGCGTCGGTCCTCCGTGCCCTGCTGTGGGCGAAGGGCGTGCGGCAGGGGTTCGGCGACGAGGTGACCGACGAGGCGGCGGCCGTCGCGGCGCGCGCGGCGCGCGCGGACGACGGCCGCCGCGACCTCGCCGGCCTGCCGACCTTCACCATCGACCCCGACACGGCGCGCGACTTCGACGACGC
>Ga0068714_10005380_pt1 | contig 13617 bp, 8 predicted proteins | sample MTBNYHSulfiMetaG_FD_62988 | JGI IMG/M metagenome (GOLD analysis project Ga0068714, IMG submission 62988) | Enrichment culture microbial communities from rom New York Harbor, USA that are MTBE-degrading - MTBE-NYH (New York Harbor Sulfidogenic)... | ecosystem: Environmental > Aquatic > Marine >... | reverse complement strand
CCCACCATGTGACCGGACGTCTTAATGATGTCATCGGCTCGGCCGAGGAACCAGAAATATCCGTCTGCATCGCACATGGCCAGGTCGCCTGTGATGTACCACCCCCCGACAAAGCAGCTTCGATATCGCTCTTCATCATGCAGATACGCTCGAAACATGGAGGGCCATCCGGGTTTCAGGGCCAATTCGCCCTGCACTCCAGGTGCCTCCACCACTTCAACCGCGTCTCCATCCACGCGGCGCACAACGGCCGCATCGATCCCGGGCACCGGACGTCCCATGGAACCGGGGCGAATTTCAAGGGCGGGGAAATTGGAAATCATGATCCCGCCCGTTTCCGTCTGCCACCAATTGTCATGGATCGGCAGGCCCAAGGCCTGTTGGCCCCAGACGACGGCTTCCGGGTTGAGCGGTTCGCCGACGCTATGGATGACGCGCAAGTGACTCAGATCGTATTTCCTGCGCGGCTCGATATTGAGACGCATTAGTCTGCGGATTGCGGTGGGCGCTGTGTACCAGATGGTCACTTTCTGCTCTTGCAGAATGCGAAACCACCGTTCTGCGTCAAAATCGGCCTCATCGATGATATTAGTCACTGCGTGGGCCAGGGGAGAGATCATGCCGTAGGAAGTGCCGGTCACCCACCCGGGGTCCGCCGTGCACCAGAAGACGTCGCCGGGCTGGAAATCCAGCACATACTTGCCTGTCATATAGTGATTCAAGATGGCATTGTGCACATGCACCGCTCCCTTGGGCATGCCGGTCGTGCCACTGGTAAAGTGCAGGATCGCCATGTCCTCGGGGTCGGTAGGAGGGATGTCAAACTCCTCCGCTGCATTCGCCATGCGCCCGGGCAGGGACCAGAGGCCGTCGCTTAGATCTTTTTCCGCATCAGTGAGGAGGACGTGCTCCAGCTTCGGCAAACGCTCCATCAGGCCTTCCACTTTCTGCCGATACTGCCGTTCGGTGGTTACCAGGACCCTGGCGTCCCCTTTGCTCAGGCGCTGGTATATGGGTTCCGGGCCGAAGGCCGAGAACAGAGGGCAAAACATGCTGGTGTTTTTGATTGTACCGAGGGCCGCAACATAAAGCTCCGGGATTCGCCCGGCCAGCACGAAGACGGGATCCCCTTTGCCCACACCCAAACTTTTGAGCACGTTGGCAAACCGGTTGGTCTGCGCCTTGAGATCCGCATAGGTAAAATCACGAATCACATCATCCTGACCCAGCCAACGAACTGCCAGCTTACCGCCGTGTGGACCATCGGCATGCCGGTCAACAGCCTCGTAGGCGATATTCAAACCCTTGCCACCGGGCAGGCCATCCAGCTCACGAAGAATTGCAGCCCATGAAAACTCCGCTCTGGCTCGCTCATAATCCACCAAGTTTGGGGAGAGCGCCCGTGACTTTGGAGATTTCTGAATGGCCTGCCAGGACAACTCTCTCTCCTCTCGTTTGCGCTTCCGTCCGCCAGCTGCCGAAACGATCCGTGGGCTCCAGTAGTATCGAAAGGCCAATGTTTCAAGGTGTGAGCGCCGGGATTGACCCCCTGAGAGAGGATAGGAGCGAGCACAAGATTCAGCGACGAAAGCGAGCTTCAGATAGTCAGCCGTCAATCAGTGCAGCTACAGAAGTCATATGCACGGCGATCATAGGGGGTCCCGGTGCAATTTTTCACCTTTCCTGCTCTGATGACTGGACTTGGAGCAAAGGATATGCCACAAATATTGCAGGAATTCATACCGATGAAATCCAGGATGGCATCACAGGCTAGAAGGGGCTGAGGTGTTTGAAGTATTGAATGTGGATGGCAATCCTGTGTCAGGGTTTTTTACAGGTTGTAAAGAGAGAATCCGATAATATCGGTGAAGTCGACGTCCATCCGATCGCCGGCTGGCCGACGCAATTTGGTAGAAGAGATGCAATACAACCGGAGGTGCGCTTCCCGAGCGCATCCCGCCCCATGGGACTCATTCGGAGAACGAGATCCAAATCCTTCCATGGCTTGTTGCGGCTTATATACCGATTGGTATGAGATGAGGCAGGGAAATATCTATGCGGAAACATATAGCAATCGACGCTCGCTCAACACGTGTACCGACACGTTCAAAACTTTGCGCTCGGCAGATTTCAACGGCCATGCAGCGCGGAAGGCTGGCGCTGCTTGGCCTCATCCTCGTCATGTTTCAGGTCGGCTGCGTATCTTACCACCATGCTTCGATCGCTGAAATGAGCTTTCGCCAACGGCTCACCGTGGAAACTGATGGGGAAATCAGGGTAGCCGCGGCCGTTTTGGCTGCTGATGAAGCCCGCAAACTATTTGGAGCAGATCTGCAATCCCATGGTGTTCAGGCGGTCTGGCTGGAGATCCAAAATGGTTCTCACTCTACCTTAGCATTCTTTATGCGCAGCATTGATCCCCACTATTTCTCCCCGCGTGAAGCCGCTCACCTGACACATGTCTCCGTAATAAAGCCGTTTTATGAACATGGCATTTTTTCGCTGCCGATGTGGCCTCTACTCCCTTTTGTTCCCCTCCGTGCGGTCACGGCCGCCAAGGCGAATCAGGAGATGAACGAGTATTTTGATGATTCCGGTATCGGCAACGAATTGCTCTCGCCGGGTGAAGGGATTGAGGGTTTCGTCTTTACACGCGCGGATGCCGGTATCAAAAAGATCCCCGTTAGATTAGTAGGGGCAAAAGAGTCCCGCAACTTCACACTGTTCGTCAAGGTACCGGGAACGCTTATAGATCACGAAAAGGTGGCATTCGAATCGATTTATCCGGAGGAATCTTACCATGATCACGACTGGTATACGTTAGCCGAGCGTCTGCAGACTCTTCCCTGCTGTACAACCAATCGATCTGGCTCCAAGGAAGGCGATCCGCTTAACCTGGTGATCGTGGGCAGCCTAAACGATATCCTTGAAACCTTCATCCTGGCCGGTTGGGATGAGACGGAGCCACTTAGCCTCGCCAGTGCACGGCGAACAGCCCGAAGCTTCATCCACGGCGATAGCTATCGCACCTCTCCGGTAAGCAATCTCTATCTGTTCGACCGACGCCAGGACTTTGCGCTGCAAAAGGCACGCGATACCCTCAGTTCCCGCAATCACCTGCGACTGTGGCTTTCTCCCTGGCGTGTAGAGGGACGATCGGTATGGGTCGGACAAGCCAGCCGCGATATTGGAGTACGCTTCACCTGGCGTACCTGGAATCTCACAACCCATGAAATAGATCCCGACGTGGATGATGCCCGCGACAATGTGCTCGGCGACTTGGTTGAAACAGACCGCGTCTCTTCAGTGGGCTTTGTCAAAAGAGCATACACCCGCACTCAAGAAAACGCCGGTAAGAATCTTACCGGTGACCCCTATTTCACAGAGGGAGATCTCCTGCTGATAGTTGTCGAACGGGAGACCACTCCGTTTCACGTTCTAGACTGGCATCAGCGGCGTCGTGGAAAACGAGCTATTCCAACCAACTCTTCCGACGCAGACCTTAATAAATCGAACTTGCTGTATGATGACTGATCAATCAGACGAGCCTTACTGCGAAGACGACCGATTTAAATCCGGAAGCCTTGTCCCATCCGCCCGGCAGTCAACCCCGGTGCATGCGAATGCACCGCATAATCCCTGGCTCGCCATGGTGGGAATTGGTTTGGGAGTGCTGATGTCGACCATTGATTTCAGCATTGTGAACATCGCTCTGCCCACCTTGGTGAAAGAATTACACACAGATCTGGCGACGGTTCAATGGGTGATCCTAAGCTACTCCCTGGTGGTGACTTCTCTTATGCTGAGCGTGGCGCGCCTGGGCGATCTATTCGGCAAAAAAAAAATCTATAGCGCAGGGCTGCTGGTCTTTTCCCTGGGCTCCCTGCTCTGCGGCATGGCTCCCAGCGTCGTCTACCTTATTGCGTTCAGAGCCTTTCAGGCGGTCGGTGCGGTGATGATGCAGGCGCTTGGAGCCGCAATCGTTACGGAGATTTTTCCATCTACTGCGAGAGGGCGAGCACTCGGGGTGATTGGCGGCATCGTCTCATTCGGCCTGGCGATCGGACCGGCTCTGGGCGGCCTGCTGATCGGCCTGTTCGGCTGGCAATCCATTTTTCTCATCAATGTCCCCATCGGATTGCTGGCCGGGGTTGCCGTCGCCATGTACGTCCCTGCGACAAAGCCAGCAGCAAGCGGGAAACGTTTTGACATGGCGGGCGCTTTGGTCCTTCTGGTCGCCCTCGTCTGCTATTCTCTCGCGATGACTTTAGGCCAGCGCGCAAGCTTCTCGCATTTGACCGTTTTGATCTTTTTTATTCTAGCGGGGGCAAGCCTGCTGCTTTTCTTTGTGGTAGAGCGGCACATCGGACAACCGATGATCGATCCCCACATGTTTAGGAATGTTTTCTTGACCCTCAACCTGTTGATGGGCCTGCTGGTATTTATCAGTTTGGCGGCCATGGTGGTGCTGCCGTTTTTTCTCGAAAGCGTCATGGGCTGTTCAACCCGATTGACCGGACTTCTGATGATGAGCATTCCCTTGAGTATGGGATTGATAGCGCCCTGGGCCGGCTCCCTGTCCGATCGTCATGGCCCGCGCGGGATCAGCCTGTTGGGCCTGCTCGTGATGCTGAGCGGGTGTCTGGCCATAACCACGCTGCATGCAAATGTGTCCTTGACCGGATACATCCTGCGTATTGTCCCTTTTGGCATTGGCTTGGGGCTTTTTCAGTCGCCCAACAACAGTGCCGTCATGGGTGCTGTTTCGGCAGAGAGGCTCGGGGTCGCCTCGGGGCTTCTCGCCCTCTCGCGAAACCTCGGCGTTGCTTCAGGCGTGCCTCTTTTGAGCGCTCTTTTTGCCACACGTCTGACGGTCGCATCGGACCTGCCCGAAACAACAACGGACATCTCCAACGCATCCGCCGCCGCACTGGTCAGCGGCCTCAAGCTGACTTATCTGGTCGTAGCCGGTATCATCCTGATGGCGGCTATATTGGCTGCAATAGCTTTCTGGATTGACAAACGCAATGCACAAGGCACCTGATTAAGGTACACGTGGAAGATCGTGGCAGCAGAGATCGAACTGATTTGGGAATATCCCCGGATAGTACTCAACTGCATGCTGTAGAATTCGTAGGTTCTCGCTCAGGACGGCGCATCCAGCACTTTGCGGACTATCCTGGCCAGATCATGCCGCATTAGGGGTTTCATCACATACTCACGGATACCTAATGCTCTTGCTTTTTCCTCGGACATGGAATGGCTGAAGCCGGTGCAAAGAATAACAGGAATTTCCGCCCGAAGACGCGTGAGCTCCCAGGCCAGCTCAGCCCCGGTCATCTGGGGCATGGTCATGTCGGTGATCACCAAATCGAAGGTAGCAGGGTTGTTTCTAAACAACTCCAGCGCCTCGACGCCGCTGGTTCGGGTCACGACAGCGTACCCCAGCGTCTCCAGCACTTGTTTGCCAAGATTCGCCAGACTCGGTTCGTCATCCACAAACAGAATCCGTTCGTCCCCAAGGGGCGAAGGTGCTTCCTGGGGTTCTCTCCGATCGTCCGGCGCACGTTCGATTTGCGGCAAATACACCTGAAAGACGGTGCCCTTCCCCGGCTCGCTGTACACGTTGATCATCCCCCGATGGCTCTTGACAATGCCATGAACGACGGCCAGGCCCAAGCCGGTTCCTTCTCCTTCAGCCTTGGTGGTGAAATAGGGCTCGAAAATCCGCGCCGCCACCTCAGGCGGCATACCGCAACCGGTGTCGGCCACCGTCAGCCGGACATAACTCCCGGCGGGCAAATCGGGCTGCCCGGCCCGCTCCATCTCATGCTCCACGGTTACACTCTGCAGGCCGACCTCCAGTACGCCCCCAGTTTCCCGCATGGCATGATAGGCGTTGGTGCAAAGATTCATGAGGACCTGATGCATCTGGGTCGGGTCGCCAAGGACTATTCCCTCAGGCGCCGCGTTTTCACGGATCTCGATGGTCGCCGGCAAAGTTGAGCGCAGCAGACTCAAGGCTTCCTCGACGATCAGGTGCAGCGCCAGCGGGATAGGCTCCTGCTCGGTTTGTCGGCTGAATGCCTGAATATGTCCAATCAACTGCTTGGCACGGTGGCCCGCCGTTAAAACCTCGGCAATCTTGTCGGCCGCCGCGCTGCCCGCAGGTAAATCGTATAGGGCCAGCTCGGAAAATCCGATCATCGCCGTCAAAATATTGTTGAAATCGTGGGCGATGCCCCCGGCAAGAGTGGCCACCGCTTCCATTTTCTGTGCCTGCCTGAGTCTTTCTTCCAGGCGCATCTGCTCGGATACATCCTCATAGGTTACCAACCGATCGCCGCCCGCCAGAAATACCGCTCGAACTTGAACCTGTTTGTCCGTCCCGTCCTTGCATCTTGTCTTCACAGAACTGTCGCGCGTCATGCCGGAATCGGCCATTTCCACTGCCCGTTCAAAGCGGGCCTTCATTTCCAGCCGGCGGCTCGGCTCGGCATAGGCTTTTTCCAGCCAATCCTGGTAGGTGGGAACGTCAGGCATGGTGTAGCCAAAGATTTCCGTGAACCTCGGATTCAGGTAATGGAATCGTCCGCCCTTGTCGATCAGCGCGACACCAACGGGCAATTCATCCACCAGGAGCTGGAATTTGTTTTTTTCGGCATCCAGGGCCTGAACCATCTCCTTATGCGGGGTAATGTCCACATGGCAGCCGGTTAACCGCCGAGCCTTTCCGTCCACCGACGGCGCCGTTTCACCGCGCGCTGTGATCCAGCGGTACGAACCGTCCTTGTGGCGTAGGCGAAAGTCTACATGAAAGTCCGCACGGAACCCCTTCAGATAGGCATCCACGTCAGCCAGGATTCGCGGCCGATCCTCCGGATGGAGACGGCTTTCCCACTCATCATAGTTGTTGGGTATTTCATGGTCCTGATAGCCGATCTGGCCTTTCCATTCAGGGGAAAACCAGATCTCATCGGTTTGCAGATTCCAGTCCCACAGGCCGATATTCGAAGATTTAAGGGCGACTTGCAGCCGGTTGTTGCTGATCCGCAGGGCATCCTCGGCCTCCCGCCGCCGCTCGATCTCGCTTTCCGCCTCCAACATCTTCTGCTCAAGCTTTCGTACCAGGCGCTCACTATATAGCTTGAGAATTTCGGTTTCCTGCTCGGGCGCCGGCGCCGTGCCGGTTGCGCGGAGCTTAACGTGCTCCATCACCTCCCGAACAGCTTCCATCAGTGCCTCGGGCTCGCAGGGCTTGATAATGAAACGGTCCGCGCCGATCTTCAGTGCGAAGGCTTCATCCTGCGGACCGGTGTAGGTCGCGGTGTAAACAATGAACGGTATATGGCGAAATGCTTCATCCCTTCTTATGCTGCGACACAACTGAAAGCCGTCCATGACCGGCATGAGGATATCGCTGATGATCAAATCGAAGGACCCGTCTTGGAGCTTCTCCAGTGCCTCCGCGCCGTTTGCGACCGACTGCACCTCGTAGCCGTTGCCTTTGAGCAGAACCTCCAGAAGATAGCGGGCATCCTCTCTATCGTCCACGACGAGTACTTTCATCCTATTTCTCCCGATCTCTTTGACTTTCCGCCAAATACCGAGCAATCTCGGACACAAAGGTTTCCGGATCGATGGGTTTTTCGATGTAACCGGTGGCCCCGGCCGCCAGGACCCGCTCCCGATCCCCGACCATTGCATAAGACGTCACGGCGATAATGGGCACGCGCTTCAACTCATCATGCTTTTTAAGCTCCGAGGCGACGGCATATCCATCCATCTCGGGCAGCTGGATGTCGAGCAGTATGCCCTGCGGCTTGATGAGCAACGCTTTATCGATGCCTTCTCTGCCGTTTTCCGCCCCGATCACCTCAAAACCGCTTTTTTCCAACAGAAAGCGCATCATGTAGAAATTCTGCTCGTTGTCTTCAATGATCAGTAGCGTCTCTGTCATGGCAAATCTCCTGTTTAACGGGAAAGCGCACCGTAAAGGTGCTGCCCTCGCCCCACCGGCTTTCCACGCTAATGGATCCGCCCATCATATCCATGAGCTTCTCGCATATGGAAAGTCCGAGGCCGGATCCTTCGTGTTTTCGAGCAAGCCCGGTATCGATTTGGTGGAAGGGTTGAAACAGTCCGGGCAGCTCTTCCTGCCGTATCCCCATGCCGGTGTCGGAAACTGACAGGACATAATGATCATTTTCGGTGCGGCAGGAAATACCGACATATCCCTTATCGGTGAATTTGACCGCGTTGTTTAGCAAGTTGAGGATGACCTGTTCCAGACGACGCTGATCCGCGTTCGCCATCGCGACATCCCTACCGATGTCTATCCTCAGATCTATCTTCTTTTTCTCAGCCAGCGGCGAAACGAGCCTGACCATTTTTTCGATGGATGGTCCCAACTCGAAAGACGTCATGGAAAGCTCCAATTGTCCTGCCTCGATTTTGGAAATATCGAGCACATCATTGATGAGCGCCAAAAGATGGCGGGCGCTGCTCTGGACCATGGCCATTTGCTTGAGCTGCTCTTCGTTCAATGGCCCGGTCAACCCCTGCAGCATGATGCCGGTGAAGCCGATGATGGAATTGAGTGGGGTGCGCAGTTCGTGTGACATGGTGGCCAAAAAGGCGGACTTGATCCGGTCGGCAGCCTGGGCTCTTTCCATTGCCACCGCCAATTCCGCTGTGCGCTCGGCGACGCGATTTTCCAGGTCTTCCGTGTGACGCAGGACCTCTTCATACAAGCGGGCGTTTTCGATAGCCAGTGCCACCGGACCGCAGATGTCCTGCACCAGATTAAGCTTGCGCGGGTCCGGCCTGGCGTCGGTGCGCGAAAAAATGCACAGCACGCCGATGATCTCGTTTCGCACCTTCAACGGAAAAGCGGCGTGGAACCGAATGCCTTCTTTGCACACAGCCTTGGGCATGGCAGAAGCGCTTGCCGAAGCATCGTCCCAATGGATGGAAGGCTCGCCCTTACGGGCCGTATAGCCGCATAAACATTCTCCTACTTCAATCGTCCGGCCGCTCAAGACAGCGGTCATCTGCCCGGAGGCATTTCTGGAGGCGCCAGGGACCAGTCGTCCGCTTTCTCGATCCGTTAGACAGAGCACACTTCCTTCCACTCCCGTAAGATCCAACGCCCCCTGCAGTGCATTCTCGAGAATTGCCTGCAGATGGCGCTCGGTGGTCGTGGATCGAAGTGTCCGGTCCATAATGGCCATCTGCTTGTTTCGCTTGGTTAAGGCTTTGGTGCGGGCATCAACCTGATACTTCAGTACAACACCCCCAACCAGGCTCATGAGCAACACCGAACCTAAGGCAAGACCAATGCCGTGAAGCCATGCCGGGAGCTTGAAGTGGACCTCCTCGGAGGTCCATCGTTTCAACGACTGATAATAGAGCGATTGCGAGTCGTTTTTCAGTTTCAGGAGATGGATGTCAATGGCGTCCAGCAATTGTTTGGGTGCGGACTTGGATGCGGCAAAGAAGAGGATGGAAGGGTTGAAGACAACCGCCGTGTCCTCCAGGCCCAGTTTTCGTGCATGCATCAAGCCGTAGAAACGGTTTGTGATAGCAGCATCCGCCTCTCCTTCCGCAACCATCTCAAAGATCTTCTTATAATCTGGCGCGGAAATAAGGCTGGTGCTCAACCCGAAGCTGTCAGCCAGCCTTGAGAATGCTTCCTGCTGAACTGAACGCTCCAGCACAATGACCCGCTTGCCGTTCAGATCCAATATCGATCTGATCCCGCTGCCTTTGCGGGCATAAACCTGAAACCAGGAGGAGAGGACCGGCTCCTGGTGAAAGGAGAATACTTTTGCCCGATCTGCCGTGTGTGCCACGTCGGGCATGAGATCGATCTCGCCTCTCAACAGGCGGTCCAATCCCTCTCCCCAAGTGCCCGGCACGTACTGCAGATTCCAACCTTCGTTTTGGGCGACATGTTCGATGATATCGATAAAAATACCTGCAGGTTTGCCTGATTCGGCGATGAGGATCTTCGGTGCATTCTCGTAGACGCCCACCTTCACGTTCCGGTTATCGGCACCCGCGTGTGAGGTTGCAACGAAAGAAAAAGGCACCGCGACGATGGGCAGGAGCAACAAGACTCTGCTGAGCCAGGCTGTGATCCGATTGTTCATCATCGGCGGCTCCCTTTTGATAGGCTCCCTGGAATGTGTTGACTTCAGAAAAAACAGCTCGTCGATGCCATGGCATCGATCACGCTTCAGTGCGGCCAGTGAAAGATTAGGGGATGAGCCGTCACTTTCCGGAGTTTCTGCACAACAGGTTCTTTGGAGATGAGCGATAATATAGGCCCACTCTAGCTAATGTACAACAACAATTGTTCCCCGGGAGCACTGCGAAAAATAACTCAGCCGGTGCGCTTTTGGGCTATCCAAAGGAGATGCTGCCCGAGACTCCTGCTCAGTGGCAGCTTTTCAAACAGCTTTTCGAGAGGATCGGCGAATCTCGCGATGGCTGTCACATTTCCTTTGGCCAGTAGTTCAAGCAACAGAAAGGGGAGCACTTCAATTTCATAGCTTCCAGACCAGACTGTCGTGAAGCCGTTCTGCCGCAGCAGGGATTCAAGTCTTTGCCGGGAGAAATGATAATGTACGCCATAAGCCGATTCCGGCTTCTTCCAGTTGAATTCAAATTGAGCGTGCAGATTGTGGTAAGGCGGCAGTATCCGGTCCTGGAATAAACTGAATATTTTCTCGGAAATGATGAACGGGTTGTTGCTGTAATTCAGATTGTGGCTGCTCGGGACGGTGAGGATCAGAACGCCCTCGTCGGCAAGCAGGCAGCGGCACGCGGCAAGGCCCGCAGTGGGGTCCAGCAGGTGCTCCAACACTTCGGTGAAAAGAATACAATCAAAACTGGCAGGCCGAAACGGCGGTCGAGCGGCTTCGCCGCACACCCAGTCAAGGTTTTGCGGTTTCGGATCGAGTTGGAAGGCGCGGACGGCTTCGGTCAGCTTCATGCTGTTCAGTTCCAGTCCCACCACGGGAATCTGCAAATGGCGGGAAATATACATTGTATGGATGCCGAAGCCACAACCCATGTCCAGGATTCGGCGGGCGCCTGCTGCGTACCGGTCGAGCAGCTCTTGCACCCGCCGGTAGCGGCCGAGGTAAAAATATCTATCCAAAGGCGGTCGCACCTTTGCTCGTTTTTCGAAGCTGTTGAAATCATCTCTGCGAGTATACTCTTCTTCTATGGCTCTGATGTCTGCCAGGGTCATCTTGTTTCGGATCGATTCAGAGTGCTTGAAGTTGAGGAGAGCTTCACGCCTGTACAAAAGATAGCCGGCCATGAGGTACAACGCCGCAATCCAGAAGAGCGCTCCGCTGCGCCAGCAGAGCAGGTCGAGCAGGAGAACCGCCAGGACTCCGGCCTCCAGCATACTTTTTTTGAACCGTTTGGAGATCTTCATGAGCCGCTACTCGGACATCTTCAGAAGAATGCCTGATTTTTTCGAATGGTGTACGGCCGCAAGGAGAATCGCCATTGCCGCCATCAGGTAAAACAGAGCCAGTCCAAAGCCGGTCAACAGTGTGTGGGAACCGTTGATCGGAAAACCATAGAAAGAGCGGAAGTACTCCAAGAAATAAGTCACAGGAATACACGCCGAAACCATTTGAAGCGGTGCAGGGAGCACTTCCACCGGATAGTAAATGCCGCTCAGCAATACCAGCACACTCACGATGGAATTGGCGCCCACATGGGCTCGCCCGCCAAAGCGAAATGCCAGGGCGCAGACCACGATGCCCACCGCAGCCGAAGTGAGGAGCAAACCGCAAAAAAAGCATGCTATCGGCAACAATCCCTGATCGAGAAAGCGAAACCCGAAAGTGTAGGCGCTGAACCCTGATAAAATGATGAGGACCAGCAGAGAATGAATCACCCCCATAAGCCACGATCCGGCGATGAGGTGCAACATGTTGACGGGCGCGGCCAGTTCCTGCTTCAAACTCTTGTTCCAGATGCTGTAAAGAATCACATAGGAGATGTCCAACTGGCCGATTTGCACTACACTCAGGGCAATCACCCCGATGAGAATGAATGCAACCATGTTGGAATCCAGGTGCAAAAAACGGGTGAGCATTCCCACCGATACCAGACCGATTGCCGGCCAGAAAAGAATTTCGAAGAGGTGAAAAATTCTTTTCCTGGTGATCAGCCAGATCTTGAAAAAGAACGCGTTAATCTGAATCAGATTGCTCCGCCAGTGCAACAAAGACGTCTCCCAAAGTGGCTTGCGTTATGGCAATATCTTCAATGAAAGCCCCGGATTGCACCAGCGCCTGCAGAATCGGCTGCAGCTGCTTTTGCCTGGAATCGATTCGGCAGCTGATGCGCTGCTGGGTTACGGTGCTGCAGGAAGCTCCGCAAATATTTTGCAACTGCTCTCCGGCGGCCGCCAGGTTCCGCCCCGATATGGTGACCTGCTCCTGGAAGCGTATGCTTCGTTTGAGCTCTTCGGCGGATGCAATACGCATGAATCGCCCTTCTTTAAGAAACCCGATGCGCTCGCTCATTTGCTCAGCTTCATCCATCTGGTGAGTGGTCAAAATAATCGTGGTTTGCCGCTCCTGGTTGAGCAGTCGCAGGCGTTCTCGAATCAGCAGGGTAACTTTTGGATCGAGTCCCACCGTGGGCTCATCCAAGAACAGAACGCGCGGATCGTTCAGCAACGATTTGGCCAGTGCCAGGCGCTGCTTGAGCCCGGTTGACAAGTGATTGAATGGAATTTTCCGATAATGCTCGAGCTCAAAGAATTCGGTCAGCTGATCGCCTTTCCTCAGGCGCTCTCTTTTGGGCAAGCCATAGAGCATCCCGAAGTAATTCAAGGTTTCATCGACACTGAAATTATCGGGAAGATTGGCATGACCACTGGCAAAGTTTACCAGGCCCCTTATTTTGCGTCGGTCTCCAAAGATGTCCAACCCACAGACATATCCCTTCCCGGCATCAGGATAGAGCAAACCCGAGAGAACGGATATGAGCGTTGTCTTGCCGGCTCCGTTGGGGCCGAGGATACAAAAGATGGCGCCGTTGCCGACGGCCAGATCAATGCTCCGCAGTGCATGCACCGGCGGGCTTCCGGTTCTGCCGGGATAGGTCTTGTGAATTCCCTGGAGTTGAATGGCAAGCTCATTGGATCTCATATTTACTCAGATCCACGTCGATGAACTTCACCCGTTCAAAATTCTCTGTTCGAGGATAGGGAGCGGTGGCGTCGATGCCCATTTTTGTCACCGTTCCGCCTTTGCCGTCGGGATTGATCTGGACCATCGGATTGAGGATGTGCCCCGGTTGATTTTTCAATATCGTCATATCAGTATCGGGATTAAATCGGGTGGTCATGGCCCAGTTGACATCAACGGGATCATACAGATTCACGTCGGTATCCACCGCCACCACTCGCTGCAAGGGCATGAACGCGGCGAAAGTCTCTTCGATGGCTTTCTTACCCACTTCCGGCCCGTCCTTTTCAACCTGGACAACGGCACCGTAAAAGCCGCAACCCCCTGGAGTGAGATAAACTCTCTGCAGTTGAGGCACCTTTTCTTTCACCGTGGCGAAAATTTTCGCTTC
>Ga0068714_10005378_pt1 | contig 13621 bp, 10 predicted proteins | sample MTBNYHSulfiMetaG_FD_62988 | JGI IMG/M metagenome (GOLD analysis project Ga0068714, IMG submission 62988) | Enrichment culture microbial communities from rom New York Harbor, USA that are MTBE-degrading - MTBE-NYH (New York Harbor Sulfidogenic)... | ecosystem: Environmental > Aquatic > Marine >... | reverse complement strand
CTTTTATGCTTTTATGCTTGACACATCTATGATCCCTCACCTATACTTCCATCCGTCTATTTGGCTTTTAATGAGAAAAATAGCTTTCATCAGTTGATTAAATAATATTGAGTGATTGGAGACCTTTTTATGCCAAGACGCGAAGACATAAAGAAAGTGATGATCATTGGGTCGGGGCCTATCGTCATAGGCCAAGCTTGTGAATTCGATTATTCTGGCACTCAGGCCTGCAAAGCTCTTCGCGAGCTGGGATATGAGATTGTCCTGGTGAATTCGAATCCGGCAACGATCATGACCGATCCAGGAATGGCGGATGTCACTTATATTGAACCTCTCAACCTGCAAAGAATGAGGGAAATTGTTGAAAAGGAAAGGCCGGACGCTATCCTCCCTAATCTCGGCGGTCAGACAGGGTTGAATCTCTCCTCCGAATTGGCTCATGCAGGCATTCTGGACCAATATGGCGTAAAGATTATCGGAGTTGACATCGATGCCATCGAACGGGGAGAGGATCGGCTGGCTTTTAAGGAAACCATGAGACGACTTGGTATCGAAATGCCAAAAAGCAAAATTGCATTGAGTGTGGAGGAGGCGGAAGAGATCGCTGTCGAGCTTGGTTACCCCGTGGTCATCCGTCCCGCTTACACTTTAGGAGGAACAGGGGGGGGGCTGGTTTATAACGTAGAGGAATTGCGTAAAGTGGCCAGCCGTGGGATATCCGCAAGCCTGGTCGGTCAGATACTGGTAGAAGAATCGGTCCTCGGATGGGAGGAATTGGAGCTTGAGGTGGTCCGTGATTCTAAGAACCAGATGATCACGGTCTGTTTTATTGAGAACGTCGATGCCATGGGGGTCCATACCGGTGACTCTTATTGCACGGCTCCAATGCTCACCATTTCCCCTGAATTACAAAAGTGCCTTCAGAAATATTCCTATGACATTGTTGAGGCCATTCAGGTGATCGGAGGCACCAACATACAATTTGCCCACGATCCGGTCACCGGACGGGTGGTAGTGATTGAGATCAACCCCAGAACTTCACGGTCTTCAGCCCTTGCCTCCAAGGCTACGGGTTTCCCCATTGCCCTAATTTCCTCAAAGTTGGCTGCCGGCATGACATTGGATGAGATTCCCTACTGGAGGGAAGGAACACTGGAGAAGTATACTCCATCAGGGGATTATGTGGTGGTCAAATTTTCTCGATGGGCCTTTGAAAAATTTAAAAATGCGGAAGATAAACTCGGCACTCAAATGCGTGCCGTGGGTGAAGTTATGAGCATTGGTAAAACCTATAAAGAGGCCTTCCAGAAAGCCATCCGATCTCTCGAAACCGGACGTTATGGGCTTGGTTTTGCCAAAAATTTTCATGAAAGAGACCTTGGTGAACTCATGGATCTTCTTAACGAGCCATCGAGTGAACGCCAATTTATCATGTATGAAGCTCTCCGCAAAGGGGCAAGCGTAGAGGACCTTTACAAAAAAACCTACCTCAAACCCTGGTTTTTAGAACAGATGAAGGAACTGGTGGAGTTTGAGGAAAAAATGCTTAAATATAAAGGCCGGACTCTGCCTGATGATCTATTCGTGACGGCCAAGAAAGATGGTTTTTCTGACCGCTACCTGGCTCAGCTCTTTAACATCCCGGAAAACGAAATTCGCCAACGACGGATTGTTTTAGGGGTGGTCCAGGGCTGGGAACCCGTGCCGGTGAGTGGTGTCAAGAACGCTGCTTACTACTTTTCTACTTACAACGCCGCGGATCAGGTGAAGGTTAGCGGAAAGCCGAAGATCATGGTTCTGGGAGGAGGCCCGAACCGTATCGGACAGGGCATTGAATTTGATTACTGCTGTGTCCATGCGGCTTTTGCACTTCGTGATGAGGGGTATGAATCCATTATGGTAAATTGCAATCCTGAGACGGTGTCAACCGATTATGACACTTCGGATAAGCTTTATTTTGAACCCCTTACCGTGGAAGATGTTTTAAGCATCTATGACAAAGAAAAACCTGAAGGGGTCATTGTTCAGTTTGGAGGTCAGACCCCGCTCAATATCGCAAACGAACTGGCCCAGTCAGGGGTGAAGATTATCGGAACATCACCGGAGACCATTGATCTGGCAGAGGACCGCGACTGCTTCCGCAAGATGATGGCCAAGCTGGGCATCCCAATGCCTGAATCCGGCATGGCCAGCAACCTTGAAGAAGCCCTCCAGGTGGCTGAGAAAATCGGCTATCCTCTCATGGTCAGGCCATCCTATGTTCTTGGAGGACGCGGCATGGAAGTGGTCCACGATGAGGAAATGCTCAAACAGTATGTGGCGGCGGCTGTGGGTGTGACGCCTGAACGACCTATCCTGATTGATAAATTCTTGGAAAATGCCATTGAGACGGAGGCCGATGCAATCTCTGACGGAAGCGATGCCTTTGTGCCGGCAGTGATGGAGCATATTGAACTGGCCGGTATTCATTCCGGGGATTCTGCCTGCGTCATTCCACCAATCAGCATTCCTCCTAAGCACCTGGACACCATCTATGAATATACCAAGAAGATCGCCATAGAGCTGAACGTGGTCGGTTTGATGAATATTCAGTATGCCATTGCCAAAGATCGAGTTTATGTCTTGGAAGCGAACCCTCGCGCCTCACGTACCGTTCCCCTCGTCTCAAAGGTCTGTAATATACCCATGGCACGCCTGGCCACCCAGGTCATGATGGGTAAAAAGTTGAGCTCCCTTAACCTCAAACCCAAATCATTCAAGCACTATGGCGTCAAGGAGTCGGTCTTCCCATTTAACATGTTTCCTGAAGTGGACCCGATTTTGGGACCCGAGATGCGCTCCACCGGAGAGGTATTAGGCATGGCCAGCTCCTTTGGACTTGCTTTTTTTAAAGCGGAGGAGGCTGCCCAGCAATTGCTTCCTTCTGAGGGAACGATTCTCATTACTGTTTCAGAGAGGGAGAGGCCGGCTGTCCTTGACGTGGCAAAGGAATTTGACAGGCTGGGTTTTAAAATAAAAGCGACCAACGGCACTCATAAGTTCTTAGCAGAGCATGGCATTGTGTCTGAACATATTCTCAAGATGCACGAGGGACGCCCGAATATTGTGGATGGGATTAAGAATAGGGAAATCCAATTGGTGATCAATACACCCAGTGGCAAATTAAGTATCTATGACGACTCCTATATCCGTAAAACAGCCATCAAATATAAGATTCCTTATATTACCACTTTGGCCGCAGCCATCGCGGCCGCCAAGGGCATCGCAGCCTACCGACAGGGGAAAGGCAGCATCCGATCCCTGCAAAGTTATCATGAGGATATCCATTAAAAATGGGGGGTGCCGGGTCGGAAAAAGTAAAAAGGGATTTGCAATCATACATTTGATTTGACGTTTGCTCCCCCCTTTGATGAAATTGATCGAAGAGGGTCCGGAACACACCTTCATCATCCTCCCGTTCTCCCTTTACCATGATGTCTGCCGCCTGACCGTCTATCACTTTCATTGAATAGTTCGTCGTATCGCCAAGATAGGCCGGTCATGCGTTTAGGGAAGCGATCGAAACAGATGAACAGGTTTCCAAAGCTTTAGAAAGCGGTCGATTGATGGTATGGGAAACCTTCCTCGTCAAGGAAAAAAGGCCTTGAATGGGCATTGAACCTGTGGTGCCAATCATTTAAAGGGTTCCGCTCTAAAGCTTGATCGACCTGTCCATCTGTTTTAAAAAATGATCGGCGGTCAGGTCTGCCGCCCCCTTGACTTCTTCTCAACCCTATCCTATACTTTTTTCGAAACAATCTATGATGTCGCGGGGAGTTGGGGTGAGCCTGGCTGAGAGGGTGACCGGACAGTCACTGACCCGCAGAACCTGACCTGGATAATACCAGCGGAGGGATCGACAGTGAAGAAATAAAGAGGTGCCGATCCTACGGGGTCGGCTTTTTTTATCGAAAGGGAGAGAGGATGCCTCTTCAGACCGAGACTTTTGTTCAGGTTCTTTTAAAAGTTCGGGAACGAAAGCCCGTTGTTCATGCAATTACCAATTGGGTCACTGCCAGTGAAGTGGCCAGTGCACTCCATGCCATCGGGGCACGACCCATCATGGCCTTTGCTGCGGAGGAGGTTGAAGAGATCACCTCCAAAGCAGACGCATTGGTCCTCAATTTGGGGACTCCCACCCCAGATCGAATAGAGACCATGATTCGGGCAGGGCGCCAGGCGAACGGCCAGAGTCATCCCGTCCTATTTGATCCCGTTGGTGTGGGCGCCTCCCAATTTCGGATCGAATCCTCCACAAGAATTCTCTCTGATCTCCGTGTGACAATCATTAGAGGGAATCAAGCTGAAATTGGAGTCCTGGCCGGAATGGGTGGTCATCTCGCCGGGGTTGATGCCGTCAAGGGACCGGAAGATTTGTATCAAGCTGCTGAGCATCTTTCAAACAAGACAGGAGCTATCGTCGCTGCGACAGGGCCTCAGGATTGGATCGTCTCCCCTGAAAAGAGAGTGATTGTGGAGAACGGACATCCCATGATGGGGCAAGTCACAGGCATGGGTTGTATACTTACTGCGGTGGTGGGTGCTTTTGCTGCCGTTGAGAGGGATCCTCTGGTTGCGGCCGCCAGTGCTATCTCCTTCTTCGGTTTAGCCGGAGAGCAGGCCGCTCTTCGGGCAGAAGGACCCGGGACGTTTAAATTAGCTTTACTGGACACCCTGTTCTCATTAACATCGGACCAGATGCGAAATGGAATTAAAATAAAAAATTAGGTCACACTGAAGCTCTTTGAAAAATGGTATCTAATCCCCCTTCATCCCCCTTTGTCAAAAGAGGGAAAAAATTCTCCTCCCTTTGGCCTTTTTAACCTGCCAGAGGCAGGCAAAGGGAGGTGGGGAGGGATTTTAAAAGGCTTATTTCAAACCGCTAAATTAATATAAATTAAGAAAAAGGAGGAAAGAGTTGGAAACGCGAACAATCACCCGTGCCGTCATCCTCGTCGCCCTCGGCGTCGCCCTTTCCCCTTTCACCAGCATTCCCATTGGCATTGCTAAAATAAATCCGGCCCAGCATTTTGTGAACGTGGTGGGGGCTGTCCTCCTCGGGCCGTGGTGGGCCACCGGAATTGCCCTTGTCATTGGTATTCTTCGAAATGCCATGGGGACGGGGACATTGCTTGCTTTTCCCGGAGGGATGATTGGAGCATTCCTTGCGGGGCTTGCCTATCGTTACAGTCGAAGCATCTATCTCGGAGCTCTGGGGGAAATGATAGGGACCGGGCTCCTCGGGGCAATGGCAAGTGCTTTCATTATCGCCCCTGTCTTGATGGGAAAGGCCATCGCTTTGAGTGCTTTGATTATTGCCTTTTCTGGAAGTACGATCGCAGGATCGATCATTGGTGTACTCGCTTTAAACCTTCTCGACCGGGCTGGCCTCGCCAAATTAAGACCAGACAAAGGATAACGACCGGATGATCCTTCATTTCGAAGGCGTCTCATACCGCTACCCGGGTGCAGAGTCCTGGGCATTGAATGGCCTCGATCTGATCATTCACCCGGGAGAGGCTGTTTTAATCGCAGGGGCAAGTGGAGCCGGCAAATCCACCCTTTGCCGTGCCTGTATCGGACTGGTACCGCACCTCCATCATGGAGAGTGGATCGGAAAGGTCCTCGTTGACGGACTCGATACGAACAAGCACCCGGTTTATGAGTTGTTCCGCCATGCCGGGCTGGTGTTCCAGAACGCCGATGCACAACTCTTCAATCAAACCGTTGAAGCGGAGTTAACTTATGGACTGGAGAGCCTAGGGCTGGTGCGCGGTGAAATTGAACAAAGATTGGCTTGGGCAAGGAAGTTGGCAGAGCTGGACGATCTTATGGATCGGCCCCCTCATTCGCTCTCCGGAGGTGAAAAACAAAAAGTTGCCTTAGGAGCGATCTTAGCCCTTCGACCTCGCCTCCTTCTTCTCGATGAGCCCTTCACTCATCTCGACCCCGGGGGGACGGAAGAACTCCGCAGAATTCTCCGAATGATGAAGTCAGAGGGAATGGCTTTCATCATTGTTGAGCACAGGCTTCATGAGATCATCCATGATGTGGATCGAATCATTGTTCTCCATCAGGGGAGGATCGCTGCAGATGGATCTCCCGACCGGGTGCTTGCTGGAGAGATTTCAGATTACGGTCTCAATCTCCCGCCCCTGGTGCGACTCTTCCGTGAGATGGAACTAAATGGAAGACCTCTGTCTGTCGAGGATGCGATTAAGGAATTGAAAAATCAGAACCTCCTGGCTCCATTTTCTATCCGTCTCCTGAAGGAGGCGAACACTTTCCCCCCATTTCCGAGAACATCTCCTCCAATGGTTGAGGCAGAGAATATCGGATTCAGCTATCATGGTCTTTCCGTTCTGCGAAATATTCATTTCAAACTTCGCAGAGGAGAGTCTGTTGCTCTGGTGGGACAAAACGGAGCCGGGAAGACGACTCTGATCAAACATCTCAACGGGCTGCTCAAGCCCCAACGAGGTCATTTGAAAATTCTCGGCCAGGAGACCCTAAGAAGACCGGTCTCAGAGCTTTCGCGCCATGTCGGTTTCGTGTGGCAGAACCCAAATGACCAACTCTTTCAACCCACCGTTCGAGAAGAGGTCTTAACTGGCCCGAAGGCCCTTCGTTCCTATGATCCATCCTGGTGTGATGAACTCTTCAACCGTTTTGGGCTTGTCTCCCTCCTTGAGCGATCTCCGTTCACGCTGAGCGAAGGACAGAAGAAGCGTGTCTCTTTTGCCGCGGCCCTTGCGGTCAAACCCGAGTTGATCGTTCTTGATGAACCCACGGCTGGACAGGACGAACCCTTCCGGAGGGAGCTGGTCAAATTTATTGCCGAACTTCAAAAGGAAGACCGTACCGTCGTCCTCGTAACCCATGATCTTGAATTCGCTGCCGAACATGCGAACCGCTGGTTGGTCTTGGCGGATGGCCAGATTATTGCTGACGGCCCACCGGAGACCGTCATGGCCGATTCGAGAGCCATGATCAAGGCGGGGCTCCGGCCCACCCAGCGTCATCAATTGATTCAGGCCTTAAGAGGTGTGAGGGAGGATAAAGGTTGAGACCGTCCATTTTCGATCCTCGTTCAAAACTCGTGGTCGTATTCGTTGCCACCATTCTGTTAATGATCTTTTATCAATGGACCCGCCTGACCGCTTCCTTAGGGGTCCTCATGCTGATGGTTCTTTGGCTTCACCTTGGTCTCCTATGGCTCAATTTCTTAAGGGGGCTTGGCTTCGCTGTCCTCACCTTTTTCATCATCGCCTGGTTTGCCTTTGACCTTCTCACAGCCATTGTCTCTGCCCTCCGGCTGCTGGCCATGGGTACGGTTTTCTTCCTCTTTTTTCAAACCACCCCGCCCGAAGCGCTGTCTAATGCCCTGCTCAAAATGGGGGTTCCTTATCCCTTCGCTTTTGTGCTCAGCGCATCCATGCAATTTGTCCCGGTTCTCATCCGCCGGCTGAAAAATATTCGCGATGCCCAGCGTAGCCGAGGGATCCCTATCGAAGGCGGCCTGAGTCTTCTTATCCATTTACCTGCCCTCGCAGGTCCTCTTTTGATTCAAGCTTTCAAATTTGCGGATGAGCTGGCTGAGGCCATGGAGGCCCGCGGTTTTGGAATATCCGGCCGCCGATTCCGCCATGAACCCCGTTTTAGATGGATGGATTGGATGGTCGTGGCGATGGGCCTCGCTGCCCTGGCCATCGCTTTCGGGTGCCCTGATCGCTGAAAATCAAGGTGGATGGCGGTGAGGCTGAATTCGAGTCTCTTTCTCTAAGGATTGCGTCTCGCTGTCCAAGTGTATCGGCCCGCAAATGGCCCACCGGTTACCTCCACGTTACCATGAATGGTGTCCCCGCTTACGCGCCCATCGAAATACACCACCACTTTTTGCTTATTTGTTTCGTTATATTTTACCGCAAAGTTCAATCGGTCCCCCGTCAATTTGGCCTCTTTGATACGAATTCGCCGTCCTTCCTGAATAGTCACATGCCCTTTGACTTCCTGAAAATTCTGCTTAAGCTGTAACGTATAGGGGAAATCGCCTTTTTGTATCGGTACACTCCATCGCCATACCCCTGCCACGTCCGCAGGGATAACCCAATAGTAGAAGGTATTACTCCCCAAGATTCTCGTGGTGTCAGGCTTCCAGTCGCCCATATTAAAAACAAACGATACGATGCGGGAGCCCGGTTTGAGTTCATGAAGCAGCCTGGGACGAAGCTTCAGGTTTAATTCTTGAAGCAGGTAAAGGGTGATAACGGTGGCTTCACTAATATGGGTTGTGAAGAGATCACCCTCGATAAACCTCACACGGTCAGTCACACCTGCTTCAATGGCTTTCTGATGGCTTTCCTGAACCCTTTCTGGATCGATGTCTATTCCCACGCCGCGAGCGCCATATTTCTTTGCGGCGGTGATGATAAAACGGCCATCCCCACAGCCAAGGTCATAAACAGTATCATCTTTGGTCACTTTTGCCATCTCAAGCATCTCCTCCACCACATATTGAGGAGTAGACTCAAAGTGAACATCGGGTAAGCGTTTTAGACCGCAGGCGGTAGTCAATAAACTCGCGATACTTGCAACCGACACAATTGCCCAAAATCCTCGCCGGATCTGTTTCATTTCTTTCCTCTCCTTGTGATACAAAAGCGGAGTTTAAGAAACCTCCCCTTTTCCTATTTCATCATGCCCAATCCGGATGACCAATAAAAGGAACGCTCCTGTGATCAATATCGCTAAACCCACAAGCGCTCCAACACCCGTGTAAGCCACGCTCGATTGAAGCATATAAGCACAGGTCATACAAAAGAAAAATGGGGTAAAGGGATAGAGAGGAACCCGAAAGGGACGGGTCACCTCCGGTTCCTTGATCCGCAACACAAAAAGTGATAAGCCTGTTAATAGAAAAAAGCACCAGAACACAGGGGCAGTGTATTCCACCATGGTGACAAAACCTTTACGGACCAAGGTGCCGAATAATACCAGCACCAAGGCAATGACCCCTTGGAATAGTAATGCGTTTGTCGGGGTGTTTGAACGTCCATGCCACCTTCCCAGGAAACCGAACAGAGAGAAATCCTGACCCAGGGCGTAATTGGTTCGGCACCCCGTGAAGAGCGACGCGTTGATTGCCCCTAATGCTGAAACGGTGATGAGAAGGCTGATGAATTTAGCACCTCCTTGGCCAAAAACCCGACGTATGAGATCCGCTGCCACCACCTCTGATTGGCCCATTTCTCTGAATCCGAGTCCCTTCAAGTATGCGAGGTTCATGAGAAGGTAAATCGCCGTGATGATCCCGATCCCCCATAGTAATGCTCGAACCATGTTTCGCCGCACTTCGTGCAACTCAGCCGAAACATAAGCGGCTTCATTCCATCCTCCAAAAGTCAGCAGCACAAAAACCATGGCCAGTCCAAAAGAAGGCTCAGGGTTCGGATCGATGGCCACCATCGGAGGCGGAGAAGAGGGAAATATCATCCCAACTACGACAACAGAAAACAAACCGACCAATTTTATTGCTGTCAACAAATTTTGAGTCCACTTGCCTTCCTGGGAACCGATCAAGTTCAGAGCCGTCAGAATGATAATAGAAAGAGCCGCATAAATGGAATGAGCAGAATGACCCAAAGGTAAAACTTGGGAAAGATAATCGCCAAAGACGAATGCCAGCATTGCAATGGAACCTGGTTGAATGACCGTCATGCGTGACCATACAAACAGGAAACCTACCTTTCTGCCAAATGCCCGTGTCAGGTAATGGTAGTCTCCGCCAGTATGTGGATAAGCCGTGGCTAACTCTGCATAACACAATGCTCCAATCAGAGAAATAATCCCACCTGCCAGCCATGCGAGAAAAAAAACATCCGTCCTTCCAGTATTGGCTGCAATTATAGACGGGGTCTTAAAGATGCCAATTCCGATGACAACGCCCACGATGAGAGCAATAATATCCGTTACTGAAAATGTCTGCTTTGGTACGCCCCCTTTTTCCAACACACCATCATCTTTCTGGGGAGAAATATTAACGGTCGTTTCTCCCCCGTTGATTGCTTTCTCAGTTCACATAAATCTTAAACTTTGTCAAGCCGTAAACTCATTCTGGCTAAGACATCAAAAAACCTCACGGCCTATCCGTTACAGACTTACCCTCGCAGTTGCATAAAAATTATATAAAAAGGGAGGCGGGCGTGCTGGAAAACCTTTACGGCGGCACCTTTAAACTTTTGGCTACTCCGTTTCCAAACAAAATCCAAAGGCCACCTCAGGGGATATCGCATGTTACCCATAACCTATAATATAATCCGCAATTGTAAAGGTTTGGAAGCATACTTGCCTCCCTTTTTTTGCAACGCTAAGGTTACATCTGCACTCTCAGAGCAATAAGTGGTAATAAGGATGACAGGATACAAAATGAGGTGGCGATAAAGAAACTCAAACGCTTAAACAGGGATATCTAACAATTATTTTTAAGTCACCGCGTTGGTTTGCATGAGTTTATCTTTTCCCCTGGGACTTGAGGTAATCTTTCCAGAAAGGGGAGATATCTCTCAACCTCTGGATGATAGGGGGAAGATGTTCAATGATATAGTCCATCTCCTCCTTCGTATTATAGATGGAGAGGCTGAAACGGATTGACCCATGGGCCGCGGTGAACGGCACTCCCATGGCCCTGAGGACATGCGAGGGTTCCAGTGAACCGGAGGTGCAGGCAGAACCTGAAGAGGCGCAGATTCCTAAATCAGAAAGCAGAAGAAGAATCGATTCTCCCTCCACATATTCAAAGCTAACACTTACAGTGTTCGGAATTCGGTTGTGTCGATCTCCGTTGATTAGGGTATTTGGAATCTTCTCCAGAATCTTCGCCTCGAGATAATCCCTCAATGTTTTGACCCTTGTGTTTTCTTCATCAAGATACTTTTTGGCAAGCTCGCAGGCCTTTCCAAGACCGATGATATAAGGGACGTTCTCCGTTCCTCCCCTCCTCCCCTTCTCCTGATGGCCACCGATCATGAAGGGAGAAAATTTCGTTCCTTTTCGAATATACAGGACCCCAATTCCTTTAGGCGCATGGAGTTTATGGCCGGAGAGAGAGAGCATATCGACTCTCGATTTTTTTTGATTGATCGGGATCTTCCCCACGGTCTGCACGGCATCGGTGTGAAAAGTAATCCCCTTGGCTTTAACAATCTCGCCGATTTCTTCAACGGGAAAAATCACTCCTGTCTCATTATTGGCGTACATGATGGTGACCAACGCCGTCTCGTCGGTGAAAGATTCCCTTAACTCATCCAGATCTAATCGCCCCTCTCGATCGACAGAAAGTTCGGTAACCCGGTAGCCCTTTCGACCCAAATAGGTCGAGACATTCCCCACGGCAGGGTGTTCCACCCGACTGGTGATGAGGTGTCGTTTTTCCGGATAGGAATCAAGGGTTCCCAATATTGCGGCATTATCACTCTCTGTCCCGCAACTGGTGAAGACGATTTCGGACGGATCTGCACCCAATAAATCGGCCACCTTTTCTCTGGCCTCGTTCACCTTTTTCTGAACCTGCCCCCCGAAAAAATGCATGCTCGAGGGATTCCCGTAAAGTTCAGAAAAATAAGGCAACATCTCCTCCAGGACCTCAGGAGCCACTTTTGTCGTCGCATTATTATCCACATAGACAGTCTTCACGGCCTTACCTCCTCCACTTCAATATCATCACTGACAAATTCTCTCAGCTTCGTTTCCACATACTGTTTTAAAGTAAACTCGGAACTGGGGCAGAAAGAACACTTTCCCCTCAATGCGACCAAAACCTTGTTTCCCTCAATATCGATTAAATCCAAATCTCCCCCATCCGCCTTTAAAGCCGGGATAATTTCTCTTCCTAATGTCTCCTCAATCAATTTTATTTTTTGGATGTTCGTCAACTTCTTTTTCTCGATCTTGGGAGGAGGAGCCTCCTTCTCCATCCCTTGTCTCACCTTTTCGATGATTGCCTCAATCTTGGGATGGCACTGCCCACACCCGCCTCCAGCCTTGGTATAATAGGTCACCTGCTCGACTGTCTTGAGATCGTTTTCCTGAATCGCCTTGATGATCTCTCGATCCGTCACACCAAAACATTCGCAGACGATCTCAAAATCCTCTTTAACCACTTTTTGTCCACGATAATTGGCGATGGCTGCCTCAAGCGCTTCCTTCCCCATCACGGAGCAGTGCATTTTTTCTTCGGGAAGTCCTCCCAAATAGCTGGCAATATCCTGATTGGTCACTTTCTCCGCTTCCTCAAGGGTCATTCCCTTGATGATCTCCGTCAGGGCAGAAGAGGAAGCAATGGCGCTTGCACAACCGAAAGTCTTGAACTTGACATCTTTGATACGTTTCTTTTCATCCAATTTGAAGGTGAGTCTCAAGGCATCCCCGCAGGCGAGCGATCCCACCTCCCCCGCTCCATCCGGACCTTCAATCTCCCCGACATTTCTTGGATTTAGAAAGTGATCCTTGACCTTCTCCGTATAATCCCACATAGAAAACCCCCAGTGTTGCTAGTCGTTACTTATTATTATAAATTCAATCCCTTTTGACCGTCAACACCCTTTAACTAAATTTTATCTCCCTGAGATCCCTTGATTCATACTCCGCTTTGATTTACTATTTATATAGAGACCCTCCGATGACATTAGACAAAGAAACTTTAATTGGTTTAATCTGCAAACATTGTGAATTCTATAAAGAATCCGACAAGGATCTGGAATGTGGAGCTTACAAAATCTTGAAAGGGCTCTTAGAGAAGAAGATCATCACCCCTGAAGAGATTTCTGATGCCCTCAGAGAATAGTCATATCATCTTATCCTCTCACGCAGTTTTAAAAAACCTCGAAGAGCCCTACCTCTATGATATCGAAAGGGATGAACTCTATGAACTGAATACAGATGCCTATCAATTTCTCCTTCGAATTTCCAGGGGCGAACATCCTCCTGTTCGGGAGGAGGATGAGGAATTCATTCGATTTTGTCTCTCTGAAAAATTAATCGCCTTCTCAGAAACTCCTTCTCAGAGAAAGATATTCTTGAATCCATCCCCCATCCCTTCGCTCCGTTATCTTGAACTTCAGATCACCAACCGATGCAATCTCCGGTGCCTCCATTGTTATATTGCGGAAGCTTCCCGTCAGGATCTTTCTAAAAAACAAATTCAAAAGGTATTCGAAGAATTTGAAGAGATCCAGGGATTGAGACTCCTCCTCTCCGGAGGGGAGCCTCTGCTTCACCCCCATTTCTGGGAAATCAACGATCTCTTGCAAAAATATGCTTTTCGAACGATTCTCCTCTCCAACGGCACATTGGTGACCCAAGAGGTGGCCAAAAGACTTTGCGTCCATGAGGTTCAAATCAGTCTTGATGGAATGGAAGAGGGCCATGAGTCCCTCCGGGGGGGAGCGACTTTTGAAAAAACCCTAATGGCCATTGATCATCTTCAAGAGGCCAACATTCGGGTCTCCGTAGCCACGATGATTCATCGCAAAAATTTATCTGAGTTCGACCAGATTGCCTCCCTCCTTCAGTCAAAAAATATTGA
>Ga0068714_10005377_pt1 | contig 13625 bp, 10 predicted proteins | sample MTBNYHSulfiMetaG_FD_62988 | JGI IMG/M metagenome (GOLD analysis project Ga0068714, IMG submission 62988) | Enrichment culture microbial communities from rom New York Harbor, USA that are MTBE-degrading - MTBE-NYH (New York Harbor Sulfidogenic)... | ecosystem: Environmental > Aquatic > Marine >... | reverse complement strand
GATCGTTGCGAGCAGAAACAAGCCGAACTTAAGGGAATCCTGGACGATACTAGCCGCGCTAAGTAAGTTTTTTTTAGTGCTGAATCTCTTGCCATATGCGTCTCAAGGAATAACGGTTGAGGCGAAAATCTTTGAAATTTCCCCCGGTCTGCCGCTGCTTCTCAGGGCGGATCCTTTCGGGGTCTATTTTGCTACCGTTGCTTCGGGTCTCTGGATATTGACGTCGTTCTACTCGATCGGTTATGTCCGGGGCGCTCCCGAAAAGAAACAGACCCGTTATTTTTCATGTTTTGCGGTCTGCCTCTCTGCAACCATGGGGATCGCGTTCGCCGGGAATCTTCTGACGTTCATTCTCTTTTACGAAATATTGACCCTGGCGACCTATCCCCTGGTGATCCATAAAGAAAACAAGGAGGCGATCGGGGCCGGAAGGCAGTACCTGATCTATACCCTGACCGCAGGCGTTCTTCTGATAGCCGGGACCGCGATCATTTACAGTTCCATCGGCCAAATAGATTTCAGGGCCGGGGGAATCCTGGGAAATTCGGCCTTTCCCTCCAATATGATGGTTTGGGTGTTTCTGTTGTTTTTAGGCGGGGTGGGAGTCAAATCCGCATTGATGCCCATCCATTCCTGGCTTCCTTCCGCGATGGCTGCACCAACGCCTGTAAGCGCACTGCTGCACGCGGTCGCCGTTGTCAAATCGGGCGTGTTCGGGATGATACGCGTCGTCGGGTACGTGTTCGGGACGGAGGTTATGGCCGGCTTCGGCCTGAACGATATCCTGATCACCGTATCGGGTGCCACGATTATCCTTGCGTCGCTTATGGCCTTCAGTCAGGACAACCTGAAACGCCGTCTGGCCTATTCGACCGTGGGCCATCTTTCCTACGTGGTCCTTGGGGCTGCGCTGCTGACCCCGCTCGGGATGGCCGGGGGCGTGATGCATATAGCGGCGCACGCCACGATGAAAATCACGCTTTTTTTCTGTGCAGGTGCGATTTATGTCAATCTACACAGGCAGAACATCAGCGATCTTGATGGAATCGCAAAGGTCATGCCTTTCACCATGGCCTCTTTCACGATAGCCTCCATGGGCCTTGCAGGGCTCCCCCCCGTCAATGGCTTCCTCAGCAAATGGTACCTGGCGATGGGGTCGCTCGAAGGTCACATGGTTGTTCCCGTGCTTATCCTGATCGTAAGCGGTGTTTTGAATGTGGGTTATTTTTTCCCTATCGTGCATCGCGCTTATTTCCATCGAGGTGTAGGGCTTTCCGGCCACGGCGAGGCATCGCCGTTCATGGTGGTGCCGATTGTGATAACGGCACTGCTGTCTGTGTTGCTGGGGATATTCCCGAATCTGTTTTTCGGCCTTTTCGACATAGCGGGCGTCGTTTCGGCATCCATTTTCGAAGGAGTTGCACGATGAACAGGACGTTATGGTTCTTATTCTGGGCATTGTTCCTGGTTTCACTGGTGCTCGAGTTCACGGTGCTTGCAGGCGTGGGGCATCACTGGTGGAACTCCATCCCGGCGTTTTATGGGATATTCGGCCTTGTCTGCTGCGTAGGAATCATCTATGTGGCCAAATTTGTCGGCACTCATTTTCTGAATAGAGACCTCGATTACTATGACCGCTGATTTTTTGATCATACCCGGGATTATCGTCATCGTCGGCGGACTGATACTGCCCGTTGTTCCTGAGAGGGTCCGCCCCTGGCTCTCCCTGTTTTTTCCGGCGGCCGCCCTGGTGGTGGTTTTCGCGGTCCCGGAAGGACGCGTGGTGACCGTGTCGCTTGCGGGGATGGATCTGCAACCCCTGGCGGTACACAGGCTGAGCCGCCTGTTCGGGATCATATTCGCTATAACGGCGTTCATCGGGGGCGTGTATGCGTGGCATGTGAGGGACCTTACCCAGCAGGTCGCAGCCCCGGTGTATGCAGGAGGGGCTCTCGGGGTATCGTTTGCCGGCGACTTCTTCTCGCTGCTGGTGTTCTGGGAATTGATGGCCGTCAGCTCCGTATGGCTCGTGTGGGCCAATCGCACGCCACAATCCCACAAGGCCGGGATGCGGTATCTGATCTATCATGCACTTGGGGGCGGGATTCTTTTCACCGGGATCCTCATGCATTATTCCGCAACCGGTTCGCTGCAGGTGGTTTCCCTGGAGCCGGTTTACACCCCCGGGGCGGTGCTGATGCTACTCGGGGTGGCGGTAAACGCGGCGGTCGTTCCGCTGCATGCCTGGCTGCCGGACGCCTATCCGAAAGCGACCGTCACCGGCGCGGTCTTCATGAGCGCATTTACGACGAAATCCGCTGTTTATGTTCTTCTGCGGGTGTTTCCCGGCTGGGAGCTGCTGACGTGGTTTGGCTGCGCAATGGCGCTTTACGGGGTGCTTTACGCCGTTGTTTGCAAGGACATCCGGGAGATACTGGCCTACCATATCATAAGCCAGGTCGGGTTCATGGTTGCCGGTGCCGGCATCGGCACTGAAATGGCCGTGAACGGCGCCGCCGCGCACGCATACAGCCATATCCTCTACAAGGCGCTGCTGTTCATGGGTACGGGTGCGGTTCTCTATAAGACCGGAACCACGAAGACGGCGTATCTGGGGGGGTTGGCATCCAGAATGCGATGGGTGATGATTCTCTACATGGTAGGGGCTTTTTCCATTTCAGGCATCCCGCTTTTCAATGGATTCATAAGTAAGTCCATGACGGTTTCAGCGGCGGGAGAGGCTCACAACGAGGCGGCCATGATCATGCTTATGCTCGCTTCGGTGGGCACGTTTCTCAGCGTTGGCCTCAAGCTTCCATACATGACCTGGTTTGACAAGGAACATAACCTCATGGTGCTCAAGCGGCTTCCCCGCAACATGTACGCAGGCATGGGGATGGCTGCTTTTCTGTGCATATTCTACGGCCTGGTGCCGGGGGCGCTTTACAGGTATCTGCCGTATCCGGTGGAATACAACCCGTTCAATGTGTATCATTTCGTAGAAGTGACCCAGGTAAGCTTGATGACGTTTCTTGGGTTTTGGGTTTTCTGTCATAAATTTCACGGTGAATTGATCCAGGCCCTCGATGTGGACTGGTTCTACAGGAGGCCGGCCCCATTTTTCCGCAAGGTCTTCGTGACCTATGTCAGCATGGTTTTCGACCACGTGGAGGCTCTGGCTTTTGGAGTCGTCGGGCGCCTCAGGGCCGCTTTCCAGAACCCGATGAAATGGCTCAACCCCATAACCGGGTACCGGCATGAAGCCTACAAATACAGCCCCATGATTGAAGTCGTGGTCGGCCTGGTGTTGTTTGTGTTCGTTTTGATTGAAGTTCTATTGATGATTTAATCCCGTTTGGGCTTCATTTTTACATGCTGTCCAGCAGTTTCACCAGTTCCTGGAGGCTTTCTATCGTATAATCAGGCTTCATCAATGAAATGATTTCCCGACGGGAGTGCTCCTCTAAAAAATAATCTTTCATTTCAGGGATCTGCATCGCCTTTTCGAAAGCCTTCTCAACGGTTTCGTCGACATGGCTCCCGCGGTTCATTTTCACGGTGATCATTCCAAGCCGTTTCGCCCCGAAAATATCTTCCCAGTACCTGTCCCCAACCATCACAGCCGAAGAGAATGCATACCCAATGTCCTTTTTGGACTGGAGCCAGAGGTATGGGAAAGGTTTGACTTGAGTTTTTTTCGACGTGGCATAAAAGTGATGCCGTTTCAGTTGTAGCGTGTCGTCATATTTTGAGAAGAAATGTGCCAGCCCGAGTCGAACGATTTTGCCGGCCTGTTTCAGCGCCGGGCCGTTGGAAACAATAGCAAGAGGATATTTCGGATACAGCGTACTCAGCACAAACATCGTCTCCGGTACGCTGGTCATGTTTCCGATCTTGCAATCCCAGTATTTTTCAATGCCGGCGGCTATAATCAAAGGATCATATTTTTTATTAAAAAATAGACATAATTTATCGAAATGATCTTTTGCATTGGAATCAATTGATCGTATTTCCTTCAATTTTTCGAGCGCTTCACTGAGCTCGGCCTTCAGCCCGGCCTGCATCATCGCCTTGATGGACATCAGCAGGGTCGATTCCAGAAAATCAGACGGGATATAGAGAACGGAGTCCAGATCGAAATTGATACACTGGATTTCTTTTTTCATTCGGAGTCGCCTTCCCGGTTACTTCGGGATCTCAAGTAGTTCAACCTGCTTTTGTTTCAAGGTTTCCTTCTCGGAGACAAGGTCTTCGGCTGCGGTTCTGTCGACAATATAAATCATTTGGCCGCCGTTTCGACCATATAGCTGACCATAGGAGATCGGGATGTCCGGCGTGGGATCTTCAAGAAGGGACAGCGCCACCGGGCGGCGTTTCCTTTCCCCGCTTGCCAGGAGAACGACGGTCCCGGCCTGGTAGATGAGCTCTGCCCCCATGCTTACGGCATAGCGCGGAGATTCGTCTTTCGAGATAAAATGACCATCTGCGACCGCGTTTTCTATCGTGTTTTCATCCAGCTTAACCAGCAGAACACCGCCGCTGTCAAACGGGATGCCCGATTCATGGAAGCCTACATGACCCCGGCCTCCGACGCCGATCACCTGGAGGTCTATCCCCCCGGCTTTTTGGATCCTGCGCTCGTACCCGTCCAGAATTTCAGTTTTGATCCATGCCAGATAATCCGAGGAAGCGTTGTTTTTGATTGAAACGGCCTTCCCGGCGTCCGCTCCCTTCCACGTCCAATCCGACGGGTGTTTTTCAAGCTCCCGGCCCAGCCTTTTCTGATCGATCAGGGAACCGCAGGGCAGGTTGGTCTTTAAGAAAGGCTTCTTCAACAATCCGAAAAATTCCCGCACCATGAAAAAGCAGTAGCTTTCAGGGTGCATTACCCTGTCCTGAGCGGTTTCACCGGGTAAGCCGACGTACTCGTCCAGATTGAAACTTTTCACGCGGCTTGAATCGAATTCTCCGGCATTGGCATCGTCGGTGAGTCTTTTGTAGACCCCGGTTGGGGATGCTCCTGTTGCAAGACCGAAGATATAATTTTCCTTGACCGCAAGTGAGTCCACAATATCTTTCTTGACGAGATTCGCCGCGACATTGCTCATATGCTCAAAATTTTCTGTAACCAGTACGCTGATTCCCATCGATCGTATGACTCCCTCCCTGCAAGAGCAATTCCCGCCCGCAATTTTTTCCAAACGTAACTGTTGGAGCGATTTCACCCGATGGATGTTTTCACCGCAGAGGCGATCATGTCGCACAATCTGCAGGTGACCTCATCGGTGGGGCCTTCAACCATGACCCGGCACATCTTCTGGGTTCCGGAATACCTGACAAGGACGCGGCCGTCTTTTCCCAGTTCATCTTCAGCAGTCTTGATCGCGTCAACGATCGTCGAAACGGTTGAAATCTCCGGTTTGCTTTCTACATCCACATTTATCAGGGCCTGGGGATAAATATCCATCCAGGCCGCCAGTTCGGACAGGGGTTTCCCCTCGCTTATCATGGCCGCGATCAATTGTATCGCAGTCAGAATTCCGTCTCCGGTGGTGTGATGATCCAAAAAGATCATGTGCCCTGAATCTTCGCCTCCGATGACGGCTCCCAGGCGCTGCATGTCCTCTAGAACATACCGGTCGCCGACCCTGGATCGGTGATGCCTGAAACCGAATTTTCTGCAGGCGATGGAAAGACCGATGTTGCTCATGACCGTGCTCACCAACAGGTCGTTGATCAGGCGGTTTCGTTCTTTCAAGACCTTTGCACAGATGAAAAGGATCTGGTCTCCGGTTATCCGCCGGCCTTTCTCGTCCACGGCTATGAGCCGGTCGCCGTCGCCGTCGAAGGCAAGCCCTATGGAGGCGCCTGTTTCCAGCACCTTGCGCTCCAGGCTCTGCGTGTACTGGCTCCCGCAGTCTGCATTGATATTGAGGCCGTTCGGTTCATCGTTTATGACGGTCACATCGGCTCCCAGTTCGTAGAACACGGCAGGGGCCACCCTGTAGGTCGCACCGTTTGAGACATCCAGAACGATTTTCATGCCTTCGATGGAGAAACGCCTGGGGAAGGTGTTTTTGAGGAACACGACATAGCGACCCGTGGCATCCTCCATCCGATAGGAACGGCCCATTTCCTGAGCCGGGGGCAGCATTCCGGAAAGTTCCCCGTTCAACATCAGGCTCTCGATCTCTTCTTCTTTTTCATCGGAAAGCTTGTATCCGTCTCCGCCGAAAATTTTTATGCCGTTATCCTGGAAGGGGTTGTGGGATGCAGAAATAACGATCCCCGCATCCGCCCGCATACTCTCGGTTATAAATGCGATACCCGGGGTCGGAAGCACCCGGACAAGATAGGAGATGCCTCCCATCGAGCTGATTCCGGCCTCAAGAGAACTCTCCAGCATGTATCCCGAAATACGCGTGTCTTTTCCTATGATCACACGTGTCTTATGTCCCGGTTTTTTGAAAACTTTCGTGACGGCCTGTCCCACCAGAAAAGCGATTTCTGCATTCATCGGGTAGCGGTTGGCTTCACCTCGAATTCCATCCGTGCCGAACAATTTACCCATCTATCGTTCCTCCCTACAATTTTCATTGAAACCCCTGAAAAGTTTCATCGATGGCAAAACGTCCTGAAGCTTAAGGCATATCCCCTTTACCAGTCCTTCGAGCCAGCGGGTCCCTTCCAGCGACAGGGGAGCTGGAAGGGACTGGATGCATTCTATGTAATTTTCGATGCCTCCTGAAGCGTGGTCCTGTAACCCGTCCAGAAATCTGTCCCTGACGTCAACGGCGGTCGAAGAGGCTGCGTCCACACTGAAAACGGCCGTGACCTCTTTGATTCTTCGTCCCAGTTCGACCTTATCGGCTGCAGGCGACTCGGCTGCCTTTTCAGCCATCGATTCGAGGCGCCTGGAACGCTCGAGCTTTGCCATCTGCAGTTTTGCGAGCACTCCCCTGAATAGTTGTTCGCCGAACTCCCGGCGGCTGAGGAATGGATGCCTGACATGAATATACCATTGTTCGAGGGCAAGCAGGTTTGCGATGTAGATTGCATTGTTCTCTACAACCCGCCGGAGATTGGGGTAGCTCTTCGGGGTTACGTCCATGATTCTGCCCCGGTGCGTTCTTCCGACGATCAGTTTGTTGTCTTCGAGAACGTCGTTTCTAAGAATCGTTCCTGCTGCGACGACATTGCCATAGCCGAGCCTGAGCGGGCCGACAATGCCGCCCTGGCCGCCCAAAAATATCGGTGGTTGGTTCAGCATCACTCCCCGCGGCACATCCCCGATCAGCGACGGCGTGGTTTTATCCCCATCGGGTGTGAAGTTGAAGTGAATGAAGGAGCTCCCCACTTCGCTGTGGTTTTTGCGGCTCGTGCCGCCTGCCATAAGGCAGTCGCAAAAATTTATCAGGCTCCCGAGCGTTACGAATGGGAACAGAACGGTCTGTTTCAAGCCGACGCAATGCGCGCCCCCGGCCTGTTCTTCAAGGATGCATCCGTCCCTGACATGGGCCCCGGAAGCCATATTGGCCTTTTCCAGGAAAACGGAGTTTTTAAAATATCCCGCCTTGAGTTCAACCGAGTTCGCAAGCTGACAGTTTTCCATGGTTACGGGGCCCTCCCGTCCGATTTCACAGCCACCGGCTATGACGGTTTCAGCTCCATGGATCCTGCAGCCGGGATGAATTTTCACCCGATCGGCTGAAATCAACGCAGGATTCACATCCTCTCCTATAAAAACCGAATAGGGATTCGGAATTTCCACTCCTTTTTCAATGAGCCGGACGACTTGATCTCCGGCTGCCTTTTGGCTGTTCACGTTATCCTCCTTTACACTGCTGCATTCAAAATCGCGGCTACAATCCGTACCGGCACTGTGGGAGCGGTTTTCAACCGCGATTTGTCCGCACGGTACCTCCACCTGAAATCCGCTGGAATCAGCGGTGTATGTCCCACTGAAATTTATAGAGGCACGAGTTTTTCGAGTCAAGCGTCATGATTGCAATTGGAACCCGAAATCCACCATCGATTTTTTCCACGAGAAATATCAATGGTGATGGCCTCGTAAAAAAGCCAGAGTCTCCCCTGAATCGTCACCCTGGCGCAGGCCGAGGTTCAGTGATTCCAACAACTTATGGATTCCGACCTTCGCCGGAATGACGGCTCGGGAACTTTTTACGATGCCATCAATGGTGGATCAGGAGGAACGGAACGCTTGAATAATCTTGGATCATCTGCTAAATAGAAACATACTTTCACGGCACGGAAGAAATTCCAATTCCTTAACTCCCATAAAGCGGTATAATGAGTTTTTCATGCAGCGGCCCATGAGGCCGCTAGGTTATATTATGGCCGGAGGTTTGGATGCCTATCTATGAATACCGGTGCCTGGCGTGCGGCGGAAACTTTCAGCTCCTGGTGCTGAATCAGGGGGAGGCTGAAGCGGCCGTTTGCCCTGCGTGCGGAGCCGGCCGTTTGAAGAGACTGATATCCCGAACGTCGTACCATCGATCCGAGAAGGACCGCCTTGAATCCTTTGATCCGGCACAGTCGCAGTGCGATGGTTTTTTCTCGGACACCCGCAATATCGGGCTGGGTGCGAAAAAGCGTGCGGAACGGATGGGCGTGGATTTAGGATCTGAATTCGAATCAAAGTTGGACAGGCTGCGGAGCGATCCCGGACGCGTTTTTGATAAGGGGGATTGAAAAGCGCACGGGTTCAAGCAGTCGGAGAGAGAGCAATCATGGCCAAAGAGGGAGATGTCGTCCTGGTGCACTACCAGGATAAACCTGCGGTTTTCGCACGGATCGAGTTGATTGAACCGGACGTCAAAAAAGACTGGTACCATGTGACATTGTTATTGCTCACGCTGCCGATGCAAACGGTGACATGGATACTTCGCGAAGCATACATTAATGGGGATGACTTTACCATGGGCGGGGTGCCGATGCGCTTGGAGCTGGTGAAAGCACCACCCGCCCCCGTCGAATCTACACCCGAAGAGAAGGAACCACCGGCTTCTTCCGGGAATAGCGGAAAGTTGCGGGTGATACCTTTCAAAAAACCAAAATGAGGAGATTCGACTGTGGGGCCCCTGGAGCGGTTTTTCATTCGAGGCGTTCTTTCGTTGCTGTTTGCGGTTTTGATTTCACGTTTTTTTTTACCGAACGCAGGCATCCCGGCCATTCTGGTTCTTGCAGCTGTGCTGCTCGGGCTTGCTTACGGTTTGGAACATCTGAAAAAAAGAAATGAAAGGAAAAATGATGACAAATAAAAAATATGTTTTTTCATTCGAGGAGGGAGATTCTTCCGACAAGAAATTGCTGGGAGGAAAGGGGGCCAATTTGTGTGGCATGACCCAGATAGGCCTGCCGGTTCCTCCGGGTTTTGTGATCACAAGCGAGGCCTGCCTTGCCTATCTGAAACGAAGAGACAAAGGACTCCAAAAAGAGGTTGTGGATCAGGTCCAGGAAGAGATGAAAGCGCTCGAAAAGAAGACGGGAAAAGGTTTCGGCGACCCGCGAAACCCTTTGCTGGTCTCCGTTCGTTCAGGCGCGGCCATGTCTATGCCGGGTATGATGGATACCATTTTGAACCTCGGTCTGAATGACTCGACGATCAAGGGGATCATAAAAAACACGAAGAACGAACGCTTTGCCTACGATCTTTACCGGCGCCTGATTCAATTGTTCGGCTCCATTGCACTCGGGCTTGGAGACGAGGTGTTCGACGATGCGTTTGAAGAAGTCAAGAAGGCGAACAACGCTTCGGCGGATATCGGTCTCGACGGCGGAGCCATGAAAGAGGTGTGCGAGCGTTTCCTTGCAATCGTTGAAAAGGAGAGTGGAAAGCCGTTCCCCCAGGATCCCTACGTGCAGTTGTATCTGGCTGTGGAGGCGGTTTTCGCTTCCTGGATGGGAAAGAGGGCTGTCGATTATCGCAAGGAGTTTAATATCACGCCCGATATGGCTGACGGAACCGCGGTGAACATTTGTACGATGGTGTTCGGGAACATGGGTGAAGACTGCGCCACCGGCGTGGCGTTCACCAGGGATCCGGCCAGCGGCGAAAACCGCCTTTACGGCGAATACATGGTGAACGCCCAGGGTGAAGATGTCGTAGCCGGAATCAGGACTCCCTCCCCCATCATGCAGCTCAGGAGGCAGATGCCGGAAGTTTACCGCCAGTTGGAAACTCTCAGGCGGACCCTGGAGAATCATTACAGGGAGGTCCAGGATTTCGAGTTCACGATAGAGCGGGAAAAACTTTACTGCCTTCAGACCCGGAATGCGAAGATGAACGCCGCCGCGTTTATTAAATCCTCGATAGACATGGTGAATGAGGGTTTGATATCCGAAGAAAAGGGACTTTTGAGAATTCAGCCGGATATGCTGGCCCAGCTTCTTCACCCGCGGTTGGATCCCAATTACGCAGCGGAGAGTCTGGCGAAGGGACTTCCTGCCTCCCCGGGTGCGGCGTCGGGAAAGGTGGTTTTCGATGCGGACCGTGCCGAAACCAAATCCAAGATTGGGGAAAAGGTGATTTTGGTTCGCGAGGAGACAAAACCGGACGACATCCACGGGTTTTTCGCGGCTCAGGGGGTGTTGACGAGCAGGGGCGGCAAGACGTCTCATGCTGCGGTGGTTGCCAGAAGCATGGGGAGGCCCTGCGTTTCCGGATGCGAGCAGATTGCCATCGACACAGCCGCTCGTGAAGCGGTGATAGGCGGGGTCGTGTTGCGCGAAGGGGATATGATCACGATAGACGGAACCACGGGCAATGTCTACCAGGGGAAAATTCCTGCGATCGAGCCTGAATTCGTCGACGACCTGCTGATGATCCTGGAATGGGCTGATGATATCGCCAAAATCAAGGTGATGGCGAACGCCGATACCCCTGAATCCGTCGCTAAGGCGCGAAAATACGGGGCCGTGGGAATCGGGCTGTGCCGCACGGAACGCATGTTCAACCAGCCCGAACGTCTCCCGATTGTTCAGGAGATGATCCTTTCGGAATCTCTCGAGGAAAGGGAATCGGCGCTGGAACGGCTGCTGCCGTTTCAGAGGGATGATTTCAAAGAAATTTTCAAAATTATGGAAGGCTACCCCATAACCGTCAGGCTGCTCGACCCGCCGATTCACGAATTTTTGCCTTCCGCCGATGAACTGGTCCGGGAGATTGTGCATCTGCGTGAGCTGCGCAAAACCGTCCAGGGAATGGCCAACCTGCCCGATACGCTCAAGTTGATCAATCCTGAGCTCCACGACCGCTACTCGGCGAACCTCGAGGTCATAACCCATGCGCTCGATGAGCTTAAAAACCAGCATCTGGCCGAGACCATGATCGAGGCCAAGGAATCGATGCTCCAGAAGGTTCGGGCGCTGGCTGAGACAAACCCGATGCTCGGTCACAGGGGGGTTCGGCTCGGCATCACGTACCCGGAGATCTATGCTATGCAGATCCGGGCGATATTGGAGGCCGCCGCTGAATATCTGGCCGAGGGGGGGCAGGTCAGCCCGGAGATCATGATCCCCCAGGTCTGTACCCTGGAAGAGCTTAAATGGGTTCATCGCTACGTGAAAAAAATCCATAAAGAAGTTGAAAAGAAATTTGGGATTGCCGTGCCGTTCCGGTTCGGAACGATGGTGGAAGTGGTGCGCGCATGTATGCGGGCCGGGCGGATCGCCGAGCTGGCCGAGTTTATTTCCTTCGGAACCAACGATTTGACTCAGGCGACGTTTTCTTTTTCCAGGGAAGATGCCGAAAACAAGTTCCTGCCGTTGTATCAGGAGCGCGGCATCCTGCAGCATAATCCTTTCGAGGTGCTGGATATCAAGGGAGTCGGCCGGCTGATGATGATCACGATCGAGTGGGCGCGCAAGACCAGGCCTGACATGAAATTCGGTATATGCGGCGAGCACGGCGGCCACCCGGATGCAATCAGGTTTTGTCACCACATAGACATGAACTACGTATCGTGCTCACCTCCGAGGGTGCCGATTGCGAGGCTTGCCGCAGCCCATGCAAAGCTGAAGGAGAAGGAATTCGTATTCATATGATGGCTTCAGGCGGCCTAATGGACCAGGTCATAGAGTCTGCGCGCCAGGGTTGAAAGGTGTTCTGACGTTTCATCGGCGTTGTCGACGGGTTTCCCATCCCTGACGGCGGTCGAGGCATTTTTGAACAGGAGGTGGCTGACGGCCTCACGGTTTTCTACGATGCCCAACCGATAGTATTTGATGCCGTTGTTGTGCATCCTTTTGAGGATATCGCCCGGGCCGGGCTTCCCCTGCCTGGCCGCACCGCTGAGCGTTCTCGCCGCTATCCAGTAAGCTTCGATAAAGGTTTTGGCGAACCCGGCCCAGGTGGGCAGGATATCATAACCCAGCCGGGTCACGCGCCACTGCCCGGATTCCAAATCCTGTTCCACAAGCCCTTCATGGGTGAAATAGCCGAGGATGCGTTCGACTTGATCGGCATCGTCGTCTTCTGCGGCGTAAATGAATTCGTTTCTGAACAGATGCTTCATGAATTTATAGTCATCGATCAGGGCCGCCGTCACAAGCACCTCCCTGGCGCTGGAAAGGAGGCTTACCGCGACGAAGGCATACGTTATCGTCGCATGAATGATGCTGTTCTTGTAATATTCAAGTTCGGGTTTTTTGTCGTCGTCGACAAAATAAAACCTTTCTTCTCCCTCGATGTCTTCAAGGGCCGTGGCGACTTTCCAGTTCAAGAGCAACGCAAGGGTATCCTTGCATGCCTGGGCTACATCGGAGAGTGTCGCTGCAGTGGGAACCGAACGGGACGTCAAAAAACGGTGAATGGATGCCGCTGTTTCTACGAGTTGAGGGAGATGAAAACCTCGGCGGTGGGTGGTGAGCACGGCGGAGGCTACCAGCGCAAGGGGTGTGACCAGCGTTACATGGTTGATTGACCTGATAAGGTCAAGCCCAAGCTGCCGGTGAAGCTGATGCGTGTCCGGACCGGCGGATTCAAGATATTCCTTGAAGGAAACAGGTTTTCCGAACCGGATATAGATCTTTCCAAATCTTCTTTTCAGAAAATGCCTTGCTTTCAACATTTGTTTGAAGCTTTCGGTCTCTTTGGCCCCGCCGTCCATTTCATGCAAATAGGCTCTTTCTTCAGGGATCCGGTCGTAGACGATCGATGCGGGAACGAAGACGAGGTCATCGCAGTAGCCTTCGTTGAAAGCTTCTATAAGGATGGAGAGGAATCCTATCTTGGGAAGGATAAGTTTTCCACTCCTGCTCCTGCCGCCTTCGATGTAGAATTCAATCGGATGGCCTTCTCGCAGAAGGGCCCTGATATATCGGGAGAAAACTTGCGCGTAGAGCCTTGCACCGCTGAAACTCCTGCGTATGAAAAATGCACCCGCTTTTCGAAAATAATTTCCCATGGGCCAGAAAGCCAGGTTTCTGCCCGCCGCGATTCTTGGTATGTGCATGTGGTGTTCAAAAAGGATGTAGTTGAGCGCGAGATAGTCCACGTGGCTTTTGTGAGAAGGGATGTAAATCAGCGGACCCCGCCTGGCGTATTCCCGCACGGATCCGAGTTCCGAAGGCATGACGTCTATTCCATCGAACAGCCTTTTCCA
>Ga0068714_10005376_pt1 | contig 13627 bp, 9 predicted proteins | sample MTBNYHSulfiMetaG_FD_62988 | JGI IMG/M metagenome (GOLD analysis project Ga0068714, IMG submission 62988) | Enrichment culture microbial communities from rom New York Harbor, USA that are MTBE-degrading - MTBE-NYH (New York Harbor Sulfidogenic)... | ecosystem: Environmental > Aquatic > Marine >... | reverse complement strand
GAGCTCTTCAACCAACATCGAAAGGACAAACGGGGCTCTCAAAGCTGCAAAAGATCATGAGCTGGACGTCGACAAACTCCCTGTTATTGACTGTGGCAACTCAAAGGAGCGGGCATTTGATGCGGCTGTCGATCTTCTAAAGGATGGGCAGGCTCCCACCGCTATTTTTGCTGAAGACGATAACATGGCGCTCAGCGCCAGGGAGGCTATTTTAGACCAAAAATACAGAATACCGGAAGATATTGCGCTGATGGGGTTTGACAATATTTACGTTGGTGGTTTGACTGGTATTGAACTTTCCACGGTAAGGGAAAAGCGGTATGCCATCGCCGAACTAAGTGTGAGTCTTTTGCTCGAAGCGATAACAAATCGCGATAATGACTCTGTGCGTAAACATCTGGTTCTCGAAACCGATCTGGTCATTCGAAAATCCTGTGGGTTTCATTTGCAGGGATATGTGAGATAAACGAAGACAATGAAAAATTCGGAATGAAAGCTTCTAAACAACAATTTGAGAGCAATAATGGCAACCTACTTAAAAAAAGCGAAAAAGACGAGTCAGGCAGACACGCAACGGGTAAGGGAAACGGTGTCTGAGATGTTGAAGGAGATCCGCCGGGGCGGTGAAGATATGGTGCTGGAACTGGCGAAGAAATTCGACGGGTGGGAGCGCAGGGATGTACGCGTTTCAAAGGAGGAACTGGAGACCTTGATGGAAAAGGTTCCTCGGAACCATCGAGAGGATATTCATTTCGCCTACGACCAGATACACGGTTTTGCGGTGAAACAGAAGGAGTCCTTCCGGGAGTTCGAAACAGAACTCACCCCGGGCGTCCGATTGGGGCAGAAGCTTGTCCCATGCAGCTGCGTCGGCTGCTATGTCCCGGGCGGACGATTCGCCCATGTGGCTTCGGCTCTTATGAGCGTCGCCACCGCCAAGGCTGCAGGCGTTCCATCGGTGACCGTCTGCACGCCTCCCAGGGGGGAAACCATCAATCCAACCGTGGCGTATGCACTCCAACTGGCAGGGGCCGATACCATCCTCGCGTTGGGAGGCGTCCAGGCGGTGGCTTCCATGGCTTTCGGCCTTTTCACCGGCGAAAAGGCGGATATCGTGGTCGGCCCGGGCAATGCTTTTGTGGCGGAAGCCAAACGGTTGCTCTTCGGGGAAGTGAGCATCGATGTCATCGCGGGCCCTACGGAATCTCTGATTATCGCGGACAAAACGGCGGACCCGACCATGGTGGTGGTGGACTTGGTGAGCCAGGCCGAACACGGGCTGGATTCTCCCGTATGGCTTATCACCGACTCCCGGACATTGGGGGAAAGGGTCCTCAGTCTCATGCCGTCGGCCATCGAAGACATGCCGAATCCTGATGTACCTCGCACATCATGGGACCATTATGGTGAGGTTATCCTGTGCGAAGATAGGGAAGAAATGGCCCAAACGAGTGATGATTATGCGGCTGAGCATGTTCAGGTGATGGCGGAGGATCTTGATTGGTGGGTTGAAAGACTCCGAAATTACGGATCTCTTTTCCTGGGTGAGGAATGTACGGTGAGCTACGGGGACAAGGCCAGCGGAACCAATCACATTCTGCCCACGTTGAAAGCCGCCCGTTATTCCGGCGGGCTCAGTGTCCACAAATTCATGAAAGTCCTCACCTGGCAGAGAATGACAAGGGAAGGAGCAAAGAGCATTGCAGCGGTCACTTCACGTATTTCCCGCATGGAAGGGATGGAAGGGCACGCTCGCGCGGCGGATCTTCGGTTACGAAGATATTTCCCGCATGAAGATTTTTCGTTCGAAGTTTATGAACACAAATTTTAATTCAGGCTTTTGATTGGCTTAAAAAGGCAGAGGAACATCTACTAATGGATAAAGCGATAAAGACTTCAGACAAATCAGAAGAGAACCTGGTTTTCACCAAACCTTTCACTCAGCAGGAACCGATTCCCGAAGAAGCGATTTCAAGGGCGGTGGCGGTTATGAGGACAGGTCGACTGCACCGCTACAATACCCTGCCGGGAGAGACATCGGAAGTCTCCCTCCTTGAAAAGGAGTTTGCGGAATACATGGGGGCCCGATACTGTGCGGCATTCAGCTCATGTGGAAGCTCGATTTACGTCGCGCTCAAGAGCGTGGGTGTGGTCCCGGGAGATAAAGTGCTCTGCAACGCGTTTACCCTGGCACCCGTTCCCGGGGCTATAACCAATGCAGGTGCCGAAGCTGTCCTTGTAGAAATTAAGCAAAATTATACGATAGACTGCCGCGATCTTGAAGCGAAAGCTGAAGCCAGCGGTGCGACGTTTTTGCTGCTTTCCCATATGCGTGGGCACATCGCGGACATGGACGAGGTCATGGGGGTATGTGATCGGCAAGGGTTGACCCTGGTGGAAGACTGTGCCCATACGGCCGGCTGCCATTGGGGGAATGTCCCGACGGGTCGTTTCGGCAAAGCAGGATGTTTCAGCACGCAGACCTACAAACACATGAATTCCGGCGAAGGCGGGCTGCTGATCACCGACGATGAGGACACGGCCGCCAGAGCGATTCTGTATTCAGGTTCCTACATGCTTTACGACAGGCATGTTTCCCGGCCGTCCGAGGATGTATTCGCCCGTTTCAAAAAAATAACCCCGAATTTCAGCCTGCGCATGTCCAATCTTCAAGGCGCCCTCCTGCGCCCGCAGCTGCGTATGCTGGATCGTCAATGTGAACGCTGGAACAGGCGATACAAGGCTGTGGAAAAGGTTCTTTCGGGAATGGAACGTATCTATGTGCCGGAGCGTCCCCCAAAGGAGCACTATGTGGGAAGTTCCTTCCAATTTTCCCTGAAAGAGGTGTCTCGGGAGCAGGTCCAGGAATTCATCGCTGAATGCGGCCGGAGGGGCGTGGAGATAAAGTGGTTCGGTTGGAAGGAGCCCCAGGGGTTCACCAGTTCATTTGACAGCTGGCAGTATCTTGAGCGGATCCCCGATCTGCCGAAGACCCGTGAGATTCTTGACAGCATGTGCGATTTTCGCATCCCTCTAACCTTTGATGAGAAAGATTGTGAACTCATTGCTAATATTATATGCCATGTAGCTTCAGACGTTTTTTAATTTTAAAAATAATTTATTATTGTTTTTGTTAGTGTTTGAAGGCAAAAGAAATAAAGGTTTGCGCAGAAGGCAGGAAATCAGAGGAGACGAATTGTCCTGCCGACCAGCGTGATGTGTCGTGAACATAAACATTTAAAAAAGGAGATTCACTATGAAAAAAACACATCTACTTTTGTTGGTAACCCTTATTGCGGGCCTTATTTTAATGCCTGCGTTTGCTTCTGCCAAAACGGTCTTCAAGCTTGGGTTTGGAGATCCCATTGATTCAGATCAAGGAGCATTCGCAAAACAGTTCAAGTACCTGATGGAGGGCTATACCAATGGAGAGGTCGAAATCCAGCTCTTTCCTGGTAGTGCCCTGGGTACAGAGACGGAGATGCTCCAGAATACCCGTCGAGGTGCCTTGGATCTGAGCATGGTAGCTGTCACGAACATGACACCTTTTTCCAAAGAATTGCAGCTTTTAACCATGCCATACGTGATTCAATCCATGCGGGATGCCGTGAATATTACCACCGGTGCGTTAGGACAAAAATTTAATAATGCGGCGATTAAGCAGGCCGGAGTTCGCATTCTGGGGTATACTTACTCGAATTTTCGGCATCTTACGAACTCGAAACGCGAAGTAAAACGGATGGAAGATCTCAAGGGTCTCAAGGTCCGTGTTCCCCAAAACAAACCCATGTTGGAAACGTACAAGGCCTGGGGAGCCAACCCAACCCCGATGGCATGGCCGGAAGTTTTCACCGCCCTTCAACAGGGCGTCATCGATGGGCAGGATAATCCGCATATTGTTAATTATACCATGAAGTTCCATGAGGTCCAAAACCACATTACAGAACTGCATTATATCTTTTCATTGCAGCCTTTAATTGTCGGTGAAAAGTACTACCAAAATTTAGACCCTAAGATGAAAGAGCTCCTCACTCGTGCAGGTATTGAGGCTCAACAATTTTGTATGCTTTTTCAGGTTGAAGAATCCAATAAGGCTCGTGATGCAATGGTCGCTGCTGGTATGACCTATAATGAATTAGAAAATGAAGATAAAATGATTCAAATTGCAAAAGAAAAGGTCTGGCCTCAGTTTTACGATCAAGTCGGTGGAAAAGAGGCTTTGGAATCCCTTATCGCGGAGCTTGAAAAAGCCAAAGAGGGTTTCAAGTAGGAACAAGGTCATTGCCCAAATTCCATACGTGCCCCGCAGGGGCTGCAAACCGGGGTGCGTATGGGCCATTTCTTTCCTTCAGAGGTTTCTATGAACCGAAAAATAATCAAATTAATTGATGAATTTGAGAGCCATTTTTGCAGGTTCCTCCTCTGCTTTTTTGTGACTCTGCTCTTTATCCAGGTCATTTTTCGGGTCGTTATCATGGAATCGTTGAGCTGGAGTGAAGAATTATCCAGGTTTGCCTTTGTTTGGTTTGCGTTTTTAGGTGCTTCATACGCGGCCAGACTTGGTGCTCATAATAGGGTGAGCATCCAATTTAAACTTCTTCCTAAAATTGTAAAAAACAGCATACTTCTATTAGCGGATAGTATATGGATTTTATTCAATATCATAATGATACGAGAAAGCGTAAAAGTAATCTACGATATGATCGAATTTCCATTTTTTTCACCGGCGCTTAATTGGGCTATGCATTATATTTATCTGATTTTTCCTTTAGCTTTCGGATTAATGATCGTTCGTATTGTTCAGGTAAATATCCTTAAATTTGTTTATGGTATAGAGCTCTCGGATGTGGATGATGCTACTTCTGAGTTGGAAGAAGTGAGGGAAGAGATCCAAGAGAAACAATGGGAGGCTGGCTCATAAATGGTTTCCTCCATTCTGTTCGGGGTATTCATTTTTTTGCTGTTGATTGGCGCACCTATAACCGTGGCGCTCGGCATGGCGGCGATGGCTACCTTTTATTTTGTCGGCATCGATTTAACGACTTTAGTCCAGGTTGCCTATAACGGGGTAAACTCCTTTCCCATCATGGCCGTGCCATCCTTTATTTTAGCGGGGGCACTAATGCAGCATTCCGGGATTGCCAAGCGCCTGGTGTCTTTTGCCGAGGAACTGGCGGGCCCTATGACGGGGGGAATGGCGGCCTCTACGGTTCTGGCGTGCATGTTTTTCGGCGCGATTTCAGGCTCCGGACCCGCTACAACCGCCGGCGTCGGCATGCTGATGATTCCCGCCATGATAAAACAAGGTTATGATAGAAGCTATGCTTCAGCGATCACCGCCTCCTCCGGGGGCCTGGGCGTCGTCATCCCTCCGAGCATTCCAATGGTTATTTTCGGCGTGACTGCGAGCGAGTCCATTACCAAGCTGTTCATCGCCGGGGTGATCCCTGGGATTTGCCTTTCTGTCGGCATCATGCTTATGAATTACTTCCTTTGCAGAAAGAAAGGGTATAAGGGAAGTACACATGGTTGGTCCTTCTTATCTATACTGAGAAAAATGAAAGAGGGATTCTGGGCGTTGATGGCTCCGGTGGTTATCCTCGGGGGCATTTATTCCGGACTTTTCACTCCGACGGAAGCAGCGGTCGTTTCCATTTTTTACACGCTATTCGTAGGACTGTTCATCTATAAAGAACTTCGATTAAAATACTTCCTGAAATCTCTTGATGACACCACCTGGCTCTCGGGGCGGGTGCTTATTATCATGTTCACGGCGCAGGCTTTCGGACGCCTCCTTGTTCAGTACCGCATTCCTTATACGATTGCGGATGCTTTGTTGAGTTTTACCGGAAATCTTGTCATCATCTGGCTCCTTGTTATCGTATTCCTCCTCATCCTTGGTATGTTCATGGAAACCCTCGCAACCATTATGCTTGTTACACCGGTGCTTCTGCCCATCATGACACATTTAGGCGTGGATCCGATACATTTCGGGATCGTCCTGGTATGCTGCTGCGAGGTTGGTTTTGAAACACCGCCTTTAGGGGAAAATTTATTTATCGCATCGGGTATCGGCGGCACCACCATTGAAGAGATATCGCTTCTTGCGTTGCCGTTTACCTTCGTGGAAGTTGTTACCATTTTACTGGTTGCCTTTGTTCCTTTTCTTAGTTTATGGCTGCCGGGGGTCCTGGGGTTCTAGAGGGCAGCACCATGCCACGTTCCAACAGTAGTGGAGACCAACCAGCCGTTCAAAATCCCGTGCCCGAACCGGAACTGATCCTGCAAGGGGCCAAGGTGCTCAATGTTTATTCGGGTGAGCTTCTCGATTGGGATGTCGCTGTCGGGGGTGGGAAGATCCTGTCTGTGGGGCCTTTTGCCCTTGAGCCTGCAACCGGGGCTGTACGAATGAATCTGGCCGGCAAGGTATTGGTTCCGGGCTACATCGAACCGCACTGTCATCCCTGGAATATTTACAACCCGCTGACCTTGGGGGCGGAGGCGTGCCGGCTGGGAACCACCACCCTGGTCTGCGACAACCTGCTTTTTTTCATGCTGATGGGGGTGGACCGCTTCGAGGCTTTGATGGGAGCGCTTTCGGATACCCCCATAAAGCTTTTCTGGTTTATCCGTTTGGTTCCTCAAACGCCGATGGAGGATGAAGAGGCATTGTTCTCGGAGGAGAACCTCAAGCGCCTGCTCCGCAACTCTCATGTTCTTTCCGTCGGGGAGATCACACGCTGGCCCGAATTGGTGCGGGGCAATTCAAAATTATATGAAATGATTCATTTTGCCCGCCGGCTCCGAAAGCGTGTTGACGGTCACACCGCTGGGGCCAAATTTGAGAACCTTATGACCATCGCCCGCACCGGCGTGGAATCATGCCATGAAAGCATCAGCGCGGAGGAGGTGCTCGAGCGTCTGCGGCTGGGAATGCACGTCATGCTGCGGCAAAGTTCCCTGCGACAGGACCTTCGAAACCTCCTGCCGGGAATCCGGGAGTTGCCCCACGCCGCCCGGCGCGTCATGTTGACGACGGACAGTTCAACCCCGGCGTTTCAACTGGACTCCGGTATGGTGGACGGCCTGGTTGCCATAGCCCTGGAAGAGGGAATCCCGCCGATCGAGGCCTACCGGATGGTGACCCTGAATCCGGCAGTCTATTTCGGGGTGGAGGACCGCATCGGGGGCATTGCACCAGGCAGGGACGCCGATATCCTCGTGCTGAGCGACCTGCGTCACCCAACACCGGAGCTGGTCATTTCCCGGGGTAGAACAACGGCTGGAAACGGCCGTCTGCTGGAGCCTTTTCCGGCGCTCAACTGGAGCCGGTTCTTCGGGGAGGCCATGGACTTCGGGTGGCGTGCCGAGCCTGACTATTTCGACATTCGGGTCGATGGGGTCGAGGAAGGCGGGAGCGTCACGTTTCCGGTCATGAGACTCCTGAGTACGGTTATAACACGCCTCGAGAAGGCCGAATTTCCCGTACGCGAAGGGGTTTTGGACATCTCCTCCAGGCAGGGGTTCAATCTGGCGGCAACCTTGAATCGACAGGGCCGCTGGATCGCGAACGGCATCCTCGCGGGGTTCGCGGACCGCGTGGAAGGGATTGCTTCCACCTACAACACCGCTACAGAGATCATCGTGATCGGACGAAGGCCCGAGGCCATGGCGGCGGCCGTGAACCGGGTGCTCGAAATGGGCGGTGGTATCGCGGCGGTGGAAAACGGACGCATCGTTTATGAATTGGCTTTGCCTCTGGGCGGCATGATGTCGGGCAGGCCCATGGAGGAACTGGCGAAGCAGGATTCAGCCCTCCAGGAATTCCTCGCTGATCGGGGTTTCCCCTTTCACGATCCTCTTTACACCTTTATTTTTCTGCCGAACGATTTCCTGCCGGAAGTAAGGCTGAACCGCCTGGGTTTGATGCGGGTCAAGACGGGTGAATCCATTTATCCGGCCAGAAGCTTGACGCCGCTTCGAACGGGTCGGGCTTGAAAAAAATATCATATTATTATATACAGTTACGACCTCACAGGGGGAAGCCCCTACATGAACTGTGGGAGCGGTTTTTAACCGCGATCTGGCCCGCACGCGGGGATTCGGGGCATCACGCAGAGACGCAGGGGCGCAGAGAAAAGCAAAAAACCCGAATAAGGATACTCATCGGTGTCCTGTGGTGAACCACCGGTGCCCTGGGGGCGAGGGGTCACCGATGAGAGAATTGATTTTGAAAAAACCGGCATCAATAGCAAGGCGTGTAGGAGGGACGTCCTCGTCCCGATTGCGGCGTTCGGTGTGGGATCGAGGGTAAGGTGTCACCCGTTCCCCGGTAATGAGGGTCGGGAGCAGGTAATTGCAGAAAACCTGGACCCCATTTCCCGGATCGTAGTCCGGGACAGGCTCCGAAGGGGTGACGGCTTCTTACGAAGCCGTCAATTTTTGATACAAGAGTTGTATGATGAAAATCCAATTGCAACCGAAGGAAGCGAAGTCGCTTTTTGCGAGTGATATTGTTTTCCAAACATTTTTCTGGAGCCAGGTAAAATCACGACTCGGATGGCGCCCCAATGCGTTCGATTTCTACTGGCCGGGTTTAAACGGCGATTTCCTGGTGCTGACGAAGACCTTTGACAAGGGAGTATCGGTGGCCTACGTACCTCAGGGACCCGAATTCGGTCCCGAGCCGGAAAACTACGGACGGTTCCTGGAATCCCTGTCGGACGTGTTGATCGACCAGATGGAAACGCCGGTGGCCTTCATACGTTACGATCTTCCTTGGAAATCGCAATACCTTGAGGAGGAAGGCGACAAAGGAGGCAATCGTGGCTGGCCGGGTCGTCCCGAGGCGCGATTGCAGGAAATCCGCATGAATTTTGGAACCAACTCCTGGAATCTCAGAAAGGCTGTCACCGATTTGACGGTTGCAGACGCCGTGCACGTGGATCTCGATGCAGGGGAAGACGAGATGCTTTCAAGAATGAAGCCCAAGACCCGGTACAATATCCGTCTTGCCGCAAGAAAGGGTGTCAGCGTCTTTGCTGCTTCGATGGAACTTCTCCCGGTTTTCTATGAACTTTACTGCCAGACAGCGGAACGCAACGGATTCCCTGTTTGCGGATACGAGCATTTTTCCGCGTTGTTCTCGGCTCCTGCAAACGAACCGGAATCCCCGGAGCGCCACTTCCTGCTGGCCACCCATGGGGGACGCTTTCTTGCCGGCGCGATCATCACCATTTCGGGGCGGACGGCCACGTTTCTGTTCGGCGCATCCGCCAATGAAAAAAGGAATTTGATGAGTTCCTATGCCATTCAGTGGGCGGCTATCCGACTTGCCGCGGCTAAAGGATGCCTGGTTTATGACATGGGCGCGGTGGCACCGGCCCCGGATCCGGACCACCCGTTTTATGGGATGTACCGGTTCAAAACCGGATTCGGGGGGAGGGTGATTCATAGAAGCGGTTCATGGGATTATCCGCTCCGCGAAGAGACCTACGAAATGTTTCGCAACCAGGAAACCGTCGGCCGGATGGATTTGAACGGGTGATGGGCTTGGACCGCCTCAGGAAATTCCAGTCATCCCTTTCCCCAACGTTCCGGTGGAACGGCTCCTGCCTTATGGATAGCTCTCGGTGACGCCTGAAGGGACGAATCACCGGCTGAATTGGTAGCCGATGGAAAAGATATAGGCGTAATCACTTTCCTTTTTGCCCGGAGAAGGACTCTTGTCATAATCCCAGTTCATTTGAGCACTGAGGTTCAAATTTTTGTAAAAAGGAATCCGAAAACCGGTCTGGGTTGAAAGAACGAGATCATCTGAATCCTCAAGGCTCTGAAGGCCGGTATGGAAGATAAAATATTGAAGCGAGTCCGGCAGCAGAAAATGATCGAAGTTCAAGCCCCATCTTCCGGCTGTATAGCTGTTGCTGCCGGCGAGGATATAATCTTCGTCAACGTAGCTTACGCCGCCTTCGAGGGAGAAGTTGGTGCGATCCGACTCGATGAACTGATAACCAGCCCCAAGGCCTAAAGAGTACCTTACGTCCAGGTCCTTGAATTTATCGCGTTCTGCGCTGGTATTCGCATAGGCATACCATTTATCGTTGAAAAAATGATCATATTTCATGTAACCGGCTTTTTTGCTTTCGGTTTTGACCCCGTCGCTCTCGGCGCTTCGGTACAACCCTCCGATGGTGTACCGGTTTTGCTCCGTGCGGGCGATAAACTCGGTGTCGGCATAACTATCCTCATTGTCTGTGTTTCCACTGGCGAAGCTGGCACCTAAATTGGCCCGAAACTTTATTTTCAAAGGCGGCCCGGGCGGTTCCGGGTTTATGCCGGTGACATCGGCAAGGTCCGCGACCACGGACCCTGCAAGTTTTTCAGTTTTAATGCGGATTTTTCCTTCCTTATGGGGAAGAATCGGGCCCTCCAATGCTGTTTCGTCGCTTAGAACAACCTTGACGGATTCATGCGTTTGGATGCTCACGACTTCCTCCCAGAGGATGGGAATATCCCCGGCATAAGATGTTTTCAGAAGAAGTTTTCCGTCCGTCAGCGAAACGACATCCCCTGAGAGATGGTCTCCATTCTTGAGCCAGACCTCATCCGCATAGGCCTGGCAGGATATAAGAGAAAAAACAACCGCAGCCAGTATGATTGACATACTTCTGGCTTTCATGTCACCCTCCTTGTGTAAATTTTAATTACGTTTTGTAAAGAGAAATAAGAAAAAATGTAACAAAGCCCTGGCTTGCAGTCAAGGAAGGGCAAGGCTTCCTGAATCCACTTTTGGTATTTCTCATGGAGAGATTAGATGGTGGATTTAGGGACTTGAAAGGAAATTGCGGTTTACGTATAGTCGGGACAAGTGGAAAATTCTTGTAATTGAATGGGAAAATAAATTTTATCCGTTACCATTTCCTCCATTGGCCTTTATCTCTTTATGAACCTGAAAAACAAGGAATTAAGAGGATGATGTTGTTTCGTTTCTCCTTTCGAGCAATCCTGGTCCTGGGTATGTTTTGGCTGGTGCTTTTTCACTGTGCCATGGCAGGCGCCGCTACAGAAGGAGCGTCTTCCGGGAAAGAGACGGTGGCTGAATCAGAAATCGACCCCGGTGCTTTTGGAGAGCGGTTGATGGAGGGGGTTTCCAGGAGGATGGCCCAGGTCACCGATCATGTTTTAGACGCTTCCCGGGGGATCCTGGCTTTGCCGGACTTTGTGCGGCGAATCGCGGTCAAGGCGAAGGACCCTCAAAATCTCCTGCTCTGGGCTGAGATGGGCGGGAAGGTCGCATTGGTTCTGGTGATCGGCTTTCTGGCCGGTTGGCTTGCCCGCCGCATGTTGTCCCGGACTCAGCGGACAGCTGTGGATCGTAAAACAGATCGGCTTCCCATACGATTGTTGCTGGTTGCCATGAGAACCTTCCTGGACATGATCCCTATCGCGGTTTTCGGGATCGTTGCCTACGGGATATTGCCCCTGACAGGCCCAAGGGACGAAACAAGACTGGTTGCATTGATGTTGATCAATGCCAGTGTGCTTGCGCGGCTTGTTCTTGTTGTTTCTAACGCGGTGCTGGTGCCCAAAACACCGTTCCTTCGGCTTCTGCCCGTTGGGGATGAAACCGCGTTTTATCTGTATATATGGATTCGGCGTGCGGCCGGGCTGGGCATATACGGTTATTTCCTGTTGGAAACGGCTTTGTTGATGGGTATGCCCCGTGGATTGTACGTTTTTCTCATGAAGTTTCTAGGACTTGCCATCACACTCATGCTTTTGACCCTGGTGATGCAAAATAAAGCCAGTGTCAGCCAATGGTTGCGGCAGGGTTATCCGAAAGCTGGTGAAGACGCTGAAACCGGGAAAAGGCGATACAGGCTCCAGATGGTCGGTAGCTTTAATCGGCGTTTTGCCGATGTCTGGCACGTCCTGGCGATCATCATTGTTCTCGGGATTTTTATAACCTGGTTCCTTGAGGTTGAAGGCGGCTTGATCTTCCTGTTTTCGGGGTTTTCCTGGACGGCGTTTGTTCTTTTTGTGGCAGGTTTTCTGGTTCGCGTCATCCACCGCGGCGTGGATCGATTGTTTCGTGTCAGCCACGAGCTGCAAACCACGTTTCCAGGTCTCGAGGAACGGGCGAATCGTTATCAGCCGTTTGTCACCCAGACGTTAAAAACGGTGATCTGGGTGATTGCCGTTTTTGCCATTTTCGAAGCATGGGGTCTCGGCACCTTGAGCTGGCTGTTTTCTCCCTCAGGCGGCCGCCTTGTCAGCGATCTGGTGGTGCTGATCCTGATCATTATCGGCGCCTTTGTGTTATGGGAGGCTGTCAGCATCCTGATCGAACGCTCGTTGACTCGTGAAGAGGAGAAGGCGTTCGGAAGCAACCGAAAAAAGACCTTGCTTCCACTTCTCAAAAACGTGGTTCGCATTTCTTTGGGCGTCATCGCAACGATGCTCGTGCTGTCTCATCTCGGCATCAACATCGGACCGCTGCTCGCCGGTGCCGGTGTCGTCGGGCTGGCGGTCGGGTTTGGGGCCCAGACCCTTGTGCGCGATGTGATCACGGGAGCCTTTATTCTTCTGGAGGATGCCATATCCGTCGGCGATTGGGTGACGGCCGCGGGTTACAGCGGCACCGTCGAGCGGCTTAGCGTGCGGACGATGACCCTCCGGGATCTTTCCGGAACCGTTCACGTGATTCCTTTCAGCGAGGTTACGTCCGTGACCAATTTCAACCGGAGTTATGGTTATGCCTTGATTGACGCCTCCGTGGCCTACAGAGAGAGGTACGAGGAGGTGGTGCAGGCTCTGCAGGATGTAGCGAAAAAACTCAGGGAGGATGAGACCTGGGGGCAATACATCACAGGGGACCTTGAAGTATTCGGGATGAATAATCTCGGGGATTCAGCCGTGGAAATCCGTGTGCGGCTCAGGACATTGCCGATGCGACAGTTTGCCGTACGGCGGGCCTTTCTGGAAAACATGAAAAAAATATTTGATGAACGCGGCATCGAAATACCGTTTCCGCATCGTACGGTCTGGTTCGGCGTGGACAAGGAGGGAGCGGCCCCTCCCCTTTATTTTGCAGAAAAGGATAAAAAAGCGATTACCCCGCCTGCTGAAAAGCCTTCCGAGGGATAGTCGGAACAACGATGTCCCTCGGGGTCGGGGTCGCTATCGGTATCGGTATCGGATGTTGATCGACGGCCTTTTCGACCCCGATTCCGATCCTGACCCCGACGCCGATAAGGCGGGGATGGTACTTCCAACGGACTCAAACCACTACAGCATTCATCCCCCAGTTTCAAGGTGCCTGTTGTTGTCTGTGGGGGCGAGTTGTACTCGCGATGTGGCTTTGCCTGAAGCTGCGGGCCAGATCGCGGTTAGAAACCGCTCCCACAGTCTGAAGGTGTCTGTGGTTTCTGTGGGAGCGAGTTGTACTCGCGAGGGAAGTTTGTTGCTCATAGGCTGCAGCGAAGCAGCGTAAACCAGCTTTTTACGAGGTCATCAAAATTGATGGCATCGTAAAAAGTCAGAATCCGCCCCATATCGTCGCCCCGGCGCAGGCCGGGGCCCAGTGATTTCAATAACTTGTGGATCCCGGCCTTCGCCGGAATGA
>Ga0068714_10005375_pt1 | contig 13628 bp, 10 predicted proteins | sample MTBNYHSulfiMetaG_FD_62988 | JGI IMG/M metagenome (GOLD analysis project Ga0068714, IMG submission 62988) | Enrichment culture microbial communities from rom New York Harbor, USA that are MTBE-degrading - MTBE-NYH (New York Harbor Sulfidogenic)... | ecosystem: Environmental > Aquatic > Marine >... | reverse complement strand
AGGAGCACCCCCATTCAGCCTTGAACTATCTCAGCCCCTGCGAGTTCGACAGGGCTTGGCACCAGGAAGACTTCTTCATCAATCTTCAAGACCAGATGGAGATTACTCAAATTGCCGCTTGATTCCGTCTGGACTTCTGGGGGCCACTACAGTGCTCCATGTGTGGTCGCTACAGCCAGGGCAGGAAACGGATAGACCTTCAGGAGCGGTTCGGGTTCACCCCCTCAGAGCTTGAGGTCAAGCCACGCTACAACATAGCCCCCGGCCAAACCGCCCCGATGGTAATCGGTGGACAAGCCCGGGAGCTAAAACTAATGCGCTGGGGCCTAGGCCCTCATTGGGCCAAGGAAGAGAAGATCGGCTACCGGATGATCAATGCCCGGGCCGAGACCCTGAACAGCAAGGCGAGCTTCAAGGGGCTCCTGAGAAAGCGGCGGTGCCTGGTCTTGGCCGACGGCTTCTAAGATAGCATTGACGCCTTGAGGGTGTATTCTGGTCAGACAGACACCCATCTCGTTGATGTTGGAGTGCTGGGAAATTCTTCTGTGAAAGGCTTTTTTGGGTCCATAGTGAACGGACAGACTCCCCGGGGGAATCCCCATCTTGGGACAGAAAGCCGGGTTCGAGGACTCGGAATGGAGTGGACTATTCAGCAGCCGAAGACTCGGTGATTTCTTTTTCCAGTTACGATCAGGCAGGTCGCGGTCCCAGGATCAAGACGTTTTAAAGTCGGATCCGGGTCTATACAGAGAAGATCATCATCATATTTCAGAAGGAGAACCCTAATGGGGCAGAGATCAATGAGAGGTCTGGTTTTGGTGATCGCTTTTATCGCTTTGTTGATACCCGTGACCAGCGTCGAGGCCAAGTTTCCCAGCGAATTCAGGACCATTGACGGCGAAGATAACAACAACAACCAGGTTGATTGGGGCCGGGCTAGGACAGCCCTTCTGCGGCTGACCCTAGCAGAGTACGCCGACGGGCTCGACTCCCCGGCCGGTCCTGACCGCCCCAGCGCCAGGCTGGTGAGCAACGAGATCCACGCCCAAGGGGAGGCCATCATCCCCAACGAGAAGCATGCTTCGGATTTCGTTTGGCAATGGGGTCAGTTTCTGGATCATGACATCGACCTGACCGAGTCCGCCCTTCCGGATGAGCCCTTTGACATACCCGTCCCCGCAGGGGATCCTTTCTTCGACCCAATGGAAACAGGCAGCCAGTTCATCTACTTCAGTCGCTCCATCTACACCCATGATGATGAGGGGGTCCGCCAACAGCTCAACGAGATAACGGCCTATATCGATGCCTCAAACGTTTACGGCTCCGACCACGAGCGGAATGAGGAGCTGAGAGCCTTCGATTCCACGGGGAGGTTAAAAACCAGCCCGGGGGATCTCCTTCCTTTCAACGTCAATAATCTGCCCAATGCCGGCGGTCCAGACCCCACCCTCTTCCTGGCTGGTGACGTAAGGGCCAATGAGCAGGTCGGCCTGACGGCCATGCACACCCTGTTCGTCCGGGAGCACAACCGCTGGGCTAACGAGATGAGGGAGAGGTTTCCCTCCCACGGATCGGAGTACATTTACCACATTGCCAGGCTCATGGTCGGCGCAGAGATCCAAGCCATCACCTACAATGAGTGGCTGCCGATCGTCCTGGGGCCTAATGCCCTGTCTGAGTACAAGGGTTATAACCCCAACGTGAACGCCGGTATCAGTAACGCCTTCTCCACGGCCGCCTTCCGCTTTGGGCACAGCATGCTCTCCCCGATTCTGATGCGCCTGGACGCTGAGGGCCAACCAATCGAGGCGGGGCACCTGCCCCTCCAAAGAGCCTTCTTCAACCCGGACGAAATCATCAACAACGGCGGCATCGAACCGATCCTGCGCGGCCTGGGTTCCCAGGTAGCACAGAAGATAGACATTTTCATTGTTGACGCGGTTCGCAACTTCCTTTTCGGGGAGCCTGGTCAGGGAGGGTTCGATCTTCCCTCCCTGAATATCCAGCGCGGGCGGGATCATGGACTGTGCAGCTACAATCAGGTTCGCCTCGACTACGGCCTTCCTCCGGTGGCCAGTTTTGCCGATATCAGCTCCGACCCGACAGTCCAACAGAAGCTGGCCAAGGTTTACAGCTCGGTGGACGACCTGGATCTGCTGGTGGCGGGACTAGCGGAGGACCACGTTCCCGGTGCCTTGGTGGGAGAGACCTTCTACACCATCCTGAAAAACCAGTTCGAGAGGCTCCGGGACGGGGATCGGTTCTGGTACCAGCTCATGTCCGCTCCCGATGTTCAGAGGATCGAACAGCGGACCTTGGCCCGGATAATCCGTGACAACACCACCATTGGGGAGTCTGAGATCAAGGAAAACGTCTTCATTGCGCCCTAACCCCGATTACTTTTTATTGAAAGGTTTTTGCTTGCCAAAACCGACTATCCCACATTGACCTTCATGGCCCGGCAGGAACCCTCCGTACTTCATGCATACACTCCTGGTCCTCGCCGTGGCTGAAGCCACTCCGTCCTCCAGACCAAAGCCGTTTATGTTGCGGACGGCAACACCATCACTATTCTCCGCGACAAGTAGCCGATAAAAGTACGCCTCCACGGTATCAACTTCCCTGATCAAGGCCAGCCTTGGGGGACCCGGGCCAAGCAGTTCACAGCCAACCTGGTGGGCATGAAAACAGTCCTTGTGCAGCCCATGGACAAGGACAGATACGGCCGGTTGGTGGCCGTGGTGTACCTCCAGGGGTCTGGTCAGTCCCTCAACCTGGAATTGGTTAAGGCCGGACTGGCTTGGTGGTATCGGCGGTATGCGCCAGGGGACAGACCCCTTGAGGAGGCGGAGGAGGAAGCCAGGGCCGCCAGGAGAGGACTTTGGAAAGATCCGGCCCCTATCCCGCCCTGGGAGTGGAGATCGGGGCAGAGAACGGCCCGGAGGATGGCCGTCAATCCCTCGGCCGATCCAGCGGCCGCCTACCATGGCAACATCGGCTCGCGGATATTCCACCGGCCGGGATGCAGGTGGTAGCACTGCAAGAACTGCGTGGCGGAGTTTAAGAGCAGGGAGGAGGCGATTCAGGCGGGGTATAGGCCGTGTAAGGTGTGTAGGCCATGAGTAGGACGGTGACTATGTGAATGAAATCAACTAGTTTTTTGCCCCCCACTCCCTATCTTTCCGTTGAGCTTCAGCAAGCTGAGCAGGGGTCAGCTTTTTCGAAAGAGCATCCCGGGCATTTACGGCCTTTACCCTCTCTTCCTCATCTGGTGGTATATAGGCACTCCCCGAAGCCGCTAGGTTGAAAAACATGTGAACCTGAACGTAGTCTTGGATAACTCCTATCCCTTCAAGCTATATTTGGCCGAGCCTATACTGAGCCTTGCCCCAATATCTTGCCGCTTTGCGATACCATTTAGCAGCCAAAGCCGGATCTTTCCTTTGGCCCCAATCACCATCGTCGTATATCTCCGCCAGTTGTATCTGGGCCATGAAAAAATCGCGGCTGCCCGCCTCCCTCAGCCAGACAATTGCCTTTTCATAGTCCTTGGGTCCAACCCTGCCGTGTGCATAACAGAGAGCTACATTCCATGTAGATTGAGCGTCACCATCCTGTGAAGCTAAGCGAAACTCATTGCAGGCAGTTACCCAATAATTTCTCAATAGAGCATCTTGAGCGAGCCAATAATGAGGGGAACTTACCTGTGCCGCATCAATCTGGATTGGTTGGAAACTGAATACAAAGGCGACGACAACGCAGATTAAAAACCTTCGGGTCATATCGATATTTCCTCATCGAACTTTAAAGGTGCCCATCGTCATCAATCCAAAAGCAGCCCCATCAGGCATGGGATACTGCTTCGAATAAATGATGATCCCCTGCAATGGAAATATTGTAAATAGGTTGAGGTTCCCAACCGGGGTTACTTCGGCAAGATAAACAACATCGGGCCCTTTCATAATAATCTTCAACTTAGAAGCGCCCGTGTTTCCCTTTAGCACAGGATCATCTGTATCAAGCCCCACAATCAAGAATTGTTCATTATCATTGGATAATTCCGCATTGGCCACCCGCCCGTCCTTGCCGTCAAAAATCGCAGTCCTTTTAAAGGTGCAACGGATCACCTCAGGCAGACCCTGTTGATCGGCTATTGAAAGCCCGAAGCAAATCAAGACAAGCGCAAGGGAAGCCAGGGGGCACGCAATCCATTTCATCTGATTGTCCATTTATTTTCCCCCTATAACTAATTGTAAAAACAGTAAAAGTTTCTTCATAACCTAAAGAAACTCATTGGCGTACCAAGTACCCAAAAGGAAAAACCAGAAAAACCATAACCCCAATTGATATGGCGCAAAAGGTTCTCCGGTCTCTTCTCTGGAAGCTCGGAGAATAGACAGTGCATTGAGAAAGCCTGCAATACCACAAAGTATTATTATACCCCCAAATTAAAAAGGATAATAATTTTTCCTTATGTCATGCATCCGAATGAAGCCAAAAATATCATCAAGGGGAAAGATGCCCGAGGCAAAAAAGGTTGCAGTTAAAATGTAAGTAATCGCCCAAACCAGCATTCTGGCCATCTCAAACTCCCAATAGCAATATTTTATGTTATCTTAAATTATTCTTGGGGAAATATAATGCAATTATCAATGGATAATCCATCCAGATAATGAGATGGTCAGCATGCGGTAAAAAATATTTCAGCACCAGGTCACGAACTATGGCCAGGGTGGATCAGGCCTTGGGGGGTCAAGGGGCGGGGGGGTGCCTGGCTGTTCATCTCCCCACCCCCTCCTGTCCGGCGCTTTTCACTCTCACCCGGCAAGGCACACCCCTAATCGCCTCTCTGCCGTATCCACCACCGATCCCATCATGGCCCAAACCACTCAGTTAGCCTATTCCGACCGGTCGCACTTGAATGAGGTCGCACTCTACCAAGGGGTGCACGATATCTCGTGGCTGTACCCGCTGGAACGGGCCGAAATTAATCGCCGTGGATGCTATGTGGATGCTGGAAAAAATAAAGGGCTTAGGCCGAATGACCTAAGCCCTTGTTATTTCTGGCTCCCCGGGACGGACTCGAACCGCCGACAGGGTGGTTAACAGCCACCTGCTCTGCCAACTGAGCTACCGGGGAACGAATTTTGAGCTATCCCTATATACCATTGGGCCGGTACAGTCAAGATTTGAAGAAGCGACCTCCAAGCCTTCCCCGGATCTCGAGGGAGACCATTAACCGACCTCCAGTCCCTTAAATAATCCCTGACCGGCCTTTTCCCGGCCCTTCTGGACAGGGCCGGGCCGGGGTTGATATTATTAACCGTAAACCTGGTTATTTATCGGCGTCGGGAGCTTATGCCGATCCGCTGGAAATTGCTGGCCCTTCTCCTGGCCATCGCCCTCATCCCGCTCCTTTTCCTGGGCTGGTTCGGCCAGCGGGTCACCAGGCAGGCCGGCCAGGAGCTGGCCGGGTTGAACCGGCAGATCCTCATGGACGGGGCCAGCCGGAACCTGATCCAGGTGGTCCGCGATTACGCCACCATCCTTCGCCGGGAGCGGGAGATCCTGGAGCTGGTCATCCACATCCAGGCCAGGGCCGTGGAGCGGGTCCTGGCCGGGCCGGTCTCTCCACCCGGCCAGGTCTACTTCGATCAGCACCTGGACTCCGGCCGAAGCCTGCCCCCGGGGATGATCTTCTCCTCGGAGCACTTTCTCCGCAGCCAGAACCAGGCCCCCAGGCCGCTGGCCGTCTCCTACCTGGCCCAGGTCTTCAAGCTGGCTCCCGGGGTGAGGGAGAGGGAGGTGGCCCAGGAGATAAAAAAGCTCTCCTCGCTCCTGCCCACCTACCGCTACCTCCAGCGCCAGCATCCCAGCCTCATCTTCTGGCAGTCCACCAGCCTGGCCGCGGGCCTCCACTCCTCCTACCCGGCCCACGGCGGGTTCCCTAAGGATTACGACCCCCGCACCTGGGAGTGGTACGTCCGGGCCATGGAGGCCGGAACCCTGATCTGGACCACCCCCCGGCCGGACACCTTTACCTCCCAGATGATCCTGACCGTGGCCCAGCCCGTGGAAGGCCCGGACGGCCGCCTGGCCGGGGTGACCGCCATCGACGTGCCCCTGCCCGCCCTTCTCCAGGCCACCAAGATCGACGCCGAGTGGTCGGCCGGGATGAGGACCATGATCGTCGACCTCTCCTTCAAGCCCAACTCCGACGAGCTGGGGCTGAGGATCATCGCCGATTACTCGGCCAGGACCGCCGAGACCCCCTGGGAGGTGGAGGAGGGGCCCGAGTGGCTCCAGGCGGGCGATGAGTGGCACCAGGAGGCCATGATCCAGGAGATGATCGCCGGCCAGTCGGGGGTTCAGCAGATGCCCCACCGGGGCCGGGAGTCGCTGTGGGCCTACGGGCCGGTGGACAACGGCCGGACCTACCTGGTCTTCATTCTCCCCCAGGAGGAGATCGTGGCCGAGGCCGCGGCCGCCGAGCAGTACGTCCTGGACCGGACCTCGGCCCTCCAGAGGGTCACCGGCCTCCTTCTCCTGGTGGTCATCCTGATCGTGACCCTGCTGGCCTTCATCGGCTCCCGCTCGGTCACCAAGCCCATCCGGGCCCTCCTGGCCGTGGCCCGGCGGATCAGCGAGGGGGACCTGGAGGCCAGGACCAATATCAGGACCGGGGACGAGCTGGAGGAGCTGGGCCGGTCCTTCAACGACATGGTCCCCAAGCTCCAGGACCAGATCAGGCTCCGCCAATCCCTCTCCCTGGCCATGGAGGTTCAGCAGAACCTCCTCCCCGCCGGCCCGCCGACCCTGCCCGGGTTCGACCTGGCCGGCAGGTCCATCTACTCCGAGCAGACCGGCGGAGACTACTATGACTTCATCCCCTTCTCGGGAGAGAAACCCCATCTCCTGGGGGTGGCCCTGGGCGACGTGACCGGCCACGGGATCGCCGCGGCCTTGCTGATGACCACCGCCCGGGCCATGCTCCGCTCCTTTGCCGACGGCCCCGGCCACCTGACGGCGATGATGACCTCGGTCAACCGGCGGCTGACCGACGACGCCTACGCCGGCCGGTACATGACCCTCTTCTACCTGGCCCTGGACGCCCGGCGGAGGACCATCAACTGGGTCTCGGCCGGCCACGACCCGGCCCTGGTCTACGACCCGGCCGAGGGCGTCTTCGAGGAGCTGGCCGGCTCGGACATCCCCCTGGGGATAGAGGGCGACTGGACCTTCACCGAGTTCTCTCGGGACGGCTGGCGGCCGGGCCAGGTGATCGTCCTGGGGACCGACGGGATCTGGGAGACCCGCAGCCCGGAGGGGGAGATGTTCGGCAAGGAGCGTCTCAGGGAGGCGGTGGAAAGGCTGGCTGCCGGGTCGGCCGAGGAGATCATCGAGGGGATCACCCAGACCCTGGACCGGTTCAGGCAGGACCAGGTCCAGGCCGACGACGTGACCGTGGTGGTGATCAAGGTCGGGGAGGGTGATAACCCGGAAAACTCATGAGGACCGGGGAGACCGGGATGGCTGGTTGGAATTAGGCCGTTCCTCCCCGGAGCCTGAAGGGGCTGGTAATCTTGGCGGCGGCAGGGGGGCAGGTGTCCCTGTCACCGCCTTCAACATATCGAAATATTAGGCTATCTATCCCCCTCACCCCGACCCTCTCCCCCGAAGCGGGGGCGAGGGAGCCGGAGGGTGGAGCAGGTGGGGGGGCCTCCGGCCGGGCCGATTCGACCTGGAGATTTAGTTGGAGGGAGAAATGGGCGGCGCCGGGGGGCAGACCCCGGCGCCGCTGATACTCCCGATTGGGAAGATATCCGGCTCAGAGGCCCTTCTCGGCCATGTAGGCGGCCAGGTCGGCCACCCGGCAGGAGTAGCCCCACTCGTTGTCGTACCAGGTCACCACCTTGGCCAGGTTGCCCCCCATGACCGAGGTGAAGGGCAGGTCGACGATGGAGGAGCGGGGATCCCCCTTGTAGTCCGAGGAGACCAGGGGGCCCTCCTCGACTCCCATGATCCCGGCCAGGGGTCCCGCGGCCGCCTTCTTGAGGGTCGCCCGGAGCTCGTCGGTGGTGGTCTTCTTGTTGAGGAGGGCCACGAAGTCGACGATGGAGACGGTGGAGACCGGGACCCTGAGGGAGTAGCCGTCGAACTTGCCCTGGAGATCGGGGATGACCAGGGCCACCGCCTTGGCCGCCCCGGTGGTCGTGGGAACGATGTTCATCGCCGCCGCCCTGGCCCGGCGGAGGTCCTTGTGGGCCAGGTCCACCAGCCGCTGGTCGCCGGTGTAGGCGTGGACGGTGGTCATCAAGCCCCTCTCGATCCCAAAGGCCTCGTGGACCACCTTGGCCGGCGGGGCCAGGCAGTTGGTGGTGCAGGAGGCGTTGGAGATGACCTGATGCTGGGCCGGGTCGTAATCCTCCTGGTTGACCCCCATGACGATGGTCGCGTCGGGCTTGTCCGAGGCCGGGGCGGAGATGATGACCTTCTTGGCCCCGGCCTGGAGGTGCATGGCCGCCTTGTCCCGGGAGCGGAAGATGCCGGTGGACTCGACCACGATCTCCGCCCCGATCTCGCCCCAGGGGATATCCTGGCACTTGCTCTGGGAGAAGGAGCGGAGCTCCCGGCCGTTGATCCTGATGGTGCTCTCCCCGGCCTCCACCTCCCCGGGGAAGATGCCGTAGTTGGTGTCGTACTTGAGAAGATGGGCGTTGGTCCTGACGTCCACCAGATCGTTGATCCCGACCACCTCCAGCGTCTTGGGATGCCGCTCCAGGATGGCCTTGAGGACCTGTCTTCCGATCCGCCCGAAGCCGTTGATTCCCACTTTAACCATTAGCCCCTCCCTGGCTGGCCGTCTCGGGCCGCCCAACAGATGGATCGACCGGTTGAGTTTGTTCGCCGGCACCGGGGCCGGACCCCGGCCGAAGCGCGTATCCGGATCATACCTCAGGCCTGTTTTATGTGTAAACCCCGGGATGGGGAGAGCCGGACCCCGGACGGGTCAAAGGCCGGGACCGGGCCGGCGGAGGCGGCAAGCCCCGGTTTTACGGGGGAAATTTTGCTTCAGTCCAGGAGAACCTCGGCCGGGGGCGGGTGGCCCAGGAAGGCCGAGGGGCTGGCCGTGGGCCCGTAGGCCCCGGAGTTGAAGAAGACCACCCGGTCCCCGGCCAGGACCTCCCGGCCGGGGGCCAGCCCCGTGGCCAGAACGTCCTGGGGGGTGCACAGGCAGCCGGCCACGTCCAGCTTCAGGTCCGGGGCCTCGCGGCGCTCCTCCCGGGCCAGAATGTCGGCCTCGAAGTTGCGGCGGATCACCTGGCCCATGCCCCCGGCCAGGAGGTAGTGGTGGTGCATCCCCCCGTCCACCACGGCGAACTCGGTCTTGTGCCCCCGCTTCCGGTACAGGATCCGGACCGCGTAGACCCCGCTCTCGCCCACCAGGAACCGGCCCGGCTCGACCGCCAGGCGGACCCCCTGGAGCAGCTTCTCGTGCTCCGGCCGGCCCAGGAGGTCGGCCAGCCCCCGCCTGATCTCGGCCAGGTCCAGCCCGGTCTGGCCGGGGAAGTAGTTGATCCCCCAGCCGCCGCCGAAGTTGATCCGGCTTAAACGCAGGAGACCCAGGGAGTCCAGCCGCCGGGCCAGGGCCAGGATCCCCCCGAGGTTCTCCACCACCGCCTCGGCCTTGACGATCTGGGAGCCGGCGTGGACGTGAAGGCCGGCAAAGTCCAGGACCTCCCGGCGGTCCCTGAGGTACTCCAGGGCGGCCGGAACCTGGGCCTCGGCCAGGCCGAAATGGGTGTCCCCGGCCATCTTGAGGCCGGCCTTGGCCGTGGCCGAGGCCGGGTTGACCCTGAGCCCCACCCGGGCCTTGGTCCCTTTTTGGCGGGCCAGGCCGGCGATGGCCTCCAGCTCGGGGAGGCTTTCGACGTTGACCGCCCCCACCCCCGCCTGAAGGGCCAGGGAGAGCTCGGCCTCGGACTTGCCCGGCCCGGTGAACTCGATCCTCTCCGGCCCAAACCCGGCCGCCAGGGCCCGGGTGAGCTCCCCCCCGGAGGCCACGTCGGCCCCCAGGCCCAGGCCGGCCAGAAAGGCCAGGAGGTCCGGGTGGGGGTTGGCCTTGACCGCGAAGTTGATCTCGAACCGGTCGCCCAGGCAGGCCCTCAGGCGCTCGACCTGGGAGGAGATAATCCGCCGGAAGAGGAAAAAGGCCGGGGAGGGCCCCTGGAACACGGTCCGGACGAGCTCCTCCCGGCCGACGTGGCTATAGAACTGATCCCTAGTCACGGTACCTGGCCTCCAGATCGGCCAGCCTTATCTTGCCCGAAGGGGTCCGGGGAAAGGACCCGACCAGCTCGATCCTGGCCGGGACCATGTAGCTGGGCAGGCGCTGGGCCAGGAAGCTCCTGAGCTCTTCCGCCTTCGGGGAGGCCCCGTCCCGGGGCAGGACCTCGGCCACGATCAGGCTCTCGCCGTCCTTGTTCCTGACCGCCACGCAGGCGGCCTCCTTGACCTCCGGGTGGGCCATGATCTGGTTAAAGATCTCCTGGGGGTAGACCCGGTTCCCGTTTATCTTGACCATCTTGTCCTTCCGCCCCAGGACGTAGAGATAGCCTTCCGGGTCCAGGCGCCCCTGGTCGCCGGTGAAGACCGCCATCCGGGAGGAGGCCGCCCCCGGGGGCCCGAGGGGGTGGGGCCGCAGCTTTCGCCTGGTGGCGGCCGGGTCGGCCAGGTAGCCGAGCATGGTTCCGTCCCCCCGGTGAACGATCTGGCCTTCCCGGCCGGGACCCAGCCGCCGTCCCCGGTGATCGACGATAAAGACCTCGGACCCCTCCACCGCCCGGCCCACCGAGCCGGTTTTCCGGTCGTACTCCTCGGGGAAGAGCATGGTCGAGCGGAAGGTCTCGGTCTGGCCGTAGGTCTTATAGACCGCCGTCCGGGGGCCCAGCCGCCTCAGGGCGGCGTGCTGGCCGGGGGAGAGGTCGCCGGCCGAGATGGTCACGTAGCGGACCTGGGAGAGGCACCTGGCCAGCTCCTCCTCGTCTCCGGCCAGGAGCTCGTTCCAGACCGCCGGGACGGCCGAGAAGCCGGTGACCCGGTGCTCCAGGATGGCGGCGCAGATGTCCTTGGCCAGCCAGGAGCCGGCCAGGATGAGCTCGGCCCCGCCCATCAGGGAGCTGAAGAGCTGGTTCAGGCCCACGTCGAAGGAGAAGGGCAGGAGCCCCAGGAGGCGGTCCCCGGCCCTGATCCGATAGGCCTTGATCTCGGTCATGACCCGGTTGAAGAGGTCCTGGTGAGAGATCATGACCCCCTTGCGGGCCCCGGTGGAGCCGGAGGTGAAGAGGACCAGGGCCGGGTCCGAGCCGATCAGGGGCGGCCAGGGGGAGGGGGGGCGGGCCGGGAAGGAGTCGGGATCAAGGCTCAGGGTGGGGGCCTTGGCCTCCAGGTCCTGCCAGACCTTGAGCTGAAGGGGGCCCAGGCCCTCCCCCGCGGCCAGGACCAGCCTGGTCCGGCCCAGCCGGCCCGGTTCGAGCCTGGCCAGACGGATCAGGGTGGCCGCGTCGACGACGATGAAAGGGGGCTTGGCCTGGTCGACGATGGCCGCCACCTGGTGGAGGGTCAGCTTGGGGTTGAGGCTGAAGAAGGCCCCTCCGGCCCGAAGGACCCCCAGGGCCGCGGCCACGTGGTCCGGCGAGCGGGCCATGAAGAGCCCCGCCAACCGGCCCGGCTCGAGACCCTGCTCCCTGAACAGGCCGGCCCAGCCCTGGGACCTGGACCTGAGCCGCCCGAAGGTCAGGCCGGTGGTCCTGCCCCGGCTTAAGATTTGGGTCAGGGCCCGGCGTCCGGGGTTTCTGCGGGCCAGCCGATCGATGGCCTGGAGGGGGTTCATCGGCCGGCCGCCACCCTGGAACCGGGTCCGGACCGGGCCTCCCGGGTGATGTGGGCGGCCAGGTGCTGAGCCAAAAGCCTGTTGCCCGCGGCGATGAGGTGGTTGTGGTCACCGTAAAGGTCGTCGCTGTCGCCCTGGTAGCCGGCCAGGACCCGCCTCAGGTCCAGGTAGGGGATGGACTCCTTGGCCAGAAACCCGGTTATCTCCTCCAGGGCCGGGTTCTCCTTCTCCCTGATCTCGACCCGGTTGGGGAAGACCAGGATCAGAAGCCTGATCCCCTTTTGGCGGGCCGTATCCTTGATCCCCTTGAGCAGCTCCCGGGCCAAGGGCCAGTTGCTGAGATCGGATCGGCCGACCTGGTCGCGATTCCAGCCTCGCTCCTCCAGGAGCTGCCCGAACCGGCCTTCGACCTTGGCCCAGAGGGCCAGGAAGGGGGTCGTCTGCCAGCGCTGGTAGTCCTTGAACCGGTAAAAGAGAGGATCGTTCTCCTTGAGAAAGCTGATCAGCCTGCCGTTGACCGGGTCGCCGTCGGCCAAGAGCTCCCGGTTGGGCGGCAAGAGAAGCTCGAGCTTCCCTCCCTGGAGGACATACCTTGGCTTGAGCAGGACGACCGGGTAGTCTTTCCTCAAGAAACGCATGAAATGGGTGTCCAGGGCGTAGCCGGGGTTGGAGTCGATTCCCAGGACGACCCAATCGGGGCTGAAGCGTTCGCTCTGGTCCTCCAGGGCCAGCCGCATCTGGTCCAGGGCGTAGGTGGTGCAGGCCAGGTTCAGGGCGGCCAGGCCGGAGCCGGACAGGTAGGCGTTCAAGGTCTCCTGGTTGGTCACCTTGAACCCGCCGTAGATCAGGGAGTTGCCCAGGAGCAGGACCCGGGTCCGGTTCCGGTCCGGCCAGGGCTCCCCGCTCAGGCCCCCCCGGGTGCCGAAGGCGTCGAACTTGACCTCCCCGCTTTGGCCGTAGGGCCGGTTCCGCCAGCCGCATTTGTTGTCCGGTTCCAGGTAAAACCTGCCCCTGACGAAGTTTTGAGTGTTGATGAGAACCTTCCAACCCAGGTAGGAGCGGAGGTAACTGGTCTGGGGGACCAGGTGGGGCAGGATCCAGGCGGCGACCAGCTCCAGACCGAGGAGGGCGACCAGGACCAGGAGGCCTTTGTAGAGATGCCTCCTCAAGTTAAAGACAAATCGCCAACCGCTGAAAGACAACGACATTCTCACCTGCTTCCAGCCAGGTATGCCCTAGAACTGAAAGTAAATAAAAGCCCCGCCCCTGGTTCCATGGAGGACCAGGAGGTAGAGCCCGGCGTAGAAAAAGCCGTACCTGATCGGAGCCGGAAAACGGACCAGGCTGGACAGATCGTTTTTCTTGAACTGGAGCGCCTCGACCAAGAGCAGGGGGGTGACATAGAACATCGTCCTCAGGAAGACCTGGACCGCATCCTGGCTGATGGTGAAGTTGGTAAGGATCTGCTGGTAGGAGAAAACGATCTCGTGGAGCGACTGGGCCCTGAAAAAGATCACCCCGGCCAGGAGGAGGTGGTAGGTGCCGATGACGGACAGCACCCTGAGAAGGAGGGCCACCGGCTTGGGTTTGGGCTTCCGCAGCCGCCTGGTGTAGGGCTGGAGAGTGGAGTAGGTGATCAGCAGGAGGGCGTTGTAGACCCCCCAGAGGGCGAAGTTCCAGGCCGCCCCGTGCCACAACCCCATGATGAAAAAGGTGATCAGGGTGGCAGTCCGGG
>Ga0068714_10005370_pt1 | contig 13637 bp, 5 predicted proteins | sample MTBNYHSulfiMetaG_FD_62988 | JGI IMG/M metagenome (GOLD analysis project Ga0068714, IMG submission 62988) | Enrichment culture microbial communities from rom New York Harbor, USA that are MTBE-degrading - MTBE-NYH (New York Harbor Sulfidogenic)... | ecosystem: Environmental > Aquatic > Marine >... | reverse complement strand
GACGGCGCGCGCACGAAGGACCTCTACATCGGGCACTGCGTCGTCCGGAACAATCCGGGCGATCCGCAGAACCTCACGAACCACAGCGGTAACGGCATCGTGGTCGGAGGTCTGGACGGCGGTCTTGTCGAGTACTGCCTGGCCTTCGACAACGGCTGGGACATGCCTCGCCAGGGCAACGGCCCTGTCGGCATCTGGGGATGGGACTGTGATCGGCTCACGATTCAGCACTGCATCTCGCACGACAACAAGACCGCGGCTGGCGCCGCCGATGGCGGCGGTTTCGATCTCGACGGGGGAGCCACGCGTTCGGTCCTCCAGTACAACCTGTCCTACCACAACCATGGCTGCGGATACCTGCTGTGCGAGTATCCCGGCGCCAAGCCGTGGAAGGACAACATCTGTCGCTACAACATCAGTATCGACGATGGTCTGACGAACCACTTCAGCGGCATCTATTTCTGGGCGGGCGACCAGGGCATCTCCGATGCGCAGGTGTACAACAACGTCATCGTCAACGACCGTTATGCAATCTGTTCGACCCACGACATCGAAGGACTGGTGTTTCGCAACAACATCCTCCAGGCCGGACAGGCGGCAGTGGTCGGGCCCTTGCGCCGAGCGGTGTTCGAGAACAATCTCTACTATATCTCGTCGGACGAGAGCGTTGTGTTCCAGGATGGCGACCAGACGTTCAAGACGCTGGCAGAGTGGGCGCAGGCGACCGGCAAGGAGACCCGCGACGGCCGGCTGGTCGGCATGACAGGCGATCCGAAACTCGTTCTGCCGCGTGACCTGACCGAACTTCCCACCGAACCTCAGCAGCTACATACCACGCCATTCTTCAGGCTGCAGCCCGACTCGCCCTGCTTTGGATCAGGAATGGTTATCGACAACAACGGCGCCAGGGACTTCTTCGGCCATCTCGTCCCCGCCTCCTCGCGTCCCTCCCTCGGCGTCCACGAACCAACCCGCTAAAGGGCGGAGTCCTGTGCCCTCGCCGCAGAGTTCCTGCGGGTGCCAAACTTCACGTCAGGTCTTGCTGTCAAGGTGACGCGGAAACGTGCCCCTGAGCTACAAATGTCCGGATCTTCCATTGCCCGGCGCACATGCTGATGAGAATCGTAGAATGGGCGGCGCGTTGCCCATGCGGATCGTATGATGAAATCTCCCGAAAGCAGGAGGTCGGGCAAGTTCCTCCGCTCGAAGCCAGGGTCTATCCCCAGTGGCTGAACGCCCCGGCCTTCACTGACCTTCCTGGTTTTGCCTGCGATGGCGACGACATTTCTTTCTCATCTGTTCAATCCGGCGTTTCCATAGTGGACGGCCATTCGTCAATTCCTCAAGAAAGGCAAGGAGTGCCTCTGCCTGCGTATATTGTCCCAGCTCGATCAGAGCCTCCGCCTTCTCCTCCTGCCACAAAGCCAGTTCACAGGGTCTCTTGTCGATGATCTCCAACAACGTATCCACGGCTTGAATTGCCTCGCGGTATCTTCCGAGTCCCATGAAAGCATGCACCTGAATCTCCAATGCCTCCGCCCATCGAGGTTCTTTCTGGAGGATTTGCCTGGAAATGTTCAAGGCTTCTTTATGGCGTCTCATGTGATTGAAGATGTCCGCCTGCAAAACCAGAGCATCAATGTTGTTTCTGTTGGCATTCAGCAACAACTCAATGATCTGCAGAGCCGGTTCGTAGTGCTCTGCATAATGCAGATCTCTGGCAAATTCCAGGCGAGCCCCCTGTAGATCTCGTCCCTGCTCGAAAGCCGTCACGAATTCCTGGAATGCTCTTCCCGTATCGAACATGGTCCGCAGTATGATGCGATTTCCCTTTGCCGTCGTTCTTGGATCACCGAGAAGTATTCCTACGGGCAAGTCCAGACCAACGTTTTCTCGTATCCAGTCCTGGAATGCGTTCCATTGGTCGGGATAGTCCTTCCTCAGGCAAGGGACAACATACCTGTTGAACCAGTCGTGTTGAACCTGCTCGGCGTAGATTTCGATCTTATTGCGATCGTCTGCCAGCCAGCGCCCTCGAGCAATACGGGAAGAGAAATCGTAATGGTGAGCTACCTCATGCACAAGCGTCATCAGCATGTACATTCGTAGATAGAAGCCCACCGGAACAGGTGAAAGCGAGTCTTTCCCACACACAAAAGCATTGATGCGCAATTTGGCCTGACCTGGATAGTAGGTTCCCAGCACACGTCCATGGAAGACCCCGGGCAGCATCTCATACCCCTCTCGGCCAACGTAAGGGTCTGGTTCGGGCGCGGCTGCCCATTCCTCCTCCGGTCTTATTTGATCCTTGTCGCCAAGGCACAGTTCGATCAACCTCAGTCCGTCGGTCACGCCCCGCGGCAAGGCCTCCAGAACAGAGCGGATATCCTCAGGACTGGCAGGATAACGGACGAATTCTGACTCATCACGTACAAGAAGCGGTATCATATCGACAGGAATTGACGGCAGAGCCTTCTTCCTCTTTCGAGACTCTTTGGTCATGTCTTTCGCCAGTCGCTTCTTGCAGAGTGTCTCTTTCATCCGCCGAACAGATTTGGCCCTCGTCTCCGCATCCGAGTAGTCGTATTTCTTCATATCCTCAAGATGTCTTCTTGTTGTGTGAAAGCTCCGAGACAAACTGCTCCCTTTCAACGATTCATCTATGACATGGCCGGTCCGTAGATCATGCACCAGCCGTTACTATCGGGTTGCCTACCTGTGAACTCGCGTGTTCCTGGGCTACTGGAACGGGCCCTGCCTTCCGCATCCCTCTGGTGGTTATAGTCCTCCTGCTTCCGCATCCGTCTCACCCATTCCGGCCTCTCCATATCTGTCCGGCCCACATGGGGCCGCAGGCAAATAGCCACGGCTTTATCCAGAATATGTCCCTGGAGACTATTATGCCATGCGGGGGCTCGCCCGGCCAAGAAGAAACGCGACAGGGTACGGTCCGGTGCCAGGGTTCGGAATTCAAGGTCACGGATGGGGGTAGCCGGTGCACCCTGCGGGTCCCTGGCCCCAGCCCCTGCGTACCGCCACTGTTGAGACGCGGCGCATTATCGGGCGCGTGGGGTATGGCGTTTTTGGGATTCCGCACATCGAGCCCCCGGCGGTGCGATTTGGGATTCTATATAGGCAAAAGACTTAAGCGCGCCCTCGCAGGAACCGATAAACCTGTGGAATGTGCCGTCTACGATTGGATACTTGCGATTTCATCCGCCGCATGGGCGTGTGGCTCACTGTCACTGCTCTGGGCGCGAGCGTTGCGGGGTGCAGCAACAGGCTGCTGGACCCGGCGCAGATCGGCCGGTTTCGACCGACGCCGGCGGTCAACGTGATCCTCGATTCGCTCGGGGTGGCGGAGGAGACACCCGTGGCGTGGAAGACCGCCGACGAGCCGGGACCGCAGGACCTCGTCGCGGTCAAGGGCGACTACACCCTGCGCACCGGCGATCTCGTACGCATCTCGATCTTCGAGCTGTTCCAGGAGGGGGCGACCATGGTCAACGACTACGTCGTCTCAGAAACCGGCAAGATCTCGATCCCCGAGGTCGGCGTGATCCAGGCGGCGGGCCTGACGGAGACGCAGTTGGAGCAGGAGATTCGACAGAGCCTCTCGCCGGCCATCCTGAAGGAGCCGTCCGTGACGGTGGCGCTGATGAACTCCCAGCAGCGGACGTACTCGATCCTGGGCAACGGCGTCCCGCAGCCGGGTCGCTACGGCATCCCTCGCTACGACTTCCGTTTGACCGATGCGCTGGCGACCGCCGGCGGGCCCATGCAATTCAACGTCAGCCACATCTTCGTCGCGCGAGCCCAGGACACAACGTCCATCGCACCGGCGACGACCCCGACCGCGCCGAACGCGGGCGAGTTGGAGCTCGTCGCGCCTCGGTCGTCGTGGGACGAGCCTTTGCCCGGCCCGACCGTACCGCCGCAACAACAACCGTCGCTTACGGTACCGCAGGGGGACATTCCGGTGCCTTCGCAGCCGGCCGAGAAGTTCGAACTCCGGCGCGAGATGCTCGACTTGATCGCGCCGTCGGCCGGATCCCGCTGGCCGACCGATCAGAGTCCCTTGTCTCCCACGCGCGGCCCGTCGCAGCAGGAGACTATTTCGGCATCCGTGGTGCCGCCGAGCTATCGGCTGCTCGTGCCCGAAAGACCCGTCTCGGAGAAGACCCCTGGCACCCGTGACATCTTGATTAGTCCGACGGAGTTCGGGCCGAGCGGGCCGGGTGCGAACGCGGCAGGCCAATCAGAACCTAATGGAAGGGTCGAATGGGTCTTCCGCAATGGCAAATGGGTCGCGATCTCGACCGAGTCGGGACAGGAGGCCTCTTCTCCGGTGACCCCGCCTCAGGAGCCTCGACCACAGGGCGGTTCGCCGCAGGCGACGCCCGGCCCTCAAACGCCGCCCGGCGAGATCGAGTGGGTCTTGCAGGACGGCAAGTGGGTGCCCGTCCCCAAGGGCCAAACCCCGACGGCCGCGCCAACGGCTGCGAAGCCTGTGGCGCCGGTGAAGCCTTCCACGCCTGAGACGTTGCCGATGGATGCCGAGTGGCAGGAGGCGGTGCAGACGCGTCTGATGAAGATCCCGGCCGACAAGCTGCTGGCTGGCGACCAGCGGTACAACATCGTCGTCAAGCCGGGCGACACGATCTACGTCCCGGTCGATATGATTGGCGAATTCTGCATCATGGGCAACGTCAATCGCGCCGGTTTCATCGGTCTGACGGGCCGGCCAATGACGCTGAAGATGGCGATTGCGGCTGCCGGCGGTCTCGGGCCATTGGCGTACCCCAAATACTGCGAGGTCGTGCGGCGACTGGGCGGTGACCGGGAGGAGATCGTCATGGTCGATCTGGACAAGATCGCCAGCGGAGAGCAGCCCGACTTCTTCATCAAGCCGAATGACCTGATCAACGTCGGGACGCATCCCACCTCGCGGTGGCGGGCGGCGCTGCGCAACGCCTTCCGTGCGGCCTACGGTTTCGCGTTCGTGTACGACCGCAACTTCGCCTATCAAGACGACTATTACGGTACCTCGATATTCTGATGGAATTGACCGATTCTCGTGACTGCGACACCTTGTACTGCTGCCGATCCGCACGATTCGAGTCCGGCTCGAAGAACCTGGGGCGAACTCGCGCGGTGCAGCTATGTCAAGGTGGCAATCGTTGGCGCACTGCTCGGTCTGCTCTTCCGAAGTGAGATCCAGCAAACCGTCCGTCTGTGGGTCACCGATCCGAGCTGGTCGCACGGTTTCCTCATTCCGCTGTTCAGCCTGTACTTCATCCACCAGAGGAGAGACAGCATTCTGAGTCTGGAATATGTGCGCGATCCGCTAAGCGAGATCCTCGCCGGCCGCCGGCTCGCGCGCCTGGGCCCGGGCCAGACGCGTCCTTGCTACATCGGTCTGGTCCTTCTGCTAGCCACGCTGGTCTTTTACACATTCAACGTGGTCAGTCCTTCCGGATACGCGTACTTCCGTCCACTGTCGCTGATTCTGGCGATCGGTTCGGTGGTGCTGTTTCTGGGCGGCCGGCGGCTGCTCGCCCGGACGTGGCTGCCGATCACCTTCTTGATCTTCGCGGTCCCGCTGCCGCGCCGCTACTACGTAGGTCTGACGATTCCGATGCGGAAGATCGCGGCGACGGTGGCGACTGCCTTGTTGAATCTGGTCGATGGCCTCGAAGCCGGATCGAGCGGCGTGGTGATCGATATCGTCTACAAAGGCCGGCATCTGGAGCCTCCACTCGACGTCGCGGAAGCGTGCAGCGGGATGCGCCTGCTGATGGCCTTCCTCGCCCTCGGCGTCGCGATGGCCTACTTGCACTATCGTCCGCTTTGGCAACGCCTCGTCCTGCTGGCCAGCACGATCCCCATCGCGATTCTGTGCAACGTCGTTCGCGTGACCGTGACGGGATTCATCTACGTGCTGGCCGACGCGAAGTACACACGCGGCACCTATCACGATGCGCTCGGACTGGCGATGCTGCCGCTGGCCTTCGGCCTGTACAGCATTCTGGCCTGGTTCATGTCGAGCCTGTTCGTCGATGAGGACCAGGCCGGCAAGAAGGATGTGATCGTGCGCAGGTGCTCAACGCCATGACCAGAGTAAGCGACACGCCAGACCGATACCTTCAGCCGGCGTTTCTGATCTGCACCGCCGTGCTGGCGCTGGCCTGCGCAGGCATGTCGGTTGCCCGGCAGAAGCTCGGCCTTTACCTGAAGAAAGAGCCGCTGCTGCTGAGGAAACCTCTCGACGCACTGGATGAGGCGGCGCTGGCGCCCTATAGGGTGGTCGCGAAACCGAAGATTCAGAACGACGACATGCTCCGGTCGCTGGGCACCGAGGACTACATTCAGTGGGTGCTGGAGGACCCGTGCCAGCCGGGCCAGAGTCCCGTTCGACGAGTGATGTTGTTCGTCACCTACTACCGGCTGCCCGACCGTGTGCCGCACGTGCCCGAGGAATGCTACACGGGCGGCGGATACCACAGGCTGGAGACCGAGCCTGTGGCGCTTCGCATCGGCTCGGCAGACGAGCCGCGTGAAATCCCCGGACGTTATCTGGTCTTTGAGAGTTCGGCAGGCAACTTGTTATCCGGCGCCGCACGGTTCCCGGTCCTGTACCTGTTCCGGGTCTGCGGTGAATACGCGGGCAGCCGCGATGCGGCCCGGATGGCCTTGAATCGAAACATTTTCAGCAGGAACGCGTATTTCTGTAAAGTCGAGTTGGTGTTCAACCAGGCCTTCACCGCGCCGACGCGGGCGGCGACGGTCTCGGCGGGGGAGAGACTTCTGAGGATTGTACTGCCCTTGCTGGAGCGTGATCATTGGCCGGACGGCATACGACCTTGAATCGACAGGCACAGAAAGGGGAACATTGATGGCAAGAAGGCGTCTTAACAAGAAGGTCGCGTTGATGGGCTCGACCGTCTTCTTGATCCTGGCCATGCTGGCGGTGGTGGTCATCCTGCGCCTGACTCGCGACCCGGCGCAGTTCGAAGCCGACGGCGATGCGGCGTGGGCGGCCCGGGACTGCGAGACCGCGCGACGCAACTATGCCGAGGCGCTGGGACGCACGCGGGTGTCCGAAGACAAGGTCAATCTGTATTTCAAACTTGCGGAGGTCTACCGCGCTACCGACGATTGGCGCCGGGTGCTCGCCTGCTGGGAGCAGATCATCATTTCGGACCCACAGAACGTTCGCGCGCGACTGGGCCGCCTCAAGTATTGTCACGTCATGGCCGACAGCCTCAGTCAGGTCGGACAGAACGTCGCCACCTATTGGAAGGACGTCTCGACACAGTCGATCGAGTTGCTGGAGGTGGTCAGAGAGGCCGATCTTCTGGATCAGGAGAAGACGCCGTGGGAGCCTTCATTCGGTGACGCTGAGCCGGACAGGTGGGACGGCGGGATCGAGCGTCTTGGTTCGTACCTGCATTTCGCGGCAGGCAGGGCGGCGCTGGAGCTGGCCCGCATGGGCGCAGGCACCAACCCGGACGAATTGCTCGCGGAAGCCAAGAGCCATCTTCAGGAGGCCAAACAGCGCGATCCCCGGAACAGCGACATCTATCGATATCTCGCGTCTGCGTTCCAGGAGGAAGCCCACGTTGCTGAGTCGAAGGGCAATCTCGACCTGCGCGAGAAGGCTGTCCGGCAGGCCGAAGAGACTCAGGCCGAGGCTGTTGACGTCGCAGGGGATCAGCCCGGCCCGCACATCGACTCGCTGAATCGCAAACTCGCGGAGGCCAAGGCCGGCTCTCTCCCACAGGCGCGGGACAGGATGAAAGCTCTCGAGAGCGAGTACCAGGCGCTGGTCGAGAGGTTTCCTTCGAGCGCAGAGGCGTTCTCATCGCTGGCCGAGTTCTATTCGCTGCAATCTGCCTACCTGCACACCGATGCGGCCGCGGAGAAGCTCGGTCGGGCCATAGCCGCAGTCGAGAAGGGGCTCGCTCTGGACCCGACAAACGTTCGGGTTTCTCGCCTGGCGGCGGGACTCTACTACCGCCGGTTCACGCTCTACGGGGACGAATCCGGATTGCACAAGGCCGTCGAACTGGCCGAAACAGCGCTGGAGTTGCCTGATGCCCAGGACCGACCGGGACCCACGCAGTATGCCGGGCAGATGTACCGGTTCTCCCTGTGCGTGCTGCTGGGCAGGTTCTACCTTGAACAGACGCGTCTACCGAACATACCGGCCGCCGATGTGGCGACGACTCTGGCCAAGGCCGAGAAGGTGGTTCATGAGATCGAGCAGATCCAGGGCAGCGGCGAGAACCCCCAGGTGATCAAGTGGCGTGGCATGCTCGAATTGGCCCGAGGTCACACAGGCCAAGCCATCCGGGATCTCTGTGCAGCGTACGAGCAGATCGCAGCGGCCAGCGGTCCGGACGAGGAGGGCGACGCCTTTCTCTCCTACACGCTGGCCGGGCTCTTCAAGAACACCTCAGAAATCGGCGCCGTGATCGAGTACCTCGGGTCAGCCCTAAATTCGGGGATTGTCAACACTCGCCCCGAGACGGTGCTGGACTACGGCGATGCGCTCTTGCGTGTGCGCTCCTACGATGTTGCGTTGAGCGCGGTCAACAGTTGCGAAGAACGGTTCGGTGCGACCGCCCGAAGCCGGCGACTTCGCGTCCGCACGCTGCTCGCCAAGGGGCATGTCACCGAGGCGGAGGAAGCCATCGCTCAACTGGACCAGGCCGATCCGAATACGCTGAAAGTCCGTCTGATTCTCGCAGCCTCCCAGGCCGCCCAATTGCAGGACGCGATTCAACGCACCACCTCCGCACCGCAGTCACGCGCCGACACGACCGCGCAGGGCCAGGGCGGTGGAACGGAAGATGCCGTGCGGGCCATGCAGGCCGATTTGTACGAATGTCGCCGACGGCAGGCGGACCTGACCCAGCGTTTGCTGCTCGTCGATCCGACCGGCGTGGACAGCAGGGGCCTGGAGACCCTGTGCCGGATGCTGATCGCACAGAACGACGCGGCTCTGGCCAGGGTGATCGTGGAAACGTTCCTGAAACAGACCGGCCAAGATGTAGAGGCGTTGTTCTGCCGCGGGCTTCTGTCGGAGCCCGATCCATCGACCTGTTCCGAGTCGCGGCGACGGGAAATCCGGTTGCAGGCGATTCGCAGCCTGAGCGATCCCATCGCCCAAGCCGCAGAACTCGGTCTGTTCTATGAGGCTGGCGGCCAGCTCGACGAGGCGATCGCGCAGTGGCAACACGTTCTTGATACCACGGACTCTCAGGGTACGCAGGCTGGCCCGGCCTATCTGCGAAGCGGACCGCCGAGCTGGCGGCATCGGGCGATCGGTCAGCTCTTCGACATGGCGTGCCGGAAGAGTAACTGGTCGCTGGCGGAAAAGGCAGTCGAAGTGGCGACAGCGGAGAGTCTCGACGACTGTGAAGGCCATCTCTTCGCCGGCCGGCTGGCGTTTGCCAGGGAGCAGCACACTGAGGCGTTGAACCATCTGAACGAATGTCTCAAGTTGCGGCCGATCTTCTCTTACGGCTATATGCTTCGCAGCAACGTCCAGGCGGCTCTCGGTAACGAACACGCCTGTGTCGAGGATGCCCGGAAGGCGTCCGGCCTGAATCCTGTCGATCCCTCGGTCGCCAGGACGCTGGCGAACGCACTTCTCGTTCGCAACCAGGGACTGGGAGACCGCGTGTCGGCCAAGCAGCGGGAGGAGGCGCAGCTCGCCCTGGAACGCGCCATCCAGTTGAACCCGAGAGATACGCAGGCGTTGCTGGCATATGCCGCTATGGTCGACGAAAGCGACCCGCTGAAGGCGCTGGGCATTCGACAGACGATTCAGATCACCGCGCCGAGTCTGGAGAACGCCGTGATGCTGGGCCGGCTGGCCACGCGGATTGCCGTCGAGCAGACGGACCCGGCCCGGAAGGGGGCGTTTTTCGCGATTGCCGAGACCGCCTTCGAACAGGCCCGCCAGATCGATGCCCATAGCGAGTTCATGCTCCTGAGCTATGCGGAGTATTATCGCGTCACGGATCAGCCGGACAAGGCGGCCCAACTGCTCGCCGATTCCAAGGACAGCCGGCTTCTGTGGCGCCACTACTACCGCATCGGTCGCTATGAGCAGGCCCGCAGACTCCTTGAACCGCTCCTCGACGATCCGGCGAACAGGAACGACGCCCTCAAAGGACTGATCCTCGTCGCCCAAGCGACCGGAGACAAAGACGCCGTTAAGACATACTCCGAGCAGTTGCTCGAGCAGGAGGACAACGCCGCCAATCGTCTGGCCCAGATTCGCGCGTTTCTCGATCTGGGCCTGATCCAGGAGGCCGAGCACAAGCTGCAAAGTCTCAAGGAGCGATACCCCGACGAGCCTCGTCTTCTGGTCATGGAGGCCTTTCTTGCGACGCGCCAGGGCCAGTTGGAACGGGCCCTGGAGCTGACAAATCGCAACCTCGAGAAGAACCAGCAGGATGCTGCGAGCTGGCGTCTGCGGGGCGAGATCAGCCAGCTCATGGGCGACTACGATCAGGCGATTCTGGACTTTCGCAAGAGCCGACTGCTCGCCGACGACCCCGACACTGCCGTGGCGCTGGCCAACGCATACGTTTGGGCCGGGAGGAACGAGGAGGCCGTCAGCGAATTGCTGTCGCTATTGAAGACACCCACGGCGCCGGTAGCGGCCAGGACGCTGCTGGAGCGGACCTATCGCAGGCTTGGACGCGGCGAATCGCTCGAGCAGTTCTATTCGGAGACCTTGGCGGAGTTTCCCGACAGCGTTGCCTGGTTGACTCGCGCGGGGGCCTTTGCCATTGACCAGCGTGATTTCGACGAGGCCCTGAGACTATACGGCAAGGCCTATCACCTTCAGCAGGCCGCGACCTCCGACGTCCGGCAAAGCGGCCCACTACGGGCGGCGGTTCTGGATGGATACCTGCATTCGCTGCTTCTCAGCGCCGGAGAGCCTAGCGGAGGCGATTCCTGGCGTCCTGAAAGGTTGGAGGAACTGCTCCGGGAAGCCGGAAAGCACGTCGATACCGATTGGGCCGCGGTTGCCCTCTGTCGAATGGCCGAGGCCAGGAAGAAGCTCGGCGACGATGCGGAAGCCGGCCGCTTGTGTTGCCAGGCGGTTGACAAGGCCTGGAGCAACGACCGACTGGCCATGGAGATTCTGCTTCGTGTCCGTCGTCTGCTGGGGCCGGAAGAGGTCTCGCGGTATTGTCGGGACCGGCTGGCGGCGACGCCCGACTCTCTGGCGGCCAACGTCACGATGTTCCATCTGGCCCGCATCGAGAACGATTATGACGATGCTATCGGATATGTCGACAAGTGCATTGCTTTGAGCGGATCCGATCCTGATACACATCGGGACTCCACCGCATACACACTCCAGAAGGCTGATGTGCTGACGGTTGCCTATCAGGCAACTTCCGATAAACGATATCTCCAGGCGGCTGTGGGCGTCTACGAAAGTCTGGCGCAGAAAATGCCGACAAACCACAGTGTTCTGAACAACCTGGCGTACCTGCTGGCGCAAAATGACCAGCGGCTCGATGAGGCGCAGCGATACGTCGAACGTGCGCTGAACGCCGATCCGTACCAGGCGGCGTATTTGGATACGTATGCCTTCGTTCTGCATAGGAAAGGGAACGATGCCGCGGCGGTCCGGTTCATCACAGCGGCCATTCAGCAGTACGAGATGGCTCAGACGGCTTCGGCCACGGTGTACGAACATCTGGGCATGATCAAGGAGGGCCTCGGCGACAAAACCGGGGCGTTGGCGGCCTATCGCCACGCCCTGGAACTGGCAAACGACGAGCGATCTGACATCGCGCAGCGCCTCAGCCTGGCCATCGAGCGATTGCAGGCGGTCCGGTAGCCGACGCGCGACGAGAGGCGTTCTCGCAGATGGATTCTGAGGGGACGGGCTTCGGGGAGTGACATCGATGAAGATAAGTCCGAGCCCGATGAACATCGGGAAGAGCAGGAAAGGCGCCTCGCCGACCGCGAGCGCCCCGACGACGGCCTTGACACCCAAGGAAGTCTTCGGGATGCTGCGCCGGCACGTCTGGCTGATCCTGTTCATGACCACCCTCGGAATGGCCCTGGGAGCCGCCGGATGGGTTTTGGTCCGACGCTATGCGCCGCTGTACCGCGCGGAGGCGATCCTCAAGGTGCTGCCCCCGATCGAGACCGATCCCATGGAGATCGTGGCCGCCCAGGTGCAGCAGGACCTCCAATACGGCCATCGCGTCTCACTGGCCAATCTCATGAAACGCCAGGACAGCCTCCAGGGGTTGCTGGAAAGCGACAAGGTGCGGGGCACGAAATGGTTCCGTCAGAAGGTGCATGGCGATATTCGCGAGGCGGTTGCATACCTGGAGGACAACCTCAACGCGTTCCCACATCGGGAGGCGGAGCACATCATCGTTTCGATGACCTGCGGCAGCCCGAAGGAAGCGGCGCTGATCGTCAACGAGATGGTGCGTCTGTTCATCAGCCAGCACGGCGACACACAACGGCAGGATGTTAACCAGAAGCTGATCGAGCTGACAGGACGCCAGAGCTTCGTAGAGAAGGAGGTTGCCGACAGCGAACGCGCCCTGCAACGCGTCCGCGAGGAAAGCGGGCTGACGGATCTCGAGCGTCCCTCGGGCCGTTACTTCCAGCACACTGTCACCATGCGGCTGAACGACCTCGAACTCCAGGAGAGTGAGCTGTCGCTGGCGATCAAGCAACTCCGAGCCGACATCGAGAACCTCAAGGTCTTGGCCGAGGGCCCCATCACCGATCAGGTCGAGCATGCGATCGAGCGCGACCCGGTGATGATCGCACTCGCCCAGCAGTTGGCGCTGCTGGAAGGGCAATTGTCCGGCCGGCTCACGAAGTTCGGCGAGGACCACCGGGTGGTCCGACAGACCCAGGAACTGATCGATGAGATCGAGCAGAAACGCAGTCAGCGGCGCCTGGAGATCGCCGAGCAGACCCGACGCGCGAATCTCTACAATGCACGGGACACCCTCCGCGTTCTGGAGGAGCGTCACGCGGAGTTGCAGCTCTTGAGAGACCAGGCGAGCGACAAGCAGAAATCGCTGGATGAGGCGCGCGCTCGCTACGAGCAGTACACGAAGGTGCGCGACGAACGCATCGAGATGCTCAATCAGATCAAGACGCAGATCGAGAAGCTGCGGATCATACTCGACGATCCGGATACGCCCAAGGTGCAGTCGCTGGGCCTGGCGCCGGAGCCGCTGGAGATGGTCATGTCCCGGCATGTCCTGCTCTGGGGTCCGGGCGGCACTATGCTCGGCCTGATGCTCGGCCTGGCCCTGACGTTCCTGGTCGAAATGCTCAACGACCTCGTGCGGACGGCGAGCGACGTGAGGCGGTTTCTGCACGTGCCTTTGCTGGGAGTGATCCCGGACGCAAATGAGGACCGTGCGGTGGACGACGTCGACCTGTGTCACATCGTGAAGGATGCGCCGTATTCGCTGCTGGGCGAGTGCTACCGACGTTGCCGTACCAACCTGGACCTGACAGGCGAAGCGGCCTTCAAGACCCTGCTGATCGCCAGCGGCGCGCCGGGCGACGGCAAGACCTCCGTCGCGTGCAACCTGGCGGCGGCCTTCGTCGCCAAGTAC